>Ga0302157_10000214_pt1 | contig 76059 bp, 71 predicted proteins | sample I_Bog_N3_3_FD_193502 | JGI IMG/M metagenome (GOLD analysis project Ga0302157, IMG submission 193502) | Peat permafrost microbial communities from Stordalen Mire near Abisko, Sweden - I_Bog_N3_3 | ecosystem: Environmental > Terrestrial > Soil > Wetlands > Peat | place: Sweden: Abisko, Stordalen... | reverse complement strand
ACGATTGAACTCACAAGGAAACTCTAGAGTTTCAAGAGCGAGTGGTAGAAAATTACAGGTCCGCTACGGAGGTTTGCGTGTTAAAGAAAGTCCTGATCGCCAATCGCGGCGAGATCGCGGTGCGCGTGATGCGCACCTGTCGAGAGATGGGCATCGCGACCGTCGCCGTCTACTCCGAACTCGATCGCAATGCGCTGCACGTTCGATTGGCCGATGAGGCCTACACCCTCGGGGGCCAGAGTGCCGCCGAGAGCTACCTGAACACCGAGGTGATTCTCGACGTCATCCGTCGATCAGGCGCGGACGCCGTGCACCCGGGCTACGGATTCTTCTCCGAGAACACGGAGTTCGCTCGCGCGATTACCTCGCGCGGCGTCACCTTCATCGGGCCCCCGCCCGAAGCCATCGAGGTCATGGGTGACAAGATCTCCAGTCGCCTCGCCGCGGCCAAAGTCGGCGTCGAGGGCGTGCCCGGTCGAAGCGAGGCGCTGAAGAACGCCAAAGAAGTCGTCAAGTTTGGCAACGACGTTGGCTGGCCGGTCGCCATCAAGGCGGCCTACGGCGGCGGCGGTCGCGGCATGAAGGTCGTGAACTCCGCAGATGATGCTTCGGCCGCTTTGGAGAGCGCCCAGCGCGAGGCACAGAGTTACTTCGGGCGTCCCGAGTGCTACGTCGAGCGCTATCTGACGAGACCGCGGCACATCGAAATGCAGGTCCTCGCCGACACCCACGGCACCACCCTCTGGCTCGGCGAACGTGACTGCTCAGCCCAACGACGCCATCAAAAACTGATCGAGGAGTCTCCAGCGCCGAACTTCCCGGATGACGTGCGTCGCGCCATGGGCGAAGCGGCCGTCAAGGTCTCGCGTGCCTGCGGCTACGTGAACGCGGGAACCGTGGAGTTCCTCTACCAGGACGGCGCGTTCTTCTTCTTGGAGATGAACACCCGCCTCCAGGTCGAACATCCCGTGACCGAGTTAGTGACCGGCCTGGACCTCGTCGAATGGCAGTTGCGCATCGCCGCCGGTGAAGCGTTGAACTTCTCGCAAGAAGAGGTTCGAAGTGAGGGACACGCCATCGAGGTTCGGATAAACGCCGAGGACCCCACCGGAGGCAAGTTCAGCCCCACGCCGGGCACGATCATCCGATTCGATCAGCCCTCGGGACCGGGCGTGCGTCTCGACGCCGGGTACGCGGCGGGTGACACGATCTCGCAGTACTACGACAACTTGATCGCGAAGCTGATCGTGTGGGGACCGGACCGCGAGAGGGCTCGCCGTCGGATGCTGCGCGCCATCGAAGAGACCACGATCGAAGGGGTCGCGACGACGTTGGCCGCGGACGTCGTCATACTCAGCGACGAACAGTTCGTCCAGGGCACGCACTCCACCAACTGGGTGGAGAGTGACCTGGACTTCACGACGTTGCCCGAGGTCGTCACCGCCGCCGTCTCGGTCGGTGACGGTCAGGTGCGCAAGGACGTCACCGCCGAGGTGAACGGTCGCCGGGTCACGGTTGCTTTGTGGGTGCCGGAGTTCGATGACGGACTGCCACGCGCCCAGAGCACCGCCGCGAAACCACGTCGACAGCATCACGCGGGAGTACTGGGCAGTGGATCGGCCAATGTCGTCGTCCCCATGCAGGGAACGATCGTGAAGGTGAACGTCGAGGTCGGTCAACAGGTCGAAGCCGGCGATACCGTCGTTATCCTCGAAGCCATGAAGATGGAGAATTCAGTCAACGCGGAGAAATCTGGCGTCGTGGTGTCGATCAACGTGGCGGCCGGCGATTCAGTCGGCGCCGGCGACACCGTGGTGGTCGTCGAGTGAGTGCGCGCGAAGTCGCGGCCAGCGCCATCCAGCGACACGGTGACGACCTGGTGACATTGAGCCACTTCATTCACGCGCATCCGGAGCTCGGTTACGTGGAGTTCGAAAGCTCCGCGGCCGTCGCGACGTTGGCCGAAGAGGCGGGTTTTCACCTCGAGCGTGACGTCGCCGACCTGCCCACCGCCTTTCGCGCCACCATGGGTGACGGCGATCTGAACATCGTGTTCTGCGCGGAGTTTGACGCACTGCCCGACGTGGGCCACGCGTGTGGTCACAACATCATTGCCGCGTCGTCCCTCGGGGCCGCCATCGGTCTCGGCGCGGTCGCCGACGAATTGAACGTCACGGTCACCCTGCTCGGGACTCCGTCAGAAGAAGGGGGCGGGGGCAAGATTGACCTCATCAACGCCGGCTACTTCAATGACGTCCACGCCGCGATGATGGTGCACCCCTTCCCCACCGAACGACTCGACGCACTCTGTCTCGCGGTCGATCACTTCGACGTGACATTCGAAGGAAAAGAGGCGCACGCCGCGGCCGCGCCCTGGGTCGGGGTGAACGCGCTCGACGCGTTGACAATCTCCCAAGTGGCGATCGGTCTCCTGCGACAGCAGTTGCGTCCGGGCGATCTCGTCCACGGCATCGTCCTCGAAGGTGGCTCGGCCGCGAACATCATTCCGAGTCGCGCGACGGGACGTTTCATGGCCCGATCGCTCACGAGCGATCGGTTGGCCGAGTTGCGCGTTCGGATCAACGCCTGCTTCGAGGCCGGAGCTCTCGCGACCGGCGCCTCGCTTCGTATCGAAGAGATCGGGAGCGCTTTTTCGCAGATGGAGTCCGACCCCGACATCTTGTCGCACTACCGTGTCGCCGCCGAAGCACTCGGTCGCAGTTTCACCCTCGACGACGAGGGCGTCGACCGACCGGCGATCTCGACGGACATGGCGAACGTCTCGTTGGTGGTGCCCTCGATTCACCCGATGCTGATGATCCCCACCAACGGCGCCGTGAATCACCAACCCGAGTTCACTGCGGCGTGCATCACGCCCGAAGCCGATCGCGCGGTGCTCGCCGGAGCGATCGCCCTCGCTCACACGGCGATTGGCGTCGCGAACGACGAGAAACTGCGCGCGCGATTGATGGCCCGCGCATGATGCTCGAACACGTCGTCGTAGCGGTAACGCCCGGGCGCGAAAGGGAGTTCGAGTCGTCTGCCCGTGAGGCGCTGCCGATCCTTGATGCGGCCGCCGGCTGCTTCGGCGGCGAGTTCCGTCGCCAGGAGGAAGACGGTGCGTTGTACCTGCTCCTCATTCGTTGGGAGTCGATCGAGGCGCACATGGCGTGGCGCGAGACCAATGACTTCGAGCGGTGGCGCGAACTGACACATCCGTTTTACGTCGAGCGACCAGTGGTCACCCACTTCCACGAACCACTCGCTCGCTAACTCGGCGTGTAGACCCCGAATTCGGCGCGCAGCACGTCGGCGACTTCACCGAGGGTCGCCATTCTCGACAACGCCGTCTTCATCGGATAGAGCACGTTCTGCGTACCCCGGGCCGCACTACCCAACTCTTCGAGCGCGGCTCGCACACCTTCATCGTCTCGAGCGGTCTTGAGTGCTTTCACCCTCGCGATCTGGGCTCGTTGCTGCTCTTCGTCGATTGGGAAGACCTCGGCCTTGGTGGCGTCACTCTCTTCGAAACGATTCACGCCGACGACGACTTTCTCCCCGCGATCGACCTGGCGCGCGAATTCGTAGGCCGCCGATTCGATCTCGTCTTGCATGTAGTGCGACTCGATCGCGGCCACCGCTCCCCCGAGGGCATCGATCGCCTCGACGTAGTCGCGCGCGAGGCGTTCCACCTCGTTGGTCAGCGATTCGACGAAATACGACCCGGCGAGAGGATCGACGGTGTCGGCAATGCCCGATTCATAGCCGAGTACCTGCTGGGTGCGCAGCGCGAGTTTGGCCGCTCGTTCGGTCGGGAGTCCCAATGCCTCGTCGAAGCCGTTCGTGTGAAGGGACTGCGTGCCGCCCAGGGCCGCCGCGAGGGCCTGAATCGTCGTTCGCACGATGTTGTTCTCGGGCTGTTGGGCCGTCAACGTCGAACCGCCGGTTTGGGTGTGAAAGCGCAGCGTCATGGATCTGGGATCGGTGGCCCCGAATCGATCACGCATGATCGAGGCCCACAGGCGCCGCGCGGCGCGGTACTTGGCGACTTCCTCGAAGAGATTGTTGTGCGCGTTGAAGAAGAAACTCAACCGCGGTGCGAAGTCGTCCAACACCAAACCGGCGGCAATCGCCGCTTCCACGTACGCGACGCCGTTGGCGAGCGTGAAGGCGATCTCTTGGACGGCCGTCGACCCGGCTTCACGGATGTGGTAACCCGAGATCGAGATCGTGTTCCACTGCGCCATCTCCTTGGCGCAGTAGTCGAAGGTGTCAACGACCAGGCGCATCGACTGGCGCGGTGGGTAGATGTACGTGCCGCGCGCCACGTACTCCTTCAAGATGTCGTTCTGAATGGTGCCGCGCAACTGACCACCACTCACGCCCTGCTCTTCGCCGACCAACTGATAGAGCAACAACAGGGTCGAGGCCGTGGCATTGATGGTCATTGACGTCGTCACCTGATCAAGGGGCAGGTCGGCCAACAGGTCACGCATGTCGTGAAGCGACGAGATTGCGACGCCGACTTTGCCGACCTCACCTTCGGCCCGTACGTGGTCGGCGTCGTAGCCCATCTGCGTGGGCAGATCGAAGGCGCACGACAGGCCGGTCTGTCCGGCCGCTAAGAGGAACTTGAATCGCTGATTCGTGGCCGCGGCCGTTCCGAAGCCGGCGTACTGGCGCATCGTCCAGAGTCGTCCGCGGTACATCGTGGACTGTACGCCCCGGGTGTAAGGGTACTGCCCCGGTCGGCCGAGTTCGGCCTCAGCGTCAAAGTCGGCGAGATCGGCGTCGTCGTAGACCGGTTGGATGACAATCCCCGAATCGGTACGGCGCTCGTCTGACGTCACATCGTCAACGATAGGCGTTGTCGCACGAGAACTTCGAGGCTCCAAAGCGGCGCGCGGAGCGCATCGACGACGCGAGATTCATTCCACTCCATTTGTAGGCTTCCTACTATGGGCATCTCACCATACTTCGCTGGGATTCGCGCCGCGGTCGGAAACGAACTTCTTCTCATTCCCGGAGCGAGCGTCTTGCCGTGGGATGCACAGAACAGAGTCTTGCTGGTGCGAAACGAAGTAGATGGGCCGTGGGGGCTGCTTGGTGGCGCGATCGAGCCGGACGAGTCGCCACAGGAAGCGGCCGTTCGCGAGGCACTCGAAGAGGTCGGCGTACAGGTTGAATTGACGAACCTCCGCGCCGTACTGGGTGGGCCCGAATTTCGATTCCGATACAAAAATGGAGACGAAGTGGCCTACGTTCAAATACTTTTTGACGCGAGCATCGTTGCCGGTGTCCCCACACCCGATAACGACGAAGTGACTGAGGCGCAATGGTTCACGGTCGAAGAACTGACGACGGCCACACTTGACGATTTCGCGCTCGCCACCCTGCGAGCCGCGGCGGTACTGCCTCCGTCTGGTCAATAACTGAACCGCGCTCCGAATTTAGAAGTATTGCGTTGGTGGCTAGACCTTCACGGGGTGGGGCATGCAGAGGTCGTCGTATTCAGCGATCACGATCGGACCGGCATTTTCACCGCACGCCGGGCACGCCGGATCGCGTCGAACCTTAAAGGTTCGGAAACTCTCGTCCATCGAGTCGTACGTGAGAAGACGACCGACGAGCGGGTCGCCGAGCTCTAACAACAACTTGATCGTCTCGATCGCCTGGATCGAACCGACGATGCCCGGCAAGACGCCCAACACGCCAGCCTCGGCGCAACTCGGCGCGAGTTCCGGCGGTGGTGGTTCAGGGATCATGCAGCGGTAGCACGGTCCGACGTACGGGTTAAAGACGGTGACCTGCCCTTCGAAGCGAAAGATCGAACCGTGCACGACCGGGATGTTCTTGATGAGCGCGGCGTCATTCACGAGGTAGCGCGTCGGGAAGTTGTCGGTACCGTCGACGATCACGTCGTAGCCGTCGATGATATCCAGGATGTTGTCGGCACCGAGTCGGGTGTCATAGGTGAGCACCTTCACGTCCGGGTTCATCGCGGTGAGCGTCATCTTGGCGGAATCGACTTTTCGCATGCCGACTCGCTCGACGTTGTGCAGGATCTGACGCTGGAGGTTCGAGGTGTCGACGACGTCCATGTCGATGATCCCAATCGTGCCGACGCCGGCCGCCGCGAGGTAGAGCGCCGCCGGTGAACCGAGACCCCCCGCGCCGAGCAGCAGGACCTTCGAAGCCAAGAGCCGCATCTGACCCTTCTCGCCCACTTCAGGAAGTAGGAGGTGACGCTGGTAGCGGATGCGCTGATCGGCCGACAAGACCTGGGGCGTCGTCCAGGTGAGTCCCTCGTCCTTCCACTTGTTGAAACCGCCGATGATCGACACGACGTCGGTGTAGCCGAGGTCCTGGAGCGTCTTGGCGGCGAAGGCCGAGCGCACGCCCCCCGCGCAGTAAACGGCGACGGGCGCGTTCTTGTCCGGCAGTCGACCCTCGACGGAGAACTCCAGATTGCCCCGCGGCACATGGACCGCGCCGGGCACGGCACCCTGTTCGTACTCTTCGGGCTCTCGAACGTCGAGCAGCGTGAAGTGATCAAGCCGTGCGGCGACCTCGCTCGGGTCAATTTCGGTAATCTCGGCCTTGGCGGCGTTTAGTAGATCTCGAGGCGTCGACAACGTTCGCTCCTTCTCTGTGGGTAAATCTTACCTGTCGGGTCATCAATCGTGTTCGCCGTTCCTGCTAGACCCGACCCGTGGAACTTCGTGAACTTCTATCGCGGCGCCGGATGGTCCGTTCCTTCGACGGTACGCCCGTCGATCCGGCGTGGCTGGCCGATCTTTGCGCCCAGGCCCTGTGGGCTCCCACGGCCGGCAACAGCGCTGGCGTTCGTTTCCATACGATCGGGCCCGACTTGATTGGCGAGTACTTCGACGTGGCGACCGACGAGCAGTGGCGAACCCACGCGCGTCGGGCTGAGGGCCTGCAACGCTGCGGCGCGATCGCACTAGTGACCTCTCGCCGCGGTGAGTACGTCGCTCGTTACGCCGAAGCGGACAAGCGAAGTTCTGGACTCGACGACGAATCGAACTGGCCAATCCCCTACTGGCACACCGACGCCGCCATGGCCACGATGGCGTTATTGCTCCTGATCGAAGAGAGCGGCTGGCAGGCCGCGCTCTGGGGCAACTTTCGTCACGAGGAGGAGATTCTTCGTTGGGCTCGCATTGACGACGAAGACCTCTTCGCGACGGTCTTGATCGGTCGGGCCGACGGCAACGACGTACCGTCGGCCTCTCTCGCGCGCGAAATCCCGAGTCGCGAATCGCGCGTGCGAGCCGTCGGACGCTAGTCGCGGGCCTCTTCGGCGACGGCCTCGAGGAATTCGACGATCGTTCGCGCGCTGAACGCGGTCGCGCCCTTGGTCGTATAGCCACGGTGGGAGTCCGATCGCCCCGGCCCGGCGATGTCGATATGCGCCCACGGACGTCCGTCGGTGAATCGCTGGAGAATCAGCGCCGCGGCGATCATTCCGCCGTTGCCGGGCTTGCCCATGTTCTTCATGTCGGCCACGTCGGATTCGATCGTCGATTCATATTTTTCTACCAGGGGCATGCGCCACAACGCCTCGCCGCTGCGCGAGCTCGCGACCGCAAAGTAGTCGGCCAACTCGTCGGTGGAGGTGAAAATCGCTCCCACTTCATCACCGAGGGCCACGCGCTGGGCACCAGTGAGCGTGGCCACGTCGACGATTGCGTCGGGATTGACTTCAACGGCGAGACTAAGTCCGTCGGCCAGGATGAGGCGGCCTTCCGCGTCGGTATTCAAGACCTCGATGGTCATGCCGTTGCGGATCGTGAGCACGTCCCCGGGCTTCGTTGCACGATCACTCGGCAGGTTCTCGGTCATCGGTGCGATCGCTGTGATCTTGACTTCGAGCGCCAAGCGGCTCGCGATGGAAATCGCGGCCATCACGATCGCCGCGCCGGTCATGTCCGTCTTCATCGCCATCATGGCGTCACCGGACTTGAGGGAAAGTCCACCGGAATCGAAAGTGACGCCCTTGCCGACGAGCGCGATATGGGGCAGTTCGACGTCGGGACTCGGGTCGTAGGTCGCGTACACCAGGCGACATGGCTGCGCCGAACCTTCGCCGACGCCCAGTAGACCTCCCAGGCGCTCTTCGCGGATTCGCGGCTCGGCCCACACTTCGACGGAGACGTGTTCGTCGTCCTCCAGTCGCGTCTGGACCTGACGCGCCAGCTCCTTGGGCGGCATGTAGCCGGCCGGTGAGTCCACGAGAAATTTCGCCCAGTTGACGCCGCTCGCGACGGCCTCACCGCGCTGGAGGCCTTCGGTGACGTCGTCGTGGGTCTCGACCGACGGCAAGGGAGATCCGAGTGGGACGACGTCGAAGGTCGTGATCGCGTCACCCTGCTTGTATTTGTAGGAAGCGAGCAAGGCTCCGGTGACGAGCGCCTGGGTGGCATCGAGGGGATCGTCAATGCCATCGGTCGGCAAGAAGAAGGCGACCGAGTCGTCGTTCGCGCAACGCGCCGCCGCGGCACCCGCGAGTCGATATCCTTCGAGTGAGTTGTAGGACGTGCCGAGACTGACGAAGGCGACGTTCGTGTCCTTGAGGGTTCGAAGGACGGTGAGGCTCCCGGCCTCGGGTTTCAGTCCCTGTTTGGTGCACCACTCCTTGGAAAGCGACCGCGGAATACTCTGACCGCCCAGGTTCGCCGGCACCGATTCGGCGATGAACGCGGCGCCCTCGCCAAAGACGACCGGCACTACGACGGTTGGCTGCGTCGCGGCCTCGACCGGCGTAGAGATTCGAGCGGTACGAGCCATACGGTCTCCTAGTGGTGAATTCGAGCGGTGCGGTGCTGTGAGCCCTCGGCGAATCGGGCCATCGTCCACGCGAGGTCACTGAGTCTATTGAGGTACGCCACGACGAAGGAGTCCTCCAGCGGATAGCCCACCGCGACGCGCTCCGCACGTCGAATCACCGTGCGCGCCATGTCAAGGGACGCCGACAGTTCGTTTTCCCCGGGGACGACGAACTCCTTAGGCATCTCGATCTCTTCAGAGAGCGCGTCGATCTCTGTTTCGAGCCGGGCGATCATCTCGGTTGTGACGAGCGACTTGTCGGCCGTGAGCTTGTGACGATTTTCCGGCGACGTGGCGACCTCGGCCATCAGCACCCAGAGATCTCGTTCGATCGTGATCAGAAGCTCGTTGAGCCGTGAACCCGGTTCAGTCAGCGAACGGGCCCAGCCGAGCGTCGACTGCGCTTCGTCGACTTCGCCGTTCACCTCGATCTGGTCCGAGCTCTTGCTCGCCCGACCTCCGAAGTAGAGGCCGGTCGTGCCGTCGTCCCCGTCGCGTGTGTAGATCTTCACGTCGCCAGCGTAGTGATTTGCGGGTGCGGCGGTAGCCTGAAGACTCAATGGAGTCCCCCACGCGTCCGCCCTTCGCCCGACCGAGCGCGAACGACCCGTACCTCGCGGCGCTGCGCGAACGGGTCCTCATTTACGACGGTGCGACCGGTACGAATTTTCAACTCCAAGACCTGCACGCTGACGACTTCGGCGGCGCGGCGCTGGAAGGTTGCAACGAGATCCTCGTCGTCACCAAGCCTGACGCGGTCGAAGCACTGCACCGCTCGTTCTTGGACGTGGGCGTCGACGTCATCGAGACCGATTCCTTCGGCGCGTTCTCGGTCGTGCTCGCCGAATACGGCATCGCCGAGCGCTCGCACGAACTCGCGATGGTGTCGGCCCAAATCGCACGCCGCGTGGCTGACTCCTACGCCAGTCCCGGTTCACCGCGCTTCGTGGCCGGCTCGATGGGCCCGGGCACCAAGTTCCCGTCGCTCGGTCAGATCACCTACGACGACCTTTCGGCCAGTTACGAAGAGATGGCCCTCGGACTCCTCGAGGGCGGCGTCGACCTCTTGATCGTCGAGACGGTCTACGACCTGCTCTCGGGCAAGGCCGCCATCGCCGCCTGTCACCGGGCCATGGCGCGACACGGTCGTATCGTGCCGATTCAGGCCCAGGTCACGATCGAACTGACGGGACGGATGCTTCCCGGGACCGAGATCGGCGCCGCCATCACCGCTATCAGTCCACTCGGCGTGGACGTGCTCGGCCTCAACTGCGCGACCGGTCCCGTCGAGATGTACGAACCGCTGCGCAACCTCCGCGAATCCTCACCGATCGCGCTATCGTGCTTGCCCAACGCGGGGCTACCGAGCGTCGTCGAGGGCAAGATGCACTACGACCTCACGCCGGACGCCTTGACAGAACACCTCACGAAGTTCGTCACCGAATACGGGGTCCAGGTCGTCGGGGGCTGTTGTGGCACGACGCCGGAACACATGGCTCGGGTCGTCGAGGCTATTCGTCCGCTCGCGCCGGCCACACGGACGCCGATACTCGAGCCGGCGGTGGCGTCCATATATTCCGCCACGAACTACCAGCAGGACCGCTCGGTGTTGCTCGTCGGCGAACGGACCAACGCGAACGGCTCGAAGAAGTTCCGTGACGCCATGCTCGAGGGTGACTGGGACACGTGCGTGGGCATCGGCCGAGACCAGATCAAAGAGGGAGCGCACATCCTCGACGTCTGTGTTGACTACACGGGCGCCGACGGGGTGGCGGACATGAACGAATTGATGAGTCGATTGGCAACGCAATCATCGGTGCCCATCATGGTGGACACGACCGAGACCAAAGTCGCTCGCCAGGCGCTCACGTGGCTCGGCGGCAAGGCGCTACTCAATTCCGTCAACCTCGAAGAGGGTGACGGACCGGGCACGCGCCTCGACGGATTCTTATCGCTCGCCGCCGAATTCGGTGCGGCCATCGTCGCAACCTGCATCGACGAAGAAGGACAGGCGCGCACGGCCGAATGGAAGGTGCGCGCGGCACGTGCCATCACCGATCTCGCCGTCACGCGCTACGGACTCGACCCCCAGGACATATTCATCGACACCTTGGCGTTGCCGCTCTCGACGGGGATGGTCGAATCGCGGCGCGACGGCATCGAGACGATCGAAGCGATCCGACGGATCAAGGCCGAGCTCCCGGGCGTGCGTACGATCCTCGGACTCTCCAACGTCTCGTTCGGTCTTAACCCGGCGGCGCGACAAGTGTTGAACAGCGTCTTCTTGCACGAATGTTCCGACGCCGGTCTGGACGCCGCCATCGTGCACGCGTCGAAGCTCCTGCCGCTCAATCGCATCGATGAAGATGCCCGGCGGGTCTGCCTGGACCTCATCTACGACCGACGCAGCGACGACTACGACCCGCTGACCGTACTCCTCGGTCTCTACGAAGGCGTCTCCACGTCCAGCGCGGCCACGAGTTCACTCGACGACCTCGAACTCAATGACCGCCTGCGTCGTCGCATCATCGACGGTGCGCGCGTCGGCCTCGAAGGCGACCTCGACGCCGCGATGGCCGAGGGCATGGCGCCACTTGACATCGTGAACCAACTCCTTCTCGACGGCATGCGCGAAGTCGGCGATCTGTTCGCGTCCGGTGAGATGCAACTCCCCTTCGTCCTCCAGAGCGCCGAGACGATGAAATCAGCCGTCGCGCACCTCGAGCCCCACATGGAAAAGAGCGATCAGGGCGGGCGCGGTCGCGTCGTGCTCGCCACCGTGAAGGGCGACGTCCACGACATCGGCAAGAACCTCGTCGACATCATCCTCACCAACAACGGCTACGAGGTCTTCAACCTCGGCATCAAGGTCGGGGTGAACGAGATGTTGAGCGCCCTCGAAGAACACCATGCCGACGCGCTCGGGATGAGTGGCCTCTTGGTGAAGAGCACGCTGATCATGCGCGAGAACCTGGAACTGATGAACGAGCGCGGCATGAGCCACGTGCCGGTCCTGCTCGGCGGGGCCGCGCTCACGCGTACCTACGTCGAGCGCGACCTTCGACAGGTCTACAGCGGTCGCGTGTTCTACGGCAAGGACGCCTTCGAGGGACTTCGCGTCCTCGACCGATTGGGCGAACTGCGCCGTGGTGAGGAAGAGGACCCCACCTTCGGCCGCGAGATTTCCGAGCGCAAGGTCTTTCGACGCATCCGCGGAGACGCCGGCGAGGCGCCCGAAGGACTCCCCAGTCGTAGTCCCGACGTCGAGGACGACAATCCACTCTTCACGCCGCCGTTCCTGGGCAGTCGCGTCGCCAAGGGCATGTCCGTGGACGAGATTAGTGAGTACCTCAATCTGACGGCGCTCTTTCGCAATCAATGGGGATTCCGACCCGAGAACGGCGAAGACGACCCGGCCTTCAAAGAACGCGTCAGCGCGACGCTGCGTGAGCAGTTGGCGATCGCCAAGGAGGAGTCGCTCCTCGTGCCCCAAGTGGTCTGGGGTCACTACGCCGCCGCGTCAGAAGGCAACGACCTCATCCTCTACCGTGATGACACCCGCACGACCGAGATCACGAGATTCACCTTCCCGCGCCAACGCGTGTCACCCTTCCTTTGCATCGCAGACTTCTTCCGTTCGGTCGAGAGCGCTGACCTGGACTACGCCAGCTTCATGCTCGTCACGATGGGGGCCCGAGTTTCCGAGCGATGTCAGGAACTCTTCGCGGACAACCACTACACCGACTACCTCATGCTCCACGGCCTCGGCGTCGAGATGGCTGAAGCGCTCGCCGAGATGTGGCACAAGCGCATCCGCGGCGAACTCGGCTTCGTCGAAGATGACGGCCCGACACTGACGGGTCTCTTTCGCCAGCAGTATCGAGGGGGGCGCTACTCGTGGGGCTATCCCGCCTGTCCCGATCTCACCGACAACGCCAAAGTCGCCCAACTACTCGAGAGCGAGCGCATTGGCGTCACGGTCTCCGAAGGCTTCCAGTTGCACCCCGAACAGACGACCGACGCGATCATCTGCCATCACCCGATGGCCAAGTACTTCGTCGCGTAACGAGACGCGAGCGGCGCGAACAGCGCGTCGCCTTCTTAGAGCAGGTTGACGGCCCAATCCGCGCAGACCACGACCGTTTTGTCGAAGTCCTGCCATTCGAGAGCCCACGTCTCTTGCCGGGTCCCAATGTAGGTCCCGAGCGACTTCATGTTCGACGACTTCGCCTCGACTTTGAGAATCGGCACGAGTACTCGTAGCGAACTCTTCGCGACGGACATGTTGGCTTCCGATTGCAGGTGCTCGAAATACTTCAAGTTCTGTTTCGCCCACGCGTGATACGCGATTGGACTGTTGTTCGTTGGTGGAGATGGATGATCGGCGATCATCGATTCGCAGTAGGGATTGACCGAGGTCTCCCGCAACGTCGCCGCGTCGCTCGTCGAAGCGCCGAACGACGTCATCGCCGCCCCTGGGACGCTCGCGACGGCGATGGCCCGAAACGCGCGGCGAGCCCGCGGACCGTTCAACTCGGGCCTGACGTCATTCCAATGACTTGGCGCACGACTCGATGGCCTTGGCGAGGGCCTTGGCACCGGCTTGCCACTTCGCCTGGTACTTGAGGACGCTGGCGTCCAGTTTGGAGATGCTCGTGCTGCTCACGTAGTACTTCAAGACGACGACCTCGTTGAGCACCGACTTCGAGGCCGCGTTCGGGGCCTCGGAGGCCAACTGCTCGTAGAAGGGCTCGAGAGCCTTCGCTCACGCTCGATACGAGTTCAGGTTTGTCACGTTCGGCACGGCGGTCGCGTGATACGAGAAAATCGTCGTGCACAATGCGCTCGGACTCGCTGAACTGAGACTCGACGCCGATGCGCTTTGGGTGCTCACGCCCATCGAGACCAGGAGGACCGCTGATGCCAGGACTCCACCAATGGCGCCTCGAGCGCGTACCGACAAAACGTTGGTGCGAACTTTCAACGTAACTCCTTCATCTGAGGGCCACGGCCCCTCTCTTGGCCGTCCAACGAATGCGCGCATCCGTCGTCCGCTACGGCCACTTTCTTCCAGAGAAGACGGCGGCAACCGCGTCCACGAATCATCAAATTCTGGCGACCTTGGGAATGACCGTACAACTCAGGCTGATCAGTCCCTCAACTACGCGGGACGTCCCGCACCCATGATCGTGACGGCGGTATTCATGACCGGCTCAATAAAAACGCAAATCGCGCTTCCGGGTACCGGCATCTCTTCGAGCACGATGGTGCCACCGAGCTTGCGGATCTTGTCGCGCGCCGCCTCGAGCGTTTCGACGACGTAAATGGAGTTCCACTGCGCTCCCGGCCGCTCAGGCACCTGATTTTCTGAGACGCTCGCGAACCACTGCTCACCGACGTTGAGGACCCGCATCCCCGGTGACGGTTCGATGACGGTGTGGCCGGTCAACGTCGTGTAATAGGCCGCGGCCGCGGCCGGGTCATCGGACGCGTGGTCGTACCACCCCGGTGCATTGGCCTCGTAGGCGACGCCGAAGCCCTTGAACTCGCCCTCTTGCCAGAGTCCGTGCACGGCACCCGTCGGGTCCGTGACCAAAGCCATGATGCCGGCGCCGGGAACTTCCATCGGGCCCATGAAGACCGTCGCGCCCAACTCGGCCGCGGTTTCGGCCGAGGCGCTGATGTCGTCGGTCAAGAAGTACGGCACCATCGCGCCGTGACCACCGGGACCTTGACCGAGGCCCATCACGGGGGCGCCCTCGGAGTGGGCAATCGAGTAGTAGCCCATATTCTCGCCGCCCACTTCCCACGTCCATCCGTGGAGCGAAGAGTAAAAGGACATGAGCGCTTCGCGTTGTTCAGTGGTCTCGACCATGACGTCGACCCAGTCGGGAATACCGATGATGTGAGTGTCAAGTTTTGCCATAGCGGCAGTATTCCACAGCACTACGCCATCGCGCACGCCCGCGAATCAGCTCGTGATGACTCGTCGCTTTCGCTTTGGTCAACCAGGATTACTAACGACGACTGGGCGCCGCGACCGGCGTGGCATCACTCAACGCTTCACGCGCGTGGTAGCTCGAACGCGTGAGGGGTGATGACTGCACGTGCTTGAGGCCAAGGCGCCGACCGCGTTCGGCGAGGTCATCGAACTCCTGCGGCTCCCACCACCGCGCGACCGGCAGGTGTTCGGCGGTCGGACGCAGGTACTGGCCAATCGTGGCGATTGACACGCCCACGGCCGCCATGTCCGCCAGGACCTCTTCGACTTCGTCGGCGCTCTCTCCGAGCCCGACCATGAGGCCGGACTTGGTCGTGAGTCCGGCCCGCACGCTTCGCGCCAGCACGGTGAGCGAACGAAGGTACCCGGCACTCGGTCGAACGGCGCGCTGCAGACGCGCGACCGTCTCGACGTTGTGGTTCAACACGTCCGGCGCCGCGTCGATGATCAATTGCAACGACGCGGCGTCGCCCTTGAGGTCGCTCGTGAGGACCTCGACGTTTGTCTCGGGTGAGCGCTCGCGAATGGCGCGGATCGTCGCGGCGATCGCCCCGGCTCCCCCGTCGGCGAGGTCGTCGCGGGCCACGCACGTGATGACCGCGTGGGCCAGTTTCAAGCGCACGACGGCTTCGGCGACTCGCTCGGGTTCGCTCGGATCGAGAGCGAATGGCTTGCGCGTATCGATCAGGCAGAAGCCGCACGCCCGGGTGCACCGTTCGCCGTTCACCATGAACGTCGCAGTCCCGGCCGACCAGCATTCGAAGATATTCGGACAGCCCGCTTCTTCACAGACCGTGACGAGTCGAAGGTCTTCGGTGAGGGTGCGTAACGATTGGTACTCCTCGCCCATGTGCGCTTCTATGCGTAACCATTCGGGCTTGCGGCTGTGGATCGGAACGCCCGCGTCCGGATCGACGCCGGCCTTGCGTAGTCGACGTAACAGCGGTCGCTCGGCACTCACCAACGCCGCGCTTCGTTCGACGCGCGCCACCGTGGCCGCTCCCCCGAGGCGTCGTTCCAACTCGACGCCGAGTCGCTCGTCGACGTCCAACGCGCTCACGTCGAGCCCGAGCGACCTCATCGAGGCGACGGGCTTGTCCGCGATGCCGCAGGGGACGATGGCCTTGAAACCCTCCATGTCGATGTCGACGTTCAACGCGACACCGTGCAACGTGCGCCGGAGACCCAGATCGTTGCGCTCGGTTCGAACGCCCACGGCCGCGATCTTGGCGGGAACGCCGTCGACGTCGGCCCACACGCCCGGATAGCCGTCCAACCGGTCGACCCGTCCAAGTCGGCCCTCGGGGTCAAAGTGACGAACGGTCGCGATGACGGCGTCCTCGAGTCGAGTGACGTGTACCTTGCCGGCCGAGGGGTCGTCGGCGACGGTGACGATCGCCCAGGCCACGACTTGACCGGGTGCGTGATACGTGACGTCCCCGCCGCGGTCGGCGTCGATCACCACGGCCTTGAGCGACTCCGGGGGCACAAGGAAATGTTCGTCCAGTGTTCGAATACCTCGCGTGTACGTCGGCGGGTGTTCGAACACCAGGATGTAGTCGTCACTGGACTGCAGCAACGCGCGTTGGAAGTCGTTCGCTTCCGCAAAGGTAATCCGGCCGAGGTGACGACGGCGCAGCACCTAGCGCTCGCCCTCGACGTCGAGTCCCGCGAGCAGCTGGCCGACCCGCTCGAGATATTGCGCGGCCCCCACGGGTTCACAGATCCGGTGGTCGAAGGAGAGACCTAGTATCACTCGGCGTCCGACGGCCACGGTGGCGACACCGTCGAGGGTGACGACGACCGGTACCTCGTGTACGGCGCCGACCGAGAGCACGGCGACCTCCGGTTGAATGATGATCGGCTCGGACCAGAGGGTGCTGGCGCTCGGAGCGCCGAGCACCGTAAAGGTCCCGCCCATGAGGTCATCGGTCGTCAGGTGGCGAGAGGCGACACGTTCGTCGAGTTCACTGACGCGGCGCGCGAGGGCTCGAAGCGTCAACCCCGCGGCCGCGTGGACGACCGGTACCAGCATCCCGTCGTCGGCAACCGATCGAACGAGACCGAGATTGACCGTGCGGTGCACGACGAGTTGTTCACCCGCGAACGTGGCGTTCAGGAATTCGAACTCCGCGAGTGCGCGAACCGCGGCCAGACTCACGAGCATCTCGTCGCTGATGGCGACACCATCGCGAGTCGAACGACCGAGCGCGTCGAGCTTGGCGAAGACCGCACCGTCGGCCTCGATGGCAACGAAGCCGTGCGGAGTGACCTGGGCTGAGACGGCCATGTGTTGTCCCATACGGCGACGACCGTTGGAGAGTGCGACGACCATCTCTTCGGTCGGACCGTCAAGGACGGCGCGCTCGGCGTCGCGTCGGGTAATCGAGCCTCCCGGACCGCTGCCCGAAATGGTTGAAGGTTCAACTCCTCCGTCGGCCAGAATTCGACGAACGACCGGCGACACCACGACGCCATTGACTGCATCGGCGAGGGGCGCGACGATTGACGGTGGACTTGGCGTCGCGACGGGGGCGACCGATTCCTGACGAGGCTCGTCGGTATCGGACGCGCTCGGTGGCGCCGCGCCTGACTCTTCGATGACCGCGACTCTCGAACCGGTCTCAACGGTGTCGCCCTCTTCAGCGAGGATCTGCGTCAAGACGCCGGCTGCCGGTGATGGCATCTCGGAGTCGACCTTGTCGGTCGACACTTCAAAGAGCGGTTCGTCGCGGGCGACCGTGTCGCCCACCTTTTTGAACCACTGAGTGATGATTCCTTCGGTGACCGACTCGCCGAGCGACGGGAGCGTAACGTCAGCCAACGTGGAGTCCCCGACCGGCGAGGGCAATCAGCGTCTCGCCGAAAGTCTCGGAAAGAGACGGGTGCGGTTGGATAAGCGCGGCCGCCTCCTCGGCGGTGGCCTCCCAATTGACGGCGAAATACCCGGCGCCGAGTTGTTCGGTCACCCACGGTCCGGCCATGTGCACGCCCAGGATCTGGCCAGCCGTTCCGTCGGCCCGCTTCTCGGCGATGATCTTGACGACGCCCTCGGTGTCGCCGATGATCTGCGCTCGGCTGTTGCCGCCGAAGGGATCCTTCTTCACGACGACGTCGTAGCCCTTCTCCTTGGCACTGGCCTCGGTCAGGCCACAGAAGGCGACTTCGGGGTTCGAGTAGATGGCCCACGGCACTCGGTCGTAGTCGACCGGCACGCTCGGCTCGCCGAGGATGCTCTTGATCGCCACGATCGCCTCGGCGAAACCAACGTGCGCGAGTTGGGGCGTGTTGGCGACCACGTCACCAACGGCGTAGACGTGAGGATTGGCGGTGCGCTGTTGTCCGTCAGCGACGACGAAGCCGCGGTCGTTGATCTCGACGCCGGTGCCCTCGGCCACGAGGCCCTCGGTTCGCGGACGGCGACCGACCGACATGACGACCATGTCGACGCTGACGTCATCGCCACCTTCGATGGCGATCGTCGTCGATCCCTTCTTGGGTTTGTGACCGGTGATCGTGACGCCGGTACGAATATCGATGCCGCGCTTCTTGAACGAACGCCCGACGACGTTCGCTACTTCGGTGTCGCAACCCGTGAGAATCGCCGGCAGTGCCTCGAGGATCGTGACGGTGGTTCCCATGTCGGCGAGCAGCGACGCGAACTCACACCCAATGGCACCGCCGCCGATGACCGCCGCCGTCGCCGGCAGGGCTGAGAGGTCGAGGAACTCATCAGACGTGACGACGATCGTTCCGTCGACGTCGAAACCCGGCAGCGTGCGCGGCACCGAACCGGCCGCCAGAATGACGTTGGCGCCTTTAGCGATCACGCCCGCGTCAGCGCCGTCGACCACCGTGACGGTGCCGTCGGCTTCGAGCCGTCCCGTACCCTCAAAGACGGTGACCTTGCGACCCTTCAAGAGGCCCGAAAGCCCCTTGAAGAGGCGATCGACGATTTCGTTCTTGCGATTCTGACTCACCGCGAAGTCGACGACGGTACCCTTGGTTGTGATGCCGAACTCGGCCGAGTGTTCGACGGTGCGACGAACGTGCGCGGTCTCGAGGAACTCCTTGGCGGGAACGCAGCCACGGTGTAGGCAGGTTCCCCCGACCTTGTCGCGCTCGACGATGGCGATGTTGAGCCCCGCCGAGGCTCCGTAGAGAGCGGCGGCGTAGCCTCCCGGGCCACCTCCGATGACGACAACGTCGAACTGCTGGGCCTCGTTAGTCACGGCATATCCTTCAATCTCGTAGTGGTTGACCCCCGGGGGAATCCTAATGTTTTCGGTCCTTCGTCAATTCGTGTCGGGTGCTCGGCTACGAGTGACGACCTCGTTGGGTATCGGCAGCCTCGGTCGCGAGGACGTCCACGAACTCGTTCATCGCGTCGCCCGAATGTCCCTTCACCCACGAGAAGCGCACGTCACGTTTCTCATTGAGAACCAGCGCGAAGAGCTCCTCCCACAAGTCACGATTGGCGACCGGCTGGCCCTGGGAGTTCTTCCAGCCCCGACGAAGCCATCCGACGTGCCACTTGTCGTTGAAGCACTTCACGACGTACGAGGAGTCGCTCACGATCTCGAGCGGACTCTCTTCGTTCTCGCGCAGGGCCTCAATGACCGCCATCACCTCCATGCGCTGATTCGTGGTGTGCGCGGCGGCGCCGCTGGCGTAGCTGTCGCGGCCGCTCGCCCACGCCCAGCCACCCGGTCCGGGATTGCCGCGGCAGGCGCCGTCGGTATGAATCTGCCTCATGGGGTACGGGTGACCCACGAATCTGATTCGGTCGTGAAGCGCGTCACCGCGTCGGGCAGTTCGCCTCGAAGGGTCTGGCCGAGCGTCACGTGCTCCAGCACCTCTCGAAGCGCGCCGCGCACCGCGATCCAGACTTCGCGCAAATACCGGGCGTCACCTTCGTATTCCAGAGTTTCGGGGCGCATGCCGCGCACGCCGGCCATTGGACCGCTCACGACCCGCACGACGTCGGCGATCGAGATCTGGTCGGCGTCTCGGGCCAACTTGAAGCCGCCCTCGGGTCCGCGCTGGCTCGAGACGAGACCCCCGCGGCGTAGGTCCGAGAGGATCGCTCCGAGAAACTTGGCCGGGAGGTCTTGTTCCTGGGCCAGATGCTCCGCGCTCACCGACACGTCACTCGCCGCCAGGGTGAGCAGCGCTCGGATGGCGTAGTCGGTCTTGGCGGGAATCTGCATCCCCCTATTCTGCCGTACCGCGGGCATCGCCGAGCGACTCCTAGGGTGGACTTCGTGTTCAGCCTCGATGATCGACATCTCTATCTCTGCGTACCGCACCGCGAGGACCTCGCCACCTTCCTGCCCGCGGTCCTTCGCGGCGGCGTCGACGTCGTCCAACTCAGAGAAAAGGACCTCGACGATGGGACCCGGATCGCCGACGCCCGCCTGATGATGCCGATCTGCCATGAGTTCGGCGTGCCCTTCATCATGAACGACTCACCGGAGCTGGCCGCCACCGTCGGCGCCGACGGCGTGCACGTCGGCCAAGAGGACGTCCGCGTGTCGCGCTGTCGCGAACTCCTGGGCTATGAGGCGATCGTGGGGCTGTCGACACATTCGAGCGATGAGTTCGACGACGCGCTCGATCAGTTGGCGACCTATTTCAGTGCGGGACCGATCATCGCCACGCCGACCAAACCAGGCCGGGCCGGGACCGGGATCACGTACGCCGTCTCGAGCCAAGCCCGCAGTGACCGACCGGTCTTCGTGACCGGAGGCGTGAACGAAGAGAACGTCAGCGAACTCGTCGTCGCGGGGCTTCGCCACTTCGTCGTCGTGCGTGCCCTCACCGAAGCCAAAGAGCCCGAAGCCGCGGCGCGACGGATCCGCGACGCCCTGGACGCGGCGCTGTCAGCGGTGCCGGTCGAGCCAACCTAACAACGTCGCCACCATTCGCGGGTCGGCGCGCAGTTGATGACCGGCGCCTTGGATCAGTCGAAGTTCGGCGCGGCCCTCGGCCGCCGCGACGAGGTCGCGGGCATCGGAGTGGGGAATCTCGATGTCCTCGGTCCCGTGACCGACCATGAGTCGACGCGGAGGGATCTTCGCGATGGACACCAGTGGATCGATCGCGAAGACGTCGTCGCGCAACTCCTCGGCGGGCAACAGGTCTCGTTCGTTACCGACCACGCCGGCGATTTGGACCGCCCGACGGAAATCTTCGGCACTGCCGCACCACGGCTCCAGGTGCGCCGGCGTCGCGAACGTGGCGACGCCGCGAATTCGCTCGTCCTCGGCCGCCGTCGCCAGGGCCAGCGCACCACCAAAACCGAAGCCGGCCATCGAAATCTTTCGCTCCCCCTCGTCGACTCGATCGAGGATCGTCTTCAGGTCGGCTCGCCACTGCGTCGCGGAGAAGGTACCGGTGCTGCCACCGACCCCCGAGAGCGTGCCGGTCGCGACGATCCATCCCGACTCGGTCGCCATGTGCTCGGCCAGTTCCGGCAAGAGACCGGCCGCCTGACGACCCATCCCCATGGCGCGCGGCAGACCGTGCACGATGATCAGCGCGTGACTCGCGAGCGGCCTCGCGCTCGACGTCGCGATTCGAAGGTCCAGGAGCGAGGTACCGCTCTGGAGTTGCTCGTGAGCGAGCACCGAGCTAGATGCCTAGGCGCTGAGCCAGAAGTTCGCGGTGATAGGCGGGGTCGCCGAGGAACAGCTCCGAACTCTTCGCGCGTTTGAAGTAGAGGTGCGCGTGGTGCTCCCACGTGAAACCGATGCCGCCGTGGATCTGGATGTTCTCCGCCGCGCAGTGGAAGTACGCCTCGGAGCAGAACGACTTCGCGAGGCTCGCGGCGATCGGCAGCTCATCGTTTCTCTCTTGGGAGGCCCAGGCGGCGTAGTACGCCGCGGACTTGGCCGACTCCACGTCCAAGAGCATGTCCGCACACTTGTGCTTGATCGCCTGGAACGATCCAATCGGGCGGCCGAACTGCACGCGGTTCTTCGCGTACTCCACGGAGTTGTGGAGGACCCGTTGGGCGCCACCGACCTGTTCGGCGGCCAGCGCAGCGGCGGCCACCTGCAACGTCGTCTCGAGGCCAGCGAGGGCTTCGCCTTCCACGCCCACGAGACGCGCCGGGGCGTCGCTGAACACGACGCGACTCTGCTTTCGGGTCTGGTCCATCGTGGCGAGCGATTCGCGCGCCACGCCCTTCGCGTCGCCCTCCACGGCGAAGAGCGAGAGGCCCTTGGCGCTCATGGCCGGCACGAAGATGACTGACGCCGTGTTGCCGTCGGTGACGTAACTGCGCACGCCGTTCACCACGAAGGCGTCGCCGGACGCGCTCGCAGTTGTGGAGGTCGTGGTGAGGTCCCAGAGACCGGCGTCGTCAGTGAGCGCCACCGTGGCGATGGTCTCGCCCGAGGCGATGCCCGGCAGATAGGCCGCCTTGTCCGCGTCATTACCCACGAAGAGCACGGCGTTCGCGGCGAGGGCGACGCTCGAGAAGTACGGCGAGCAGAAGAGTGCCGCGCCCATCTCCTCAAAGACCACGTAGAGCTCGACCGGACCGTAGCCCTGACCACCGAACTCCTCGGGAATCCCGAGTCCCTGCAACGCCAATTCCTTGGCCATCTGGTCCCAGACGGCCGAGTCGTAGCCCTCACTCGTGGCCATCAATCGACGTACTTCGGATTCGGGCGATTTCTCTTCCAGGAAACGTTTGACCATCTTTCGGAGTTCTTCTTGCTCCTCGCTGAATCCAAAGTTCATCGCAGTCCTTCCGTGCGTACTGGACGGTAATCCCAGCCCCTTCGACATTAGTCAACCGTGACACGGGGCGGCTGAGTGGCATTGTGGGACATGGACAACGTCGAACTGGTCGGGTCGGACGGCCGCGCCGAAGTGTACCGATTCGTCGTGGGACCAATCGAAAACAACGTGTACGTCGTGCGCTGCAAGCGAACCGGTGAGGCGACGCTCATCGACGCGGCCAATGAACACGACCGGCTGCTGCGCGTGGCGCGTCGACTGGGCGTGACCTCGGTACTCGAGACCCACGGCCACTGGGACCACATCGGAGCGGTCGAACAGGTCCGCGAGGCGGGGATCGACGTGTGGGTGCGAAACGAAGACGCCGGCATGCTGCCGAGCTACGACCACCTGCTCGATGACGACGCGGTCCATCAGGTGGGTGACCTACGCCTGCGCACGCTGCACACACCCGGTCACACGCCCGGCAGTATCTGTTTCGCGCTCGAAGAGAGCTCCATGCTCTTCACCGGCGACACGCTCTTTCCCGGCGGTCCCGGCAACACCAATCACGACGCCCAGGACTTCGCGACCATCATCACCTCGATCGACGAACGCATCTTCGGCGTCTTTGGCGACGACGTGACGATTTGGCCCGGCCACGGCGGCGAGTCCACCATCGGCACCGAGCGTCCCCACCTCGATGAGTGGGTCGAACGGGGCTGGTAACAACTGGTGTTTCGACCGAATCGGGCCGTTAGGCTCGTCACCGTGTCGACGCCCCTTTTAGAACTTCGCAACCTCCACGCCGAGGCCGAGGGCACGGTCATCCTCCGCGGCGTCGACCTGACGGTACGCGAGGGCGAAGTGCACGCCCTGATGGGTCCCAACGGTGCCGGCAAGTCCACGCTGGCCAACATCGTCATGGGCCACCCGGGCTACACGGTCACCGGTGGCGAGATCTTGCTCAACGGCGCGAACATCGCCAAATGGACGCCCGACGAACGCGCCCGCGCCGGGATCTTCCTCGCCTTTCAGTATCCCGAGGCCATCGCCGGTGTGTCGGTCGTGCAGTTCTTGCGTCAGGCGATCGCCGCTCGAAAGGGCCTCGACGAACTCAGCATCCTCGAAGTGCGCCTGGACCTCGCGGAGTGGATGGACCGGCTGGGGATGGACCCGGCCTTCGCTGAACGTCACCTCAACGACGGGTTCTCCGGCGGCGAGCGCAAGCGCAACGAGGTGCTCCAGATGGCGCTGTTGGAACCGGTCGTCGCGTTCTTGGATGAGACCGACTCCGGCTTGGACATCGACGCCCTTCGTGTGGTCGCCAAGGGCGTGCGCACGGTTCGAGGTGAACACCCGAGCATGGGTGTCATCGTCGTCACCCACTACGTGAAACTCCTCGAAGAGATCGAGCCCGACCAGGTGCACATCTTGGTGGACGGCCAGATCGTGCACTCGGGCGACGCCCAACTGGCCCAACTCATCGAACTCGAGGGCTACGACGCCTGGCGTGCGGTGGCGTCGTGACGAGCTTCAACGCCAAACGAGTCCGTTCCGACATCCCGCAGTTGAATCGCGTGGTCTTCGACCACCCCATCACCTATCTGGACACCGCGTCGACGTCGTTGCAGCCCAACGCCGTCATTGACGCCATGAGCCGCTACTACCAACTCCGCCACGCCAACGTGCACCGCGCCGTGTATCAGACGGCCAGCGAGGCGACCGCCGCGTACGAAGGTTCTCGAGAAGCCGTGGCGCGCTTCATCAACGCCCCCGGCGGCGCCGGCGAGGTCGTGTTCACCAAGAACGCGACCGAGTCCTTCAACCTGCTCGCCAAGTCCTGGGGGGCCAAGAATCTAGTGGCCGGCGACGTCGTCTTGGTCAGTGAGATGGAGCACCACGCCAACATCGTGCCGTGGTTCCAGTTGCGCGAACAGACAGGCATCGAGGTTCGTTTCATCCCGACGACCGACGACTACCGACTTGATCTCTCGGGCCTTGACGAATTGATGCGCGGCGTGCGACTGCTCTCGATCACGGGCATGTCCAACGTGCTAGGAACCATCAACCCCATCAACGAACTGGCCGCCGTCGCGCACCGCTACGGCGCGTTGATCGCGGTCGACGGCGCGCAGTCAGTCGCGCATCAGCCGACCGACGTCGTCGCGCTCGACGTCGATTTTCTGATTTTCACCGGTCACAAGATGCTCGGGCCGACGGGGATCGGCGTCTTTTGGACCCGCGAGGACATCCTGGATGCCATGCCGCCCTTCCTCGGTGGCGGCGGCATGATCGCCGACGTGCGCACCGACGGCTACACGCCGGCCAACGGCCCGACGAGATTCGAGGCCGGTACCCCGCCCATCGCCGAGGCGGTCGGACTGCACGCGGCCGTGCTCTACCTCGAGGGCCTCGGTATGACCAACGTCGTGCGACACGAACGCGCATTGGCGGGCGACGCCCTCACGAGACTCGCGCTCGATTTCGAAGGTCGTGTTCGCGTGATCGGACCGAGTGACATGACCGATCGCGGCGGTGTGATCAGCCTCGATGTCGAGGGTGTTCACCCCCACGACGTCGCCCAAGTGCTCGACCAGTTCGGCGTCTGCGTGCGACCGGGTCACCACTGCGCCAAGCCCCTCATGCGCCGCTTCGGACTCGCGGCCACCGTGCGCGCTTCGTACGGACCCTATTCCCTCACCAAGGACACTGACGTGCTGATCGAAGCGCTCGGTCACGCGGTGAAGATGTTTGGGTAGCGGCGTGTCGAACCTCGGCTCGAACCTCGACGACCTCTATCGCGAGATCATCCTCGACCACTACCGCTCACCGCGCAATCGCGGCGAGCTCGAGTCGCCACCGGCGATTCGCGTCGAGGGCTTCAATCCCCTGTGCGGCGACGAGATCGTCGTGTACCTCGATGTCGAGGACGGCGTCTTGAAGAACATAAAGATGACGGGCAGCGGCTGCTCGATCTCCCAATCGTCAGCCTCGTTGATGAGCGCCGCCGTCAAGGGCAAGCCGCTCGATCAGGTCCGCGCGACCGTCGCCATGTTCAAAGAACTCATGACCGTTCAGGAGTCGACGCTCGCGCACGACGGTGAAGCACCCAAGGTGGACATTCGCGCGCTCGGTGAACTGGCCGCCCTCCAGGGGGTCATCAAGTTCCCCGTACGCATCAAGTGCGCCACGCTGGCGTGGAACACCATGGTGCAAGGACTCGACGAAATCCCCTGAGTAGTCAGGGCGTGCAGGGCACCGGGTCGAAAGATGGCACGGCCAGCGTCGGGTTCGTCGTCGTCGTGGTGGTCGTGAGGTGGTGCTTCGTAGTCGTCGTCGTCGAGTGCAACGTCGTCGTCGTGGTGGGCGTGATGACCGGCGGCATCTGCGGCACGCCCGAGGCGTTCGGCGGCGGGTTCGTCGGACGCAGCAACGTGTTGCCGAAGATACTGACCATCAACTGCTCGGCCTGCGGCTCTTCGACGACTTCAACGTCGGCGCCTCCGACCACGGCGGGCGTCTCAGGCATCGTGAAGGTCTGCATCGCGTTCGAGTTGTAGCCGTGGAACTTGAGGGCCAGTCCGATGAGCTCGTTCAACGAGAACGTGTCGTCGATGGAGATGCCCTTCGGGAGGTTCGAAAGGAAGCCGTTCATGGCGACCGGGTTGTCGAGCTTGCTCTTCACGCGCTCGAACATGGCGCGCAGGAACGACGTCTGGCGATCGATCCGACCGAAGTCGCTCGTGCCGTCGTAGGTAAAGCCGTCGTTCAAGATTTCGTTGTTAATCTCGTCGTCAGTCATATGGGCGAACGCCGAGCGGTCCGGCCACACCGGATGATCGTTCAGCGCGTAGTAGTAGTGGCGGCTGCGAGCGACCGCGAGCGCCTGGAATCCATTGATCAGCTGACAGCCCGGGTGCTTGATCTCGAGACCGGAGTTGGGGTCGATGACCGGGTAGCGGAAGTCCAAGTAGACACCGCCAATCGCCACCGCCGAGTTAATGAGACCGCTGAAGTTCACCTGGACGACGTGATTGATGGTGATACCGAAGTTCGCTTTGATCGTCGAGACGAGCAGGGCCGGACCGTTGCCGTAGTTCACGTTGATGCGGTTGTAATTGCCGTAGAGCGCCTGGTTGGCGAGCAAGGTCACTTCGGTGTCGCGAGGTATCGACAAGATGGTGATCGTGCGGGCGGCGGGATTCACGCGGATGATCTTGATGACGTCGCTGCGTTGACCACCGACCGAATTGGTGCTCGCTCCGGTTTGGCGTGCGACCGCGCCGGAAAGTCCCGCGCGCGAGTCCGAACCAATGGCGAGGATGTTGAACGGCTGGCCCGGCACGGGGTACGTGATCGTCGAGACGTGGATCTTGGGAATGGCGTCGAAGCGCCAGTTGGCGTACAAGTAGCCACCACCCAGGACACCCACGATGAGCACGATGACCGAGACACCCGCGATGAGCCACGACCGTCCCCGGCGCCGACGACGACGTCGCTTGGGTGCGCGTCCCGACTGGCGATCGACGGCATCACCCAACGCCACGAGGCGACTTTCGTTGGCGAGAGCTCGTCGTTTAGCGCCCGAAGACCTATCTGAAGGGCCCCGAGGAGCGCCGTTGCTTCCGTCAGCCATCCGTCGAGTTTAACCTTCGGTCGCGCGCAGTCGTGGTCACGCGGAGGCGACGCGAAACGGTTCGTAGCCGTCTCGTTCGAGAATTTCCGAAAGTTCCGGCCCACCCGTCGCTACGACGCGACCTTCACTCAGCACGTGGATCATCGTCGGCGTGAGCTCTTGCAACAGTCGCTTGAAATGCGTGATCACCAAGATGCCGCACTCCCACTCGTTGCTCGCGAGTGACAGTCGACGAGCGACCGCACCCAATGCGTCAACGTCAAGACCCGAGTCAATCTCATCGAGCACCGCGAACTTTGGACGCAGCATCCCGAACTGCACCATCTCGGCGCGTTTTCGCTCACCGCCCGAAAGGTCGACGTTGACGAAACGGTCAAGGATCTCGGGGCGAAGTTCAACTCGCTCCGCTTCGTCGCGCATTCGTTGACGCAGATTCGTCGGATCGACGCCGGCCGCGATCAAGAGGTCGATGGGGCGAACGCCGGCAACCTCCAACGGCTGTTGCATCGCCAGGAGCAAGCCATGTCGAGCCCGTTCGCTCGGCGACATCGTCAAGAGCTCCACGTCATCAATGCGCACCGAACCGCCCAATACCTTGTAACCGGGATGACCGGTCAGTGCGTGGGCCAGTGTGGACTTACCGGAGCCGTTCGGTCCCATGATCACGTGGACCTCGCCGGTCCTCATCAAGAGGTCGAAGCCCCTTAGGACCTCTTTGCCCGCGACTTCGACGCGCAGCCCTTCGATTATCAGGGTGGAGGTCACGGGAGTACCACTTCCAAGCGACCGTCGAAATCTCGCACGTCGTAGTGCGCCACCGGTCGCGTCGCAGGAAACGACGTGGGCTCGCCGTCCTTCAGACGGAACATCGCACCGTGACGGGCGCACTCGATCTCGGCGGTCTCACAGTTCACTTCGCCTTCGGCGAGGCTGAAGTCCTCGTGACTACAACGGTCGTCCAAGACGTAGACGTCGTCGTCGATTCGCACGAGCACCAACACCCGATTCTCGACGTGGAGTTGATGTGGCACGCCGCTTTCGAAGTCGCTCAGCTGCCCGATATCGACGGTCGTCACGGCGTCACCACGTTCACCGTCGCCAAGACTGACGTCACGTCACGCTCGACCAGTTCGGCCAACTCCGCGGGGAGATTGGCGAGCATCTCGTAGAAGAAGCCCTGAATCATGAGGCGTTCGGCGTCTTCGCGGCTGACCCCTCGCGATTCGAGGTACCAGCGCTGCAATTCATCGAGCGGACCGACGCTCGAAGCGTGGGCGCACATGACGTCGTTCTCACGAATGTCCAGGTTGGGCACGCTGTCGGCGTGGGCCGCGGGTGAGAGCAACAGGTTGTGATTCGTCTGACGTGCGTCGGTGCGTTTGGCGCCCTTCTCGATCTCAATGAGTCCGGTGTAGACCGAGCGGGATTGGTCCGCGACCGCGCCCTTCGAGAGCAGCGTCGAGCGCGATCGAGCACCGGTGTGCATCTGGTGAGTTCGAAAATCGTGCACCTGGTCACCCGAACCGAGGAACGTCGTGCGCAGTTCATTCTCTGAACCGGCTCCGCGCATCTCGGCGTCGTTGCGCGAGCGGTTGTAGTGGGCGCCAATGCCGACGACCGCCTGGCGCAGCCGCGCGTCGCGGCTGACGAACCCCGTCGTTCGCGCGACGTGCCAGGCGCTCTGATCGAGGCGCTGATAGGTGATCAGTTGCAGCGACGAGTTGTCATCGAGTGAGTATTCACTGAGCGGCACGACGAGGGCGTCGGTGCCCCCTTCGAAGTATTCGACGATCGTCGCACTCGCGCCCCGCCCGAGTTCGATCTGGGTGCGCGAGAACGATGACGTGGAGTTCGACACGTTGAGCACGACAATTGGCTCTTCGACGTTCACGCCCGCTCCGACGCGAATGACTGCCGTCGCCGGAGTGAGCGCGGCGTTCAAGATCGCGAAGGTGTCACTGCGGTACCGATCAGCGAATGACGTACCGGCGAGCGACTGCGAGGACTCGACGACCTCGACGCTGACGCCCTCGAGACCCTTACCGGTGTTCACGCAGAAGCCGTCGACCACGCGTACCACCAGTCCCGCGCGCTCACAGAGTTGAGCGGCGAAAGCCGAATCGGTCCGCGTCGCGGGTTCGGACACGACACCAAAGCGGTCCAGGTCGAAGTCCTTCAGCGGGGCGTAGCGCCAGACTTCGTCGCTGGTGGTTGGCAGGCCAGCCTCCTCGAAGGCCGTCCAGGCCAGTTGGCGAGGGGCCGCGTCAGGTCGGTCGGCAATGAAGGCGGAGGCTGAATCAGCGAAGATTTTCATAGATATCGGGACGAAGGCAGTGTACTGGCCCCACCTCATTCTCCTTCGTGACCAGTCCTAGGCTGAAGGCGATTCGAACAAGGAGCGCGCTTGGAGTTCTCATCAGATGTATTGACCCTCGACGTCGACGGTCACGTGGCGACGTTGTGGCTCGATCGAAGCGAGGCCCGCAACGCCATGGGGAGCGCCTTGTGGCGCGACCTACCACTCGCCGCCGCGGCGATCGCCGCTGAGCCAGACGTGCGAGTGCTGATCATTGCGGCGAAGGGACCGCACTTCAGCGTCGGACTCGATCTGAAGGAGTTCGGAGGAGGCTTCGCGGCGCCCTCGTCGTCGTCGTCCCGGGCCGCGTCGAATGCCCAGGCGTACCAGGCCGTACGCACGATGCAGGCGTCGGTGACCTCGATCGCGGACCTCACGGTACCGGTGATTGCCGCCATCCACGGGTACTGCATCGGTGGCGGCGTCGACCTGGTCAGCGCCTGTGACGTGCGACTGTGCGCGAGCGACGCCAAATTCTCGGTGCGCGAGACGAAGGTCGCGATCGTCGCGGACCTCGGTTCGTTGCAGCGACTGCCGAAAATCATCAGCGCCGGTCACTTGGCCGAACTGGCCTACACCGGTAAGGACATCGACGCGACACGTGCGCTCGCCATCGGTCTCGTGAACGCGGTGTACGACAACAGTGATGAGGTACTCGCCGGTGCGCGCGCACTCGCCCTGGAGATCGCGCAGAACTCACCGCTCGCGGTCCAGGGGACCAAGGCCGTGCTCGCGGCCAATGACGGACGAAGTGTCGACGAGGGTCTCGAATTCGTGGCGCGCTGGAACACGATGTATCTACAGAGCAATGACTTGCGCGAGGCGATGATGGCCTTCATGGAGAAACGGCCACCGGTCTTTAACGGCGACTAGCGCTTCCAGAACTTCCAGCCGCGCTGCTTGCGCTCCATCTCGTCGAGTTCTTTGCGCCGCTCGTCGTACATCTCGGGCGCGACGTTATTGACGATCTCACTGGCCATATTGAGCAGTTCCCGGCGCTCGTCCAGGCTGGCGCTCGTCTCGGGCTCTTTCTCGATCGGTCGATCCACGAGCGAGCCGTGGGACCAGCCGACGTCGGCCAATCGGCGCTCGTAGGTGACGCAGTTCTCCGGACAGGACCAGGGCTGATCGGGCGCGTTACCGAGAACGCAGAAGCGCGCGACCTCCCCGGACTTGTAGGTCCGGCTCTGAAAGTGCTTGCACTCTTCGCGCATTCCCATTTCCTTATTCTTCCACGTCGAGACGTCAATTTTGGTAAGAATTGCGAATGCCACAACGTCGAATCGATGAAAGACCGCTGGTCGGGGCCGATTTGTCGGCCGTGGTGTCCCTGTCCAGTCGCGCCTTCTTCGACGATCCGTTTTTCTCGTACTTGCTGCCCGACGACGCGATGCGACGATCGCGATTACCGCACTTTTTTCGCGCCGTCTACGCGCACATGGGCGAACATGGTCGAATCGTCACCGTGCGCAACGACGCCGACGAGGCCTTAGGGGTCGCGGCGTGGTTGACAACCGGCGGCTACCCGTTGCCACTACGCGTGCAGCTGCGCCAGGTGCCCTCTTCGCTTCGGACCTTCTATCGACGGCCCCGGTCCATCACGACGGGCAATCGGTACATGGCGGCGCTGCTGCGCGCCCATCGCAAGGATCCGCAGTGGTACTTGATGGTGCTCTGCGCCGATCCCCCAGCGCAGCGAAGTGGCGTCGGAACGATGTTGCTCAAACACGCCCTCGCGCAGGTCGACGCCGAAGGTGTCGGCAGCCACCTCGAGACGCCGCGACTGGACAACGTCGCCTACTACCAGCGCTTCGGCTACGAACTGATCGAGACCCTGAACCCGATTGAAGGCGCGCCGACGTATTACACGATGTGGCGAACGCCTCGTTAGCCGATCGAACCTTCCATCTGCAGTTCGATCAAGCGCGACCATTCGACGGCGTACTCCATTGGCAACGTGCGCGTCACGGGTTCGATGAAACCGTTCACGATCATGCCCATCGCCTGGCTCTCCGTGAGGCCGCGGCTCATGAGATAGAACAACTGGTCGTCACCGATTTTCGACACCGTCGCCTCGTGACCGATCGACGCGTCTTGCTCACCGACCTCCATGTAGGGCTTGGTCTCGGAGACTGACTGCTCGTCCAAGATCAACGCGTCACAGCGCACGAAACTCTTCGCGCCGGTCGCACCCTCTTCGACCTTCACGAGACCGCGGTAGGTCGTCTGACCGCCGTCCTTCGAGATCGACTTCGAGATGATGGTCGAGGTCGTCTCCGGAGCGCAGTGGATCATCTTCGCGCCGGCGTCTTGGACCTGACCCGGTCCGGCGTAGGCGACCGAGAGGACCTCGCCCGAGGCTTTGGGACCCATCAGGTAGACCGACGGGTACTTCATGGTGAGCCGCGACCCGATATTGCCATCGATCCACTCGACGTGCGCCTCGGCTTCGGCGCGAGCGCGCTTCGTCACGAGGTTGTAGACGTTGTTCGACCAGTTCTGAATGGTGGTGTAGGTGATGCGCGAGCCGGGCAGGGCGACGAGCTCGACGACCGCCGAGTGCAACGAGTCGGTCGAATAGACCGGCGCCGAGCAGCCCTCGACGTAGTGGACCTGGGATCCTTCGTCGGCGATGATGAGCGTGCGCTCGAACTGACCCATGTTCTCGGTGTTGATGCGAAAGTAGGCCTGCAGCGGCTGGTCGACGTTGACGCCGGGCGGCACGTAGATGAACGATCCGCCGCTCCACACCGCGGAGTTCAGCGCGGCGAACTTGTTGTCGTTCGGCGGAATCACCGTGCCGAAGTACTTGCGAACCAAATCGGGGTATTCACGCACCGCGGTGTCCATGTCACAGAACAAGACACCGAGTCGCTCGAGGTCCTCACGGTTCCGGTGAAAGACCACTTCGGACTCGTACTGGGCGGTGACGCCCGCCAAGTACTTGCGCTCGGCTTCGGGGATGCCTAGGCGTTCGTAGGTGTTCTTGATGTCGTCCGGGAGGTCCTCCCACCGGTCAACTTGATTCTCGGTGGGCTTGATGTAGTAGTAAATGTCGTTGAAGTCGAGGTCCGGCATGCGCTCGGCGAACCACGGCACCATCGGCTTCTTCTCGAATTTCTTGAGCGCGCTGAGTCGGAAGTCGAGCATCCACTTCTCTTCGTTCTTGATGCCCGACATCTCACGAACGATCGCTTCGTTGATGCCCTTCTTCGGTTTGAAGACGGGGATCTGGTCGTCGGACCAGCCCAGTTGGTACCGGCTGAAATCCAGATTGTCGATTGCCATCGCGCTCCTTTGGGATAATCCCTATGCCCATAGTACTAACTCGGTGTCGGGACATGTCAACAAATAAGGCAAAGTAGAGCGGTGCCCACTCCACCAACTGTCCCACAACGCCCCTTTTCGATCACGCGCCACGGCGACGTCCGAGTGGACCCGTACTACTGGTTAATGGACCGCGAGGACGAATCGGTCCTCGCCCACTTACGCGCCGAGAACGAATTCTTGAGTCAGAACTTCCGCGATTTGAAGCCGCTCGAAGACGAACTATTCGAAGAGATAAAGGGTCGCATCGAGGAGACCGATATCTCCGTACCGGTGCGAAAAGGGGCGTGGTGGTATTTCGAGAGAACGCGCGAAGGACTCAACTACCCGCTCAGTTGTCGCGTGGCGGCCATCGGCGATGATCTCACGCCCCCCGAGATCGACCCGTCGACCACGCTCGCCGGCGAGCAGGTGATCCTCGATGAGAACGAAGAGGCCGGTGACAGCGACTACTTCTCGGTCGGGGTTCTCGCCCTGAGCCCCGATGACGACTGGGTGTGCGTCGGAACGGACTTCGACGGCGACGAACTCCACCACGTCACGGTGCGTCCGCTCGCCGGACAGCCGTCCGTCGACGACGAACTCGACGACGTTCATTACGGCTTCGCGTGGGCCATGGACAGTCGTCACTTCTTTTACACGCGCGTCGACGACGCCAAGCGACCGTTCCAACTCTGGCGCCACGAACTCAGAACCGATACCAGCACCGACGTACTCATCTTTCAAGAGGACGACGCGCAGTTCAACTTGGCGGTCGGTCGAAGTCGCGACGACGCCATCATCTACGTGCACCTCGGCTCGTCCATGACGACCGAAGTGCACTACCTCGACGCCCACGATCCGACCGGTGAATTGAAACTGCTCGAGGCGCGTCGACACGGCGTCGAGTACGGCGTCGAACACTTCGTGGACGAGCGCGGCGTCGCGTGGTGGCTGAAGGTCACCAACGAAGGAGCGAGGGACTTTCGTCTCCTCGTGCGCGAAGTCGACGCGGGTGAGTGGCGCGAAGTAATCCCCGAGCGTCCCGGATCTCGACTTGACGGCGTCGACGCCTTCAAGTCCTTTCTCGCGATCAGCGAACGACACGATGGTGGTGCGGCCGTTCGACTCGTGTCCACGCTGAGCGGCGCCGACCCCTTCGGTGATGACTTGCTGGAACGCTCGCGCCTGGTTGAAGGACCGGCGAGTCCGAGCACGGTCTCACTCTCGGCGAATCCGAATTTCGATACCACGCAATTGCGCGTGTCGGTCACCTCACTCGTCACTCCGCGTTTGGTCGGCGATATCGTGATCGCGACCGGGGAGATGATCGTTCGCAAGCAACAGATCGTTCTCGGCGGCTACGACGCGCGCCAGTTCGCGACGGGACGATTGTGGGTGACGGCCAGCGACGGCGTGAGAATTCCGGTCTCGGTCGTGGCGCGCGCCGACCTTGTGGAAATGGGTATCGACGGCGAGCTCCGGGCTCTGGCGCCCTCCCCGTTCGTGCTCTACGGCTACGGCAGCTACGAGATCTCGATCGATCCGTCGTTCTCGTCGCTCCGGCTTTCGTTACTCGAACGAGGCGTCATCTTCGCGATCGCCCACGTCAGGGGCGGTGGCGAGATGGGTCGCACCTGGTACGAGACGGGGAAACTGGCCCAGAAGCCCACGACCTTCAGCGACTTCGTCGCGGTCGCGCGAGATCTGATTCGCCGTGGCTGGACGACGAGCGAACATCTCGCGATTCGCGGCGGGTCGGCCGGTGGACTTCTCATGGGGGCCGTCATGAACCTGGCGCCCGACCTCTTTCGTTGCGTGGTGGCCGACGTGCCCTTCGTGGACGCCCTCACGACGATGCTCGACGCGACCCTCCCGCTCACCGTTGGTGAGTGGGAGGAGTGGGGCAACCCCGACGCGAGCGCGACGGCCTATCGCACGATGAAGGGTTACTCCCCCTACGACAACGTCGTCGCCACGAACCCCGACGGCACGCCACGCGTGTACCCGCACCTCTTCGCGTCGGGTGGGCTGAACGACCCGCGCGTGGGATTTTGGGAACCGACCAAGTGGGTGCTCAAGATTCGTGACGCCAACGCCGAGAACGTCGCGTACTTGAAGACCGAGATGGGCGCGGGACACGGTGGTCCCTCCGGGCGCTACGACGCGTGGCGCGACGAAGCCCAAGTACTGGCGTGGACGCTGAAGGAGATCGGCGCCTTATGACGAGACGAAAGAGAGCACCAGCGTCGAAGGTAGTGGCGAGGGGAAGACAACGGCCTTTCCCTCGAGCGTGACGCTCGCGCTCTTGGGCGCACCGATCGTGATCTGCGAATCCCCAATCATCTGAAGTGACTCGACGGTTCCTTGACGGACCGTACCCTGCCATTCGAGTGTGCTGTGCGGTCCCATCTTGTAGACGGCCCACGTCGGACCGAGCGCACCGTGCACGACGACGAGGTAGTTCTTGAGCGGCACTCGATAGGTCGCGGTCTCACCACTCGTGGACTCAGCGACGAATGACGATGGCAAGTTCGCGGCGCTCGTCGTCGTGGTCGTCGAATGTGGTCTCGTCGTCGTGGTCGTCGTCGTGGTCGTCGTCGTGGTCGCGACGTTCTTCGAGTGAAGATGCTGAAGATAGAGGCCGAGGCCGCCGATGATGATGACCACGATCAGCGCGATGACGGCGACACGCAGTCCGGTGAACGACGCCGAACGTCGCGCCGACTTCGACAACGCCCACTGCTCATTGTGTCGAAGGTGTGTCGGGACCACCTCGCCATCACCGGGCATTTGCGTCTCACTGAAGACGTACTCGCGATCTGTTTCGAGTCGGGGCCGAAGGGGCTCGGGTCGGCGCGTCGCGTCAAGCGGGCCGTCGAGCAAACGAAATCCCTTCGACGGCGCATACGGTGACGGTGGTGGCGACATCAGGCGACGCTCGACCGGCCGAGAGAGTTCGCGGATCTCATCTCGCCGGAGTTTGCGGATCCGCAAAGCGGCGACCCCCACCACCAGAATGACCACGACGATGATGATGATTTTTACGGCGAGCGCCATCAAGTCCTCGTTCGAACACCAACGGGACTGACGAGTGTCATCACGCAACGAAGCGTAGTGAAGAGTTCAATCAGACGAGGCCGCTGAAGCCGCCGCGGTAGAAAACGAGCGGCGCACCGAGGTGACTGACGACGTATTCGGCGGCCACGACGACGATGTCGTGGTCTCCTTGGGTCGTGACGAACTCGATTCGGCCCTCCAAATGCGCGAGCGCCCCGTCAATCAGCGGCGCGCCGCCGGGACCGGGCGACCATCCGATACCGGCAAACTTGGCACTCCCGGGCTTACCGAAGACTCGGGCAATCGCCTCTTGTTCGGAGGAGAGAATGTTGACGCCCACCACGCCAACTTCGCGAGCCCGCGGCCACGAATGGCTCGCCGACACGGCGGAAAATGAAATCAGGGACGGCTCCAGCGAGAGCGCGCCGAAGGTCTGACAGGTAAAGCCGACCGGTTCCTCGGGCGTGGCCGCGGTGACGACGGCAACTCCCGTGACGAAGTGTCCGAGGACCTCCTTGAAACGCGCGACGTCGATGGAACTCACGAATTCGAGATTATCGAGGGCTTCACGTGCCTCGAGCGGGTCGCGCTGGTTGCACGTCGCCACTCAGGCGCACGAGTTGGCCTCGCTGCTCGACGAGACCGTCAGCAATCAATCCGGCGATCAGCGTCGTGCCACGACGTACGTCAACGTCGTCAACGCACGCCAGGAGGTGTCGCACCGAGTGGGGGCGCTCCCGCAACGCGGCGAGGACTCGACCCCGAGCCTGGCGATCCGAACCTTGGAATTTCGACTGGGGTCTCGACACGCCCGCGCTTCGTGGGGCGGGGTCCGGTCCGCCCTCCACGTGCCACCGGCACACACGGGCCATCGGACAGGGATCACAGCGCGGCGTCGAAGTGCAGAATTGCGCGCCGAGGTCCAGCAGGGCCTGGTTGAACGCCGCGGCGTTCGATCGTGGCAAGAGCTCATTGGCGACGACGCGCGCGTCACGAACACTCAGCGTCCGATTGGCGACGGCGCGCGCGAGCACTCGACCAACGTTGGTATCCACGACGGCGACACACTCGCCGAAGGCGAAGGAGGCCACGGCGTTCGCCGTGTACTCACCGACCCCGGGCAGTCGTCGCAGGTCCGCGACCGCGTTGGGCACCGCACCGTCGAACTCGTCGCGGATCATTATCGCCGCGTCGTGGAGCGCTTTCGCCCGACGGTGATAGCCGAGTCCACCCCAGAGTCGCAGCACCTCCGACAACGGTGCGTCGGCGCACGACGTCGGCGTCGAGAAGGCTTCGACGAACTTCGTCCACGGTGTTATGACTCGCGACGTCTGGGTCTGTTGGAGCATGACCTCGCTCACCAGCACCGGCCAAGGATCAGTGTCGATCCACGGCAGGTCTCGCGCGAGTCCTGGCGCGCTTCGACGTAGCACTCGTCGAAACGCGGTGTGGTCGTTACGCCCAGACGTCGCCACTGTACGGACGTTGTCGTTCCGGGGCGAACTCTCGCTTCCAGACCATCACCTTGCGTCGGAAGTAGCAGACTTCGAGACCGTCTTGGTTGAAACCCTTGGTTTCGACCGTGACGATACCCCGATCATCCTTGGACTTAGAAGGGGTCTTCTCGAGCACGCGCGTCTCGGCGTAAATGGTGTCACCGTGAAAGGTCGGGTTGCGATGGATCAGCGTCTCGACCTCGAGATTCGCGATCGCCGAACCGGAGATGTCGGGCACGCTCATGCCCAGGACCAGGGAATAGACCAGGTTGCCCACGACCACGTTCTTGTGGTGGACGGTCTCGTGTTCGGCGAACCAGGCGTTGGTGTGCAGCGGATGATGGTTCATCGTGATCATGCAAAAGAGATGGTCGTCGGCCTCGGTGATCGTCTTGCCGGGCCAGTGCTTATAGACGTCGCCGACTTCGAACTCCTCGAAGTAGCGTCCGAAGGGACGTTCAAATGAACTCATCTGTCCATTCTCTCGCACAGCTGACCGTGTCGACTCACTCTTCGACGGCGACGGGAATCGCCGGGCGCGTGGTGAACGACACCGTGCCACCCGGCAACGAGTCACCGTCGATCACCAGGCGCCACGTGAACCTGGAGCCGTCCTGCAAGGGAATCGGCCCGAAGTTGACCGCGATGGGCACGTCCACCGGGGTACCGACCGGCACGCCATCAGGCGCGACCGCCGAGAAATCGCCCCGTACTTCAATGGGCTGTGGTCCGTCGGGCGTGTCGAAGCACACGGGCTGTCCATCGGCGTCTTCGAGGAACAGTTCCCAGTGATGACTCGAGTTGAACTCGTGCCAGTCGACCATTACCTTTATCGCGACGGCCGACGGCGTGGGATCCGGTCCGGTGACCGACCATCCTCCACCCAGGATGTAGAGCTTTCCGTCGGCCACTTGGGCCGAATCGGCGAGGAGCATTGTCACATTCACGCTTAAAGCCTAGGTCTCGCTGTCGTATCGCCCCCACCCGTTAAATTTTGCGTATGACTGCTCCCCCTCTCGATCTCGTCAACGCGTCCGAACTGGTGGCGCGTGCGCAGTCGGTGATCGACGGAGCACTGGCCAACTTAGAGCGCGGTGGTGGCGTCGACGCCCATCAGAGCCTCGCCTACGACGTCGCGCACGCCGCGAGCGCGCTCGCCACGGCGCGGGCCTCGCTCGCCTACGCCGCGAAGGGCGAGGTCGAATCGCGACTCGTCGCCGCGTTCCTCGCGATTGCGCTGAGTGACCTCGCGGCGCGAGTGCTCGGACGCGAATCTCTCTGGGCCGTCGAAGACGAGTGGTACCGTCCGTTCGCGGCCTTCGTGACCACGTACCGCGATCCGCAATTCGTCGCGGGTCTCGCCGAGAACGCCGGTCCCCGTCACCTCGGTGAAGACTTCGAGATGGTCGCTGACACCTTTCATCGATTCGCCCTCGAACAGGTTCGCCCGCACGCCGAACACGTGCACCGGGCCAACGCCGATATTCCCGAGTCGGTAATCTCCGGACTCGCCGAGCTCGGCGGATTCGGTCTCTCGGTACCCGAAGAGTTCGGCGGCTTCGCGTCCGGTGGCGAATCGGAGTACCTCGGGATGGTCGTGGCGACCGAGGAGCTGTCGTGGGGCGCCCTCGGCGTCGGTGGATCGTTGATCACTCGTCCGGAGATACTGACTCGCGCGCTGGTGAAAGGCGGAACCGAGGAGCAGAAGCAACGATGGCTGCCACGACTCGCCTCCGGCGAAGTCCTCGCCGCGGTGGCGGTGACCGAACCGGACTTCGGTAGTGACGTTGCGGGCGTGACGACGAGCGCGACGAAGACCGACGGCGGCTGGCTCATCAACGGCACCAAGACGTGGTGCACGTTCGCGGCGCGCGCCGACGTCCTGATGCTGCTCGCGCGCACCGACACCGACCGCAGCACCACGCACCGGGGACTGTCCCTATTCCTCGTCGAAAAGCAACAGGCCGAGAGTGAGGGCTTCGTGCTCACCCAGGGGGCGCACGTGGGACCGGGCCACGGTCAAGGTCGCCTCGAGGGACGTCCCATCGACACGATCGGCTATCGCGGCATGCACTCCTACGAGCTGGCCTTCGACCACTGGTTCGTGCCCGACGCCGACCTCGTCGGGGGCGAGGCGGGACTCGGACGCGGCTTCTACTTCCAAATGGCCGGCTTCGAGAACGGACGACTCCAGACGACGGCGCGCGCCGTTGGGGTCATGCAGGCCGCCTACGAAGCGGCGCTCGCCTACGCCCAGAACCGCGTCGTGTTCGGCGAGGCGATCATCGACTTCGAATTAACCCGAGTGAAACTCGGCACCATGGCCACGATCATCCAGTGTGCGCGCCAGTTCTCACTGGAGGTCGCGCGAGAGATGGCGCGCGGCGGCGGCACTCTCGAGGCGTCGATGGCCAAGGCCTACGTCTGTCGCGCGGCCGAATGGGTCACGCGCGAAGCGATGCAGATCCACGGCGGGATGGGTTACGCCGAGGAGTACCCGGTGAGCCGCTACTTCGTCGACGCGCGCGTCCTGTCGATCTTTGAAGGGGCCGACGAGACCCTCTGTCTCAAGGTCATTGCCCGCCGCCTCTTGCAGGACCTTCCGGCCTGAGGAGTTAGTCGGCAGCGAAACCGAAGGCCGGTCCGACGGCGTCGTCGCGAGGCTCGTCGTCACCCAGGCACCGTTCGGCGCCCTCCAGAATCGCGACCTCGGTTTGGCGAAGGCTCGAGCCCCACTTCTCCTCGATATGGCCGTAACGCCAGATCAAGGCCGCGCCCAAAAATGTCACGACGAACATGCCCACCATGATGAAGCCGGCCGTGTTGAGGTCGAAACCCGACATGTAATGCCAGAACGCGCCGTGCCAGTGCAGCTCGTGGGGCAACAGTCCGAGCACTTCGATGGCACCGATCAAGAAACAGATCGCCACCGATAGTCCCGTGATCGCGAGGTTGTAGAAGATCTTGCGCACCGGATTGTAGAAGGCCCAGCCGTAGGCGACGTTCATGAAGAGACAGTCGATCGTGTCCATAAGAACCATGCCCGCGGTGAAGAGAATCGGGAGGCACATGATCGTGTACCACGGCAAGTGTTCGGAGGCGAGTAGTGCCGTCGACGCGAGCAGCGCCACTTCGGTCGCGGTGTCAAACCCCATACCAAAAACGACGCCGACCGGGTAGAGCTTCCACTCTTTGTCGATAGAGCGCATCCACTTACCGAAGTAGCGGTACATCAGACCGCGGTTCTGCAGCTGCGCTTCGAGTTCGGCCTCGTCGTAGGTGCCGTCGCGCATCGAGCGAAAGACCTTGTAGATCCCGGCGAGGATCACGATGTTCATAAGTCCGATCAAGAAAAGGAACGACGCCGAGACCAGCGTCCCGAAGACGCCGCCGAACTGCTCGAGCCCGGAGTTACTGTGCGATACGGCGTGAAAGACCGCCCGCTCGGCAAAGACCATTCCAATACCAATCGCTACGACGATGGTCGAGTGGCCTAGTGAGAAGTAGTAGCCGAGTGTGAGCGGGCGGCTCGTTCCTTCAACGCCGTGCCGTTCGTTGAGCAGCTTGCGCGTGGTGTTGTCGATCGCCGAGATGTGGTCAGCGTCGAACGCGTGTCGCATGCCTAGCGTGTAGGCGATCGCCCCGAGTCCGATGCCGAAATTCTTGTAGTGCCCGGGCACCACGAAGGCGATGAGGATGAAGAAGCCGAGCACGTGCAACGCCACGATCGAGACCATCATGGCGTTGATCTTTCGCCACTCGCGGGGACTGAACGACCGCTTCAGTGCTTGGTAGCGACCACGAGGAGCCGTCAATTCAATTATTGCCATGCGCTCGGAATTCCTTTATCACTCGCCCGGTGTTCGAAATATCCTTGTTGCGAATCTCTCCTAATAAGGAATCTAGCGCCGGGAAGCGTCAAAAGATAGTGCGGAATTCTTTAAATCTGTGTGAACTCAAGGGCGCGGACGTGTTATTTCGGTGTGCGCTTCATCCCTGATCGCTCGCCGCGAACCACGAAGGAATTGGCAATCTTGGCGGAAGCTTCGTCAATCATCTCGTCGCCAAACATGACCGCCCCGGTGTGGTCTTTGTCCGTGGCGACGCGATAGGCGTCCAGAATGTCCAACGATTTGTCAAACATTGTCTGACTGGGCGAATAGACCTCGTTGAGCACAATCGCCTGGTCGGGGGTGAGCGCCCACTTGCCGTCGAAACCGTACGAAGCCGAGATCCCAGCCGCGAAGCGCAACGCGTCGAGGTCGCGAACCTTGAGGAAAGGCCCGTCGATCACGTGGAGACCGTTGGCGCGCCCGGCCATCAAAATCTTGGCGAAGACGTAGATGAAGGGATTCGACGGAGTGTCGTGGATCGTCTCGTCAATCGTCGTCACGGGCATGCCGATCGAAGCCGCGAAGTCAGCCGGACCGAAGACGATCGACTCCAGCCGAGGCGACGCCGCGCATATCTCTTCAACGTTGATGAGACCCCGGGCCGTCTCAATCTGGGCCTCGATGCCGATATGGCCAGGCGCCAGGCCGGCGTTGCGTTCGACCTGGGTGAGGAGAAGGTCGAGCGCCACGATGTCCGAGGCCTGTTGCACCTTGGGGAGCATCACCTCGTCGAGGCGAGGGCCAGATTCGGTCACGACGTCGATCACGTCGCCGTAGGTCCACGGTGTGTCCCACGCGTTCACCCGAACACACAGCACGCGCTCATCCCAGTCAAGCGTGCGGATCGCCTGGGCGACTTTGGCGCGCGAGGCGACCTTCTCGTTCGGCGCGACGGAGTCCTCGAGGTCGAGGAACGAGAAGTCGGTCGTCGCGGTCGGCGCCTTGGCGAGGAAGCGCTCGGAAGAGCCGGGTGTCGAGAGACAGGAACGACGGGGCAGCGCGCGAGAACGATTCGACATGCGCCGAGCCTATTCTCGGACGCCAAACTGTCCGAACACGCGTCAGAATTACGGCCAATATTTCGACGGTTCATGGCCGTTGGTCAGGTCTTTCGGAACTTCTCAATCACTCGAGCCTGCACGGGAACGCGCACAACCAGTAGCCTTAACCCGTGACTGACGTCGTGCGCATTGCGCCTCCGACGCTACGGCCAGCAAGGGAACTCAGGCGCTTCCGGTGGATGTTTTCCATTTTGGCTGTGGTCGCAGTGTGTCTTGGCACTGTGACCTTCTCCTCGCGTCTCGCGTCGGCTTCGACGCTCGGCACCGACCGCGCGAGGGCGAACCAACTCCTCAAGCAGATCAATCGGATCAGCGCGCACGTCGACTACCTCGGGCAAAAGTACGACCTGGCCAAGATCAAGCTGGACAGGATCGCCAGCGAGATCACGAACACCAAGGCCGACGTCGCGGTGATCAAGACGAACGTCGCTCGGGGCGACCGCCAATTGCGCGCCGAGGCCATCTTCGCCTACGTGACCAACGGGGCGGCCGCCAGCAACAACCCCCTCTTCTCGAACAGCGCCTCGAAGATCGGCGCGACCAACGTGTACAACCAGTTGGCCCAGGGCAACGTCGCCGCGACCCTCTCGAACCTCAAGAACTACAAGATCGAGTTGACCCAGGAACGCAACATCCTGGCCAGCGAGGTCGGTCGCGCGGCCAGTCTCACCCGGGCCGCGGCGAAGTCATTCCACTCCGCGGACGTCTTTCAGGCGTCGCTCAACCACGCACTGGCTCAGGTGAAGGGCAATATCGCCACCTTCATCGCCCAAGCCCAGGCGGCCGCGTCGGCGAAGGACGTGACGTCCTTCAACGCACAAAGTCTCGCCGACGGCATCACGAATCCCCCACCAGACTCGCGCGCGAACATCGCGATCAACGAGGCCATGAAGTACCTCGGCACTCCGTACGTCTGGGGCGGCGCCAGTCACTCCGGCGTCGACTGTTCGGGACTGATCATGCTCGCCTATGAGGCCGCGGGAATCGACTTCCCGCATTACTCCGGAGCGCAGTACCAAGACACCATGCGCGTACCCCTCGTCGACATCGAGCCCGGTGACCTCCTCTTCTACGGTTACGACGGCGACGAGCACGTGGCGATGTACGTCGGCGACGGCAAGATGATTGAGGCCGAGATGACCGGTACGCTCGTGCACGTCGTTCCAGTTCGCCTCGGCTACGGATTCTTTGGTCTCGGTCGCCCGCGGGGCTAGCCGTGTCCGGGGTCCCTACTTCGTTTCACCTCGGTCCGCTGGTCTTTCACACCTACGGCTTCGGTCTCGCGATCGCGGCCTACGTCTGCTACCTCTACGCTCGGCGACGACTCTCGAAGGTTGACTTCAGCGTCGAACCCTTCGGCAAGTTCACGTTGTCCCTGATCGTGGCCGGTCTTCTCGGCGCCCGACTCGCCAACATCGCAACCAATTGGGGCTACTACTCCGGTCACCCCGCGCGGTGGATCGCCGTATGGCAGGGCGGTCTCGCGAGTTTCGGGGGCATCGCCCTGGCCCTACCCGTCGGTCTCTACTTCCAGCGTCGATGGTGGCCCGAGAGTTCACTGGCCGGATTCACCGACGCGCTCGTGCCGGCCCTGATCGCCGGTTGGGCGCTCGGACGGGTGCTCGGACCCCAGTTCATGGTGAACGGTGGCGGCCACCTGACGCACCAATGGTTCGGTCTCCATTACGCGGGTGAAGTGGGCAAGCGAGTGCCCGTCCCGCTCATCCAAGGCATCGAGGACTCCATCTTGTGGCTCGCGCTGCTCGGCCTCGAACACCTTCGTCCGCTCCGTCGAGTCGGCGTCATCACCGGGGTCGCGATGATCGTCTGGGGCCTCGTGCGTTCACTCGACGAACGACTGCTCCTCGGTCAAGAGTCGCACAGCGGTTCGATCGGCGTTCAGATCGCGGGCCTCGTCTTGGCACTCGCCGGCGCGGTCCTACTCGTTCGCCAACTCAGAGTTGGCTGTTCCACTCCTGATCCGTCAGTCGACCCACACGCCCCAGTGACTCGCTCGGAGCGACGCTAAGAGCCACCCGGGTGTCATCGACGTAACAGACGTGATCGAGCCCGAGTCGACGCCACGCCTGAAAGACGTTCCTCGTCGGGGCGTTCGCGGAATAGATCGGACGAACCAGCAGCGAGTCGGCACTCGCGGCCACGACAAGCGCGGGGCGTTCCTTGGATTTCTGTTCGGGAGCCGAGGGATCGGTGGCGTCGAACGGCACCTCGACAATGACGACGGTGCCCACCATCGCGTGCTCGGGATCAAAGCGTTCGAGCTCCGCTGGCGTGAAGATCATTGGTCGTCGACGCTCGCCCGATTCCTCAACAGCGCCTCGCGGCTCATTCGACGTCGCGCGCGCTTTCGGTGCCGGCTTGGCTTTGGAGGGACGAAGGGGACGCTGCGAGGTCGGTCCTCGTTTGCGTTTCTTCTCGTCCTCGCGGCGGCGCCGTCGCTGCTCTTTGATCTCTGGATCGGTCTCCTTGGGAGCAAGGAGGGTTGAAGTGACCACGACGTCGGGCAGTTCGGGCAGGTTCAGGTCAGCTCGTTCGTCAAGCAATCGGCGACAGTGCGGCGCCGCGGGGAACTCTTCAGCGATCGCGAAGGCGAGGACCGCAACGACGTCGTCAATTGACACTCCGTCACGACTGACGGCGTCAATGGCCTCGCTGAGTTGTTCGAAGTTCGGTGTGTCCGCGTGCTCACCCAGAACGGCGATGACCTTCTCCAAAGGGGCCATGGCGAGCAATTCGAGCAGAGCAGTTATCGCCGCGATCGGGGCGGTGGCCGCGAAGGTTGCGACGTCGCGTCGTTGCTGGAGGTTTCGAAGCGGTATCCCCACGACGGCACTGATCTTGGCCCGTCCGCGCAGGTCAAGTCCGTCGACGGCGGTGAGAACCGTTGGCGCACTGATTTTCAACAATGCCCGCCGCGACGTCTCGGCGGCATTTCCCGTGGTCGGGGCCATGATTAGCCCTGTTCTCGGAGATTACAGTGTCGGGTGCCCACTCCAGGGCTCGAGTGCTCCCGGGCTGAAGACACCTCGTCGAACGCCGTAGATTGAAGGAACGACGGGAGGACCGTTGGGGCCCGATGACAAGAGAACATAGTCCACGCTATCGCGGTCAAACTCAGTTGAACTTGAACGAACCAGGTGTTGACCAAGCCACGTCAAGGATTACGGAAATCTCACTTTGATTTCTGAGAACACTTAGATAGGTCGAACATGGTGCTGCAACTGCGTGAAATCGATTCGGTAGGCAGATGAAAGAGAGTCCGATGGCGTCGCGGTCCGGAGCGAATGAGCTGGCCGAGGTTCCGTGTCGAAGCATCGTCGAAGGCGACTGAGGCGACCTTGATGCATCTCGAACGACCTCGACGCGCGACGTCATTGGGGATCGGCGTCGCGGTCCTAGGTCTTCTAGGCACGCTCGTCATGTCGATTCTTGTCGCTCACACGCACGGCTTTCATCCGTGGACCTTCGCCGGGCGCTACACCTACGTCTTTCGAGACCTCACGGGTCGTTTGACCAACCTTGAGACCCTTCGACACTCGGGTGACATCTACGTGCCCTTCGGGGTGGAGGCGTTCACGTATCCGCCAGGCGCCATCTTCTTATTCTGGCCCCTGGTCTGGCTGCCGGCGTCGACCATCCCGTTTCTGTGGACGTGGTTGAGCATCCTCTGTCTCGCGGTGACGCTCGCGGTCTGCCTCAACTACTTGACACCTCGACACTGGACGACGAACTTCGGCGCGGGTTGTTGGTTCGCATTGGCGTCAATCATGCTCCTTCCGCCGGAAGTCGAATGTCTCATCTGGGGGCAGACCGCGACGATTCTGTTGCTGTTGGTCGTGCTCGACTCACTCGTCGTGAAGGGTCACGGTCGCGGAATCTTGGTGGGACTCGCCACGGCCTTCAAGATCTACCCAGTCGTGTTCATCCTCATGTGGATATGGCGACGTCAGTACCGTGATGCGATCACCGCGTTGAGCACGACGGCGGTCATAACGTGCGCCGCCTGGATCCTGTGGCCGTCGAGCTTCGCCACCTTCGTGCGCGTCCTCATCATTGGTCACAAGGAGTTCGGCCGCTTCGCCAACGGTGGCGCGGCGACGTACGCCAGTTCGAGTATTACATCGTTCTTCATGCGTGCGCCGTTCCACATTGGACTGCTCAACTGGGCTTGGGACAGCGTTTTCTCAGCGCTGGTTATCGCCCTCGGTCTCTGCGCCTCCCAAAAGCTGTGGAAAATGGACTTCGAGATTTCAGCGATGGTCTGCGTCCTCTACGCCAGCGTCCTCGGCTCACCGGTTGCCTGGGACCATTACTTCGTCTTCGCGCCTTTGTTGGTGCTCGTCATCCGAGAGGTCGGTCTTCACAATTGGCTCGGACGGGCGTGCGTTCTCGCGCTCGCGAATTTCTGCGTCCCTTGGCTCTTCATCCACAACTCGCTCGAGACCTCGACGTACCTCGCCGTACGCGATTTTGTCGCTCGAAACGCGATTCTGTTGACGTCACTCATCGTCCTCGCTTCAGTCTTCGCCACGTCACGACAGTCCGTTCAAGAACGCTCCCGCCACGCCGAGCGACGGCGAAAAAGGGCGCTTCACTTAGTGAGAACCGCTGAAGACTGAATTGGAGTACGTGGCAATCGCCACACGATGAGTCCGGTCGCCCCAAGGGACCTGTGGGCACTGGCCGAGCGGATCGCTATTTGCCCGCGATTTTGCGTACTTCCTCTTCCATTCCCATGTAGCCCTCCAAGGTAACGGCGCGCTGGGTCTCCAGCACGAACGCTCCCCGGCGTGCGATCGCGAGAGCGGACTTGAGAGCGGCGTCCTCATTCGGATACTCGGTCACGCTGAAGAGGCACGCGTCGGTCGCCAGGACGTACTGCGCCTTTGTCTCGCCCCCACATGCGGTGACGATGGCTATTGCCGCCACCTGTTCCGCGGTCCGTTCTTCATCATTCATTGCGTCCCACGCCGACGAAAACGTCAATTTTGACGCACTTCGATGAGCCATCTTCCAATCCCCGTTTTCGATCCGGTCGAGCCGACCGAATATTTAGTGTTAGCACCGTGACGGAGATCACGCAAGGGGCATCGGCGGTGGCGGGCTCGAACGGCGAAGGGTGGAACGTCACCGACGCGTCGTATTGGAACGATCAAATGCGCACCGACTTCCTTCGCACAATGAGACGGTGGACCACGTCACTCGCCATCGTTGGGCTCCTCGTAACTGGATTCACTCCGTCCGTGGAGGCCGCGACCAGTGATGGTCACGTCATTGGTTCACTCAGAATGTCACCTGGTACGGCCGTCACAGTCACAGTTGCGAGAGCAGGACTACCGATGTCGGGCCGCGTTGTGTTCAAGCCTGAACATGGTCGAGAGAAAGTCCTGCGGGTCGGCACGTCGGGACAGTTCAACGTCACGTTGCGCGAAGGCGTCTATACGGCCTTTGGAGGGGGGACCGGATGGTTCCCCAATTGCCGTGGCAACGCTGGCAAATCGTTCAGGATTGTGGCCGGTCACACGCTCAAAGTTGTCGTGTGGTGTGTGGCGCTGTAGTTGCGTTGGTCACACCGCTGTGGGCGCAGACGAAAACTGCCAGTCGACGCCTCATGCTTCAAAGCACGAACCGGCTCCAGGGTCGAGTGGACCGGGTTACTTGAGTAAGTGTTTGGCGATGACCACGCGTTGGATCTGGTTCGTGCCTTCGTAGATCTGCGTGATCTTGGCGTCGCGCATGAAACGCTCGACGGGGAACTCCTTCGTGAAGCCGTAGCCGCCGAGGAGTTGGACGGCGTCGGTGGTGACACTCATCGCCGTGTCGGAAGCGAAGGACTTGGCCGCCGCGCCCAGATACGAGAGATTGCCATCGGGATCGCCCGCGTCGATCGTCGCGCAGGCCTGGTAGACCAACGCGCGCGCGGCCTCGGTGTGAATCGCCATATCAGCCAGCATGAAGCGCAATCCCTGCAGGTCGGCGATTGGTCGACCGAAGGCCTTGCGCCCCTTCATGTAGTTGCCGGCGAAGTCAATCGCCGCCTGGGCGATGCCGACCGCCTGGGCGCCGATCGTCGGTCGCGAGCGGTCCAGTGTGTGCATGGCGATGAGGAATCCTTCACCCTCATTGCCGATGCGGTGCGTCGCGGGAACACGCACGTCATTGAAGACCACCTCGCCGGTCGGTGAGCCACGCAGTCCCATCTTGTCCTCGTACTTCGGAAATTCGACGCCGGGACCCTTCTCGACGAGGAAGCAGGTGATGCCGTGGGTCCTCGCGGTCGGGTCGGTCGTTGCGAACACGGTGTAGGTGTCCGAGACCCCGGCATTCGTGATCCAGTACTTCGAGCCGTTCAAGATGTAGTCGTCGCCGTCGCGCACGGCCCGACAGCGCATGGACGCGACATCGGAACCGGCGTCGGCTTCTGAGAGGCAGTAGCTCCCCTGGATCTCGCCCGACGCGATGCGCGGCAGATAGGCCTGCTTGATCTCTTCGGAGGCGAAGTTCATGATTGGCAGCATGGCCAGTTTGGAGATCAGGATCGTGACTGACGTCGCCGCGCATCCGCGCGCCAACTGCTCGATCATGATCGCCTGGGTGACCATGTCCGCCCCGACGCCGCCGTAGGCCGCGGGGACCTGCATCGCGGGCAGGTCCATCTTCACGCAGGCGTCGAAACTCTCTTGGGGATAGGTCTGATCGCGGTCGTGCCCGGCCGCGTAGGGCGCGACCTGTTCGTCGACGAAACTGCGCATGACGTCGCGAAAGGCCCGTTGTTCTTCGGTGAGGACGGAACTCATGTCACTCCTTTGTGCACTGAGGTTTAGAGCAGGGTTGCGATTTCGGTCGCGACCAACGTGGTGCCGTCGACCGCGTCGACGAACTCACGTTGGAGGACGTAACTGTGGGCCAGACCGCGAAAGGGTGCACTCAATTGGTGATCGATCGAAGGCGCGCCGCGCAGACCGAAGAGGTCCATGGCGACCTTGACGTCGCCCAACTGCGGACCGCGACCGATCAAACTGGCGCGCTTGGCGGCGACGAGCCCCACACCGAGGATCACGTCGCGGCGGTCGTGCTCGTGTTCGAAGTTCAGTTTCGCGCACTCGCGTTCAGCGATCGTCAAGGCGAATCCCTCACCCGGTGCCTGGGTGCCGCGACCGGCCTGTCCGGCGGCGGGTACCGAGCGCAACAGTCCGGGCTTCGGGGTTCGAGAGAATTCGGACGTGCCCGTCTCCATCGTCGGGCGCACCTGGCCGGCGGCCGAAACTGGGGAAAACGTAGGTTGGGTCACCCCACGAGCCTACCCCGGGGCGCTTTAGACCTTGGTCAGCCAACTCTCGTAGGCCGGTCGCGCACCGCGCACCGCCTGGAAGTACGTCGACTGGATCTCCATCGTTATCGGACCGGGCTTCCCGGCGCCGACCACGCGGTCATCGACCGAGTCGATCGGCACGACTTCGGCGGCCGTGCCAGTGAGGAAGGCCTCGTCGGCGAGGTAGAGGTCGTCACGACGCATGGCCTCGAAGCTCACGGCGTGACCGAGGTCCTTCGCGATCTTCACGATGCTCGACTGGGTGATGCCGCGAAGCGCTCCGGCCTCGGACGGTGGCGGGCTGATGATCAGCCCGTCGCGCACGATGAACAGGTTCTCGCCAGTGCACTCGCTGACCAGTCCGTCGGTGCCGAGCATGATCGCCTCGTCGTAACCGGCCTTTACCGCCTCGAGCTTCGCCAAGCACGAGTTGACGTAGCTGCCGACGGTCTTGGACGCCGTCGGCATCGAGTTCGGGTGGTGGCGGGCCCAGGACGAGATCTTCATCCGCACGCCCTTTTCGAGGCTCTCGGCGCCGAGGTACGCGCCCCACGGCCACACCCCGATGACGACGTTGGTCGGTGCACCCATCGGATTCACGCCCATCTCGCCGTAACCGAGGTAGACGAGGGGTCGAATGTAGCAACCGTCGTTCATCTCGTTCACGCGCACGGTTTCGACGGCGGCGTCACATAGTTGATCGAGGGTGTAGGGCACGTCGATCATCAAGATCTTGCAGCTGCGCAGTAGCCGTTCCATGTGCTCGCGCAAGCGGAAAATCGCCACGCCCCCCTGAGGCGTCTTGTAGGCGCGAATGCCCTCGAACGCGCCCATGCCGTAGTGCAGCGTGTGACTGAGTACGTGCGTCGTCGCGTTCTCCCAGTCGACCAGCGCACCGTCCATCCAGATCTTCTTCGTGGGCGTTATGGGCATTTACAACCTTCCAATTAGATTTTTCGTGACGCCGTCCGTGCCGAGCGCAGCGACGTCACCATCAAAGTCTGCCACCGCTTGAGCAATACGCCGTGCGGCGTCCACTTCTTCCAGGTGCTCGAGCATGAGAACGGCCGACGACACGGCGGCCAAGGGATTAGCCGTACCGGTGCCGACGATGTCGTGCGCCGCGCCGTGGACCGGTTCGAAGAGTGAGGCGCCGGTGCGCGCGGGGTTCAGATTGGCGCTCGCGGCGAAGCCGATACCGCCGGTGACCGCGCCGGCTAAGTCCGAAAGGATGTCGCCGAACAGATTGTCCGTCACGATCACGCCGTAGCGCTGCGGGCTCTCGACGAGGTAGATGCACGCCGCGTCGACGTGGTTGTAGTCGACCGCGACGCTAGGGAACTCTGCGCCGACCTCGTTCACGACGCGCGACCAGAGGTCGCCGGCGAAAGTGAGCACGTTCGTCTTGTGCACGAGCGTCAGGCGCGGCGTTTGAAGCGACGAAGCCCGTTCGAAGGCGTAGCGCACGCAACGTTCGACGCCGAAGCGAGTGTTGACCGAACCCTGGGTCGCGACCTCGTGCGGTGTTCCGCGCCGGAGGATGCCACCCTCGCCGGCGTACGGGCCCTCGGTGTTCTCGCGCACGATGGCGAACTCACATCCTTGTGCGATCGATCCGACGACACCGCGAAACGGGCGGTAGTTGATATAGAGGTCCAACCCGAAGCGCATTCGAAGCAGCAGTCCGCGCTCGAGTACGCCCCCCGGAATCCGGGTGTCGCCGATGGCCGGTCCGACCGCACCGAGCATGATGGCGTCATAGCCCCGAAGTTCCTCCAAGGTGGCGTCATCGAGAACGAAGCCGTCCTTCAGGTACCGGGCGGCGCCGAGTTCATACGTAGTAGTCGTGATGGCGACGCCGGCGGCCCGAACAACGTCGAGCGCCGCGGCGGTGACCTCGGGCCCGATGCCGTCGCCACCAATCACCGCCACGCGGTGGGTGCGTTCGTTGCTCACGGACTGTCTCCTTCTTTGGTCTATTTTGCTCGCCCGCCCGTGTGCATCGCAAACCCGCCGGAGATCGAAGTAGGTCCCCTCACTAGAATTGCCAGGTCTTTACTAAATGAGAAGGCTATGGCCGCAGAAATCCACCGCATCACCCAAGAGACACTCGACAAGTTGCAAGCCGAGTATGACGAACTCACGACCGTGGGTCGCACCGAGATCGCCCGGGTGATCGAGTCGGCTCGACTCCTCGGCGACCTCTCGGAGAATGGCGACTACCACGCCGCCAAAGACGCCCAAGGCAAGATGGAATCGCGCATTCGCCAGATCGACAACGTGATCCGTAATCACGAGATCGTTGAGCGCGACGAGCACTCCAACACGGTCGAACACGCCACCATCGTCCAAATCGTCTACGAGGGCGACGGCGACGACGATCGACAGGAGTTCTTCATCGGGTCGATCGAAGAAAAGCCCGACGGCGTGCTCGTCGCCTCCCCCACGTCACCGTTGGGCAGCGCCTTGCTCGGACACTCCGTGGGCGATGAGGTCGAATACGAAGCGCCCTCCGGAGTTCTTCGCCTCAAGATCGTGGGAATTCGCTAAGTGCCAACCGGCCGGACCCTCTTCGAGAAGATCTGGGAAGAACACGCCATCGAGGCGTTCGGTGAACCGACGCTGCTCTATATCGATCTGCACCTCGTGCACGAAGTGACGAGTCCCCAGGCCTTCGAAAGTCTGCGACTGAACGGTCGAGGCGTGCGGCGACCTGAACGAACACTGGCGACGGCCGATCACAACGTGCCGACCGATCCAATCTCGACGCCGGTAAGCGACCCGGTGTCGCGCCGCCAGCTCGAGGCGCTCGAGGAGAACTGCGAAGAGTTCGGCATCACCGTCTTTCCGCGAGGTCACGAGAATCAGGGAATCGTCCACGTCATCGGTCCGGAACTCGGCGTGACCCAGCCGGGCATGACCATCGTGTGTGGTGACTCGCACACCTCAACCCACGGCGCCTTCGGTGCCCTAGCTTTCGGCATCGGCACCAGCGAGGTCGAGCACGTGCTCGCCACGCAAACACTCCCCCAGCAAAAAGCTAAGTCCATGGCCGTCACACTCGAGGGCAACGTGCGTCCGGGCGTCTCGGCCAAGGACATCGCGCTCGCCATCGTCGGGACCCTCGGCACCGGCGGCGGCGCGGGCCACGTCATCGAGTATCGGGGTGAGGCGATACGTGACCTCTCCATGGAAGGTCGGATGACGGTCTGCAATATGAGCATCGAGGCCGGTGCGCGCGCCGGCCTCGTCGCAGTTGACGACACGACGATCGAATACCTGCGAACGCGACCGAGCGTCCCCCAGGGCGACGAGTTCGAGACGGCCGCACAGCGTTGGCGAACCTTCGTGAGTGACGACGACGCGAGGTTCGACTCCGAGATCGTCCTGCACGCCGAGGACATCGTTCCTTCGATCACGTGGGGCACGAACCCGGCCCAGGTCGTTTCCCTCGATGGCGTCATCCCGTCGCCCGAGGGGATGGACGATCCCGACGAGAAATCGACGACCGAGCGCTCCCTCGCCTATATGGGGCTCACACCGGGTACGCCCGTGCGATCGATTCCGATCGACGTGGTCTTCATTGGTTCGTGCACGAATTCGCGTATTGAGGACCTGCGCGTGGCGGCTTCGCTTGCGCGGGGACGCCACGTCGCCGAGGGCGTTCGAGCACTCGTCGTTCCAGGCTCGCACCGCGTCAAACGACAGGCCGAAGACGAGGGGCTTAACGAGATCTTCCTCGACGCCGGTTTCGAATGGCGCGAACCAGGTTGCTCGATGTGTTTGGGCATGAACCCGGACCAACTCGGTGCCGAGATGCGCTGCGCGTCAACCTCGAATCGAAACTTCGAGGGCCGCCAGGGCCGCGGGGGCCGCACGCACCTCGTCTCTCCGGCGGTCGCCGCGGCGAGCGCGGTGATGGGTCGATTCGCTTCACCAGAAGAACTGTCGTGAAGCCCGTTCGCGTCGTCGAGGGCCGCGCCGTTCCGCTCGAGCGCTCGGACGTCGACACCGACCAAATCATTCCCTCTGATTGGCTGAAACGTGTCGAGCGCACCGGATTCGGTCGAGGACTGTTCAGCGAGTGGCGCGACGACCCCAGTTTCGTTCTCAATCGACCGGACTTCGTGGGCGCGAGCGTCTTGATCGCGGGTCCGCGCTTCGGCATCGGATCCTCGCGCGAACACGCGGTCTGGGCCCTGATGGACTACGGATTCGAGGCCATCATCGCGCCCTCCTTCGGTGACATCTTCGTCAACAACTCCTCGAAACAGGGTCTGGTCATCGTCGTACTGGGCCTCGCCGACGTCGATGAGTTGACGGCTCTCATCAAGGAAGATCCGACGCGACTCGTCGTGGTCGACGTCGATGCTCAACGCGTGGAAGTGCCGGAAGCCGGATTCCAACGACATTTCGAGATCGATCCCATGACACGTGAGCGCCTGATCAACGGGTGGGATGACATCGGTCTCACGCTGCTGCGCGAACCAGCGATCACCGCCTTCGAAGCGACCGAACAGGCTCCGAGTCTTGAAGGTATCTTCGACGACGCAGGCCACGTGCGCTAATCGCGTTCTTCGGCACCGCCGCAATTCCATCTACTCTCTTTTGAACCCACCGACAGGAGACGCCGTGAGCCGATTCCCCTACTACGACGAGTACGAAGTTCATCGCACCATGCCCGACGAGGGCACCCCGCGTGAGGAGATCCTCGCCATGATGGACGACATGGCGTCGCGCGAAAACGTCGTGTGGGAAGGCGGCCACTGTTCGGGCACGATGTACTGCGGCGATCACGACCACTACGACTTCTTGAACGAGGCGTTCTCGAACTTCTCGTACGTCAATACCCTGCAGCGCGACATGTGTCCGAGCGCCACCAAGTTCGAGGCCGAGATCATCGCCATGACGCTCGACATGCTCGGAGCCGGTGCGTTGACGGACAAGAATCCGGGCGGTCTCGTGACCTCGGGCGGCTCGGGGTCGATCGCCCATGCCGTGCTCGCCTATCGCGAGGCGAATCCGAGCATCACGCGCACGAACATGATCAAACCCGAGACCGCGCACCCCGCCTTCGCCAAGGCCGGTCATCTCTTCGGCGTGGACATGAAGATCGCGCCGGTCGATCCGGTGACCCTCCAGGTCGACCTCGAGTGGGTGCGCGCGAACATCGACGCGAATACCGTCGCGCTCATCGGTTCGGCGCCCAACTACGGCTATGGCACGGTCGATCCGATCACCGAGCTCGGCGCGCTCGCGCTGGAACGCGGGATCGGACTCCACGTCGACGGGTGCCTCGGCGGATTCCTCCTCCCCTTCGGCCGCGAGCTCGGCTACGACATTCCGGCGTTCGATTTCTCGGTGCCCGGCGTCACGACCATCTCAGCGGACACGCATAAGTACGGCTACGCATTGAAGGGCACGAGTGTGCTCGCCTTCGCCGACCAGTCCCTTCGCAACTCGCAGTACTTCTACCTGACCGACTGGTCCGGCGGGAAGTACTGCTCGCCGGGGATGGACGGTTCACGCTCCGGCGGACTCCTGGCCGCCACGTGGGCCGCGATGGTCAGCCTCGGTCGAGCGGGCTACCTGCGTTACGCGAAGGCCATCTTCGAGACGTCGGCAGCGATGCAAGACGCCATTCGCCGCCACCCGTCGCTTCGAATCATGGGCACGCCGAGTTTCCTGTTCTCCTTCACCTCCGACGAGTTCGACATCTATCTGGTCAACGATTTCTTGCGATCCCGGGGGTGGCGGATGAACGGCCAGCAGTACCCCAACGCGATCCACATGGCCGTCACCCGTCCCCAGACACAACCGGGCGTGGTGGAGCGATGGACGCTCGACCTCGCCGACGCCGTGGCGTACGCGAAGGAACACCGTGACGAACCGGCCAAGTCCGGCGCCATCTACGGTGGCGTCGCCGGAGGCATGAGCGCCGAGGCCGACGAATTCATCCGAGCCGTGATGGCCGACATGATGGACCAACAGGCCTCGATTCCTCCTGCATGAGCGACGAACTCTGTCTCAGTATCGACTTGGGAACGGGCGGACCGAAGGTCGGACTCGTGAGCCTCGACGGCGAGGTTCTCGACCACGAACTCCACTCGGTGGAGACGACGTACACGAGTGACGGCGGCGCGACGCAGGATCCGGAACTGTGGTGGACGCTCATCTGCGAATCGACGCGCCGGCTCCTGGGAAGAACGGGCGTCACCAAAGAGCGTGTCAAGGCCGTCGCCGTCACGGGTCAATTCGCCTCGACCGTACCGGTCGACGCCAACGGCGTACCGACCGGTCCCTGCCTGATGTGGCTCGACACGCGCGGACGAGAATTCGCGCGACGGGCCATCGGAGGACCGATCGAGGGCTACAACCCGCGAAAGATCCTGCCCTTCGTGCGAAAGTCCGGGGGCGGACCCTCACCCTCCGGCGCCGACCCGACTGGACAGATCCTGTATCTGATGAACCGCGAGCCCCAGATCATGAGCGCGACGCGCTGGATGATGGAACCGGTCGACTACCTCACGATGCGATTCACCGGCGTCGCGTCCGCGACCCACGCCTCGCGCCTGGCCAGTTGGTTGACCGACAATCGGGTGCTCACCCGCTACGAGTACGACGAGCAACTCTTGAAAATCGTCGGAATCGACCCGCGAACGCTTCCGCCGCTACAGCCAATCGGCAGCGCCGTCGCAACGGTCGCGCCCGCGGTGGCCGAAAACCTCGGGCTCGCCACCGACACCGTTGTGATCACGGGTGTTCCGGACCTGCACGCGGCGGCGATCGGTTCGGGTGGCACGGCAATGTTCGAAGCGCACGTCGCGCTTTCGACGACGTCGTGGATCAGCTGTCCGATGCCCAAGAAGAAGACCGACGCCATCCACTCAATCGCCTCGATTCCGGGACTCACGAACGATTCGTATCTCATCATCGACAATCAAGAAACGGGGGCGAAGTCACTCGAGTGGTTGCGTGGTCTGCTGGCGGGCGCCGCAACGCCGATGCGATACGACGAGATGACCGCACTGGCCGGGACCTCCGCGCCGGGCGCGAATGGCGTGCTCTTCACGCCGTGGCTCGCCGGTGAACGATCGCCGATCGGCAACAAACACCTGCGCGGCGGCTTCACGAACCTCACGCTCACAACGACGACCGCCGATCTCGTTCGCGCGGTGCTCGAGGGGGTGGCCGCGAACAGTGCGTGGCTGCTCGGTTACGTCGAGAAGTTCGTCGGGCGTGAGCTGACGCCCCTGCGACTACTCGGCGGCGGCGCTCAGTCGAGCGAGTGGTGCCAGATCTACGCCGATTCGCTCGGGCGCGACGTCGAACAGGTCCCTGAACCGATGGTCACCCAACTTCGCGGTGCCGCGCTCTTGGCCGCCATCAACCTGGGACGACATCGTCTCGACGACGTCGCGGGCCTACGCCCTCGTGGTCGCACCTTTACGCCCAACGGCGACGTCGCGGAGCTTTACGGTCTCCGGCGTCAGCAGTTTCCGAGTCTCTACAACCGAGACAAGAAATGGTCGCGTCACGTCAGCTGAGGCGTCGCGGTGATCCGGCGAGGTTCGAGCATCGCTCGCCACTTGGTACGGTTCTCCCATGCGATGTTCGTGGGCCGAAGGTGAAGAGATGCGCACCTACCACGACGAAGAGTGGGGCGTACCGCTTCACGACGACGCGAGACTCTTCGAACTGCTCACCCTCGAAGGAGCGCAGGCGGGGCTGAGTTGGTTGACGATACTGAAGCGCCGTCCCGGCTACGTGAAGGCCTTCAAGAAGTTCAATCCGAGGGCCGTGGCGGCCTTCAGCGCCGACGACGTCGAGCGGCTCTTAGGCGATGTCGACATCATTCGCCACCGCGGCAAGATCGAATCGACCATCAACAACGCCGGCGCAGTGCTCGCTCTTCAAAAACAAGGTTCGAGTCTCGATGAACTCCTGTGGTCCTTCGTCGACAACAAACCGTTGCAACGAGATTGGGCGCACGAACCAAACGTTCCCGCCTCGACGCGCGAGGCCACGCTCATGAGCAAAGAGTTGAAAAGGCGCGGCTTTCGCTTCGTCGGCCCCACGACCTGCTACTCACTCATGCAGGCCGCCGGACTCGTCAACGACCACAGTCCCAAATGTTTTCGTTACGCCGAAATCCGCCAACTGGGCTAACCGAGCGACCTTCGAGTTCATCCTTAACCATTGGTCGTCGAAAGGTTCGTCGGCAGTTTCGACACCGCTCCGTGACCATCCAGGAAGTATCTCGAGGGACGATCGATTTCTCGGGTGATGCCGATGCGTTTCGACTGGCCCGTCGGCAGATCGCTCTTGTGTCGGCGAGTCCGATGGAACGTGAGATGTCGTCCTTCTGCTCGACAGCAATCCAGTCCGTTGTCGGCCCCCGTAATACCGAGTCCTCGCGTCAGATTGCCCGGACCGCGCAGCGCCACCGATTCGTCGCCGACGCCACCGGGCTTGGGAACAAGGAGTTCGGCACCACGAAGTAGCACCGCGGTGGCCGTGCCCTCGGGACCGGTCACGACATTCATGCACCAATGCACGCCGTAGATCAGATAGACGTAGAGGAAACCAGCCGGCCCGAACATGATGGCGCTGCGCTTCGTTGGACCACGAAAGGCGTGTGACGCCGGATCGTCGCTCCCGCCGTAGGCCTCGGTTTCGACGATGAGGGCGCGACGTTCCACATCATCGTCGTGTAGGACGAGCCACGATCCCACTAGGTCGTAGGCGACGGCATCGGGCGCTCGCTCGAAAAAGCGCCGATCAAGGGGCGCGGGGAGTTTCACGACGTTCATTCTTGCCCTTCACGCCACTCGAAGTCGCCCCTTGAACGTCGGACCTGACGTCGAAGAGCGATGACGGTGACAACGCCTAGGGTGCCACGCCGACGGGAGCGGGCAAACTTTCTTGTTGGAAGGACAGTTTGTGTGCGGGCATGGGTCGACTGATGAAGTAACCCTGCGCGACGTCACAGTCGAGTTCGCTCAAGAGGTCCAGCGTGGCGACGTCTTCGATCCCTTCGGCCACCACCCGCAGATCCATATCGTGTCCCAATTGGATGGTGGCGCGAACCAACTCGAGATCGCGTTCCTTGCCGTCACCGCTGAGGCCTGTGATGAACTCGCGGTCGAGCTTCAACTCGCCGACCGCCAGTGAACTGAGGTAGGCCAGTGACGTGAAGCCCGCACCAAAGTCGTCAATCGACACGACGATGCCGATTTCTTTCAACGATTCGATGACCGCCTTGGAGCGAGCGAAGTCAGTGATGATGCTCGTCTCCGTGATCTCGATGATGAGAGCGCTGCCGGGCAAGTTGTGTTGTGTAAGGAGTTGCGTGACGAGTTCGGTGAACCCGTCTTCTAAGAGGTTCGTGGTCGTGATGTTGACGGACATGATCATGTTGCGACCGGAATCTCGCCATTCGGCGCACTGGGACAGCGCCTCGGTGAGCACCCAGTGCGTCAGTTCTTGCATCAAACCGGCGTCTTCGGCCAACGGCAAGAACTTCATGGGCGGCACCAGGCCGAGGGTGGCGTGGGGCCAGCGAATGAGGGCCTCGACGGCGAGAATCTCTCCCGAGCGAAGGTTCAGTTGTGGCTGATAGTGAAGGACGAAATTTCCCTCGTCGACCGCGAGGCGTAACTCCTCGAGCAGATTGAGTTTTTGCTCGCCGCCGTCGATCTCCTGGTCGTAGAAGACGTACGGGATGTTGCCCAGTTTGGCGCGGTACATCGCGGTGTCCGCACACCACGTGAGTCCGACGGCTTCGGCGGCGTCGGACGGCGCGAGGGCAATCCCGATACTGGCGCCGACGCTGGCTTTCAGCTTCTGCAAGATGAAGGGATCGCAGATCGCCTTGAGGATGTCCTCGGCGACGGCTTCGGCGACGGTTTCGTCGGCGTCGACCAACACCACCGCGAGTTCGTCGCCACCCAGTCGAAACACCGAGCCCGTCGCGGGAACCACCCGATTCAATCGCGGACCGAGTTGGCGAAGTAATTCGTCGCCCGCCGGGTGTCCAAAGGAGTCGTTGATCTCCTTGAAGCGATTCAGGTCGATGAAGAGGAAGGCCAGATTTCGCGACGTCGTCCACGGATTGGCGTAGTCCGCGAAGAACGTCTCGAGCACGTGGAAGAGATACCGGCGGTTACCGAGGCCCGTCAGTTCGTCGGTTTGGGCTTGTCGATGGCGTTCTTCGGTCAAGATGCGCAGGTCTCGGGCCGACAGCGTCAGTCGTAGTCCGGCCGCCAAAAGTGTCGCCGTCGCGAGCCATAACGCGACCCACGGCACGGTGTGCACGTAACCGATTAAGAGGATGGCCAGACCGCCAATCGCGGCCACGCTCGGCAGCGCCACACCGGCCACGCGTTGGGCTCGTAGCGGATCGAGCGTTCGCGGCTTCAGCCACACGGACATGGACATGAGCAGAATCGAGGCCGGCCAGGCCACCGCGTTGAAATCAGAGCCGAGTTTCGACGCGAAGATCGTCGATGACGAAAAGAGATTCGCCGTGTCGCCGATGACGTTGAGCGTGATTCCCGCCGCGAGCAAGAACCACGGCAATGTTGAACGCCCAGCCAGCAGCACCGTGCCGCCGATGACCAACGACAGTAAGAGGAGGTCGCCGATTGGGTACGCCAGGTTGGTCGCCGCCGCGGCCACGCTCCCGCCGGCGGCGTGCAAGATGCTATGGAACGCAAAGGCGGCGCAGACGGCGGCCGCGCCGAATCCCGCGACGACGCCGTCGAGCCAGTTGGGTCGCGAGAGCCGGCCCATCGCGCTTCGCAAGAGCTGCACCGTCGCGACGTAGGCCAATGGGTAGAACCCGATGTAGAAGGCGTCCGCGAGTGACGGCACCGAGGGCATTTTCCCACCGAGTGACTCGATCGTCAAGAAGACGTCGCCGAGCGTCCATGACAAGAGGCCCAACCCCAGGGCGAGAGGAGCGATTCGACCGGGATTCTTGTCGAGTCCGCGCACGATGCAAATGATCGACGCGGCTCCCTCAATGGCGCACACGACCCAGCCGTCGAGCCACGTCCAGTGCTCATTGGGACTGCGCAGCAGCAGCGAAATGACGTAGCCGACGACCATGAGGCCGAGGAGGCAGAGCGAGGCCCACGCGTAGGGCGAGAGGTCCTGAATTCGTGATGAGAACTCGGGCGCCTCACCGACGTGAGGCTGCGGCGCAACGACCGCCGTATTCGACGGCGTCGCGTCGTCTCGGCGCGCGTACCGAAAGTGACTCGGCCGAATGTCTTCTTCGGTGTCGTCTACCATGTCCCGACCTCCTGACGGTCTTCGTTCGGAAGAACCGCGGCAAATTTCTCGAATGGTCGACGCAATCGGCGACCAATGCATTTCTACGGTAGTGCTTCACTTGTGAATATTCGGACATCCCCGACAAGAGAAAACCGAGCGATCTCTCAGCGAAGCGGGGGGAGAAATTTCTGCTACACGCGGTACGCGCAGCCGTCCCAGTAGGCGACGAAACGAGGTCGCAGCCTCCCGCGCACCTCGACGCTGACCTTCGCCGGCAGGACCGAACCGAAGTGAAAGAGTCGCACTTCGGGATTCTTCTCGCTCAACGTTTCATACCGGTCGCCATCTCGGTGGGCGATCGTGGCGGCGTCGAGAAAGGTGAGTCCGCCCGAGCAGCATCGATTGTGTCGCACGCGCAAGAACAAGGTGCCGCCGCGCGCCGCCACGTACTCGCGCGCTTGGTCACTGACCTCGATCGCCGTAATCAAAATTCTAAGGGTACGGTGGCGGCACGCCCGTCGCCCGGCTTCGCACCAGAAGTGATCGCCGCCGCTGGGGTAACTTCAAAGTTGCGAATGAACTATGGAGGCGTCATGTCGTTGGAATCGTTTCCCCGTTACCCGCTTATGTTCGGCCCGTCACCCATCCATCGGCTCTATCGACTGACCGAATACCTCGAAGGTGCCACGGTCTGGGCCAAGCGAGACGACGTCAACTCCCCACTCGCCTTCGGTGGTAACAAGACCCGAAAACTCGAGTACCTCGTCGCCGACGCCCTGGCGAGCGGCTGTGACACGCTCGTGTCGATCGGTGGCGTGCAATCGAATCACACTCGACAGGTGGCCGCGGCGGCGGCCAAGACCGGAATGAAGTGTGTCCTCATCCAAGAGAGTTGGGTCGATTGGCCCGACGTGACCTACGACCGCGTCGGCAACATTCTGCTTAGTCGGCTGATGGGCGCCGACGTCCGTCTCGTGCGAGCGGGTTTCGGAATCGGATTCAAGGAGAGTTGGGAGCGGGCGATTCTCGACATTGAAGATGGTGGCGGCAAGCCCTACGCCATTCCGGCGGGTGCGTCGGACCATCCCCTCGGCGGCCTGGGCTTCGCCGGGTGGGCCGAGGAAGTCGAGCAACAGGAGGCGGAACTCGGGGTCGTATTCGACTACGTCGTCGTCTGTTCGGTGACCGGTGGGACCCAAGCCGGCATGATCGCCGGTTTTGCGCAGAGTAACGATCCACGTACGGTGATCGGCATCGACGGATCGGCCAAACCCGAAGAGACCTGGGCGCAGATTGCGCGCATCGCCCGCGCCACCGCGAAGCTCATCGGCGTCGAGCGCGACATCGCGGACGAGGAGATCATCCTCGACGACCGCTTTCACGCGGGTACCTACGGCATCCCCGATCAGCGCACACTCGAGGCAATGCGACTTGGGGCCTCAATGGAGGCGATGATCACCGACCCGGTCTACGAGGGCAAATCCCTCGCCGGCTTGATTCACATGGTCCAGGACCGCGAGATACCACCTGACGCCAACGTGCTCTTCGCCCACTTGGGTGGCCAGCCAGCCCTCAACGCCTACGCCAGTCTCTTCCAGTAGCCGCCCGTGAACCGCCCCCTCATCGTCACCGTTCCCAACTCGTTGGTGCGCGCGACTCTCGGCGAGTTGCCGGACAACGTGGAGATCGTGGAGTGGGACATGTCCGGACCGGCACCGCTGGCGCGCGCCGACATGGTGATCCCGCCGTACCTGCAGTCGCTCGAGGTCCTCAGGAGTCTCGAGGGTCTCGACGTCGGACTGGTGCAGAGTCTCACGCTCGGCTACGACGGCGTCGCCGAATTCCTGCCTCGGCACATGACGTTCGCGAACGCCGCCTCGGTACATGAGGCGTCGACCGCCGAGTTGACGTTGGCACTCATCCTCGCGTCCCAGCGGGCGATACCGGAGTTCGTGCGAGCGGCCCAGGCGGGCACGTGGTCGCCGTCGTGGCATCAGAGCCTGGCCGATCGCACGGTGCTGCTCATCGGTTACGGCGGGGTCGGTCGCGCCATCGAGGCGCGACTGTTGCCGTTCGAAACGACGGTCCTTCGCCTCGCCCAACACGAACGAAGTGACGATCGCGGTCGCGTCTACGGGCGCGACTCGCTGAACGAACTTCTCCCCTTCGCCGACATTGTGGTGATCGCGGTGCCGCTCGATGAGAACACGCACCATCTGGTGGACGCCGACTTTCTCGCCCTGATGCCGGAGAACGGCCTGCTGGTCAACGTCGCGCGCGGGGCCGTGGCCGACACCGCGGCGCTGCTGGCGGCGGCTCAGAGCGGGCGACTACGCCTCGCCCTCGACGTGACCGATCCCGAACCCCTACCGGACGGCCACCCCCTCTTCGCGCTCGACAACGTCCTCATTTCTCCGCATGTCGGAGGAATGAGTTCGGCGGCTCTACCGAGAATTGGCCGCCTCGTTCACCAACAGATCGAGCGGATGCAGCGTGGCGAGGAACCAATCAACGTGATACTGCGCACCTAGGTCACCGTTCGCCCACGACGACGAGGTAGACGTCGCAAAGATTCCATCCGGTGCGACCTCCCGTTATGAGTTGTCCCAAGTCGGCCAGCGCAGTGAAACTGTCACTCTCCTCGACCACGTGTCCCCAGTCGATGCCGCGTTCTCGCGCGCGACGCAGCGTCGTCTCGTCGACCCAACCACCAGCGATGCCCTTCACGAAGTCTCGCCCATCGGTGGCCCGTGCCGCGACCACGACGTCGCGGCCGTATCCGTCAAGCGCCCCGGCCATACGCCACGCGAACTCCTGACATCGACCACCGACGCCCGATCCCCGAACCCGCAAGGTCACTTCGCCCACTCCCACGATGCAAAAGGGTCCGTCGCCGGTGGCGTCGGCCGACAGTCGTTCGGCGACGAGGGCGACGACGTCGTGGACGTCACCGTGCAACGAACTACCGACGTCGAGCACGCGATAGCCGCGTCGGGTGGCCTCGTTGATCGCGGCGACGAGAACTCGAGCCGGCTCGACGAGGACCCGGTTCTGGTGGTTGGTCGCAATCGGAACGGCCATCGCCTCGCCACGTCGCTCGTAGGCCTCGAGAATGTTCTGCGCCAAGCGTCCGGTGTCGCGGCCAATGGTGTGGAGCAGTGATTCAACGTCATGACGCTGCGGCGTGTAGTCGAACGTCAAGCCCGACGCCACCCAACGCTCCCCCGACACGACGTTGTCGACCATGATGAGGGCGATCGAGCGCGAGGTCCGGACACGGCGAAGTATCGCGCCCCCGGCGATCCGCGAACTCGCCGCACGCAGTTGGTTGAGTGTCGTGATGTCCGCACCGGACTCGAGCACTGCCGCGAACAGCTCGCCCAGATCGTCGAGGTCCACGGGCGACTGCGGCAACGCGCAGAGGCTCGATGCGCCGCCGGAAATCAAGAAGATCGTGCACTCGGCATTCTTCGAGCCCTCCAAGAATTCGACCAGACGCTCACCGGCCATCAGACTTCCCAGACCGGGACGCGGGTGCTCGCCAATGACGAACTCGACGTCGACGTCCAGTGAGATTGCCGGGCCCTCATCGACGATGACGAGTTGACGTTGGACGTGTTCTGTGAGCACGTCGCGCGCGGCCGACGCCATCTCGCGCGCGGCCTTACCGACGGCAACGACGTCGACGCGGAGATTCAGCACGCCCGACGCACGAAGCTCCGCTTCGATCAGGTCTCGAAGGTCCAGCTCGCTCGACCACGCGTCACTGATCGCGAGGGCGTCATTCACGAGTTCTTTCGTCACACCAACCTGCATTCGGCGCGCGGAGTCTTTCCGGCTTGAGCGAATCCTACGGAAGTTCTTCCGCACCGAAGGTCGTCAAGGTTGGTTACGTCGACGGAGCGAACACCTCTCGCGCGATAAAGTCCTGGCGCGATTGGCCGTGTCGCCACGTCGCGAGTAACCCAATGGCGAGGTTGGCGAGACCGGCGAAGGCCGTCGCGGTCAGCGCGGCCCACAGGTGTACGCCGGTGTAGAAAAGAATCCAGAGCGAACACCCGAACGCTCCGACGAACCACGAGGTCGCCGACACTCCCGTCGCGTCAGCGTGACGGACCAACTCGATCAGTTGCGGCGCGCGGTTAATGGTCATCGCGACGCCGGTTCCGAAGACGCCACCGGCCCAACCCCACACCATGGTCGGCAGTACACAACACACGACGATGTAGCCCAACGCCCTCGCGGGCACGGCCCACCGGCGCCACGGCGCGAGTCGAAAGAGGATCGAGAGTTGCATCGGCAGAATCAGTGCGCTGCCTAGGACTACCTCAGCCGAATGGGCCGCGAAACCGTAGGTAATCCAGAAACAACCCATATAAACAAAGAGAACCCAGGTCGCGAGCGACACCCCTTCAACACCCAGGGCCCGCACTCGGCGCAGCTGGTACGAGGTCCCGACGACACCGCTGGCGACGGCCAGCCACCCCATCGATGTCGTGATGGAGTGCCAGGTCATCACTTAAGTTTAGTTGCGACGATTTCTATCGACGGCGATTTGCTGCAGAAATGACGGCTTCGAGTGATGCGTCGAGAATCGACGAACTCATTCCGACGCCCCACCACGTCGTGCCGTCGTCACCTTCGGCTTCGACGTAGGCGACCGCCGACGCGGCCGACCCCGAGGTCAGTGCGTGCTCGGAGTAGTCGCGGACGCTGAACTTCACGTCCATCTCGGTGCGAAGTCCATCCATGAGGGCGTCGATCGGACCATTGCCTTCGCCCTTCACAGTGACGTGATGGCCGTTCACGACCAACTGAGCGAAGATACGGGTACTGGCCTGGTCGGCCGAGACCTCACTCGAGAGCAGTTGAATCGTGGGGTTCTCGGGTTGGTACGTCGTCGTGAAGACGTTCCAAATCTCGGCCGGCGAGATCTCCGTGCCGGTCGCCTCGGTCAACTCTTGAACCTGCTTGGAGAACTCGACCTGCATGGCGCGCGGCAGGTCCAATCCGTGCTCGGCGCTCAGTAGGTAGGCGACGCCGCCCTTACCGGACTGGGAGTTCACGCGGATTATTGCCTCGTAGGTGCGTCCCGTGTGCTTGGGGTCGATGGGCAGGTACGGAACCGCCCAGACGTCGTAGGAATCCCCGATCGCCAGCATTCCCTTCTTGATGGCGTCCTGGTGGGAACCGGAGAAGGCGGTGTAGACGAGTTCGCCCACGTACGGATGGCGCATGTGCACCGGCAACCGGTTGGCGTATTCGGCGACGTGACGGGCCTTGTCGATGTCGCGGATGTCCAGTTCGGGGTCCACGCCCTGGGAGAAGAGATTGAGCGCCAGGTTCACGACGTCCACGTTGCCGGTGCGCTCTCCGTTGCCAAAGAGCGTGCCCTCGACTCGGTCGGCGCCGGCGAGGACGCCCAGTTCAGCAGCGGCGACGCCGGTGCCACGGTCGTTGTGCGGATGCAAGGAGAGCACAACGCTGTCACGGCGATCCACGTGACGAAGGAACCATTCGATGGCGTCGGCGTAGAGATTGGGCGTGTACATCTCGACCGTCGCCGGGAGGTTCAGAATCAACGGGCGATCCGGCGTCGGATCGATCACCGCGATGACCGCGTTGCAGACCTCGAGCGCGTAGTCAAGCTCGGTACCGGTGAAACTCTCGGGCGAGTACTCGTAGAAGAACTCAGTCGACGGCGACATCGACTCGAGGGTCCGACAGAACGCCGCGGCGTCCGTCGCGATCTTTTGGATGCCGGCCTTGTCGAGACCGAAGACGACTCGTCGCTGCAGGGTCGAGACCGAGTTGTAGAAGTGGATGATGGCGCGGCGCGCCCCGATGACCGATTCGTAGGTCCGGCGGATCAGGTCCTCGCGGCACTGCGTGAGGACCTGGATCGTGACGTCCTCGGGGATCAGGTCGTTTTCGATGATGTGCCGTACGAAGTCGAAATCGGGCTGGGAGGCGGACGGAAATCCGACTTCTATCTCCTTGAATCCCATTTCTATGAGTTGCGTGAACATCACGTTCTTGCGCTCCAGGTCCATTGGATCGATCAGGGCCTGGTTACCGTCGCGAAGATCGACGCTGCACCAACGAGGCGCCTTGGTCAGTCGGCGGTCGGGCCAGGTGCGGTCGGGTAGGTCGACCGGCACCGTCGCAACGTATTTGGCGTGGGCCATGGGGCTGGGCTGCTGATTGTCCTTCACCTGGTTAATCCTCTCCGTCGCGGTCGAACGAGAAACAAAAAACCCCCGCCAAAGCGGGGGTCGGGGCGAGCGAGTGCCCACCCCTATCGAAGCAGCAGGTCGTTCTGGCCGGTTCTCACGTCAACATTCTATCCCCATCGGCGCAAATGTCCATAGAAAGTCGCCACTAACCTCGAGGGTGATGGGCGCACTCAAGACAGTTCTCAAACTCATGTTCATTCTGGTGGTCGCGGCGAGCATCGCCGGCGTCGTCATGTTGGTGAAACGGCCCAAAGACGCCAATCCCGTCTCCTTTGACGAATGGCCCGACGTTCCGCGCAATCCCGATTCTGAATAGTCCGCCCCCAATACCGCATCGCAAGGAGAAACCATGACTGACATGCAATATCGCCGTCTCGGCCGTTCCGGACTCAAAGTAAGCCTCCTGTCCTTCGGCAGCTGGGTCACCTTCGCCAACGCCGACCAGATCGAAACGGGTAAGCAGGCGGCCGAGTGCCTGCACGCGGCCAAAGAGGCCGGCGTGAACTTCTTCGACAACGCCGAGAGTTACGCGGCCGGCGAGTCCGAGCGCGTCATGGGTGAGGCCTTTCGCGAACTGGGCTGGAAGCGTCACGAGTACGTGGTCTCCACCAAGCTCTTCTGGGGACTGCACAAATCTCCCAACATGCGCAACACCCTGAACCGCAAGTACCTCTCCCAGGCCATCGACGGATCACTCGAACGCTTTGGTCTCGACTTCGTCGACCTCGTCTTCTGTCACCGTCCCGACGCCGAGACACCGATTGAAGAGACGGTCTGGGCGATGAGCGACATGATCACCCAAGGCAAGGCGCTCTACTGGGGCACCTCGGAGTGGAGCGCCGATGAGATCCGCGCGGCCTACGACGTCGCCGATCGCCACCACCTGCACAAGCCGCTGATGGAGCAGCCCGAGTACAACATCTTTCACCGCGACAAGGTGGATAAGGAATTCCTGCGTCTCTATGAGGACATCGGACTCGGTACGACGACGTGGTCTCCGCTCTCTTCGGGCCTCTTGACTGGAAAGTACTTGAACGGTGTGCCCGAAGGCTCGCGCGCCTCGCTCCCCGGCTACGAATGGCTGAAGGGCATGCTCACCGACGAAGGGCGCAACAAGAAAGTCGCCGACGTCAAAGTCATCGCCGATGAACTCGACGTCTCGCTGACCCAATTCGCGCTGGCGTGGTGCGCGTCGAACCCCCACGTGTCGACCGTCATCACCGGCGCGTCGAACGCCGCGCAGGTTCGAGAGAACATGACCGCCCTCGACGTGATGCCGCTGCTCACGCCCGAAATCATGGAGCGCGTCGACCTCATCAGCTACTTCTAGATTCCGGTCATGAGCGAATCGCGAATCGGAATAATCGGTGGCCTCTCGTGGCAATCGACGGCCGCGTACTATCGCTACTTCAATGAACTCTTCCAGGGGGTCAACGAGTGGTCGCAACCGCAACTCCTCATCGATTCGATCGACTTCGGGGCGATCGTGCCGCTGCAGCGCGAAGGTAACTGGGCGGCCACGGGAGAGATCTTGGCCGCCTCGGCGCAACGTCTCGAGCGCGCGGGCGCGACGGTGCTCGGCATCGGCGCCAACACCATGCACGTCAACTTCACTCGAGTGCAAGACGCGGTCGCCGTGCCCGTCGTTGACGTGCGTGACGCCGTCGCCAAGGAATCACTGGGGAGCGGGCACGACACCATCGGGTTGCTCGGGACGAAATACCTGATCGAGGGTGAGTTCTATTCGGACCGCTTACGCGAACTCGGCATCACGACTATCAAGCCGACCGAGGAGCAGACCGAACGCCTGCAGTTCATCATCTTCTCGGAGTTGACCCGTGGTGTCGTCACCAAAGGTTCACGCGCCTATCTACGCGAAGTGGCCTCGTCGTGTCTCGAGCGCGGCGCGGGCATCGTAGGACTTTGTTGCACCGAATTCGGAATGCTCATGAGCGAAGACGAGCCCTTCCCGGTGATCGATTCGACCAAGGCCCACGTACGGGCGTTGCTCGCGGCCTGAGCTTCGAGGGTCGCGAACCCTTTAGCTATCCGGGTCGGTCGGGATCTCAAAGAGTTCCACCGTGTGATCGTCGATCTCGTCGATGTAGGTGTTCAATTTCGCAAGGTACGGGGCGCCCGATTCGTGGAAAAGATGCGGTTCAATACCGGCGAGCTTGATTGCGCTACGCGCGGTGGTGACCGAGCGAAAGGCGTTGCGACGGAGCGAATGACGAGTGACGGGATCGCTGGTCGGAGAGGTCCGCTGATAGTTCGCGACGGCCTCGCCGACCTGTTCAAGTTGCTGACGGGGCCGTAGCGACGGGGCGTGCAGCCACAACACGTAGTCGATCGCGAGGACGATCGCTGCGCCGATCGCGGTATCGACTATTCGAGGTCCGAACAGGCTCTGGTCGGGACCGAGCACGCCGACGAAGACGAAAATAATCGGCGTGAAGACCATAACGGTGAGCGCGTGGCTTCGTTGCGCCGCCCACGGTACCGCCGCGGCCATGGCACAACACAGAATTATGAGTGAGACCTGTTGATTGCCCGCGATCGCCACGAGCGCGGCGATGCCGACGCCCGCGAGCGTCCCAATCACTCGTGATATTGCACGACGCATCACCGGTCCCAAGTCCGGACGGAAGACGAACGCCACCGTCATCGGCAGCCAGTAACCCCTGGGGCCGTCCAGCGCGTGCGCGATGATCGTCGCGACAACGACCGCGCTGGCGAACAACAGCGCGAAGCGCAATCGGTCGATCATCGGTAATCGTTGGATGGTCGAACGAAAGGGCATTTCACTCACGAGCGTCGTGCGCTCGGGGCAACGAAATGAGTCGGCGATGAGCCGACGTGACGCAGACGCGAGCGTCGACGTGAACGTTGCGGCCAAGCCGTCCAATTGCCGGACCGCGTCGACGCAGGTCCGCTCACGAATCGTCACCGCTACCTCGCGCAGAGCATCGGACACCACGGCGTCCACGGTTTCCATCTTGCTCGTCAAATACGAGGCGAGTTCACCGATCTGCAGCACCACGACGAACACTTGGTGGATTGCCACACCCTCGTCGTCCTTCGGCAGTCTTCTCGCGCCGACCACGTCTTGGGCGGCGTCCAGGATCACGACGGCGCGGCTGCGCGCGTGATTTAGTCCCTCGGTGCCGACGGCGTCCAGGAGTTGCGCGAGCGCCTGCATCGAGTTCTCGAGACAGAGACGTTGGTCGGCTCGTCGGCTACGGCGATCGGTCAGCCTGGCGACCGAGTACACGAAGAGTCCGCCCACCATGAGACAGATCGCCGACTGCCAGACCCGTCCGGCAAAGCCCAGTCCCCCGCCGAGGATGGCGCCCAGCAAGAGGTACATACCCTGGGTCGCCCAGAGTGACGCCTCAATGAGTCCGGCGACAAAGGCGACGACACCGAAGAGCACGACGAGTGACCACGGGGCGCTGACGTGATTGACGAACAGCGCCCCGACGAAGAGTCCCGGACCGCCCGCCAGAGCGACGCCGAGCATTCTCGGAGATCGGTTGCGCCAGCGGTCCGATCCGTCTTGGCTCACGCCCCAGAGTGCGCCGATGGCCACGAGCGTCCCGTACGCTCGCTGGTCGGTGATGAGGCCCACGACCAGGGGCGTCGCCAGACATACGGCCGCTCGAGCAGAGAGTCGCGTTTGCGACGAGAGTTGCCAGCGTCTCATCGGGCCGGCGGTGTCGTTCACGCTGACGAGGTTAACGGCGTCCGTGATGCTCGTTGTGGTGTCGTCTCGAATCGACCGATCGTCGACACGAGTGTGTCGGCCCGATTACGGCTCAGTCGTCATGGGGAGATCGACCGCGACGGTCAAACCCCCGCCGGGCGTGTCCTCAAAGAAGAGCCGTCCGCCCAACAGTTGAATGAATCCGGAGGCGACGGTGAGGTTGAGTCCCGCGTTGAGTTGGGCCCCACTTAGTCGGTCAAATGGTGCGAGGACGGCGTCGCGCAGCGCGACCGGCATGCCCGGTCCTCGGTCCACCACCAGCAACTGAACGTTGTCGCCGACGACGCCCGCTTTGATGGTGACCGGCTTATCGGCCGGTCCGAATCGACAAGCGTTGCTGACGATGTTGCCGATGACGCGCTGCAACAATATCGGGTCGGTACGCAACGCCGGCAGATCACTCGGCACGTCGCACTCCACGACTCGTCCTCGGGAGTCAATGTTGTTGACCACGTTCGTCAACGCCGCGTCTAGCATCACGGACTCTGGATGAACCGACACTTCGCCCGCTTCGAGGCGCCCGGCGTCAATGAGGTTGACGACGAGACGCGTGAGTTGGCGCACTTGAGAGTCGATGCCCGCGAGGAGGGCGTTCCTCTCGTCGAGCGGGCGGCGCTCGTGGCTCCCGGTGAGCATCGAGATGTTGGCCCGCACCTTCTCAAGTGGTCCGAGTAACTCCTTCGAAGCCGTTCTGAACAGGGCCATTCGTAGTGACTCGGCTTCGGCGATTTCTTGGAGTTGCGTCGCGTCACGTGAGATGATTTGGCTCCGCAGTCCGGCGGCCACTCGACGCGCGAAGGCGCTGACCAGTTGATTGTCCTGATCGCTCAGGGTCGCCCCGATCACGTACAAACGATGCTCGTCGTCGATTTCAAAGAATGAACCGGTCTCGAACACATCGATCGCTTCGCCACTCACGAGGTCACTGACCCACTGTCCCTCTCGTTCGACAACCAGCGCCACGCTCGAGGCCGCGAAGACGGCTCGCAGGGATTCGAGCAGCGGATGGAGGTCTTCGTGCGAAGAGGCGACGCTCGCAGCCGCTCCCGCGAGAATTTGGGCTTCCGCGCGAGCGCGATCGGCCTCGTGGGTACTCTGGGAGAAACGATTCACGATCACGCTCGCCGCCACCGCGAAGAGCAGGAACGCGACAATGGCGACGACGTTATCGGGACGGGCGACCTCGAGGGTATGCAGCGGCTTCACGAAGTAGTAGTTCTCCAAAGCCGACGCGAACAGGGCGCTGAGCACACCGACGATCACACCGGCCCACGTGGCAAGGGCGAGGATCGCGACGAGGTACACCAGGAACACCGTGGACGGCGACAGGCTCGAGCGAATCTGACTCATGACGATCGTGAGTAACGGCAGGAGGAACAACATGACGATGGTCGCTAGCATCTGGCGCTGCCACGTCACGCGCTTGGTCTGTCGTCTTTGATGAACGTGGGGCGGCCGTTCTCCCCCCACGGCGATGATGTGGACGTCGAGGTCTCGTGCGTGGCGAAGTACCTTTTCCACGACTCCATTCGCCGGTCGCCAGGGGGGACGTGGTCGACTCGCGCCGAGGACGATCTGAGTCCCGCGCTCACTACGGGCGAAAGAGACCAGTGCTGAGGCGGTGTCGTCGTCGACGACTTCTTGGAACTTGCCCTCGAACTCCTCGACAAGCTCGCGAGCTTCGGAGGTGTCGACCGGGGCATTACGGATCTCATCGGACTTCACAACGTGCACGGCGAAGAGTTCGGCCCCGGTGCGCGACGCGATGCGCGCGGCCCGGCGCAGTAGATCGGCGTCCGCGGCGGTGCCGGTGATCCCGACGATCAGCCGCTCGCGGGTCTCCCACGTCTGATCGATCGCGTGATCGTCAAGGTAGCGCTGCAGCGAGTCTTCGACGCGATCGGCCAACCACAGCAGTGCCAATTCGCGCAGCGCGCTGAGGTTGCCGACGCGGAAATAGTTTGACAACGAGGCGTCGATCTTGTCGGCGGCGTAGATGTTGCCGTGCGCCATTCGGCGACGTAACGCCTCGGGCGTCAAGTCGACGATCTCGATCTGTTCGGCGCGGCGAACGATGGCGTCCGGAATGGTCTCTTGCTGATGAATACCCGTGATCTTCTCCACCACGTCGTTCACTGACTCCAGGTGTTGGATGTTCACGGTGGTGATCACGTCAATGCCCGCGTCGAGCAACGCGTCGACGTCCTCCCATCGCTTCTCGTGGGCGCTGCCGACAACGTTGGTGTGCGCCAACTCATCGACCAGGGCCACGTCCGGGTGGCGCGCCAAGACGGCATCGAGGTCCATCTCTTCCAATATCGCACCGCGGTATTCGTGGGTGGCGCGCGGTATGACTTCGAGGTCTCGGAGTTGGGCCTCGGTGAGCGCGCGACCGTGCGTCTCCACGTACGCGACGACCACGTCGGTACCGCGTTCTCGACGACGCCAACCCTCGTCGAGCATTCGATAGGTCTTGCCGACACCGGGCGCCGAACCCAAATAGACCCGTAGGACTCCTCGCTGCATTGAACCAGTATCCCTTATCGTCGTTCGGATTTGACGATTTGCCGTCGGTGCCATGTCGTGCGAGACGCCCCAACGCAATTCATCGAATGACGGCGCCCGTTCGGTCCACTGATTGCCCTCGGTTTACATCGCATGCAGCTCGCCGACGAGGTACGCCGCAGCGACGTCCACCACCGCGACGGCCACGATTCGTTGTTCCAACGTCACGGTCGCACCAGGCGTAGGTGTCACGACGAAGCGGCCGACGACCCGACCGCGCCACTTGGCCACTATTTCGGCTTCCGGTCCGGGTATACCGATCTCTCGAGCCGGCCAACGCAGTCCGACGAGTTCGACGTTGCCGTTTGATTGAATCTGTGCCAGAGGTGGATCCGAGAGAGATCTATCAAATCGACACGCCCGCAATGAGAGTAGTTGAACGAGTGAGTTGGTTGTCTGGTCAATGATTTCGGTGACCGGTGCCGAGTTGGACGCGAGCACGGCGACGCCGTGAATCATGCCGACGTACGCCGTGGAATTGTTCGCGGCCTGCCAGTGTTGGCGGCTGCGGGCCGCGAGTTCGGTCACGAGCACCCCGACGACGAAGATCGCGATCGTGGTCTCGAGGTCCGGCCGATGACTAATGGCGAATCGGTCATAGGGACTGGTGAGAAAGAAATCGAACCAGAGCGCTGCCGACGCACTGGCCACGATGCCCGCTGGACGAGGACCGATCACGGCAACGGCGACGATGACGATCACCATCGTGAGGGCTGCCGCGGTATTCGCGAAAGTACCGCGAAAGGGAACGAGCACCGCCGCAACAACGATGGGTCCGAAGACCGCGGCGGCGATGGCCAGTCGATTGCGATAGAGAAGAACACGGCGTGTCATGGCGGCCCCCATTTCACGTTGCCTCCTTCAGAGTGTGAATTTCCACACCGACACCGAATTCTGTCGGGGAGCAGACTGGGGACCTCACCACGTCGATCACTTCTCTAGTTTCGCGAGGCCTTCGTTCAACTGCAACACGTCGATGTAACTCGAACCCATGAATCCCCACTGCGCCGGGTGCGTCTGTTGCCTAATGAGCGTACGCAGTCGGGCCGGCGAGATCCCGGTGGCCTTGGACACCATCGGAATCTGAACCGTCGCGTCCAGCGCCGAGATATCGGGGTCGACGCCGCTGCCCGAGGTGGTCACCAGATCCGGCGTGGGGTCGACGCCGAGCTTGTGCCAGTACGCAACGAGCGCCTTGGTGTCGGCGAGCAGGACTTTGGAATGGGGACCGAGGTTGGTCGCCCCGGACTCTCCACTGACGCCATTGGCGACGAGGGGATTGTCTCCACCGGACACGTTGTCTTTGGGGTTGGCGGCGTAGGGTCCGGTGTCATCGGGGCGACCGTTGAAGACGCAACTACCCATTGGGTTTCCCGGGCACTTGGTAGCGGCCCAGTTCTGGCCAATGAGCGTCGATCCGTTGGCCGTCAGTGAACCGTCGGCTTGGTGCTTGAACAGCAACTGAGACACGCCGACACCCGCGAAGGCGTAGACGAACCCGAAGAACACGAGACAGATGACTGCCAGGACGAGAGAGCGGCGAAGATGTACGAGCATGACGAATCTCCTTTTAGTAGGCGTGCAGCGCGACGAGCACGAGATCGATGAGCTTGATGAAGATGAAAGGGATAATGATGCCGCCCACCCCGTAGATCAAGACGTTGCGCCTGAGAATCGCCGCCGAATTGGCGGCACGGAACTTGACTCCTCGAAGCGCCAAGGGGATGAGTGCCACGATCACGAGGGCGTTGAAGATCACGGCCGAAAGCACGGCGCTCTCGGGACTGTGCAGTCGCATGATGTTGAGCGAGTGCAGCTGGGGATAGGCCACGACGAAGAGCGCGGGAATGATCGCGAAGTACTTGGCGATGTCGTTGGCGATCGAGAAGGTCGTCAGTGACCCTCTGGTGATGAGCAACTGCTTGCCGATCTCGACGATGTCGAGCAGTTTCGTGGGGTTTGAATCCAGGTCCACCATGTTGCCCGCCTCTTTGGCGGCCGTCGTGCCGGTGTTCATGGCGACGCCGACGTCGGCCTGGGCCAGCGCCGGAGCGTCGTTGGTACCGTCACCGGTCATGGCCACCAACTTGCCGCCCTCCTGCTCCTTCTTGATAAGCGCCATCTTGGCTTCGGGCGTGGCTTCGGCGAGGAAGTCGTCCACACCCGCCTCCTGCGCGATCGCGGCCGCGGTCAACGGGTTGTCGCCGGTGATCATGACGGTACGAATACCCAACTGGCGCATCTCGTCGAACTTTTCGCGGATGCCCTGCTTCACGACGTCCTTCAATTCGATGACACCCAGGATGACCGCGCCGTCGGCCACGACCAGCGGAGTCGATCCGGCGCGCGAGACTCGCTCGACGATCTCATCAAGATCGCTCGGCGGCGTGCCGCCCAGTTCACTGACCCAGCGCTTGACCGATTCACCCGCGCCCTTGCGGATCTGTCGCTCGCCCATGTCCAGCCCCGACATGCGGGTCGTTGCGGTGAAG
>Ga0302157_10000213_pt1 | contig 76519 bp, 55 predicted proteins | sample I_Bog_N3_3_FD_193502 | JGI IMG/M metagenome (GOLD analysis project Ga0302157, IMG submission 193502) | Peat permafrost microbial communities from Stordalen Mire near Abisko, Sweden - I_Bog_N3_3 | ecosystem: Environmental > Terrestrial > Soil > Wetlands > Peat | place: Sweden: Abisko, Stordalen... | reverse complement strand
TGTTCCGCACTTTGCCGCAAAACTGGCGATTGAAAGTGCCCTAAGGGCGTTCGCCGTCCCGTTCACCGTGATCCGACCCAACTATTTCTTCCAGAACGATGTCTTGCTGAAAGATCCGCTGACGAAGGCTGGGATATACCCCACACCCATCGGTCCGGTGGGGATCTCCGCTGTCGACATCAGGGATATCGCTGAGGCCGCCGCGATCGCATTGACCACTGACGGGCATCTTGGCAAGACGTACAACCTAAATGGTCCAGAGACGTTGAGCGGGCCCATGATGGCTTCGATCTGGAGCCGGCAGCTTGGCAAGGAGGTTCGCTACACTGGCGGCGATCTCGATGCGTTCGAGGAGCAGCTGCGTAAGCAGGCCCCACCTTGGTTGGCGTTTGAGATCCGCATGATGTTCCAGGGATACCACGAACGCGGATTTGTGGCGGAGGTCGGTGATGTCGAGGCATTGACTGCGCTGCTCGGCCATGCGCCGCGACGATATGAGGATTTTGCGCTGGAAACCGCAACCACCTGGAAATCGGCCGGGAACACCGGCATGCAGAAGGCACAATGACAGACGACTCGCCCATTTCGCTGCCGGCTGAGTCGCCCATACCGCTGATGATCCCCAGCGGCATCTCACGCTGGCTCGACCGTCCTCCGACCGGGGACTGTGCCATCTCTGTCTGGCGGGTGACACCTATACGATCCTGGTGACGGGCAAAGACACCGCAGGCCGTTATTGCCTCATCGACATGCATGTTCCCCTTGGCGGCGGTCCTCCTCCCCATCGCCATGATTTCGAGGAGATGTTCTCGGTCTTGGAGGGCGAGATTGATGTCGTTTTCCGCGGGATCACCTCAGTCGTGAGATCCGGTGAGACCATCAATATTCCGGCAAATGCGCCGCATTGCTTCAGCAATTCCTCCAGCCAACCGGCACGGCTCCTATGCCTGTGTTCACCGGCCGGACAGGAGGAGTACTTTATGGAGATCGGTGACCCCGTAGCGGATCGCACCTCGACACCACCGTCATTGTCTGAAGCGGATATCCAGGAACGTAAGACGAGAGCGGAGTTACTTGCCGCGAAATACCGGACGGAAATCCTCAAGCCATAGTGCGACTCGCCGCCTCCGCCCACTATGCCTATGGGTGGAAGCGGAGGCCTCTCCTCATTGGTTTCAGTCAGGTCGAATCTGACTCCTAACAGGCGATCAAAGAACTGCCGCTATGGGCAGATTATATGCAGCCGTGGGGCTCAACAAATCATGCGGGGTGGCGCTGCCCGGAACAAACCTGTCACGTGACTGGATGAGCCAGGCAGATGGTCGTCAGCCGAGGCCGGGCTTGGTCGGCCGCAACAGATTAACCGCGTGACAGCCGGCATTCAGTGTGCGATATCCGCTCATGAGCCCCTTTCCTTGCCGTTGGACAAGCGCACACTCGCCACCATGACCGATGCTCAGCTCACCGAGCAGCAGGAGATCGACCGGCAGGAGCTGGCGCTCCGTCGGCGCCAGCGCAGGCTGGCCAAGCTGCCGGTCCTTCAGGACAGGCGCGAATCGCTGAGAACCCTCATCGCAGCCGGGATCGTCACCAGGCAGGGAAAGCTCGCCGCCAGCTACCGCTGAGTTGCCGTGTGTACTCGCTTGCCGGCCTTCGTCATTTGCTTCCATGGCTGCGACCAAAGAGTCGGCAAACGCATCATAGCTGGCACGATGGCGATGCGCCGAAGCGAGAACGACCATGACTGGCTGGGGCATGGCTTCTATTTCTGGGGAGGCAACCATGACCGCGCCCTGGAGTGGGCCAGGCGCCAAGCCAAGTACCCACGAAAAGGGGGGACGAAGATCACCCGTCCGTGTGCCCTTGGCGCGGTCATGCACTTGGGGCACTGCCTCAACCTGATGGAGCACAGGCCGCTGGGGTTGGTGAAGCAGAGCCACGCAGTGCTGGCCGTCGAGCTGGCTCGTGCCGGGTAGCCGATGCCCGAGAATACGACTGCCGGAACCTCAAAGGACCTCCTCCTCCGACGCTTGGATTGCGCCGTCATCGAGTTCCTGCATCAGAGCAACGCGGCCACACGTGAGGCGCCCTATGACTCGGTGCGGGCGATGTTCGTCGAAGGCGAGCCGCTCTACGCTGGGGCTGGCTTGCACAAGATAGAGCCAAATGAAGATCTGCATCCGCGCCCAGCGCTGCATCAAGGGGTTCTTCCTCCCGCGCAGAGAACCGCTGGATGCCGATCCCAGCCCAAGGCGTCCTGGCTCCACCGCGCGATGGACGTGGGCGGCGCACGCCGGTGACGGCGCGCGACCGTCCGGCGGCATAGCCGCACGGCACCCCAGGCTCGGCCGAGCGCAACTGGCAAAGTGCGCTTTGGGGCCTAGCATCCGGCCCTCCTGGACACCCCATGACGCTCCCCAACCTCACCCCGAGCTCCAACCTCGCCGACGTGCGCTATGAGATCCGCGGACCGCTGGCCCGCCGCGCCGCCGAGCTCGAGAAGGCCGGCCATGAGGTGATCAAGCTGAACATCGGCAATCCGGGCGCCTTCGGCTTCCGCATGCCGGAATCGATGCGTTCGGCGATCGTCGAGAACCTCCAGCAGGCAGATCCCTACTGCCACCAGAAGGGCATCTTCCAGGCCCGCGAAGCGGTGGTCATGCAGCAGCATACCCGCGGGGTGATGGATGTCACCGCCGACGAGGTGTTCATCGGCAATGGCGTCAGCGAGCTGATCCTGTTCAGCCTGCGCGCCCTGCTCAACACCGGCGACGAGGTGCTGATCCCCAGCCCCGATTACCCGCTGTGGACCGCCGCGGTGGTGATCAATGGCGCCAAGGCGGTGCACTACCCCTGCACGCCCGAACGCGGCTTCCTGCCCGCGGTCGCGGATCTCCGCCGCCTGGTGACCCCGCGCACGCGCGCGCTGGTCATCATCACCCCCAACAATCCGACCGGGGCGGTCTATCCGCGCGCCCTGCTGGCGGAGATGGTGGCCTTCGCCGAGGAGCAGGGCCTGGTGATCTTCTCGGACGAGATCTACGACCAGATCCTCTATGATGGCGCCGAGCATGTGCCGGTCGCCACGCTGGTGCGCAACACCCTGTGCGGGACCTTCGGCGGGCTGTCGAAGGTCTACCGCGCCTGCGGCCTGCGGGTCGGCTGGCTGAGCTTCTCGGGGCTGCGCGAGCAGGCCAAGGACTACCTCCTGGCGCTCGATCTGCTCGCCAGCCTGCGGCTGTGCTCGAACGTCCCCGGCCAGTACGCGGTGCAGACCGCCCTCGGCGGCCGCCAGTCGATCCTCGAGCTGACCAAACCGGGCGGGCGCCTCTACCAGACGCGCCAGGCGATCATCGATGGTACGCGTGCCAGCCGCTTCCTCGAGGTCACCGCGCCCCAGGGGGCGATGTACGCCTTCATGCGCGTACGCGCGGGAGCCCTGCCACACTTCTCCGACCAGCGCTTCGCCCTCGACCTGCTCGAGAGCAAGCACGTGCTGGTGGCTCCCGGCACCAGCTTCAACGTTCCGTACGCCAATCATTTCCGCATCACCCTGCTGCCCGACGAGAAGACCATGCAGGAGGTCTTCGCGCGCATCGAGGAGCTGCTGCAGGAGTATGCCAAGCAGCCCAGCGCCCGCACCGCCGCACCGCCGGCTCCCTAGGGCCGCGCGCCAGCCGCACCGCCTGCTTCAGCTCAAGGCGGTGAACAGGTCCCACAGCGAGTAGCTGATGATCACCAGGCAGGCGACCACGGTGACCGCCGCCAGCAGGTAGATGGCCAGGAAGCTGAGCCAGCCGAGCGCGGCCGGGATCGACCACACCACCCACGAGCGGTGCTGGCACTGCCAGGTCGGATAATCGCGCAGCCAGCGCGCCAACGGCATCATCAGCCAGCAGGTGGCGGCGATGAGCAGGCAGCCGATGAGGGTCACCGCGGATGCCCATAACAGCTTATTGCCTACGGGCATGCGTAGATGCGCATCACCGTAGGAGAACTGCCACCAGAGCCAGATGCCGCCGATCAGCGGGATGACATTGGCGAACGCCAGCATGCTCAGGCGGCGGGTCAGGTGGAAGGCCAGCGCCGGCGGTCCGCCGCGCGCGGGAGCGCGCGCCGGTTCGCGGGATTTGCTGCTGCGGTCCGCGCGGCTGGCCATGCCTCCACGATACACGCTCCCGGGCGTCGGCAAACGATTGACGAGGGGGGGAGGTGTTGGGCTTCTCTCCCAGGGCACCTGCCATAGAGTGCGGCCCCACCGCCGGCTGCAGCCGTGCGCAACATGCGGAGTCTCTCATGTCGGTCGCCTCGTCTCCAGCCTGGAAAGCGCTCGCAAGCCATGTCCAGGAGATCCGCGCCACCCACCTGCGCGACCTGCTCAAGGACGCCAAGCGCTGCGCCGCCCTGACCGCCGAGCATGATGGCGTGCTGCTCGATTTCAGCCGCCAGAACGCCACCCAGAAGACCGTGGAGCTGCTCATCGCCCTGGCGCGCGAGGCCGACCTCGCCAGCCGCCTGAAGGCGATGTATGCGGGTGCCAAGCTCAACACCACCGAGAACCGCGCCGTCCTGCATATGGCCCTGCGCGCCGCACCCTCAGAGCGCATCCTGGTCGATGGCCAGGATGTCGTGACCGAGGTGCATGCGGTGCTCGCGCGCATCAAGGCCTTCAGCGCCGCGGTGCGCACGGGCCGCTGGAAAGGCGCGACCGGCAAGAAGCTCACCCAGGTGGTCGCCATCGGCATCGGCGGCAGCTACCTGGGACCCGATTTCGTCGCCGAGGCGCTGCGCACCGATGTGGCGGCCGGCCGCGCCGCGGCCGGGCGCACCCTGCGCTTCCTGGCCAACGTCGATCCCATCGATGTCGCCCGCGCCTTGGACGGACTGGATCCGGCCACCACCCTGGTGGTGGTGGTGTCGAAGACCTTCACCACCGCCGAGACCATGCTCAATGCCAAGACCGTGCGCGCCTGGCTGGTGCGCGCGCTCGGCAAGCAGGCGGTGGCCAAGCACATGGTGGCGGTCTCGACCAACCGCACCGAGGTCGCCGCCTTCGGCATCGACCCGGAGAACGCCTTCGGCTTCTGGGATTGGGTGGGCGGCCGCTACAGCGTGTGCAGCGCGGTCGGCGTGCTGCCGCTATCGCTGCAGTACGGCTTCCCGGTGGTCGAGCAGTTCCTCGGCGGCGCGCGCAGCATCGACCGCCACCTGCTCAGCGCCCCGCTGGAGGCCAATCTCCCCGTCATCATGGGCCTGCTGGGGGTGTGGAACTCGACCTTCCAGGGCCATGCCACGCGCGCCCTGCTGCCGTACTGCCAGGCGCTGCTCAAGCTCGCGCCGCACATCCAGCAGGTCGACATGGAGTCGAACGGCAAGCGCGTGGGCCTCGACGGCCAGCAGCTCGCCTTCGAGGCGGGCGAGATCAACTTCGGCGAGCCCGGCACCAACGGCCAGCACTCGTTCTACCAGCTGCTGCACCAGGGCCGGGTGGTGCCAGCCGATTTCATCGGCTTCCGCGTCTCCCAGCGCCCGCTCAAGGTCAAGGGCGAGCCGGTCGACAACCATGACGAGCTGATGGCCAACTTCTTCGCCCAGCCGGATGCCCTGGCGATCGGCAAGACCGCGGAGCAGTGCCGCGCCGAAGGGGTGGCGCCGGCGCTGATCCCGCACAAGGTATTCCCCGGCAACCGGCCGTCGAACGTCCTGCTGCTGGAGCGCCTCAACGCCTACACGACCGGGCAGATCCTCGCGCTGTACGAGCACCGCACCGCGGTACAGGGCTTCATCTGGGGCATCAACAGCTTCGATCAGTGGGGTGTCGAGCTGGGCAAGGTGCTGGCCAAGCAGGTGCGCAGCCAGCTGCACGACAGCCGCACGCTCACCGGCAATGTCGAGATCAAAGGCTTCAACCCCTCGACCACCGCCCTGCTCAAGCGCTACCTCGCCTGAACCGGCTGACGCCGGTCCGCGGGCGCGCGGGCTTCTCTGCGCCAGCTCAGCGGTAGCGGTGGTCGGGACCGGGATGGGCCAGGGCATCCACCCACCCGGCCCTGGCCTGCGGGAAGGCATCGTAGGCCGGGATGTAGGGCTTGAGGTCCAGCACCGGCGTGCCGTTGAGCAGATCGTGGCCGAGGATGGTGATGCGCGATGCCGCGACACCGATCAGGCGCACCGCCGACAGGCCGATGGCATTGGGGCGGTCCGGACTGCGGGTAGAGAGCACCCCGCGCTTGACCGTGTCGCGCGGCGGGACGATCTGCTGCTTCCAGCCTCGCGAATAGCTGAACCAGAAGATCACCCAGCAGTACTCGAAGCCTTTGAAGTCCTTGAGCGCATTCTGCATCCCGGGGCGCAGCACGATGGTAGCCCGCTGGGGTTCGCCGACGGTGGGCTGGCGCGGCGCCTCATCGCGCCATTGGAAGGGGGAGTGGACAACGCCGATGGGCGTCACCGCCATGCTCAGCCCGGCGGGCAGGGTATAGCGGGGCAGGGCATGGCGACCGGGACGCTTGGCCATCGGGCATCACTGGGTGCTTTGCGCGGGGCGTAGCGGCGGGATCAGCGCGGCGAGCCAGGTCTCCTGCGCAGGACGCCGGCCGGCGCTGCGCCACGCCGCGAGGGTGGAGACGCGCAGATTCCAATGGATGCACAGGGGGGTGACCTCGCCCTGCTCGCACAATGTGCGCAGGGTGCGCCGGTCCATGCAGCGCGGCTGACCGGCAACCTCGACGACGATGGGCGGGGCGGCGATGATCTGGCGTCCGGTCTCGAGCTCATGCGCGGCCAGCAGTCGGGTGAGCGTGTCGCGGCTGCAGCCCGACAGCGCCTGCTCCCCCAGCCAGGCGATGGCGAGCACATGGCCGCCGCCCAGGATCTCGGCGCCCCAGCGGCTGACGCGCCCCTCGCGGGCGAAATGGCTGAACAGCTTGCCGATGGCGCCCACCAGGGCTTCGCCGGAGGCCTGGTCGAAGGCGGGCACGGCAGGTAGGAGGGTGATCTCGGCCTGGTCCGGCAGCTGCAGCAGCGTTTCCATGCCCTGCTCATACGCAGCGGTGCCGGGCATGCCAGAGCCGCAGCCGGTCGGACCGGGGTTGGCAGGGCGTGCTGGCGGGCATGCTGTGCGCATGCGCGATTGTCTCTGGCCGCTGCGCGGGGTGCTGCGCTTCCTCGCTTCGCCGACCTGGTGGCTGCGCCCGGCGCTGTCGATGGTCGCCGCCGGCGCGGCACTCGGCCTGATCGGCGTGGCGGTGCTGTGGTGGCGCTGGCCGCCGTCCAGCGTCACCGGCTGGCATGCCTGGCTGGCGGGGGCGATGGCCATCGGCCAGGCCGCGGCGGCGATCCTGTGCGCCTGGCTGGCGCTGGCACCGCTCTTGGTCGCCTGGGCAATGGACGCCCTGGTGCTGGATGTCCATCACCGTGCCGGTGTCGCCCACCGGCCGCTGCCAGGCGTCTGGGCGGGCATGCTGGCCAGCGGCCGGGTGATGGCCGGGACGCTGGTCCCCCGCCTGGGATGGGGGGTGGGCGGGGTGGTGGTGAGCCTGTGCGCCGGCCCCGCCGGGGCGGTGATCGCCGCCATCGGCATGGCCTACGTGGCGTGCCTGGACGCCATCGATGCGGCCCTGGCGGCGCGCGGCCTGGACGGCGCCCAGCGGCTGCAGGCGCTGCGCAACCATCGCTTTGAAGTACTGATGGCATCGCTGGTCGCCGGGGTGCTCAACCTCGCGCTCGCGGCCACCGTGGTGCTGTGGATCGTGTGGCTGCCGGGCCTGGTGGTGGGTGCGGCGCAGCTGGTGCTGGGCTGGAGCGAGTGCGCGGCTGAGCCGCCGACCTCCGCCGGCCATGGACCGCCGGCTGCTGCCGGCCCCAGGCCGCCGGAGCGCTGACGGGCGCGTCAGCCGGCGGCCAGCCGGCCGCGCCCTGGTGAGGTGGAGCGCTTTGGCACTTCGGTCTGTCGACTGGCGGTATACCCTGCGCTCATGGCGGAACTCGCTGCCCGTGATGTCCTCGGCCCCGGCGGCCTGATCGCCGGTTTGATGAGCGCCTACGAGAGCCGGCCGCAGCAGCTCGACATGGCTGAGGTGGTGACCGAGGCCCTGGCCGGCAACCAGCATGCCATCGTCGAGGCGCCGACCGGGGTGGGCAAGAGCTTCGCCTACCTGGTGCCGATGGTGCTGCACGCCCTGCGCACGCACGAGAAGGTGGTGATCTCGACCAACACCATCGCCTTGCAGGAGCAGCTGATCGACAAGGACATCCCGCTGCTCCAGCGCATCTTCCCCGAGCTCAAGGCGGTGCTGGTCAAGGGCCGGCAGAACTACCTGTCGCTGCGGCGCCTCGCCTACGCCGCCAACGGCCAGCAGGCGCTGTTCGACAGCCGCGAGGACGACAGCGTGCTGCGCGAGCTGGTCGAGTGGTCGCGGACCACCGAGATCGGCGACCGCGCCGACCTCGGCTACGACCCGCCGCCGCGGGTCTGGCGTCAGGTGCAATCGGACCGCAGCAACTGCCTGGGGCGCAAGTGCCCGACCTACGACGAGTGCTTCTTCTACAAGGCCCGCCAGGCGATGGCCGATGCGCACATCCTGGTGGTCAACCACCACCTCTACTTCAGCGATCTGAGCCTGCGTGACGAGCATGCCGCCATCCTGCCTGCCCATCAGGTGGTGGTGTTCGACGAGGCGCACACCCTGGAGGATGTCGCCACCGATCATCTCGGCGCCTCTATCTCAGAAGCCCAGGTGCGCTTCTACCTCGATGGGCTGTGGAGCGCCAAGCACCGCGGGCTGATGGCCGACGAGTCCTACGCCTTCGCGCGCACCCTGGTGGAGGGCGCGCGCGCCATGAGCGAGGAGTTCTGGAAGCGGGTCGCGCTTCTGGCCATCGACACCCGCCAGGACACCGTGCCGCTGACCGCGCCCGGGATGGTCGAGAACCTGCTCAGTCCGGCGCTCGACGAGCTCGCACGCGGGCTCGAGCTCTGCCGTTCCAAGACGACCGAGGAGAATGCCATCCAGGAGCTGCGCGCGCAGGGCGACCGTGCGGCGGTGATGAGCGGCGCGGTGCGGCAGGTGATCGAGCAGCAGATGCAGGAGCATGTCTACTATGCCCACCTGCCCTCCGGCCGCGGCACCCCGTCCCTGAGCGCCAGCCCGCTGTCGGTGGCGGAGCTGCTCAAGCAGCGCCTGTTCGAGAGCATGCGCACGGTGGTGCTGACCTCGGCCACCCTGGCCGCCGACGATTCCGACCGCTTCCTCTTCCTGCGCCGCCGCCTGGGCATCGAGGGCGGGCTGGCGCGCCGGCTGGACAGCCCCTTCGATTTCCAGACCCAGGCCAAGCTGCTGCTGAACTCCTCGCCCATCGATCCCAACTCGCCACGCTACGAGCATGCGCTCTCCGCCTGGCTGAGCGACTATCTCGCGACCGCCCAGGGCGGAGTGTTCGTGCTCTTCACCAGCTACCGCCAGCTGACCGCGGTGCACGATCTGGTGCGTCCGACCCTGGACCGCGCCCACCGCTTCGTGCTGCGCCATGGCGACGGCATGGGCCGGGCGCAAATGCTCGAGCTGTTCAAGCGCGTGGGCAACGGCGTGCTGTTCGGCACCAGCTCCTTCTGGGAGGGGGTCGATGTGCCCGGCGATGCGCTGCGCCATGTGATCATCACCAAGCTGCCGTTCGAGGTGCCCAACCACCCGGTCGTCGAAGCGCGCCATGCCGACATCAAGCGGCGCGGCGGCAATCCCTTCATGGAGCGCACCGTGCCGGAGGCGATCATCCGCCTCAAGCAGGGCTTCGGCCGGCTGATCCGCAGCCGTCTGGATACCGGCACGGTGGTGATCAGCGATCATCGGGTGCTGACCGCCGCCTATGGGCGCTATTTCCTGCGCGCGCTGCCACCCTGCGCGACCGAACTGTTCCAGCTCGAGCACTACCTGGCCAAGGTCGCGGAGGGCTAGCCGCGCCGTCCGTCATCTGGCGGCAGCCCCCGGGCGGCGCCAACGGCGCTACTTGCCGGGCGTGGCGGAGGCGTCGGGGACCGCGGGCACGCCGGTGGCGGGATGCTCCAGGGCATCGCTCACCTCCTTGGCGCGCCGTGCCTCGGCCTGCTCAGGCGTCTCCGGCAGCCCGCCATCGAGCACGCCGAAGACCTCGTTGCTGACCTGGGTGTGGGTGAGGTTGGCGCGCACATCCTCGCGCACCAGTTTCAGGATGATGCCGGGGGTGGGCCCACTGGCATCGGCGCTGGCGGTGATGCGCGTCCAGCCGAGCACCCAGGTGAGCGCTGCCGGTTCCTCGATCTGGGGGATGCCCCAGTGCTTGAGGAACTCGATGCGCGCCTGCTCCAGCGACAGCCCCGGTGCCAGGAGGGTCGCCTGGGCCAAGGTGCCACCGATGAATTCCAGGGTCAGGTTCTTCTGCACGTGGATGAGCTGCCGGTTGTTCTGGGTCTCGACCTGGCTCGCCGGCACATGCTCGCGGACGTCGGAGAATTTCGCGTTCCAGGCATAGCCGGCCACACCGCTGACTTCGCGTGGCAGATCCTGATTGGCGCTGCCGACCTTGATCGAGGCGTCGACGACCACCACGCCGAGACGGGCGATCTGGTTGCCGACCAGCCAGGTAAGCGGGATGTCGGGCAGGGCGAGATCGCCCGAGGTGCGGGGCAGCACGGTGAAGACCACGGTCACCGGGCGCAGGCGCTCGCGCACCACCGTCGCCTGCGGTTTGGCAGCCTCAGCGGAGGAGGATGAGTTGAGCATCTCGGTGACGGTCGGCTTGCCGAGCAGCAGCCACTGGCCGCCGGCGCCCAGGCGCAGGGCATTGGCCACTGAAGCGGCGATATCGACGTTCTCGATCTCGCGCTGCATGGTGGTGAATTCAACCCGCTCGACCTCATTGAGGGCGATCTTGCTGCTCGAGAGCTTGACGTTGCTGATCAGGGTCGGGTGGCTGCTGGTGTCGGCGGCCTCGAGCAGGACGGTGGTCGGCATGCTCAGGGCCAGGAGAGCGGTTAGGGCGGTGCGCATGGCCGCTGTTGTAGTGGCCTGCAGCCTGGAGTCACTGCACTTGTGCCGCAGGCAGACAGCCGTGTACTGCTGCGCTGCATCCGCCTGCTGCCGTCCTGGGGCTTGCACGTTGGGGCGTTTGGCCACAGTTTCCCCCGCCACTCGCATCAACCCGCGAATCCGAAAGCAGCACCCCATGGCCGTCGATCTCGCCGCCGCCGCCGCCGTCTCACCAGAACAGCGTCATCGTGCGGGGCTGAGCTATCCCAACCCCCTGGCCGACAATCCCGGTGCACCGCGCTTCGCGGCCAGCGTGCGCCGCGCCGATGGCACGGCGATCGAGCTCGCCGATCCGGTCGCCACCCGCGTGATGGTGGCGTTGATGGACATGAACGCGGTGATCGGCGGCGCCGCCTGCCACTGGGGCGGACCGGCAGCCCTGGCCGAGCTGATGTCGGCCATCCATGGGGTGATGTTCGCCGCCACCCCCTGGCACCAGCGCTTCAACTTCGTCAATGATGCCGGCCATACCGAGAACGGCCTCTATGCGCTCAAGGCCAGCTACGGCTTCGCCGGCGTCACCATCAAGGACCTCAAGGGCTTCCGCTCGATCGCATCCAAGCTGACCGGCCATGGCGAGTCGCACCTCTTCCCCGAGGGCGTGATGGTCTCCAACGGCCCGCTCGGCTCATCGCTGCCGGTGGCCCAGGGCCTGGCGCTCGCCGACGTCCTCGCCAACCACAAGCGCACCACCATCTGCGTGATCTCGGATGGCGCGATGATGGAAGGCGAGGCCAAGGAGTCCGTCGCCGCCATCCCCGGCCTTGCCCACAAGGGGCTGGTCTCGCCCTTCGTCCTGGTGATCAGCGACAACAACACCAAGCTCTCCGGTCGCATCGATGCCGACGCCTTCTCCATGGCGCCGACCTTCGCCGCGCTCGAGGCCCTGGGCTGGCGGATCGTCCGCCTCGAGCATGGCAACGACCTCGCCCAGGCCTACACCGCGGTCGAGAGCGCGGTTGCGCTCGCCGAGCAGGATCCGCTGCGCCCAGTGGCGCTGTGGGCCACCACGGTGAAGGGCTATGGCGTCGCAGCCACGGTGAAATCGGCCAGTGGCGGCCATGGCTATCCGCTCTCCGGCTCAGACGTGGCCGGCGGCAAGCTGCGTGCCTTCGTAAGCGAGATCGCCGGCGGCAAGCCCCTGGCAACCGAGTTCGAGGCCTGGCTGAAGGAGCTCGAGGATGCCGCACTGGCCAAGGCGGCGAAGGCCGCGCAGGCTCCCGCACCTGCCGCCCCGGCCGCTCCGGCGGTGAAGAAGGACAAGATCCAGAGCGGCTTCCCCAAGGCGATGATCGCCGCTGCCGAACGCGGTGTGCCGGTGGTCTCGGTCAGCGCCGACCTTCAGGGCTCGACCGGGGTGGCGCCATTCCGCGCCAAGTTCCCCCAGTTGTCCTTCGAGGTCGGTGTGGCGGAGGCGAACATGATCTCCACCGCCGCCGGCTTCTCCAAGCAGGGCTACATCCCGGTGGTCGACACCTTCGTCCAGTTCGGCGCGACCAAGGGCCTGCTGCCGCTGACCATGGCCAACCTCAGCCAGTCGGGGGTGCTCGCGGTCTTCAGCCATACCGGCTTCCAGGATGCCGCCGACGGCGCCTCGCATCAGGGCCTCTACTACCTTGCCGCCACCGGCGCGGTGCCGCATCTCCAGCAGTACTGCCCGGCGAGCGCCGAGGAGGCGGAGTGGGCCATGGGCTACGCCATCCAGCGCTTCGCCGACGAGCGCAAGGCTGGCCACCATCCCGACAGCGTGCTGTTCTTCTGCGGCCGCGAGAACTTCGCCGTCTCGCTCAAGCAGGCGGCACAGTCCTATGTCTGGGGCGCGGCGATGACGGTGGCCGACACCACTGCCGGCACCAAGCGCTCGGTGGTCATCAGCGCCAATGGCAGCCTGGTCGCGCATGCGATCACCGCCGCGCGTGAATTGTCAGCCGCGGGCATCGGCGCCATCGTGCTTAACAACGCCACCCCGAACCGGCCCGATGTCGCCGCCCATGTCGCAGCCCTGGCGCGCAGCGACGGCCGCCTGGTGACGGTCGAGGACCACCAGGCGATCGGCGGCGCCGGCGCGATGCTGGTCGCGGCGCTGGGCCAGGGCGATCAGCTGCCGAAGCGCGTGCGCATCCTCGGGGTCAAGGGCGAGTTCGGGCAGAGCTCCTACACCGCGGATGAGCTCTACAACAAGCATGGTCTGGGCGTCGCCGGGATCAGCGCTGCGGCAAAGGCGATCGCATGAACCAGCTGCTGCCCGTCAACGACCAGGCGCCCCCGGCGCGCACGCGCGGCATGCGCACTGCAGTGCTGATCGTCTATGTACTCTTCACCATCAGCTGCCTGTGCGCCATCAGCGCGCTGCTCAGCCACTGGCATGGCATCGCCTTCTCGCGACTGGTCGGGGGCGTGCTGGCGACCTTCGGCATCTTCAAGCTCGTGCTCGCGTGGGACGCGGTAGTCGCGCCCCTTGCGCAGGCCCCGCAGACCAGCCAGCGGCAGGAGAGCGGTACGCCGATCATGTTCCGTTTATGGGTGAGCTACAAGCTCTGGGCCGGTCTGCTCGCCCTGGCGGCGGGCGTGGCGCTGATGGTGCTGCGCTCGAGCCTGCTCGACCGCATGCCCTACATGACCATGGGATAGTGCCCCAGGGGCGGCGGCGCGCTCTGCTGGGATTCACGGACTGATCCGTAAGACCATTCACCGCTTGATGTTGCGGGCTCGCCCCGGATCGGCGTCGTGGTTGCGGCAGTACCGTGTTCAATTTTCCCGAAGTGCCACACAATGCCCCTCCAAGCGAGGTGCCCATGTCGCGCTGCATGGTGCTCAATGCCAGTTACGAATTCCTCACCATCGAGGAACGCTGGATCGACGCGCTCGGGCTGGTGCTCGCGGGCAAGGCGGTGCCGCTCGAGGAATACCCCGACGTGGTGCGCAGCCAGCATTGCAGCTTCCGCCTGCCGGCGGTGGTGATGATGCGCTACCACGTCAAGACCCAGCGCCGCCGCCACATCTTCCATGCGCCGACGCGCAAGGCGGTGTTCATCCGCGACAACTTCGAATGCCAGTACTGCGGCGTGCGGGTGAGCATGGCCACCGGTACGCGCGACCATGTGCTGCCGCGCAGCCGCGGCGGTCCGGACACCCTGACCAATGTCGTCACCGCCTGCCGCAGCTGCAATGTGCGCAAGGACGACCGCACACCGGAGGAAGTGGGCATGTCGTTGCGCAATCGCCCGCGTGCCCTGACCGAGGACGAGAAGATCCAGTGCCTGCTCAAGCTGGTGCGAGCCAAGGAGCGCAATACCTGGCTGGCGTGCCTGCGCCGGCTGGGCCTGGGCCTGTGGGCGGCTTGAGCCTTCGGCGCACGACTTGACGATCCCAGGCCATTCCACCACAGTGTGGCCCTCGTCGAAGCGACCAAGGAGCAATGGCCATGCGCGCCCACCGCCAGCTGAGGATGCCCGCCGTCATCGGCGCATGGTTGGCGATGCTGTGCCTGGTCCACGGGACGGTTCCGGCCGGGGAGACCTATGCGGTGCTGTCGGTGGCGGGCCCCGACCGGGTGGTGGTCCAATACCGGGGTCTGCCGGTGGCGGTCTCGCTCGCCCATGTCGACGTGCCCGAGGCGCAGCGCCAGGCGGCGCAGCAGGCGCTCAGCGATCAGCTCCAGGGCAAGAAGGTGGAACTGCTGTTCCTCGCCGGCTTCGGCACCGATGCCTATGGAGGCGGGCGCGTCCAGCTCATCTGCGAGGGGCGCAACATCAATGCCGAGCTCGCAGCAGCTGGCCTGGCGCGCTTCCTGCCCGGGGCCAAGGTCGAGTCGCTCTTCGAGCAGCCGGTAAAGGATGCCCAGGCCAAGGCCGAGAAGGCCAAGCTCGGGCTGTGGGCGGCGGCAGGCCCGCCACCTCCGTCTGCTGCGCCCGCCGGGGGGGTGCGCAAGGGGCTGTTCTGCTCCGAGCTCGACAATGCCTATTATTTCGCCTTCGACAGCCCCGACGCGGCCAAGGCCAACCAGGAGCGCCTGATCTACTATCCGGATGCCGCGACCGCGGAACGAGCCGGCAAGAAGCCCAAGCCTGCGATGGTGGACGAGAACCTCCCCAGCGGCACCAGCGAAGCGGATGCCGACCAGATCTTCGCCAAGGGCAAGGACGTCTACAGCCAGGCGATCGCCAAGGGCAACACCCCGGAACGCGACCAGCTCTACGGCCGCGCCTTCACCGTGCTCACCAAGGCGATGCAGATCTACAGCGCCCTGTGCGAGAAGCGGCCCAATGACGCCAAGCTGGGCGAGAAGCTGCATCAATGCATGCAGCTGCGCTATGGTGCGGTGAAACAGCGGAGATTCGAATGAGCTGCGCGCCGACGCCCTGCCCGCTGCCGCCCTCCTCCTTCGCCAGCAGGCGCAGGTGCCTGCTGCTGCTGGTCGCGGCATGCGTCCTGCTGGCATCCTGCGGCGGCGACCGCGGCGAACCGCTCGGCACAGGCGGCGCTCCGGGCGGTGACGTTCTCGAGCGGGTGCTCAGGACCAAGCATGTCCGCGTCGGGGTCAAGGCCGACACCCCGCCATTCGGCGTGCTCAGGGGCGGCACCTATGCCGGCTTCGACATCGACATCGCCTATGCCGTCGCCGGCCAGCTCGGCATCGATGAGGTGGAGTTCGTCCCGGTGACCAGTGCGAATCGCATGGACAAGATCGAGAAGGGCGACGTCGACATGGTGGTCGCCTCGATGTCGATCACCCGCTACCGTGCCCGCCGGGTCGACTTCACCCTGCCTTACTACCAGGACGGCCAGGGTCTGCTGGTGAAGCACGACTCGACCGTGTCGGGTTACTTCGGCCTGGCCGGCAAGAAGGTCGGGACGGTGAAGGGCAGCAGCAGCTCCTACTACCTCCATCAGGTCTCGCCTGATTGCGTCCCGGTGCTGGTGGCCGACTTCGCCGACCTCATCCACCTGCTCGACAGCGATGCGGTCGATGCCATCACCAGCGATCAGACCATCCTGATCGGCCTGATGGCCAACGCCCCCGATCCGGCTGCTTACCGAATCGCCGGCAAGACCTTCACCATCGAGCCCTATGGCATTGCAGTACCCCAGAACCAATCGCACTGGCGCAACGCCCTCAACCAGGCGCTGATGGAGGTGTGGGAGAAGGGCCAGTGGCAGTCGATCGTCGACAGCTGGTTCGGTCCAGGCACCACCTACGCGCACCGGGTCGATTTCCATCCCCCGATCTACCCCCGCTGAGGTGCTGCATGGGCCGCGCGGTGGCCGCCATCACCAACCGGGGAAGCGCTTCGGCACTTGGCGACCGCGCCGTGGCGGCTAGCGTCTGGCTTGCGCACCGGCACGCGGATGGAGGCGTGGCAGAGTGGTCGATCGCACTGGTTTTGAAAACCAGCAGGCCTGAAAGGGTCTCGGGGGTTCGAATCCCTCCGCCTCCGCCAATGACGGCCACGGACGACGTGGCCGCTGGTCGCCGTCTCCTGCTGCTGCCGGGGCGGCGCTGCCTGCCAGACGGTCTCCTGGCCTGGCAGGCAGCGTGCCGCACGTGCAACGTGCAGCAGTGCCAGCCGTTGAGGGAGGTGGCCGCCCGGAGTCGACCGGCTATCACACACCTGGAATTACCGCCTCAGCGGCACCTTTGACCCCACCTGCCGTGACGACTATAGTCCGATGCCGCTCGCTCATCCCAATCTAATCCATTGGCGGAAGAAAATTTATGGAAAAATACCCGGTTGTCTGGGGGCTGGATATCGGCCACTCCAGCATCAAGGCCGCCAAATTGTCACGCAATGGCAATTCGGTCACGGTCCTGGGGTACGCGATCGAGCCCATCGCCGCCACCGAGGATGGCGACCGCGACGAGGCGGTGGTCAAGGCGCTGCAGCAGCTGGCGCAGCAGGAGGATATCGGCGGCATCCCGGTCATCGCCTCGCTTTCCGGGCGGCAGATCTTCTCGCGCACCATCAACATCCCGGTGCTCAATGCGAAGAAGGTCGACCGCATGGTCGAGCTGGAGGCCCGCCAGCAGATCCCTGGCAATTTCGATGAGGTGGAATGGGGCTACCACCTGTCCCCGGCCGCGGATGGCACCTCCAACGACGTCGCGCTCTTCGCCGCCCGGCGGGACATCACCCAGGAGCTGATCCGCAAGTGCAAGCGCGCTGGCATCAACCTGGTGGGGGTCTCGGTCTCCAGCCTGGCGCTCTACAATTTCGTGCGTTTCGACCAGGAGTTCCCCGAGGACGAGACGGTGATCATCCTGGATGTCGGCGCCGAGAACACCGATCTGGTGCTCTACCAGGGCGATACATTGTGGATGCGCTCGCTCGCGCTGTCCGGCAATGACATCACCAAGGTGTTCATGAAGAAGTTCCGCGTCTCCTTCGAGGAGGCGGAAACGCTCAAGCGCCAGATCGGCGACAGCCGGCAGGCCGAGAAGATCCTCAAGGTGCTCGAAGGGACGCTCAACGAGCTGACCAGCGAAGTCCAGCGCAGCCTGGGCTTCTACAAATCGCAGAACACCACCGCCAAGCTCGAGAACATCGTCATCAGCGGCAACACCTTCCGCCTGCCCAGCCTGCCGGAATACCTCGCCGAGCGGCTGCGCTATACCGTCAACATCCTCGAGGATCTCGACAAGATCCAGGTCGCAGGCGGCATCGATCGCGAGCACTTCCTGCGCGACCTGCAATCGCTGGGCGTGGCCATCGGCCTGGCGCTGCAGGGCACCGGGGTGGCGAAGGCCAACGTCAACCTGCTGCCCAGCACGCTGCAGATCGAGCGCGTGCTCAAGACCAAGCGCTGGGCCGGGGTGGCGCTGGTGGTGGTGCTGGCGGCCGCCTTCTTCAGCCAGGATTCGATCGTCAACCGCGTCATCCGCGAAAACAACGAGATGACGGCGCGGATCAAGCACATATACGACGATAACGAGTCACGGGTCAAGGAATCGCGCGCCGAGCTCGCCAAGGTCGAACCGCTGGCGCGTGATCTCAAGAGCTACGATGCCTTCGGCTCCAAGGGCGTGGCGCATGCCATCCTCGAAGGGGTGCTCAGCACCGCCCAGGACCTGATCAAGGAGAAGGGGCAGGTCAACGTCAGCGCCGACGCCAAGCCGATCGAGGAGGGGGGCGAACCGCCGCTGCAGGCGATCTACATCGTCAGCATCGATTATCCTCAGCCGCTCGCCTCCAAGCTGGTCGACCCCTTCCGCCCGATCGAGGAACCGCGCCTCGTCCACGTCAAGGTGCACATCCCGTTCCTCGCCAACGATCCCCTGAAGGACGTCCATCAGTCCTTCGTCGATCGGCTGAAGGTCCTGCCGGTACCCGAGTACCTGCATGGCTTCCTTCATGGCGACCATCTCTTCATCGATGCCGTGGAGGTGCAATCGGTGACGCTGCCCGAGGTCGCCTACTACGTCAACAAGAACAACCTCGATGCCAGCGGCCGCAGCCAGCCGATCCAGGAAGAGGTCAAGGTCAAGATGCACGAGGTCACCTTCAAGTGCCAGATCTTCGGCGGCTCCGCCGCAGCGGCGATCAGCGCACCAGCGCCCGTCAGCACCCCGGCGGGGAACGACAAGGCCGATAAGGCGAAGGCCAAGGAGGCCGGCAAATGAACATCAAGCAGCTCAAGCCCTATTCGTTCTGGATCGTGGTCGGCGTCCTGGTGCTGATCGAGATCGGCTTCCTGATCTTCTGGGGCCAGACCGACGAGGCCGGGCATACCCCGGAGCAGGTCAAGCAGACCCTCGACAAGGAGTTCAAGAACCTCGAGAACCTGAATACCCGCGCCAATGCCGGCGATCCCCAGGGTCGATTCGACCCGGAGGTCCCGCTCGACATCAAGAACCTCACCGACAAGTACCTGATCACCGAGCGCTGGAAAGCGGTGCTGGTGCCGATCGTGCAGAAGTACAACCAGCAGCTCGATCAGGTCCACCAGGACCTCATCGGGCGCAGCGCCATCCTGCACTCGCCGATCACCGACAGCGAGGACCCCTCGACCTGGTACACCGCCTATGAGAGCAAGACCAGGGAGATCCTGACTGCGCTCAAGAGCGCCGGATCGCTGGTGATCCCGGATGAGATCAAGGATGATGGCACGCTGCTGACCGAGAACGAGCACATCCGCGCCATGGCCGGCTTCTTCACCAAGGGCGCCAACGTGCCCCAGGCCAATGAGCATGCGCTGCTGACCACCCGTGCCCGCATTGCCGAGAAGATCAGCGAGGTGCTGATCGCCACCAAGGGCCACATCGACAGCAACCCGGTGCTCGACAAGCACGTCCCGCCCCCGCCGGAGAGTGCCGGAGCGGTCATCACCGGGTTGGATTGGAAGATGCACACCAGCAAGGATGACCTCGAGTCGGGCGCGGTGCTCTATGAGGCCACCCTCACCCTCCAGGGGTCGGTGTCGGCCCTGGTGGCCGTCGAAGGGGCGTTGGAGCACGTCAGCAGCCCGGTGCTCGTAGTGCAGGGCGTCACCCTCAGCGAGAAGGCCAGCTGGAAACCGGGTGAGCGCAAGGCCAGCAGCGGCGAGCCGATGATCTGCGCCATCGCCCTGGTGGTGATCGATTATACCAACTCCCATGCCCAGACCGTGCCTGTCGCTGGGGCTGCCGGCCCCGTCACCGGACCAGCGCCGATCTCGGCCAATCAGCCGCCCCAGGGCGCGCAAGTCGTCCAGCCACCAGCGCCCGCGCAACTGGTCCAGCCCAACCGGCCTGCCCCTGTGCAGTCCGGTCTTCCCAGCCAGCCCGGTCCTCCGGGCCCGAACGGAGCTCCTGGGTTCCGTCCGCCGGGAGTCGGAGGGCAGCTAGGCAACTTCAACCATCCAACCGCGCCACCCATTACCACGCCGCCGAAGGCTGAGGGGCAGTGACCATGAACGCCAAGGACACCGCCAAGGACATCGGCATCCGCCATGGCGAGAAGATCGCCGTCACGCTGGCCGTGATCTCCTGCGGCTGGATGCTCTACGATACCGTCACCGACCAGGATATCCGCCCCAAGGATATCAGCATGGAGCGCATCAATGAGATGGCGTTGCACATCGAGGATCGCCGTGCGAACGCCAAGAACCCGGAAATCAAGCGTCCGCCAGCCTATTTCGATGACATGCATGCGCGCTGGGCGGTGGAGCTGCCGAGCGGCTCCTACATGCCCTGGATGTCGACCATCATCGACGTCGGCCCGCCCGACAACGATGATCTGCGCCTGTTCGTCTACGACCTGCATGCGCCGTCGGTCAAGGCCGATGACCAGATCGGCACCGTTGAACTGACCATCACGCCGCCGGCGGTCGGCCATGCCACCGATCCGCGCATCTCCTCCGATCCCAAGCAGGTCTGGCATACCGACAAGAAGGACCGCAAGGTCGACAATACGGTCGAGCAGATCGGCGCCATCCTGGAGGTGAAGATCGGTGGCGGCGAGTGGCAGCCGGTCAAGGCCAAGGGCGTCGGTGCTGCTGGCCTCGTCAACTTCAAGGAGGGTGCCGCGGTCAAGGTGGTGTTCGATACGACCGAGCCCTGGGTGCGCCATGCCTTCCGCGCCCGTGCGCTGGTGCGGGCCACCGGCTATCCGCTCGACAAACCCGTCGGCACCAATGGCGAGGCCCCCGACCAGACCGTGCTGGTCTATGCCGGCGATTTCCCCGAGGACCAGATCGACTGGAAGCAGTTCGCGGTCAAGCTCGGAAGGAAGGACCCTGATGCCGAGCTGGCGGGCAAGTTCCTCACCGGCAAGACCACTGGCCCGGGATCTGTCGGACTCCGTCCAGGCGAGCTGGTCTACATCAGCGACAACAGCGATGAGCAGGTCATGACGCCGACCTCGAGCATCCGCTTCGTCTTCATGAAAGGCATCGACGACCCCGCCGATCCCAATGCCTCGGGCGCCGAACTCGAGGTCAACAAGCTGATCCGTGATGCCCAGGGCCAGAACGGCAAATGGTTAACCAATCCGGTCGAGTACAAGCTGCCCAAGAAGGGCGATCCGCTGTCATTCAAGAAGGCGGTGCCGGATCCTCAAAAGGACGACAAGCTCAAGGCCGAAGTGGATTTCGATACGCCCTTCACCCTCGTTGAGGTGCAGAAGGATGTGAAGCGCATCCTGTTCTACGAGATTCGCGCCAAGAGCCGGGCCGGCGGTGGCCGCGACAAGGATCTCGATGTCCATATCAAGGAGGTCCAGACCGAGGTCACGGTCATGGAGAGCTCGACCGGCCAGAAGCTTACCTTGATGAAGCTGGCCAAGATCCAGAAGCCGCCTCATCCGCTCGCCATCGTCTACCCCAACTTCCCCTCGCTGGTCTATGATGAGAGCGCTGAGTTCCGCAAGAACCCGGCGACATTCCAGCAATGGGGCCTGATACCTGCCGCACCGATCGAGCACGACCCGGGCACCGGCCCGCTCGAGGAATGGCGCAAGAAGAATGGCAACAACCTGTTGAGTACGGATACCAAGTACTACGAGCTGGCCGATGGCCGGCTGGTCTACTGGGAGAACGTCAACAAGCAGCTGGACGTCTTCAAGATCCCGGGATCGGAATCGGATATCAAACCGATCGCCGACACCCCCGTGCCGCCCCCCACGCCCGCTACCCCCGAGCCCCCCAAGACGAACCGCACCGGTTCGTCGCATACCCCCAGGCCGGCACATACCCCCACCCCGCCGGTGAGCCAGCCTCCCCAGGCTCCCAACTCGCCGCAGGGTGGTCCCCCCAATGGTCCGGGCAACACCGGTCCGGGGAGCGGTCCTCCGGGAACGCTGCCACCGCGCTAGGGTCATCCGGTCACCGGTCCCATGTCCGCCGCCGACACCCATCCCAGACGGATGGGTGTCGGCGTTTCATGCCGTGCGGCAGCACTTTGTGCGTGCTGCGCAGACCGACCGTGAGTGACACGAATCACCACAAGCGAGTGGAGCTTGTTTCATCCTTGACGCCATCGGTATGGTGCCGTGCGTCCGATTGAACCTAAGTGGTCTGGAGTTGGCTCCTTGCCGATCATGGGCGCGGGTTGATTCAGGGTCTTCAGGGGGCTGTCGGACGCGATTCGCGATGATCGACCATCGTCGCCCGTTCATATGCTTAGGAGCCGCAATGCGTAGCCCACGGTTGCCCGTCCTCGTTCCCGTTCTCATGGCCCTCGTCTCCCTGCCGGTATACGCCGAGGATGCGAAGGGGGACGCTGGCGCCACGGCTCCGCCCCCGGCTCCCGCTCCTGCGCCCGTCCCCGCACCGGGACCTGCACCGGCCGCCGTCCCCGGCGCTCAGCCGGCCGCCCCTGGTGGACAGCCGACCGGCCTGACGCCGGAGCAGCAGAAGTTCTGGGACGACTTCAACAAGAACCCCGAGATCAGTCGCGCCCAGGTCGAGGCCGAATCCAAGTACGTGACGGCACGGGCAGAATTCCAGGCCGGACACTTCGTCGAGGCGCGCGAGCTGGTCGACGATGCCCTGCGCATCTACCCGTCGCATGAAGGCGCACAGAAGCTCAGGCAGGACATCCTGGCCGTCATGAGCGTGCGCGACAACCGCCTGCAGATGGCCGCCACCTGGTTCCACTCGCTGCAGGACGTCAAGACCCAGGAGATCGCCGTCCGCCTCGCCAGCCTGATGGAGAGCGGGGACCGCAAGATGCATGACGGCGATTACGCCGGAGCCGAGCTGGATTTCGACCGCGTCGACGTGGGGCTGCGCAGCTTCCCCTACCAGTTCGACTGGGGCACCCTGCCCGCTGATGTGCAGAAGAAGAAGCTCGAAGCACGCGCCGAAGCGCGCTCGGTCGAAGTCAGGCGCGAGGAGGCCGCACGCGATGCCGCCGCCCGTGCCCAGGCCCAGCAGGCCGATGTGCAGGAGATCGCGCTCAAGTCGAAGGTCGATGAACTGCTGCGCCGTGCCCGCAATGCCTACAACCGCCAGGACTACAAGCGTGCCGAGGTCGACGCGTGGAACGCCTATGAGCTCGATCGCCGGCGCGAGGACGCCCGCAAGCTCTACCTGGATTCCCGCCATGGCGGCCATGTGCAGTTCGACGAGCAGTACCGCGAAGTGCGCCTGGAGCGCCTGGCGCGCGTGCAGGAGGAGATCCACAAGTCGATGATCCCGCAGAACGAGCTGCTGGTCTACCCCGAGGACTGGCAGATCCGCGCCCTGCGCAAGCCCCAGGAGATCGGCAACAGCAAGGTCGAGCCGTGGATGGCGTCGCTGCGCGAACGGCTCGAGCAGCGCGTCACCTTCGAGTTCGCCGACACCAGCTTCGAGGATGTCGTCAATTTCCTGCGCCAGGTCACCGGCGTGACCATCGTCACCGCCCCGGATGTCGTGGCTGCCGGCGCCGGCACCGTGACGCTCAAGGTCAAGGATATGCGCTTCGGCGATGCGCTGAAGTGGATACTCGAGCTGACCAACCTGAAGATGGCGCTGCAGGACCAGGCGATCTACATCTCCAAGCAGCCGATCACCGGCTCGATCGTCCTGCGCATGTACGACGTCACCGACCTGGTGTCGCCGGTGCGCGATTTCCCGGGCCGCGAACTCGCCTACAACGCCGGTGCCGGCGGCGCGGGCGGCGCGGGCGGCTTCAACCTGTTCAAGGGCGCGGCGGCGCCAGCCGCGGATGACAAGGGCACCGATCCGGCGGCCCTGGTCGAGTTCATCCAGAAGAACGTCGCTCCCACCCAGTGGGACAAGGAAGGCGTCGGCATCGAGCAGCGCGGCGGATCGACGCTGTTCGTCAGCCAGTCGCCGGAAGTGCATTCGCTCATCGAGCAGCTGCTCTCCAATCTGCGCAACCAGCAGGCCCTCCAGGTGCATATCAGCGTCCAGGTGCTGGATGTGCAGAAGAACTTCTTCGAGGAGATCGGCGTCGAATACACCGATACCGACAATACCGCCGGCCAGCCCACCATCGCGCAGAGCAACCTCAACTATCCCCAGCTGATCACCGGCGCGCCGGCGAAGCCGATCCCGGCGGCGGGCGTGGGGGTGCCTGCCGGCGGCGCGGCCAATGACGGCTATGCCCGCCTCAACGACACCATCGCCTACAACGGCAGCCTGACCCAGAACATGCCGGCCAACTCCTCGGCAGCCGCCGGGAGCACCGATCCGACCGGCCTCGAGATCGACGGCTCGCTGCACCCCTTCAGCTTCCTCGCCAAGGATCAGATCAACGCCATCTTCTCGGCCTTCGAGCAGGAGACGGATTCGCAGATCCTCGAGCATCCCGCGCTGACCTGCTTCAACGGCCAGCGTGCGAATGCGTCGTTCATCCACCAGTACGCCTACATCGCCTCCTACGACATCGTCAACTACACCTACGATCCCAAGATCGAGGTGCTCAACTACGGCGACATCCTCGATGTGCGTCCGGTGGTCAGCTCGGACCGCAAGTACATCACCATGGAGATCCGTCCCTCGTCGGTGCTGCCGGTGCAGTTCTTCGTCGAGGACATCGTCGCCCCGCGCATCGGCGCGGCCGGCAACTTCCTGGTGGTGTACGGCTTCTTCGATTACCCGATCGAGCTGCCCAACGTCGAGGTGCGCACGCTGCGCTCGACGGTGATGATGCCCGACAAGGGCACCCTGCTGCTGGGTGGCTGGGCCCATGGCCTGCGGCAGCGCACCCATTCGGGCGTGCCGTTCCTCAGCCACATCCCATTCCTCGGCCGCCTGTTCAGCCGTGATGGCACCTACGATCAGGCCCGCCACATATTCTTCATGCTCAATGCCGAGATCGTCGATCTGGGCGAGAAAGAGAAGCTGCAGTGATCGAGGTGATGCTGCGCCATCCGGTGCGGGAGCGGCCTCGGCCCTCCCGTGAACGTCTCGTCGCGGGGTTCATCCCCGCGGCAGCGCTCGCCGCATGCGCCAGCTTCACCCCGGCGATCGCCGGTGATGCCCCGGCCCAGCCCCCGGCCAACCTCCCCGCACAAGGCGCGCCCGCCGCCTCGGCACCGCCGGCCGTGCCGGAACCGGGAGCAGAGATCGCCAGCACCACCGCCGCGCTGATCGCCATGGCGCGTGCCGAAGCGGCAGCCGAGCATTTCATCAGGGCCCGCGAACTGTACCAGTGGGCCCTGCTGCGCGAGCCAGGCAATGCCGAGGCGCGCAGCGAGCTGGCGCGGCTCGAGTCCGTGATCGCCGGCCATCCCGGGGCGATGGCGCCTCCATCGACCGATGCCACGCTGCGCGAGCAGGTGGCCTTGACCGAGGCGAACATGGCCTTCGACCATGCGGATGAGCTGGCGCGCTCTGGCCGCTATGAGGACGCGGCCAACCTGCTGGGACCGGCGCGCGCCGGCCTGCAAGCCTATCAGGAGCACTCCGAGGTGCGTGCGCAGATCGAACGCCTCGATGTCCTGCTGCGCGCCTGCGCAGCCCAGAACAAGCAGGCCCAGGAGGCGGATCGCAGCAGCGAGCGCGCGGCGGATCGCGGCGCCGCCGAGAGCCGCGCCAGGAGCGAGCAGCGTGCCCGCCACGATGTCTTCAAGGAGCGCCTCGCGCGCATCGAGTCGCTCGAGGATCGCCATCTGTTCGAGGCCGCCCTCACCGAGTGCCGCCGGCTGGTCACCGACTACCCGAGCGAAGCGCAGGCCCAGGAGCTGTATGCGCGGGTGCTGAAGGAGACGCACGAGAGCCGGAGGCTGACCATCCAGGAACAGACCATCGAGACCCTGCAGGAGACCCAGGAGCGCATGGAACGCTCGCTGATCCCGACCGGTTTCGATGGCATCCCCATCTATCCCGAGAACTGGGCAGCCCGGCATAGCGGACGGGGCGAGCTCGATGCCCCCACCGAAGTGCCAGCTTGGGAGGCGAATCTGCGCGAGAAGCTCTCGACGCGGGTGAGCTTCAACTTCGACGCCATGGGTGCGATCGATGCCCTCAATGCCCTCGCCCGCCAGGGGAACATCAATCTGGTCATCGATCCCGCGGTCACCGCAGCGAGCGACAAGACGGTGACCCTCAAGGCCAACAACATGGGGCTCGACAATGCCCTGAGCTGGCTGTGCCGGCTGATCGATACGCATTGGAGCCTGGCCAAGGACGCGCTCTATATCGGCGGGGACGAGGACGGCCCGGGCACCCTGGCAGTGTACGATGTCAGCGATCTGCTGTTCGTGCCCAAGGACTTCCCGGGCAAGACCATCTCCTTCACCAACGGCGGCGGCGGCGGTGCCGCCGGGGGCGCATTCAATGCCTTCAAGAACACCCCCGAGCCGGCCGGTGCCCCGTCGATAACCCCCGAGGACCTGGTCGACCATATCCAGAAGGCCGTCAGCCCGGATACCTGGGCCAAGCCGGCCTATGGCATCACCGTGCGCGGATCGACCCTGATGGTGACCGCGCCGGAGCGTGTCCACCTGCTCATCCAGCAGTACATCCGCACCCAGTCGCATACCAAGAACGTGCTGGTGCGCGTCGATGCACGCTGGCTGACCATCGACGATGGCTACCTGGAGGAGATTGGCGTCCAATGGACCGCCAACCAGACCCCGCTCGCCTATACCAACAATCCCAATGCCACCGATGGCTTCATCGGTGGCACGGCATCATGGTACAGCAACGGTTCGCTGACCAATAACCTGCCCGCCGTCGCCTCGGCCACTTCGTCCGCCGCCTCGGGTACGACAGGCAATGGCCTGACGCTGCAATCGACCATCATCAAGGCGGTGCAGGCCTCGGCGATCCTGACCGCGGTCGAGCAGGCGACTCGCGGCACCGTGCTGGCGTCGCCTACGGTCACCACCATCAATGGCGTGCGTGCCAACGTCTTCATGGGCAGCCAATTCGCCTACATTTCCAGCTACGATGTCGGTGCCGGCGGCGGCAACGGCCTGAGCGCCACCTTGGATCCCAAGATCGGCATCCTCAATCTCGGCGCCATCCTCGACATCAAGCCGTACGTCAGCTCCGATCTCAAGTATGTGACCATGGAGTTCAAGCCGGCGCTGGCGATCCTGGAGAGCGATTTCGTCGAGACCCTGTACGTCCCGCGCTTCTTCCCCACCGGCTTCGCCGCAGGGGCCAACGGCGGCGCCGGTGCGGTGGTGGGCAATGTCATCATCCAGTCGTTCCCGCTCGAACTGCCCAACATCCTGCTCGAAGAGCTCTCGACCAACGTCACCATCCCCGACGATGGCAATCTGCTGGTGGGTGGCTGGGCCAACAATATCGACCAGAGCACCTCGACAGAGATCCCCTTCCTCGGCCATATCCCCTTCGTCGGTCGCTTGTTTGGTCAACGCGGGCGCTATTCGACCCGCTCCAAACTCTATCTGCTGGCGACCGTCCATATCATCAACTACCAAGAATTGGAGGCGAAACAGTGAGCGCACGTCACCTGACCCAACCGGCCATCTTCCTGCTCACTTCTCTCACGCTCACCATGCTCGCCATGGGCGGCATGGCCTACAGCGAGGATCAGCCGGCGCCTCCAGCCGCACCCGCACCGGCCGCTGGCCAGGCTCCTGCCGGGCAGGAGGGCTCGCAGCGCGCTGGCGCCGAAGCGGCGGCGGACTTCTACTACGACCGCGGCATGAAGGCGCTCGAGCAATCGCGGCTCGATGATGCCATCCACGATCTCACCATCGCCGTGGATTGGCAGCCCGGCAATCCCAAGTACCGCAAGGCGCTCGAGCAGGCCCAGGGGCTGGCCGGCGTGCGGCGCGACACCCGCAGCATGCACATCGACAGCACCGCCGACGAACTGGCCACCAAGCAGCAGCAGCTGTGGATCGAGGCCGAGGCCAAGATCGAGGAAGGCAATAATGCCTTCGAGAGGGGCGATTACGTCGAGGCGGAGCGCAACTTCACCTTCGCCCAGACGCGCCTCGAGAGCCTGCCCTACGCCGACCCGCGCAAGGAGCCCGAGGAACGCCGGGTCGCAAGCCTGACCGCCCAGGCCAAGGAGCGGCGCGAGAAGAAGGAGCTCCAGGAGGCGGCTGACCGCAATCAGGTGGCCTTGGACCGCCAGGTCGAGCTGCGCAATGTCAGCCTCCAGATCGAGAACGAGCGCATCGATGCGATGCTGCACCGCGCCGAGAAGGCGCGCGAACGGCGCGACTACGACGAGGCCATCCTGCTGTGCGAGCAGGTGCTCAAGATCAACCGCGCGGAGGACCGTGCGCACAGCCTGCTGATCAAGTGCCGCCGCGAGCGCCACGTCTACCTCAGGCAGATGACCGCCGACCGCTGGGACGAGGAGCACAAGCTGCTCAGCGAGTCGATCCGCACCGCCATGCTGCCGCAGCTGGAGCTGATCACCTATTCGCCGGAATGGCCCGAGATCGACGCCCGCCGCAGCGCCCCCGTCCAGGGTCTGCAGGAGGAGAACGAGGCCTGGCGCAAGGAGATCAACAGCCAGCTCGAGCAGGAGGTCACCCTCGATTTCCAGGATCATGACCTGGTCGATGTGCTGGCCTTCCTCCAGCGCATCACCAACGTCAACATCGTCCTCGATCCGAAGGTGGTCGCCGCCAGCCCGCCGCCGGTGACCCTGCGCGTCGAGGCGATGAAGCTGCGCTACGTGCTCGAATTCATCATGAAGCTGACCAACCTCAGCTACACCCTGCGCGATGAGGCGATCTACATCTCCAGCGCCCAGGGCCTGCGTGGCGACATCTTCATGAAGCTCTACGACATCCGCGATCTCACCCATGCGATGGAGAGCTTCCCCGGTCCAGACCTGTCGATCCCGGAACCGGGCGCCCAGGGCTCGCGCCTGCTGCCCCCGATCGAGCCGGAGACCAAGCCGGAGATCAACGAATTCATCGAGATCATCCAGAAGGTGGTCGCTCCCGACAGCTGGAAGGCCGATGGCGTCGCGATCCAGGAGTACAATGGCGCGATGGTGGTCACCCAGACCGCCGATGTGCACAAGCAGATCGCCGAGCTGCTGCGCACCCTGCGCAACCAGAAGGGCACGCAGATCCATGTGAAGGTGAAGTTCCTCCAGGTCGAGAACTCGCTGCTCGAGGAGATCGGCGTCGACTGGGAGAACTTCAACAACGCCAACCTGTCGCAATACAACAACGTGCTGAATGCCGCCGGCGCCCTGCCCGGCCAGACCATCAGCCCGGCCGGCGTTCCGGCGCCGTTCGGCGCCTATACGCAGAACGGTGCGACCATCGCCGCCGCCAACCTGCTCACCAGCGGCGCATCGCTGCAGCCCTATGACAACACCGGCCACACCCTGCCGGCGGCCAACACCGGCGGCCTGCAGTTCCAGACTCAGCACTGGCAGGTGGCGCAGAACTTCTACATGTCGGCGATCCTGCATGCGGTCGAGCAGGAGCGGCGTGGCAACATCACCTTCGAACCGGACCTCACGCTGTTCAACGGACAGCAGGCGCACATCGTCCATATCAACCAGCAGGCGTACATCGCCGACTACGACGTCAACCAGGGCCAGTACCAGCCGGTGGTCAGCACGCTGTCCTATGGCACCGTGCTCGATGTGCAGGCGATCGCCTCAGCGGACAAGAAGTACATCACCTTGACCCTGCGTCCGACCAACGCCCAGGTCGACCAGTGGCGCCGCTTCGGCCCGCCGCTGAACCAGAACCAGTTCCTCGGCGTCGGTGGGCAGCCTGCCGCCGCGGCCAATGGCCAGTTCGCGGGAGCCAACGTGCAGCAGGCCGGCGGTTCGATCGGCGGTACCAATCCGCTGCTCATCCCGCAGCTCACCTACGAGGCGGTGCGCACCTCGGTCACCATCCCCGATGGCGGCTCGCTGCTCCTGGCCGGCATGACCAACGGCGAGAGCGCGCGCTCGCATACCGGCGTGCCGTTCCTCAGCCACATCCCCTTCCTGGGACGGCTGTTCAGCACCAATGGACGCGACGAGACCGAGCTCAAGACGGTGATCATGCTGGAGGCGGATGTGGTGCTGTTCGAGGAGATCGAGCGCAAGCTCTGAGGCCAGCCAGCTGCCAGCGCCCACAGGGCCCCCGGTCCGAGACGGCGAGCGTGTCCGGACCAGGTGCCGGTGCATGCGCTGGCCGGGCGGCTGCCGCCCCTAGCCGTCGGCCTACGCCTGGCTAGGCTGCCGCCCGCCATGACAGAATCCGATCAGTACCGGGCCGCCCGGGCGCAGAAGGCCGAGCGCCTGCGCCAGGGGGGCATCGATCCCTTCGGCCGCACCTTCACGCCGACCCATAGCGTCGCCGAAGCGCGTGCCCTCGCCCCACCTGCCCCTGCTGCCGTCGCCCCGGCCCCCGCTGCCCCGGCGCCACGCAGCGACGTGGTCCGCCTGGCCGGCCGCATCGGCAATCTGCGTGAAGCGAGCGGGAAGCTGGTGTTCGCCACCCTCTACGACCGCTCGCGTGCCGATGTCTACCTGCGCCAGCGCCTCGAGGGGCGTGGCGATCTTGATGGCGCCGAGGCCAAGAAGGAGCGCGGCATCCAGCTGTTCATCGAGTTCACCGCCCTCGGCGCCGAGCGCTGGGCGGTGGTCAGTGCGCTCGATCTGGCGGATTGGATCGGCGTCACCGGCCGCATCGGGCGGACCAAGCGTGGCGAAGTGAGCGTCTTCGTCGACGAGCTGGTGGTGCTGGGCAAGGCCATGCTCCCGCCGCCGCACCAGGCGGGCGCCGATAGCGGCGAGCTCTCGGCTGAGACCCGCAGCCGCCAGCGCTATCTCGATCTGATGATGTCCGACGGCAGCCTCGCCACCTTCACCCTGCGCAGCAGGCTGGTCTCAGCGGTGCGGCGCTTCTTCTCCGAGCGCGGCTTCCTCGAGGTCGAGACCCCGATGATGCAGCCGATCCCCGGCGGCGCATCGGCGCGGCCATTCATCACCCACCACAACGCGCTGGATCTCGATCTCTATCTGCGCATCGCGCCTGAACTCTACCTCAAGCGCCTGCTCGTCGGCGGGCTCGAGCGGGTCTTCGAGCTGAATCGCAACTTCCGCAACGAGGGCATCAGCCCGCGGCACAATCCCGAATTCACCATGATCGAATGGTACCAGGCCTATGCCGACCACGAGGCGATGATGCGGCTGAGCGAGGAGCTCCTCCTCAGCCTCGCCGATCAGGTGCTGAAGACCCGCGTGCTGCAGTTCGCCGGGCATGCCATCGACCTGACCACGCCCTGGCGGCGCTACACCTACCATGAGGCCCTGCGCACCTTCGGCGGCCTGGCCTATGACGACCAGGTGGCGGTGCGGGCCCGCGCAGTCGCCCTCGGCCTGGATCCCGCCGATTACGCCACCTACGACCGCCTCGCCAATGCGGTCTGGGAGCTGGTGGTCGAGCCGCATCTCATCCAGCCAACCTTCATCACCGACCAGCCGTCCTGGCTCACACCCCTGTGCAAGGCCAATCCCGCGAATCCAGCGACCACCCTGCGCTTCGAGCTCTTCATTGCGCGCATGGAGCTGGGGAATGCCTACACCGAGCTCAACGATCCGGATGTCCAGCGCTCGCGCTTCGCCGCCCAGGCCCAGGAAGCGGCGGCGGCCAACGACCAGGAGGCCGGGGTAGTCGGAGGGGTCATCGACGAGGACTATTGTACCGCCCTGGATCATGGCTTGCCGGCCTGCGGCGGCCAGGGCATCGGCATCGACCGCCTGGTCATGCTGTTCAGCGGGCGCGACAACATCCGCGACGTCATCCTGTTCCCCACCATGCGGCCGGATACCACCCCCTAGGCGCGCACCACGGCTCAGGCTGGGGTCAGTGATACGCTTCATAACCGCCGGCTGGGCTGCGGCTGAACTATTTTGGGTGCTTTTCGTTTAACCGCAGATTCGATCCAAGCTTTTGCTGTACAGACCTTTAAGGGGGAGTGGCTGGTGACACACGAAAATCCCCTTCCTCCTGCCGTCCTTGCCCACCTGAGCGGGCCTCAACATAATCCCGCCACCCATCGAACCCCCGCCAACCGCTGTGGTCGGTCACCGCAGACACTGGCTTGCATCCCCAAGGGAGTCCTCATGCGTCGATTCATCCGAGCCCACCTGCCCGTCCTCGCCTTGATCTGCCTGGTCGCGGTCGCCCAGCTGCATGGAGCCGATGCGGCGCCTGCCGCGGTCGACAAGCCGGGATCTGGGCCCAAGAGCCTCCTGGACCTCATCTTCATCGCCGGACCGGTCGAATACGTCCTGGTCCTGCTCTCGCTGATCAGCTACTCGCTGGCACTGCAGTGGGTGTTCACGGTCAAGCGTGAGACCCTGATCCCGGATGGACTGGCCGACGAGTTGCACAACATCATGGCCGAGGGTCCGACGGACGAGGCGGTCGAGAACGCCCGCAACCTGGTCGCCAACGACCGCAGCATGCTCGGCAACATCATCGCCTCGGCGCTCGACAAGAAGGATTTCGGCTACGACACCATGAAGGAGGCATCCGAAGTGGTCGGCGCCGCCGAGCAGAACAAGTACATGGGCAAGATCAGCTGGCTGTCGATGTTCGCCAGCTCGGCCACCCTCCTCGGCCTGCTCGGCACGGTGTCCGGCATCATCACCTCGTTCTTGAAGATGTCCGCCAATCCCGGCGGTGTGGACCCCAACCTGCTCGCCGCCGACATCGGCGAGGCCCTGGTGTGCACCGGTACCGGCCTCTTCATCGCCATCGGCAACCTCTACCTGTTCTTCTGGCTGCGCGGCCGGGTGAACCAGTGCGTGCTCGATGCCGCGGTCATCACCAGCGAGATCCTCGACTACTTCCGCGCCCGCTAGTCCGCTCCCGAGCCGCGCGCCGATCGCCTGACGGCGCGCGGAGCGCGCTCTGCATCTGACCGACCCCGGCTTGGCAAAGGACTTCGTATGATCGGTGGCCATCGCAAGAGCAAGCATGTGTTGGCCTTCGCCGACGCCGATGTCGATCTGGTGCCGATGATCGACTGCATCTTCCTCCTGCTGCTCTTCTTCATGCTCTGCGGTCGCATCACCATCGACCAGCGCGTCGAGCAGATCACCGTGCCGCCGACCAAGACCGCGACCAAGCCCGAGATCCCGGCCGGCTGGGAGCATTACGTCATCAATGTCTACGGCTCCACCCAGGGCGGCCATCCGCCGCGCAACACGGTGCGCATCAACAACCAGAACTTCACCTCCTCGGGGCAGGACGACTACCAGTCCTACATCAAGCTGCGCCAGGTGCTCGACCAGCTCTATGACCGCTCCGAGAAGCTGCCCGACACCAAGAACCCGGCGCTCATGCTGCCGAAGGTGGTGCTCGAGATCCGCGCCGACGCCGATACCGAGTACCGGGTGGTGCAGGAGATCCAGCAGGTGGTCTCGGACTCGATCGATCCCAACAATGGCATGAAGCCGCACGCGGTCGACCCCAAGCTGATGAAGCCGTTCGTCTACCTCCTGTTCACCACCCGCAAGCCGACCGACAAGTAGCCCACGTTGCCAACGTTGCGTGTGCGGTCGGCGGCATGCCGGCTCCGCCCGCCGATCCTCTCCTGGAGCTGAGCCATGGCCGAAGATTTCAGTGACAAGTTGAGCGAGGGCAAACTCGATCTGGTGCCGATGATCGACTGCATCATGCTCCTGCTCCTGTTCTTCATCCTCACCACTAAGTTCACCGCCGAAGAGAAGGCCATCGCCAGCCTGCTGCCGACCGACAAGGGCCAGGCGCCGACGCCGCAGACCAAGCCGGTCGAGCCGCCCAAGCAGATCAACATCTGCATCTTCCCCGAGACCATGGGCAAGGGCTTCCAGCCATCGGAATACCAGAACAAGCTCCAGGCGCTCAAGAAGGACGGGCCCGGCGGCGAGATCCTGGCCAATGCGCTGATGCGCATCGGCGGCGACGAGCCGATGATGGTCGTCGGCGCGCAGATGAAGGTGCGCGGCTCGCTCGAGCTGCAGAAGCTCATGGATGGCGTGCATACCTACATCTTCCAGGCCCTCGCCCAGCGTGAGAATGCCAGCGCCGCCACGCGCAAGGACCAGGATCCGGTGGTGATCAACTGCTTCAGCGGGCTGTCCTGGAAGTTCGCCATCATCGCCTATGATGCGGTACGTGAATACGAGGCGGTCAAGGCCGGCAGCAAGATGGCCAGCGATCCGAAGATGTGGGGCCAGGCGCGCGAGATCGAGTTCGCACCCCCGCGCATCCGCAACTACAGCGCCAAGGAGCTCGGCGAGGAGCTCTACGAGATCGTCAACATGCAGTGATCAGCGGCCGCCTGGGGCGGTTCTGCGATCAGCACAGCCCGGCGTCCGGCCAGCGGACGGGGACAGACATGAGCCTGGGGGATGCCCCGGGCTCGCGTCGTTCGCGGGCATGGGCGACGGCTGGAGCGGGTGCTCCGGGCGGCCGAGAGGATGGCGATCATCCCCATTCAGCGCAATTCATAACCATATGCAGATACTGATATTGTGATTACCCCCCGATTCTCCGAGCGATCCTCCATGCGGACAGGTCGCAAGGGATGTCAGGGATTCGTGATGCCCAGGTGTATACGCGGTGCACACACGCCCGGCCGGGAGCCTCTGGTGGGACGCTATTGTCCTACCGTACCAGCCCAGGGCGGCTACGCTGAGTTCATTCGGCCACCCATCCCAGTCTATCCGGCCGTGTCCATCAACCCGCTACCGTAAGGAGCACTGTATGCATTCTTCATTCCATAACAGACGAGCGCGACAGGGGTTCACCCTGATCGAGCTGCTGGTGGTGATCTCGATCATCGCCATCCTCGCCGGCATGCTGCTGCCGGTGATCGGCATGGTCCGTGAAATGGCCAACCAGCAGAAATGCGGCAAGAACCAGAGCCAGCTGATGGGCGCCTGCGTGGCCTATGCAGCGCAGGAGGAGACGGCGTGGCCGGCACCGTGGCAGAACTACATCGGCTATGTCGCCGGTGGTTCCCCCATCGCCGCTGGTACGGCGGCGATGGACTATGCGGTCGGCTGCTTCGAAGTGCTCGCATCGGAGGCCACCCTCCCCAATGCACTCTTCAAGTGCCCGAGCTCGAGCTCGGCGCAGCCCAAGACGAAGCCCCTGAGCACCCCCGATCTGGCCGACGGCAACAATTGGGGTGATCTCGGCGGTGCGACCAGCGTCCGCGTCGGCTATGCCTTCGACTGGGCCTGCCCGGGCGATCCGGGCGCTGCGCGCGTCATCTTCGCCGACCGCGACCTGAAGAACCACAAGAGCAAAGGCTCCATGTGCTGCTTCGGTGACTCGCATGTGAAGTTCATCAAGCAGCAGTCCTACCAGGGCTATGTCGCGGCGACGGCCGAGACCATCGGCATGTTCGGCACGACGGTGGTGATCGGCGAGATCGACAATCCGGATGGCGTCGGCGCTGTCGGCGCAGCCGCCACCGACACGACCCCGGATGACATCTACAACTCGACCGGCGACTACTCGGCGACCGGTGGTGCGAGCGAGCAGACCACCGCGCTGACCCCCGGCGGTGGCGATCCGAACCGCGCCTTCGTCAAGTAATCCGGACTCCTGAATCGTTCAAGCCACGGCCCGGGGGTTTCTCCCCGGGCCGTGTCGTTGGATGGCAGAGCCGCTGGGCGGCATGGCAACGCCGGTGCGGCCTATGGCCCGCGTCGGCTCAGACGATGCCGCCGTCGCTGATGGTGATGCCGCGCATCGACATGCGCAGCTCCTCGGGATTCGGCGCGGCCGCGAGCGCGGTCTCCATGGTGATCTTCTTCTCGCGATAGAGGCGGATCAGCACGCGGTTGAAGCTCTCGTTGCCGCTGTCGGTGTCCTTGTTCAGGGCATCGGCGAGCTTGTGGTCCTCGCCGTCGATGATCATCTTCTTGATGATCGGGGTGATGTACATCAGCTCGACCGCCGGGACCTGCGGGACCTCCTTCTGCGCGCCGCTGAGGAGCTTCTGGTTGAGCACGCAGCGCAGGTTGAAGCCGAGGCTGGTGCGGATCTGCTCGTGCTTGGATTCGGGGAAGAGGTCGAGCAGGCGGCCGACGGTCTGGGCGCAGCCGGATGAATGGATGGTGCCGAACACCAGGTGGCCGGTCTCGGCGGCGGTCAGGGCGGTCTCGAAGGTCTCGGCATCGCGCATCTCGCCCAGCAGCATGACATCGGGATCTTCACGCACGGCCGAGCGCAGCGCCTCGGCGAAGTTCACCACGTCGATGCCGATCTCGCGCTGGTTGATCAGGCACTTGTCGTCGACGAAGAGGTACTCGATGGGGTCCTCGATGGTGATGATGTGGGCCCTGCGCTTGGCATTGATGTCATTGAGGATCGAGGCGATGGTGGTCGATTTGCCCGAGCCGGTGATGCCGCCCATCAGCACCAGGCCCTGCTCGAAGGTGGCGCATTTGCCGACCTGCGCCGGCAGGTGCAGCTGCTCGTAGGTGGGGATGCCGAGCTTGACCCGGCGGATGGCGGCCGAGAGCCTGCTCGAGCTGCGGAAGATGTTGCAGCGGAAGCGGCCGATGTCGTCGAGCGCCTGGGAGAAGTCGGCGTAGCCGCGCGCCTCGAGCTCGCCCTTGGAGCGTTCCGAGAACATCGGCAGCAGCAGGCCATCGATCTCCTCGTTGGTCAGGGGCGGGCGCTTCATGCGCACCAGCTCGCCGGAGATGCGGAAGATCGGCGGCTCACCGACCTTGAGGTGGAGGTCGCTGGCGTTGAATTTCGCCATCGCTTGGAAGAGTTCGTTGATGGTCATGGGCGGCCTGGGGGTGTCGAGGTGCGAGTGTGAGCATCGCGTGGCCGAGGCGAGGTCGCAGGAGTACCTCGGTACGGTAGTGTATGCGTCTGCTGCCGGGCTGGGCAGGCGACCATCGCTCAGGACTTGAGTCCCGCCGCGGGAGGTCGAGAGTGAACCGCCATGCCCAACCTCCGCATCGTCGACGGCATCGGGGCAGGGCAATCCTACAAGCTGGGCACCCTGCGCACCACCATCGGGCGCGATGCCCGCAACCAGGTGCAGATCGGCGATCCGAAATCGAGCCGCGTGCACGCCGAGATCACCGCCGCCGACGGCCGCTGGCAGGTGCGCGACATGGGCAGCTCGAACGGCACCTGGAACGAGGAGGGCCGCATCGAGAGCATGCCGCTGAGCCATGGCTCGGTGTTCCGCATCGGCGCCACCTACTTCCGCTTCGAGACCAGGCCGGGAGACGGCGAGGCGACCCTGGTCGAGAACCCCGGGGACTGGTCGGACCCCGACCACCTCATCGGCCTGGATGAGGGCAAGGGCGCGCCGCTGTTCAGCGTCGAGGCGGAAGCGGACGCCAGCGCCAAGGAGCTGGCGCGCGCCAACGCCTACCTGGTGCTGCTCCACCGCCTGGTGATGCGCGTCAACAAGGCGACCAGCCGGGACCAGCTCTTCGAGGTGCTCGACGACGCCGCCGCCGAGATCCTGGAGGGCGACCGCTGCGCGGTCTTCCTGCCGGTGCCGGTGGTCGACAACCTGGGGTGGGTGCTGTGGCCGGCGCACGAACGCCGACTGCGCGCCCGCTTCGGCGCGGTGCCCTTCGCGCGCACCCTGCTCTCCGCGGTGCGCACGCGCAAGGTGCCGCTCCTGTGCACCATGGACGGCGACATCAATCCCTCGGCGAGCATGGTCAGCGCCGGGGTGCGCAGCGCGATGGCCGCGCCCCTGCGCATCGGGGACGAGATCCATGCTGCGCTCTACGTCGATCGCCTCGAGGGCGAAGCGCCGTTCACGCGCACCGAGCTGGAGTTCCTCGCCGCGGTCGCCAACCAGCTGGCGGTGCAGCTGCACAACCGCGCCAACGTCGCCGAGCTCGAGGCCGAGGTGGTGCGCCTGACCAGCGCACCCAAGCCGGTGGCGGCGCGGCTGCTGGGCGAGGACCCATCGATGCGCGCCTTGGAGGCCTTCATCGCCGGCGCCGCGCACAGCACCTCGCCGGTCCTGATCCTGGGCGAGAGCGGCACCGGCAAGGAGCTGGTGGCGCGCGCGATCCACGCCGCATCCAAGCGCGCGGACCGGCCGCTGCAGGCGCTCAACTGCGCGGGCTTCACCGAGCAGCTGGTCGATTCCTCGCTCTTCGGCCATGCCAAGGGCGCCTTCACCGGCGCCGATGACCAGCGCCCCGGGCTGTTCGAGCTCGCCGACCAGGCGACCGTGCTGCTCGACGAGGTGGGCGAGCTGCCGCTCTCGGTGCAGGGCAAGCTTCTGCGCGTGCTCGAGCAGGGCGAGGTGCAGCGCATCGGGGACGCCGCCATCCGCAGGGTCGATGTGCGGGTGATCGCGATCACCGCCCGCGACCTGCGCGAGGACGTCAAGTCCGGCCGGTTCCGCGAAGACCTGCTCCATCGTCTCGATGCGCTGTCGATCACCACGCCGACCCTGCGCAGCCGTCCGGGCGACTGCGAGGCGCTGATCGACCATTTCCTCCATGACAACGCCCAGAGGCTGGCCCAGCCGCTCAAGCGCTTCTCGCCCGAGGCGCGCGGCCTGCTGCTGAAGTACCATTGGCCCGGCAATGTGCGCCAGCTGAAGCATGTGATCGAACGCGCCTGCATCATGTCCGCCGATCGCATCATCCAGCCCAGCGACCTGCCCGAGGCGGTCCGTGGCCCGGCGGTGGCCACCTTCGCCACCCCGCTGGCGAGCCTGGCCACCATCGAGCGTGCGCATGTGCTGCGCGTGCTGGAGCACTGCGGGGGCAACAAGAAGGCGGCGGCCGAGCTCTTGGAGATCGATCGTTCGACGCTCTATGCCAAGCTGCGCCAGTACGGCCAGGCCTAGGCCCAGGCGCGTCCCGCTGCCCAGGCGGCTGGCCCGGCCTAGATCGCCTCGGCTGCCCAGCCGAGCGCGGCTCGCTCCAGGATGTCGGCGCTGGTCACCACCGCCGAGGTGCCGCCATCGGCCGGCAGCCAGATGCGGGCGATGCGCCGGATATCCTCGATCGAGGTGCCGAGCACGCGCCGCCTGAAGCTGTTCATGCGATCGGGACCGGTGCCCTTGAGGTCGGCGGTGAAACGCGCCCGCGCTTCGCCAGCCGGGCTGCCCGGCGAGTCGAGGCTGGCGATCACTCCGAGCACCGCCTCCTTCAGCAGGCGGGCATCAGCCGGGCATTCCGCAAGCCAGCGCAATCCGGCGCGCATGTCCTCGAAGGTGGCGGCGCAGCGGGGGTCGCGGTAGCTGGTGAGCGTGAAGCTGCCGGTCGCCCCGGCGTAGGACGCGCCGGCGCCGTACGCTCCCCCCTGCTCGCGGATCCTGGGGTGGAGGATGTTGTTGGTCAGCAGGCGGCCGGAGACCGACAGCGCCGCCGCATCGCCATGGCCGAGCGGGACGGTCGGGAAGGCGAGCGCGCAATAGCTCACTGCGGTGGCGGTGGTGAAGGCGGTCGGTCCGGTCGGTTGGGGGCTCAAGGCCGCAACCCCGGGGCCCGCCATGCTGGCGGCACCCACCGTCGACCAGGACTGGCGCATCTCGGCGACCACATCGATGCGTCCCGCGGCGTCGCCGATCAGGGCGTACTGCCTGCTGCCGGCGAGCACGCGCTGGAGCAGGGCGCGCAGCCGGCCGGCGATCTCAGCGACGTGGTCATCGGCATGCGGTGCGTCGTCGCCGATCTGGGCGGCGGTACGCTTGAGCCAGGCCAGCCGGCCGAGGCCGCTCAGGCGGTGACCGAGCGCAGCCGAGCCGCCGAAGCCGCGCGCCGCGGCCCGGGCGGCCAAGGCATTGCCCGACCCCTGGACGCGATCCTGCAGGCGCTGCAGAGACTGCTCGATCAGCTCGCGCAGGCGGTCGACCTCATCGAAGCGCTGCTGCTGGAGCGTCTCGACCACCAGGCCGGAGAACAGCGCCTGCTTCGAGGCCAGTCCCTTGACCTCGCAGAACAGCAGCCCGCGCAGCCGCATGAGATCGTCGGGATCGGCGGTCAGGTCGCTCCATGACCACAGCCCGCCGCAGCGGGCGTTCAAGAGAGCGGCGCGTTCGGCGTAGCCGAGCGCGCCGACGCCCAGGCTGCCGATGGTCTGGGTCAGGAGCGGCAGGAGATCGAGCTCCTCGGGCGTCAGCTCGGGCAGCGTGAAGGCGACCATCTGGTGGAGCAGGCCGTTGGTGCCGGGGGTGAAGACCGTCAGCTGGTCGCCGAGATCGCGGCCTTCGGCCCAGCGCCGCTCGGCGGGCACATCGCTGAGTTCGAGGTCGGGCAGCACGGCGGGATCGTCGGTGCGGCCCTGCCGCTCTGCGAGCTGGGCGGCGAGGACGGCCAGCTGGCGCTTGCCCTCGTCATCCAGGGTGGCGATGTCCTGGTCGATGAGGGCATGCTCGCGGCTGTCATTGCGCGCATGGTAGGTCGCGTCGGGACGGGCGAAGAGCAGGGCGCGATGGCGGTTGTCGAGGAAGCGCTTGGTCAGCTCGCGGGTCAGCCAGCCGGCGGTGCGCGCGCGCTCGCGCAGCCGGATGATGGCTGGCGCCTGGTCGAGGAAGGGCAGCGGATCCGCGCCATGGTTCCAGGGCGCCAGCAGCCGGAAGCACAACTCCAGGCCATACGGGTAATGGTCGCCGTGGATCTCCCGGCGGGCCAGCTCGAGCTGATCGAGTGCGGCTTCGACCTCGGCCTCGGGGACGCCCTTTTTGGCGACCGCGAGGATGGTCTCCAGCACCAGCGGCTCGAGCTTGTCGTAATTGGCGGGATCGATGCCGCTGAGCTCGGCGGTGAAGAGGCCGTTGCGGTAGCTCGCGCCATAGCCGCTGCCGCCGGTCGAGCGGCCGAGGTCGCTCTTCTCCAACGCCAGGCGCAGGGGCGCACCGGCATGGCCGAGCAGCAGGCGGTCGATCAGCTCGGCGGTGAGGACCTCATCGAGATCGCTGGTATCGCCCCAGGCCCAGGTCAGCGCCCCATCGCTGACATCGAGGATGTCCTGTCCCGGTCCCAGCGGGACCGGGACATCCAGGGTCTTGACCTCGCCGAGCGGCTGCTGGATTGCCGGCGGCGTGAGCGCGGTGCCGGGCTGATCGAGGTAGACGGCCAGGCGTTCATGCAGCTCGCTGGCGGGCTGGTTGCCGTAGGTGACGAAGCAGGCATTGGCCGGGCAGTAGCAGCGCCGGTGGAAGGCGACCAGGTCCTGATGGCGCAGGCGCGGGATCTCGGCCGGATCGCCGCCGTAGTTGAAGCGGTAGCAGGTATCAGGCAGCAGCGCCTGGGCGGTCGCCATGCTCATCTGCTCGCTGGTGCCGTCCATCGCCCCCTTCATCTCGTTGAACACCACGCCTTTGCGCACCCAGCTGCCCGCCACGCTCTCCAACCGGTGGCCTTCCTGGGAGAAATCCAGGCGGTCGAGCAGGGGGCGGAACACCGCATCGAGGTAGACCCCCAGGAGGTTCTCATAGTCCTTCGCCACCTGGCTGGCGAACGGATAGGCGGTCATGTCCGGGAACGTCATCGCGTTCATGAAGGTCTGCAGGCTGCGGCGCAGCATCTGGAAGAACGGATCGCGTACGGGATAGCGCTGGCTGCCGCACAGGGTGGTGTGCTCGAGGATGTGGGGCAAGCCCGTGCTATCGTCAGGAACGGTGCGGAAGGCGACCACGAAGGCGCGATGCTCATCGTCGCAGGCGAGATGGTGGTGGATGGCACCGCAGGCATGCTGCCAGGTCTCCACGCTCACCGAGAGCGCGGGGACCTTCTGACGTGAGAGGAGCACGAATCCGGGATTGGGCATGCCGGGCATCCTCAGCAGCGTCATATCCCCTGGCAAGGGCCACGCTGACTCCGGACCTCGGAGTGACTCTCCAACCCCTTGTCGCAACGGTGGGTGTGGAGATCCACCCGGTGTGGACACCCCGCCTCCCGGCAGTGCCTGGTGGCGCGCCCGACCGGTCCGGCAGGCACCTTTGGTTGCGGGTGCCCCCACCCCGGAGTATCTTAGGTGATCCCATGTCGTCGGCATCCGATCCTCGGCTAATCAACAACCGGTACCGCCTCAGGCGGGAAATTGGTCGTGGTTCGACAGGACGTGTCTACGCCGCCTGGGACCAGGCGCTCGAACGCGAAGTGGCGGTCAAGATCCTCGACCCGCAGGTGTCGGATGATACCAGCGAGATTGCCACCCGCTTCGATCGCGAAGTGCGCTATACCGCCCGCTTGCAGCATCCGGGCATCGTCGCGGTCTACGAATCCTGCCGCACCGCCGACGGCCAGCGCTGCTACATCATGAGCCTGGCGCGGGGCGACAGCCTGGAGATCCATCTCGAGAAGCTCAAGGCGACGCCGGATCCGTGGCGGCAATTCGCCCTCATCGAGCGCCTGACGCTGTTCCTCAAGCTGCTCGAGGTGATCTCCTACGCCCACAGCCAGGACATCGTCCATCGCGATCTCAAGCCGGCCAACATCATGCTCGGCGCCTATGGCGAGGTCTGGGTGCTCGACTGGGGCCTGGCCCGCAGCCTGCGCGATGAGAACGCGCAGAATCCGGGCGAGCCGCTCGAGAGCACCTACGACGAGCTCTTCACCGAGCTGCCGCAGCCGCGCCCCGAAGCGGCGACGGTGATGATGGCGCCCAAGGCCGATGGCACGCCGACCAGCCAGACCACCGCCGAGGCCGCACCGGCGCAGAGCCCGCCAGACCCGGGGCCGAAGAGCGACAGCCGGCGGGGCATCTCGAGCACGGTGCGCAAGATCAATCCCGAGGCGGTGGATGCCGCCAAGGAGGCGGGCAAGCCCGCGACGCGCAAGGTCACGAGCGAGTCCTACGCCAACGCCGTCGGACGGCCGTCGGGCTCCCAGCGCCTGGTGCGCAGCACGCAGTTCGGCCAGGTGCTGGGTTCCCCGGCCTACATGTCACCGGAGCAGGCCAAGGGCCAGGCCGGGGCCGCCGACAAGAGGGCCGACATCTATTCGCTCGGCGTCATCCTGTTCGAGCTTCTGACCCTGCACACGCCCTGCGAGATGGGCGAGGCCGAGATGGTCCTGCAATTCATCAAGCGCGTCCAGGAGGGCAACCGCCACAAGCTCTCCGATCTGTGGACCGATGCCCCGCAGGCCCTGCATATCATCACCGAATGGGCGCTGGCCGTCGATCCGCAGGACCGCTACCCCGATTGCGAAGTCTTCGCCGGCGAGCTGCGCACCCTGCTGTCCCAGCTCTCCGCCTCCTTCAGCGAGGTCGAGCGCCAGCGGCTGGCCAAGGAGCGCGAGGGCGCCTGGCTGCCGTCCGGCAGCTGGGATTTCGCCGCCACCCCCGGGCTCGGCCCCTTCAGCGGCAGCTCCAGCGCCATCCTCGGCGATGTGGTCGGCCAGGTCATGCATCCGGAGATGGGAGGCCTCCTGATCGGCGGCAATGGCCTGCAGATCTATCCCTTCAACGGCCCATCGACCGAGGATGTGCGCGTCCGCCTGTCGGTGGAGGTGGTGCGCGGCTCGGAGTTCTGGCTGTTCGTGCGCGGCATCCCCCCGGGTCCCGCCTACCAGTTCCGCATCGGCGCCTACAACGGCAAGTGGATGGCCATCGCCCGGGGCCAGGGCACCGACATGGAGGTGCTGTGGCCGGAGTGGCTGACCATGCGTCCGCTGCGCGGCACCAGCACCACCGCCCGCGATCGCAAGAACGACAAGTGCCAGGAGCTGGTCATCGAGGTGGTCGGGTCGCTCCTGCGCCTGACCATCGGCGACGAGCCGCCGCTGGTGTTCCAGGACATCCTGGTGCCGTCCACCGGCGCCTCGCATCAGCTCGCCATCGCCACCTGGAAGACCCAGCTGGTGCTGCGCGAACTCGCCATCGAACGCCGGCGCAGCCCGCTGATGGTGCCCAGCCATGCGGTGGCCAATGAGCTGCTGCGGCAGGGCCTGCATACGCTCGCCATCGACGCCTACCGCCGCTTCATGACCGAGCATGAGGAGACCACCGAGGCCGCGGAAGCGCATTTCATGCTCTGCCTCGCCTATCAGCGTGCCGGGCTGAATGCCGCTGCCGAGGCGGAGATGCGCCAGTTCCTCTCGCGCCATCTCGACCATCCGCTCGCCCAGGATGCGATCTTCGAGCTCGCCCGCTTGCGCGCGCTGTCTGGGCCGGATGGGCTGGAGCGCGCGGTGCGCGAGATCCTCTCCTACCAGGAGTCGGGCGACTACGTGCGTTCACGCTTCTGCCTGTGGCTGCTGCCCCAGCTCGAGGATGCGGCGCGCTATGAAGGGCTCTCGCCCACCCTGGAGCGGGCGCTCGAGCTGATCAAGCAGCTGATCCGCGGCTCGCCGGACGAGCAGGTCATCCTCGGATCGTACGCCCAGACCATCAGCACCCGGCTGTGCATGTACCTCGGTCATCTGCACGATCGCGGCGACAACGCCCATATCGCCTCGTTCCGTGCCGCGGTGCAGCGCTGCCGCTCGCTCGGCTTCAAGCTCTCGCTGCGCGATCCCCGCACCCATGCCGATGATCTCGCCCTGGCGCGCCATCTGATGAAGGTCAACGACCCTGCCGAGACCATCCTCTACATCGGCCGGGGCGAGGACGATCCCTTCGTGCTGCTGGACTACGTGCGCGACTTCTTCGTCCTGCTCTCCCTGGGGTGCGAGGAGCAGCTGCTCTCGGCCCTGGTCGGCGAGGAGCTGACCCCGGTCGAGCGCCTGCTGCGCTCCGGCCTGTGGGCCCGCAGCGGCCGCGCCGATCTCGTGCGCATCGACCTGGAATGGTGCTTCCGCCTCACCGACATGGTGGAGGTCGAACGCACCTCGCTGGTGCTGCTCTATGCCGCGCGCATGGGCTGCTATGGGCTGGGCTACCTGCCGTGGAACCTGATGGTCGACGGCCTGGACAAGATCCAGGAAGGCCTCGAAGGCCTGCCGCTGACCGCGGTCGCCGGCTGGATCGCCGAGAGCCAAGGGAATCTCGACGATGCGGCCCAGATCTACCGCCAGCTGCTCGCCGAGGGCACCGGCTTCGCGACCGTCGCGCGCCAGGCGCTGGTGCGCATCGGCCGCGATGACGGCACCCCCGAGGGGGGCCATACCATCATCGGCCCCTCACGCAGCTGACCCTGGGGGGCCTGGCATGTTCGCAATGGTCGCGCTTGACCGGCGCGTCGTGGCGGCCATCATGCCCCGCATGCCTGGCATGGATAATCTCCTGCTGCTCGTCGAGCGACTTACCCCGGGGTTCCTCGCGTAGCCGAGCCGAACCCCCTTGGCGGCCGGTCGAGCCTGTGCTCCTGGCTGCCTGCGTGAAGCCCACCACCAACCCACGACGAGAGCGCGGCATCCTGCCGCGCCAGGACCGACCCCATGACGACCAGTGAACCCACCCACCCCGGCACCACCGCGGTGACCGACCCCGATCGCGTCATCATCTTCGATACCACCCTGCGTGACGGCGAGCAGTCACCCGGGGCCTCGATGAACCTGCCCGAGAAGCTCGAAGTGGCGCGCACCCTCGAGGCGCTGGGCGTCGACGTCATCGAGGCGGGCTTCCCGATCGCCTCGCCCGACGACTTCGCCGCCGTCAAGGCGGTGGCCGAGCAATCGGCGCGCGCGCGCATCTGCGGCTTGGCGCGCGCCCTGCCTGGCGACATCGCACGCGCCGGCGAGGCGGTGCGTCCAGCCGGTGCACGGGCGCGCATCCACGTCTTCCTCGCCACCAGCGCCATCCACCGCCAGTTCAAGCTCAACAAGGCCAAGGACGAGATCGTGCGCCAGGCGCGCGACAGCGTGGCCCTGGCGCGCACCCTGGTCGAGGATGTGGAATTCAGCCCGGAGGATGCCTCGCGCACCGAGCCGGAGTTCCTCGCCGAGGTGGTGCAGGCGGTGATCGAGGCCGGGGCCCGCACGGTCAACATCCCGGACACGGTCGGCTACGCCTATCCCGACGACTACGCCCAGCTGATCACCTATCTCAAGAACAAGGTCCCCAACATCGGCAGGGCGGTGATCTCGGTCCACTGCCACAACGACCTCGGCCTGGCGGTCTCCAACTCGCTCTCGGCGGTGCGTGCAGGCGCACGCCAGGTCGAGTGCACCATCAATGGCATCGGCGAACGGGCCGGCAACTGCTCGCTCGAGGAGGTGGTGATGGCGATGCGCGTGCGCAAGGACATGTTCGCCGGCATCACCACCGGCATCCAGTCGACCCACCTCTATGGCGCCTCGCGCCTGGTCCAGTCGATCACCGGGCTGACGGTGCAGCGCAACAAGGCGATCGTCGGCGACAATGCCTTCGCCCATGAGAGCGGCATCCACCAGCATGGCATGCTCAAGAATGCCGAGTGCTATGAGATCATGACGCCGCAGTCGGTGGGGGTGCCCGACACCAACATGGTGCTGGGCAAGCACTCGGGCCGGGCCGCATTGGCGAACCGGCTGGGCAAGCTGGGGATCTCCGTCGGCGAGGAGGACCTGGGCAAGGTCTTCGACGCCTTCAAGCATCTCGCCGACCGCAAGAAGGAGATCTACGACGGCGATCTCATCGCCCTGGTCGAGGAGGTGGTGCGCGGAGCGGTGCGCAGCCTCTGGAGCCTCGACTACCTGCACTGCTCGTCCTCGTCGGGCCATAGCGCCGGCAGCGGGGCGATGGCCACCGCGACCGTGCGCCTGGTGCGCGATGGCGCATCCCAGACCGATGCCGCCACCGGCGACGGCCCGGTCGATGCCGCCATCAGCGCGCTCAACCGCATCACCGGCATGGAGGGCACGGTCGAGGACTACCGCCTGCGCTCGATCACCAAGGGCGGGGACGCGCTCGGCGAGGTGTCGATCCGCGTCCGCCTCAAGCATGCGGCGGATGCCGGGACCGGCACGGTGGTCGGCGGCAAGGGTCTGAGCACCGACATCGTGCATGCCAGCGCGCTGGCCTACCTCGATGCGGTCAACCGCGTCGGCGGGCAGGTCGGCAAGCTCGACTACCGCACGGCGGCGACCTAGCGCGCCGGCCTCGGCGGCGGGGTCAGCCGCCGCCGAGGTGCCACTAGCCAGGCGCATGCCGCTGATAGTCTCTACCCCACCCAGGGGACAGACTCATGCCGAAGAGCATTGCTGGCGATCTCACCGGTAGCGGCAGGCGTTTCGCCATCGCCGCCACCCGCTTCAACGGCGCCATCGTCGAGCAGCTGGTCGCGGGAGCGCTGGACTGCCTCATCAGGCACGGGGTCAAGGACGGCGACATCACGGTGGTGCGGGTGCCCGGGGCGTGGGAGCTGCCGCTGGTGGCCAAGGCGCTGGCCGAGAGCCGCGCCTACGATGCGGTGATCGCGCTGGGCTGCGTTATCCGCGGCGAGACGCCGCATTTCGACTATGTGGCCGGCGAGGCGGCCAAGGGCCTGTCCGCGGTCGCGCTGGCCAGCGGCGTGCCGGTGGCCTTCGGTGTGCTGACCACCGACACCACCGAGCAGGCGGCCGCCCGCGCCGGGCTGAAGGGCGGCAACAAGGGCGTCGACGCCGCCATCTCCGCGGTGGAGATGGTGCAGGTGCTCGCCGCCATCGCGCGCAAGCCATGAGGCTGCCGCGCGCCTTGGATGCCGGGAACGTCATGGTCGCAAGCCGCTGCGCACTGCAGCGCCCATGAGCGCACCCCGCCGCACCGGCAAGGTCGTCACCCGCAGCCATGGCCGCGAGATGGCGCTGCAGCTGCTGTACAGCTTCGAGCAGAACAAGTACATCGACGACGGTCAGCTCATGCCCCTCGATGAGCTGGAGGCGGTCGACGCCGACTCGAGCGCCTTCGCCCAGACCTTGTTCCAAGGCTTCGTCGCCCAGCGCCAGCCGATCGACGCCGCGGTGGATAAGCGCCTGGAGAACTGGACCATCCAGCGTCTCGCGGTGCTCGACCGCGCCTTGCTGCGCCTGGGGGCATATGAGCTGCTGTATTGCGCCGATACCCCGCCCAAGGTGACCATCAACGAGTACATCGAGCTGGCCAAGCGCTATGGCAGCGAGGCCAAGACCGCGAAGCTGGTGAACGGCGTGCTGGACAAGATCGCACGCGAGCACCGTCCAGGAGAGGTCAGCCACCGTGAAGCGCCGGACAAGGGCGCCGGAGGCTGAGCCGGGAGAGGGCACGGTTGCGGCCGGCCCCTGCACCTCCTTTGTTGCCCGGCAACCGCACAGAGAGAGGGATCATGGCCGCCTTCGAACCGGTCGATGTCCGATTCATGCGCCGCGCCCTGCGCCTGGCGACCCTGAGCCTGGGCAGGACCTGGCCCAATCCCGGGGTCGGCTGCGTCATCGCCCGCAGAGGCGAGGTCATCGGCGAGGGCCGGCACGCGGTCTATGGCCAGGCCCATGCGGAGGTCAATGCCCTGGCGCAGTGCAGCGCCCTCGGCCATGATCCGGCCGGCGCCACCGTCTACGTCACACTCTCCCCCTGTACCCGTCACGGACGCCAACCGCCGTGCATCGATGCCCTGCGCTCGGCGCGGGTGGCGCGGGTGGTCGCGGCGATCGACGACCCCCATCAGGACCTGGCCGCGCTTGCGCTGGCCGAGGCCGGCATCGCCTACCAAGCGGGCTGCTGCGCCGCCGAGGCCACCCAGCTGCACGGCGGCTTCCTCGCGCGCGTCACCAGGAATCGCCCCCGTCTGACCGGCAAATGGGCGATGACGCTGGATGGCTCGATCGCCACCAGGACGCGCGACAGCGCCTGGATCTCCAGCGTCGAGGCCCTGGCCTTCAGCCGCCGGCGCCGCCGGCTCTTCGATGCGATCATGATCGGTGCAGGGACGGCCCATCAGGATGATCCCAGCCTGCTGTCGGCCCAGGTGGGGGAGCGCACCCCGGTGCGGGTGGTGATCTCGCGCGGGGCGGAACTGCCCGAGCATTCGCTCCTGGTCGCCACCAAGCCGAAGGCCTCAGTGATGGTGCTGCATGCCCCTGATGCGCCTGCGGGTAATCTCGCCGCCCTGCGCAGCCATGGCGTGGAGGTGCATGCGGTCGAGGATCCGCACCAGCCGCTCCAGGTCGCACGCGTCCTGGGGGAGTGCGGCTTCAACGACGTCCTGGTCGAGGGCGGCGCCCAGGTGCATGGCGCCTTCCTGCGCGCACACCTCTATGACCGGCTCGAGCTCTACATCGGCGCCTCCACCATCGCCGGCGGCCTGGGAGTCTGCGCCGGCAGCGGCGCCGATCTCATGCGTGATGCCCACCACTGGATGCATGAGCAGCCGCCGCGCCTGCTGGGCACTACCGTCAACCTGCGCCTGCGCCGTCCCGACGGCCTCGAGGTGGACGATAGCGAGCCGCTGGTGGTGGAGGAGGAATAGCCGGAGCCGCTGCGCTGGCCCTCTCGGCATGGGTCCTTTTGGACAGAGGCGGGCTGCTGGTCGCCGACTACCCCGCTGCCGGCCGCAGGCTGCGGCCTGGCTGGGGAGCGGAAGGCCCTTGGTTCCTCCTGGCCATCGGTTAAGCACACTGCCATGCTCGACTGGCTCAAGCTGGTACGCGTCACGGGGCTGGTCACCATCATCTCCAACATCATCGCCGCGGTGGTGACGGCCGTGTATGCGAGTGAGGGGCTCGACCTCAAGGTGCTGCTCAAGGCCATGTACCAGGGCGGGACCATGCGCGTGGTCTGGCTGCTGACCGCCAGCTGCCTGCTCTACACCACCGGGATGATCTGGAACGATCTCGCCGATGTCGAGCGCGACCGCGTGCTGCATCCGCGCCGGCCGCTGCCGTCCGGGCGCATCGGCCTCGGCTCCGCCTATGCGGTCGGCGTTCTGCTGGCGGTCGGTGCGCTGCTGTGCGCGGCCTTCGCCGACCTCAAGGATTTCCTCGCCTTCTATGCCGCCGGCGTGGTGCTGTCGCTGATCTTCCTCTACAATTTCGCCACCAAGGACCTGCCCTGGCTGGGCAGCCTGAACATGGCCGCGGTGCGCTTCAGCCACGCCCTGTTCGCCTTGCTGCTGCTGGGCACCGACTACCTGCGCATGGCAGTGCTCAGCCTCAGCTTCCCGTGGCGTTCGGGCGTGCTCGCCTATCCGATCATCCTCGGCTGCTATGTCCTCGGGCTGACGCTGGTCTCCGAGCTGGAGAGCCGGGCGGGCCGGCGCATCGAGCTGCTGATCGGCGGTGGGCTGATGTTCGGCTCGATCAGCGCCTCGTGCTGGATGATCATAAAGGCGCATTGGATCCCGCAGCTCAGCGAGAGCGAGACCGCCCTGCCGAAGCTCGGCATGTGCCTCTCGCTGGGCCTGGGCGCGGTGCTCGCCCTCTGGCTCCTGCGCACCATCAGCGTCCCCTGGCTGGCGGCGCTCAAGAGCGGCAGCGCCCAGAAGGTCGGTCCAGTGGTGGGTGCCGCGCTGGGCGGCATGCTCCTGCTCGACGCCCTGGTGGCGACCTCGGCCCACCCTGCGGGCGGCATCGCCATCCTGCTCCTCCTGCCGTTCTTCATGCTCGGGCGGCGGGTCGTGCGCATGGATTGAGCCGGTCGCCTGGAGGGCCGCTTCGCCGCAGGTGGCCTCAGGCGGTGGCCGGCGTGCCGGCCTGCTGGCGCCATCAGCGGCCAGCGGCTAAGCAATGATGGAGCCGGCGTCCTTGACCGACATCGCTGATGGCGACGCTGGCGTCCGTGGATACGCCAAGCCTCGCGGACATCCTGATCGTCGAGGACGACGATGCGACGGCAGCGCTGCTGAGCTCCCAGCTGGCGGAGCTCGGCTATGCCGTCTCCGGGGTGGTCCAGACCTGCGAGCAGGCAGAGGCCGCGGCCGCGCGCGCGCTCCCCGCTGCCATCCTGGTCGACCTCGATCTGGCCGGTGCAGCGGATGTGCGCTCGGCGGCAGTGCTGCTGCAGGCCGCACTGGGAGTTCCGGTGGTGATGCTGTCCTCTGACTGCACCGGCCGGACGATGTCGCGCGACGGCCAGTCGAGCGGACTGAGCTGCATGGGCAAGCCCCCGCGCCTCGAGGAGCTGAGCAGCACCATCGCGGTGGCGCTGCGCAATGAGGAGTTCGCCCGCCGCGCCCGCCACAGCGAGGAGCGCCTCACCGCCATCCTCGATGGCATCGCCGATGCCGTGGTGGCTGTCGATGGCCAGGACCGCGTGGCGTTCCTCAACGCCAATGCCATGCTGCTGGCCGGCCGTTCCGACACCGATGCCGTCGGCCAGCCGATCGCGCGGCTGTTCACCGTCACCGCGGCCAGTGACGATGCCGGCCGCCCGCTGGCCTTCGCCTGGCGCTGCGTCGAGGGCGCCGCCAGGCGGGATGCGGCCATCTACCTGACGCTGCGCCGGCTTGATGGCGCCGAGCGCCATGTGCGCGCCACCGTCTCGCCCCTGGGTACCGGCGGAGCGGTGACCATGCTCCATGACCTGACCGTGCGCCGCCAGGCGGAAGCGGAGCTGCAGCGCATGGGCAGGGCGCTGCGGGTGCTCAGCGAAGCGAGCCGCGCGCTGCAGCGCGCCAGCGACGAGACCGTCCTGCTCAACGATGTCTGCCGCATCGTCGTCGAAGAGGGGGGGTACCGCCTGGCCTGGGTCGGGGTGGGCGAGCAGGATGGCCGCTTCACCATCCAACCGATCGCCCAGGCAGGCTATCGCGACCGCTATCTGGAGCAGGTACGCCTCAGCTGGGCGGAGGACGATGACGAATGCGGTCCGACCGGCGAATCGATCCGCACCGGCGAGGTGGTGATCGCACGCGACATCCTCTCCGACGAGCGCTACCGCGACTGGCGGCTGGAGGCGGCCAAGCGCGGCTTCGCCTCGGGCATCGCCCTGCCGCTCAGGCATGGTGGCCAGGCAATCGGCACCCTGACCATCTATGCGGTCGAATCCGACGCCTTCGACCGCCAGGAGATGGAGCTGCTGTGCGAGCTCTCGCATCACCTCAGCTATGGCGTGCTGGCCCTGCGCACCCGCGCCGACCGCCAGCGTGCCGAACGGGACCTGCTCAAGGCCGAGGCGCGCTACCGCACGCTGGTCGAGCAGATCCCGATCATCACCTACATCGCTGCGATCGATGAGCAGAACAGCATGCTCTACCTCAGCCCGCAGATCACCGCCCTGACCGGCTTCCCGCCCGAGCGCTGGCTCTTCAACCCGGCCTTCTTCGTCAACCGCCTCTACCCGGCAGACCGCGTGCGCGTGCTCTTCGAGCGTGCGCGCTGCAGCGAACATCCCCAGCCGATCCAGCTCGAGTACCGTCTGGTGTCCTCCGACAACCGCACGGTGTGGGTGAGCGACGAGGCGAAGGTGGTGTGCGATGATGCCGGCAAGCCGGAATTCATCCATGGCGTCATCACCGACATCACCAGCCGGAAATTCGCCGAAAGCTCGCTGACCCATGCCCTGGAGACGCTGCGAGCCCTGGTGACCGCGTCACCGCTGGCGATCTACATGATCGATGGCCATGGCATGGTGACCACGGTGTGGAACCTGGCTGCCGAGCGCATCTTCGGCTGGACCGCCGCAGAGGTCCTGGGCCGGCCCCTGCCGACGGTCGGGAGCGAGGACCGCGAGGAATACGACCGCCTGCGCGAGCGGGTGATGGCCGGGGAGACCCTGACCGGGGTGGAGGTCCAGCGCCACCGCCGCGATGGCACGGTGCTCCACCTCAGCCTCGCCCTGGCACCCCTGCGCTCTGCCGATGGCACGGTGGAGAGCGTGGTGGCGATGGCGGCGGATGTCACCGAACGGCGCCGGGCCGAGATCGCCCTGGCAGCCGCACAGCGCGACGCCACCGTCGGACGCATGGCGGCCGTGGTCGCCCACGAGGTCAACAACCCCCTGGCGGCGATCAAGGCCTGGCTCGGGCTGCTGCGCACCGACCTGGCGCACCTGCCCGAGGTGGGCCGCAACCTCGAGCTGATCGGCCAGCAGGTCGATCGCATTGCGCGCACGGTGCGCAACCTGCTCGGTTTCGCCCGCCAGCGGGACGCCAGCGGGATGCGCGTCTCCACCTCGCTCCTGATCCGCACCGTGGTCGAGCTCTTCACCGGGCGGATGCGCACCAAGGGCATCATCCTCGGCCTCGATGTCGCCGATGACCTCCCGGTCATCGCCGGCGATGTCGACCAGCTGCAGGAGGTGTTCATCAATCTGCTCGAGAACGCCTGCCAGGCGCTCGATGCCGGTCGGCACGTGGAGGTGCGCGCCAGCGCGCGCACCGGGATGGTCGAGATCGCCATCGCCGATGACGGACCTGGCCTGGGAGCCGATGCCGAGAAGCTCTTCACCCCCTTCTACACCACCAAGGTCAACGGCACCGGGCTCGGCCTGATCGTCGCCCGGCGCATCTGCGAGGTGCACGGCGGCAGCTTGGTGGCCGAGAACCGCATCAGCGGCGGGGCGCGCTTCGTGGTCTGCCTGCCCATCCTGCTGAGCGAGAAGGAGGAGACCGCATGAGGATACTGCTGGTCGATGACGATGAGGCGCTGCGCTCCGGCCTGGCCGAGCTGCTCAAGCGCTCCGGTCATACGGTGATGGTGGCTGGTGATGGCGCCCGGGCCCTGCCCCATCTCGAGGAGGCGGAACTGCTGGTGACCGATGTGCGCATGCCGGCCATCGATGGCCTCGGGCTGTTGCGCGAGGCGCGCTTGCGCCGGCCCGGGCTCGAGGTCATCGTCATGACCGGATTCGGCTCGATCCCATCGGCCGTCGATGCCATGCGCCTGGGCGCGCGCGCTTACCTGACCAAGCCGTTCGAGCCCGATGAACTGCTGCTGCACATTCGCGAGGTCGAGAACCTGCTGCGCCTGCGTGCGGCTACGCGCATCGGACGCGGCGATCTGGTCGGCACCAGTTCGGCGATGCGCCAGGTCTACGAAGAGATCGATGTCGCAGCAGGATCGGACGCTCCGGTACTCATCAGCGGCGAGACCGGTACCGGCAAGGAGCTGGCTGCACGCGCCGTCCATCAGCTCTCGCGGCGGGCCGGCGGCCCCTTCATCGCCATCAACTGCGGCGCCATTCCGCGCGACCTGGTCGAGAGCGAGCTGTTCGGTCACGAAGCCGGCGCCTTCACCGGGGCCCAGTCGCGCAAGCGTGGTCGCTTCGGGCTGGCCCGCGGTGGCTCGCTGTTCCTCGACGAAGTCAACTCCCTGCCCCTCGATGTACAGCCTAAGCTGCTTCGCTCCATAGAGATGCGTGAGATCTGGCCGGTCGGTGCCGAGCGCCCCGAACCGAGCGATCTGCGCATCATCGCGGCCAGCAACGCAGCCCTCGATGCGCTGGTGGCCGATGGCACCTTCCGCGCAGATCTGTTCTACCGTCTGCACGTGCTGCATGTCGACCTGCCGGCCCTGCGCAATCATCCCGAGGACATCCCGCAGATCGCCCAAAGCCTGCTGGCGCGCCTGGTCCCGGACGAGTCGCGCCGTCCGTCGCTATCGGCAACTGCCCTCGCCCAGCTGGTGGCACGGACGTGGAGCGGCAATGTGCGGGAGCTGGCCAATGCCATCGAGCGCGCCCTCGCCCGCCTGCGCGCCAGCGGGCAGCGCGCCGGTGGCGGGTTCGAGGGTGCGGCCATGGTAGGGCTGGAGCACCTCGATCCCCAACCCGCCGGGGTGCCCTACATCGCCTTCAAGCAGGGTCGGGAGCGGGCCGCCGAGCAATGGGCGCGCTCAGCCATCCGTGCCGCCCTGGTACGCAGCCGCGGCAACACCACCGAGGCGGCGCGCCTGCTGCGCATGAACCGCACGGCGATGCTGCGCCTGATCAGCAAATACGGACTGCGATGAGGTGCGCGCCTGCCGCCGGCTGTCGCCGGGCGATCTCGCGCTGTCGCTGAGCGGCGACAGACATGCCCCGCGGTGGAATCCCGCTGCATGGGCGGTGGCGGCATGGGCCTGTCGCCGACAGGAGACACCAGCGCCTCTTAAGTGGCGACGACAGGGCATGATTCCTTTGGCATGTCTTTCGCTCTCCATGCGCATGCCGCATACACGACGACAGCCGCATGCCAAGCCAGCCCCATCCGCACAGCGCCGACCCTGGTCGACGCGCGTCCGCAGCGGGGCCCCCAAGCGGCAGGAGCAGGACGAGGCGGCTGCCTCCGGTCTCGCCCCCGCACGTGCGCAGCTGCACCAAGGAACGCTGCACTCGCTCGCCTGGGTCAGCCAGCAGCTTGCCGGACTGACCCCCAGCGGTGGCGAGACCGCGTTGCCGCCCAGCGAGGCGCTGGAGCTGGTGGTGGAAGTGGAGTTTGCAGGCTATCGCAGCGGACGGGTGACCCTCGCCTTCGCCCGCGGGCTGACACGCCAGATCGGTTCGAACATGTCGCACATGGCCAATCTCGACGGCCGGCAGCTCAATGCCCTCGAGGCCGCCAAGGAGATGGCCAGCGCCACCACTGCGGAGCTGCTGCAGATGGTGTTCGGCCTCGATGCGCGCTTCCGCATCGGCCAGGCCCAGGCGATGCCGCCGCGCCCCCTGCTTGGGGAGCTGCAGCTGGCGATGGCATTCACCGAGGGGACGGTGGCGGTGGCGGTCGAGATCGGGCAGACCTCGGCACGCCACGCCGGCTGAGGCGTCAGCCAGTCGGTCTTCCCTGGCGCTCGGGGATGACCACACTGGGCGCATGCAGCAGGGCGGCGATCAGTCGGCGCGAGCAGTGGGCGAAGCGCTGGCGCGCGCCTATCCCGATGCACGCTGCGAACTGCTCGCCCGCGATCCCTGGGAGCTGCTGGTCGCGGCCATCCTCTCGGCACGCAGTACCGACTTCCAGGTCAATCGCGTGATGGCGGTGCTCAACGAGCACTATGTCGGCCCGGCTGCATTCGCCGCGCTCGATCACCGCGATCTCGAACGGGCGGTGCGCCATGTCCCGCTATTCCGCCAGAAGGCGCGTGCCATCGTCGAGGCGGCACGTGCGGTGGTGCGGCTGCACGGCGGTCGCGTCCCGGACGGCCTCGGGCAGCTCGGCAATCTGCCAGGAGTCGGACGCAAAACCGCTGCGGTGGTGCTGGGCAACGCCTTCGGCATCCCCGCCATCGCCGCCGATGTCCACGTGCAGCGTGTCGCGCACCGCCTCGGCTGGTCGCCTGCCGAGCATCCCGCCCAGGCCGAGGCGGCGCTCGCCGCCCGCTTCCCGCCGCAGCAATGGGTGCGCCTGTGCCATCAAATCATCCGCCTCGGGCGCGACTGCTGCCGGCGGATCAAGCCGCGCTGCGCGCGCTGCCCGCTGGCCGCCTTCTGCCCCCGCCAGGGCGTGGTGGACGGCGAGCAGCGTCCCGCCCGCCAGCGCCCGTAGCGGCGTCCCCGGGTGCCGGTTGGTGCCGAGCACGGCACTGCTAGAGTGGACGCATGGCCGGATTCGTGGGTGATGATCAGGTCCGACTCATCAAGAGCCGCATCGATCTCGTGCAGCTGATGGGCGAATACACGCCCCTGCGCAAGAGCGGGGCGAACTTCACCGGCTGCTGCGCCTTCCACCAGGAGCGCACCCCGAGCATGTACGTCTACACCGATCAGCAGACCTACCACTGCTACGGCTGCGGTGCCCATGGCGATGCGATTTCGCTGCTGCGCGAGAAGGAGCGCGTCGACTTCGCCGATGCGCTCGAGCTGCTCGCCAAGCGCGCCGGGGTGGTGCTCACCTTCCAGAACCAGGGCAAGGGCCAATATGCCCGCGGAGAACGCGACGAGTTCCTGGCGGCGGTCGAATTCGCCACCCGCTATTACGAGCACACGCTGTGGGAAATGCCGGACGGGGCGGCGGCGCGCGATTACCTTGCCAGCCGCGGCATGTCGCAGGAGGTGTGCAGGCGTTTCCGCCTCGGCTGGTCGCCCGGCAGCGGCATGCTGGTGGATGAGGCGCGGCGCAAGGGCGTGAGCATCGAGGCGCTGCTCAAGACCGATCTCGCGGTCGAGCGCCATGGCCATCACGCCGACCGCTTCTGGGAGCGGGTGATGTTCCCGATCTGCGACCGCTTCGGCAATCCCATCGCCTTCTCCGGCCGCCTGCTGCCCCAGGCCGAGCGCAAGGCCAAGGAGGAGGGGCGTGGGGTCGGCAAGTACATCAACAACACCGATACGCCGCTCTACCACAAGGGCCATGCGGTGTTCAACCTCCACCGCGCGCGCCTGGCCAGCCGGGACAAGAACCGGCTGATCGTCATGGAGGGGCCGACCGATGTGATGGCCGCCGATGATGCCGGCTTCAGCGAGTGCGTTGCGGTGCTGGGCACCGCGCTGACCGCCGACCATGCCCGGCAGCTGGGCAACCTGGTCGGCAACCAGGGCCGCCTGATCATCCTCCTGGACGGCGACCGCGCCGGCCAGGCCAACAGCATCAAGGCCGTGCGCACCTGCCTGGCGGTGGGCGTGCCGGTGCGCGTCGCGGTGCTGCCCGACGAGCTTGATCCCGCCGAGCTGTTGGGCGAGCATGCCGACCGCGAGCAGGGCCGCGCCCGCCTCGAGGCGGTGCTCGCCGCCGGACGGCCGGACATCGACCATCTGCTGCGTGCCCTCGCCCCGCGGCCCTATGAGCTGGACAGCCGGGCCCGGCTGGCGGTCACCGACCAGGTGCTCGAGGCGGTGCGGGCGATGCCCGACGCCGAACTGCGGTCCTTGCACCTGCGCGATGTCGCGGACTACTTCGGCATCGAACGCACCCGCCTCGAGCGACGCCTCGCCAGTGCCGAGGTCAAGGTCCCGGTCCCCGCCCCGGCGGCGGGCGCGGGAGGGCCACCCCAGCCAGCCGAGCTGGAGCCGCTCAGCCCGGCGCAGGATCTCGCGCTGCACGTGCTGATGCGCTGTCCCCACCTGCGCACCGTCGCCAGCGACCACCTCGCCCTGGAACCCAGCCATTTCCCCGCGCCCTGGTCGGAGCTCGCCAGCCACCTGCTGCTGGTCGCGGGCGCGGACATCCATTCCCTCGCGACGCTCGAGCTGATGCAGACCCATGCGCAACTGCATCAAGCCGCCTACCGCTGGGCCAGCAGCGATCTCACCGACCGGATACCGGCGGTCAGCGATCCGCAGGGCGACCTCAGCGATGCGGTGTTCGAATTGCGGCGGACGCGCCTGAAGGAGCTCCTCCATCGACTCGGACGCGAGATCACCGAGAGCGAGAAGGATGGCGATATCGCCGCGCTGGGTCGACTCCACGGCGAACGGCTGAGCATCACCCGGGCGCTCCAGGATCTCAGCGGCCATTCCGGATTCAGCGCCGGGAGCTAGGGTCGCTGGCAGTCCGCGCCCCAGGGCGCGACTTGCCGACCGCAGCTCTGGTGGCAGCATCGCATCAGGGGTACCGCATGGCCGATTCGTCCGATGGCATGACCTACGCACCGTCAGGTAGGCCAAGCCCGGTGGTACGGCCCGGGGAATTCCGCTTCGCCGCCATGCATCTCGACCACGGCCACATCCATGGCCAATGCAAGGGCCTGATCGAGGCGGGCGGCGAGTTGGTGTCGGTCTTCGATCCCGATCCGGCCAAGGTCGCGGCCTTTGTCAAAGCCTTCCCGCAGGTGCATGCGGTCGCCAGTGCGGCGGAGATCCTCGAGGATCCGGCCATCGCCCTGGTCGCGGCCGCGGCGATCCCATGCGAGCGCGGCGGGCTGGGATGCCAGGTGATGGCGCATGGCAAGGACTACTTCACCGACAAGACGCCCTTCACCACCTTGGCGCAGCTGGAGGAGGCCCGGCGCGTCACCGCCGCCACCGGGCGGAAATACCTGGTGTATTTCAGCGAACGCATCCATGTCGAATGCGCGGTGCATGCCGGCCGGCTGGTCGAGCAGGGCGCCATCGGCAGGGTGGTGCAGGTCATCGGGCTGGGTCCGCACCGGCTCAATGCCCCGGCCCGGCCCGCCTGGTTCTTCGAGAAGGCCAAGTACGGCGGCATCCTGTGCGACATCGGCAGCCACCAGATCGAGCAGTTCCTCTTTTTCACCGGCGCCAGGGATGCCCGCATCCAAGCGGCCAAGATCGCCAATTACCGCAATCCGGAATACCCGGAGCTCGAGGATTTCGGCGACGTCACCCTGATCGGCGACAACGGCGCGACCAGCTACCACCGAGTCGATTGGCTGAACCCGGCGGGCCTGGCCTCGTGGGGCGATGGGCGGACGGTGCTGCTGGGCACTGAGGGCTACATCGAGTTGCGCAAGTACCTCAACGTGGCGGCCGAACGCACCAGCGACCATCTCTTCCTGGTCGATCGGCACGGAGAGCAGCACCTCGAACTCAGCGGCCGGGTGGGCTACCCCTTCTTCGGCCAGGTGATCCGCGATTGCCTGGACCGCAGCGAGACGGCGATGACCCAGGGACATATCTTCAAGGCGGCTGAGCTGTGTCTGCTCGCCCAGGCTGCGGCGGTGCGGGTCTCCTAGGCGGGGCGGCCGCTGGCGGGAGCTCGATCGCCTCGATGTCGCCGACCACGCGCACGTGCCCGGCATGGTCGCTGCTCAGGAATCCTTCGCGTACCGCATGGCCGAGGAAGGCCAGGAGCGGCTGGTAGTACTTCTCGATGTCGACCAGCCAGAGCGCCTTGCGCTGGATGCCCAGCTGCGACCAGCACAGCATCTCGCTGATCTCATCGAGCGTCCCGACGCCTCCGGGCAGGGTCACCACCACCTCGGCGAGCTCGGCCATGAGGGCCTTGCGCTCGTGCATGGTGCCGACCCGGTGCAGCCGGTGCAGGCGGGTGTGGGTGATGCCGAGCCGGTCGATATGCGCGGGCACCACGCCGATGACCTCGCCACCGCCGGCCAGGGCGGCATCGGCGAGCTCGCCCATCAGGCCGATGGCGGCACCGCCGTAGACCAGGCGGTGGCCGGCGAGGGCGATGCGCGTCCCGAGGGCGCGTGCCGCCGCCTGGTAAGAGGGGCGGATCCCGGGACTGGCACCGCAGAAGACGCAGATCGTGCTCATCACCCCTCCCAAGGGCCGCTGGCAGAGTGCCCCGTCGCGGCAGCAGCCGGCTCACCGGCCCTGGTGTGCCACCTTGCTGGGCGAGGCCCAGGTGCAAGACCGGTGCGCCGCCAGCAGGCTCGCGCAGCCGGCGGCGGGTGGTCGAGGATTGCCCTGGCAGTCCAGCGGCGACACTCCGGCATGCGTCACATCCTGCTCGTCGGCGGTGCACCCCGGGTCATGGTCGACCGGGTGCGCTTCCTCTCGGTCGCGGCCAGCGGCGCGACCGCGGTCGCTCTCGCCAACGCCGTGCGGCAGGCGGGATGCTCCGCCGAACTGCTGCTGAGCGCCGATGCCTGGCAGGATGCGGGTGCAGAGCGCTACAGCGATCGCGCCGGGCTGGAGGCCGGGCTGCGCCGCTGGATCGCCGGCCATCCGGAGGGGGTGGTGGTGATGTCGGCGGCGGTCAACGATTACCAACTCGCCGAGGTGGACCTCCATCAGGGTGGCCGCGCCACCCGCGTCGATCCCGGGGCCAAGATCCCATCCGGGGGGGATGAGCTGGTCATCCATCTGCGCCCGGCGAGCAAGATCATCGACCAGCTGCGCGGCTGGGGCCTGGCCGGCCCGATCGTCGGCTTCAAGTTCGAGGATCAGGAGACCGTGATCGCCTCGGCCGAGGCCCTGCGCCGGCGCGTGGGAGCCGAGCTGGTGGTCGCCAACAGCCTGTGCGGCAGCCTCCAGGCACTCGTCGATCGGCATGGCCACACGCGTTATGTCGATCGCCAGGCGCTCCTCGCCGAACTGGCCCGGCGGCTCCAGCTCCTGGCCGCCTGAGCAGGGAGGCCGTTCAAGTCTGCCGGCCATGAGCCGATACTAGACCTGCATGCTGCCGGGCCCTGCGGCGTGGGAAGGAGCGCATGAGCGAGGCGGAGGCACGGTTGGCGGAGGACCGCATCGACACGGCGGAGAAGCGCCTGGTGGCGCTCCACGATGTCGGCATCGACACCGCCGCCCTGCGCAGCCAGCTGGCCTTCGCGCGCACCTGCCTGAGCGAGGGGAAGATCAGCGGCATCGCCGCCCTGTGCGACGAGGTGCTGGCCGCCGCCAAGCGCCTCGCCGAGGGGGCGGCATCTGGCGGCACCGCCAAGACGCGCACCGATCGCATCACCAGGGATCGTCTCGGGGAGGAGGTGCGTGCGGTGCTCAGCCAAGGGCTGCTCGCCCGCCTGCTGGCCGAGCAGCAGGCGCTCCCCGATCCGCGCCTTGACGCCCGTCTCCAGGCACTCGAAACCGGCGTCGCCACCCGCCTGCAGGCCGCCCAGGAGGCGTTGGAGCAGGTGCAGCGGGACGCCCAGGCCGAGATCACGGCGCTGCGCGCCGAGCTCAAGGGCGCCCACGATCTCCTGGCCGAGGCCCGTGGCGCCCTTGCCGCCGCTGCGCAAGCCTCAGCTGAGCGCACCTCAAGCGTGCTGGAGCGCGTTGCTGAGCAGGCGGCGGCACAGCAGGAGCGCCTGCTCAGCACGCTCTCGGGGGGGCTGGAGCACCTCAGCGCTGCGATCATCCAGCAGCCGGCCGCCGCGGTGCCGACATCGGCGCTCGGCACTGCGGCCTCGCAGGCCCCGGCGATTCTCCCCGCGACTGCCGAGCAGGCGGCGGCACCGTCGTCCGAGCAGACGGCGCAGGCACTGGAACGTTTCACCACGCAGGCATCCGGCCAGCAGGAGCGTCTCGTCCAGGTGCTGCAGGAGGGCTGGCAGCAGCTGGGCGCGGCGATCGCAGCGCGGGCACCGGCATCCGGCGATGCGGCCGCGGCAGCGCAGCAGACCATGCTGCAGGGGCTGGCCACCATCGCCGCGGCGATCAGGGAGCGCCCGGCGATCAGCGAAGCCCAGCCGGCGGATGGGGCTCCTGCGGCACCGGACCAGGTGGAGCGACTCGTATCGGTGCTGCAGGAGGGCTGGCAGCAGCTGGGCGCGGCGATCGCCCAGTGCGCCCCGACCGCAGGCGAGCCGGCAGCGGCGCTGCAGGAGACGCTGCTCCAGGGCCTCTCCGGCATCGCTGCGGCGATCAGGGAGCGGCCGGCGAGCAACGGCGAGCTCGCGAGCGAGTCGGTCGCCGCGCATGCCGACGTCCTCGCCTTCGAGCGGATGGCCGTCCAGGCTGCCGGCCAGCACGAACGCCTGCTGAGTGCACTCTCGGCGGCGATGGAGCGGCTCGGCGGGCTGATGGCCAAGCCGCAACCGCAGCCGCTACAGGAGGGATACACCCCATCGCAGGACGTCCAGATGGCGCTGATCCAGGGAATCGAGCGGCTCATCGAGGCACTCGCGCGGCGCCCGGTCGCTGCCGCCCCGGCGCCCGCCGGAGGGGACGCCGATGGGCCGGTAGTATCGGAGCACGAGACCACGCGCATCTTCCAGAGCGTATCGACGCGCACCGAGAAGCCTGCGGTCCAGCTCCCCGTAGCCCAACCGCCGTCAGAGGACAGGTCGCAGCTGCTCGACACCGGGCGGATGCGCCAGCTGGTAGCAGATGAGGTCGGTCAGCAGATCACCGATCGCCAGAGCGGTGCCGAGCCGATCACCATCTACGACCCCGAGCAGGTCCGCCAGCAGGTGGAGGCGGAGATCAACCGCCTGCTTCCCCCCCGACGCGAGTCTCCATCCACTTCCGACCTCAGCGAAGGGGACATCAGCAAATTGCTGGCCAGCCTGCTGCCAGGACTGCTGGGCGAGGAACCAGTGCGGCGTGCGTTGTTCTCGCTGATCGCCCTCGAGGCGGTCGCCAATCCCGGTGCGCTGGGGGAGGTGACGGGCCTGCGCTCGTTCCTGCGCCATGAGCTGTCATTGGCGGCAGAGGAGCTTGCGCGCGATGCCCAACCCGCCTAGGGCCTGCCTGGCTGCAAAGCGCATCACCATCAGGGCCGCGAGCCGGCCCGCACCTGCTGGCATTTGCACCTCGCCCATCCATAGTCGCGCCATGGAACGCTCCGCCCCGTGGGTGCCTGTCGATTTGGCTGAGCGGCTGCCGCTCGGAGTGTGCTGCTTCGATGGCGAGGACCGGCTCGTCTATGCCAATCCGGGGGCGCGCAAGCTATTCGACTACCCGATGCCGCGGGGCGAGACGCGCAAGGCCCTGATCATGAACCTGGGCGAGAGCTGCGCCGGCTTGGGCATCCTCAGTCCGGGGCAGCGCATGGTCGTGCCGGCCGCCGGCCGCCTGCTCGAGGTCGAAGCCCAGGAGTCCGAGGGCCGCGGCATGCTGTGGCTGATCGTCGACCACAGCATCGAGCTGCGGCTGCGCGCCCAGCTGGCCGAGGAGGCGAGCTTCCTGGCGCACAGCCATGAGGCCTTCCTGGTCATCGACCTCACCGGCTTCGTGCGCTATGCCAACGAGTTCTGTGAACGCGAGCGCGGCTACGAACCTGGTGGACTTGTGGGCAAGGGATTGGCGGACCTGGAGCGCACCTGCACGGCGATGTATGAGAACCCCCAGGCGCAGAGCCTCGCCGATATCCAGGCGCGTCTGCGCGAGGTGGTGAAGAACGGCGGGGTCTACCGCTACAATGCCTGGCACCAGCACCGCGGCGGCGGCGAGCATCCGGTCGAGGTGCATATGCGCCCGCACCGGCTGAGCAGCGAGACCGTCATCCTCACCACCGCCCATGATGATGCCCGGCGGCTCATGCACCTGCAGGCCCTTACCCAGGCTAAGGCCGAGGCCGAATCGGCCAACCGGGCGAAATCCGCCTTCCTCGCCATCACCAGCCACGAATTGCGCACGCCGCTGACCGGCATCATCGGCTTCTGCGAGCTGCTCCAGCTGGAGAAGACCGACGCCAATCCCCAGACGCAGAAGTACCTCAAGCTGATCGCCGAATCATCGCATTCGCTGTTGGCGATCATCAACGATATCCTCGATTTCTCCAAGATCGAGTCGCGCACCTTGGATATCCGTCCGGTCAATGTCGATCCCGATCAGGTCCTCGACCTGATCGCGCGCGCATGGCGGGAGCGGGCCGGTGTGCGCGGCCTGAAATTCGTCCGGCATGCCAGCACCGGCGTCCAGGTGTCCTGCACCAGCGATCCGCTGCGCATGCGCCAGATGCTCGACAATCTGATCGGCAATGCGGTCAAGTTCACCGAGCGTGGGCGCGTCGAGATCGGCCTTTCATACTTGGCCGATGCCATCGAGTTCACCATCGCCGACACCGGCATCGGCATCCCTGAGTCGGCGCGCGGCAACCTCTTTCAGGCGTTCTGGCAGGCCGCTGATGCGACTACCCGGGCGGCTGGCGGTGCCGGCCTGGGACTCTACATCTGCCGCAACCTTGCTGAGATGCTCGGCGGCAGGGTGTGGATGCATGCGAGCGGGCCGATGGGCAGCATCTTCAAGCTGCGCCTGCCGATCGTCTGCTCGGGCGCAGGGGCGCGCTTCAATGCCCGCGTCAGGACCTCGGGCATGTGGGTGAAGTCGCCGCACGACGAATAGCGCGAGGGCCGCCCCTACCGTCCAGCGTCATCCCGGCAGGCATTCGACGAAGCGCAGGGGCACCCCTGAAGGCTGGCCGATCAGCTGGCCATCGCGCATGACCGTTCGTCCCCTGATCACCGTCGCCACCGGCCAGCCGGTCACGGTCTTGCCGGCGAAGGGCGTCCAGCCGGTCTTGCTCGCCTGCTCCTGGTCGGTGATGGTATGGCGGTGCTTGAGATCGACGAGGGTGAGATCGCCATCATAGCCGGCGGCGATGCGGCCCTTGGCAGCGATGCCGAAGATGCGCGCCGGGCCCGAGCACAGCAGGTCGACCACCCGTTCGATGGTCAACCGCCCCTGCGAGGCGTGATCGAGCATCAGCGGGAGGATGGTCTGCACTCCCGGCAGGCCTGACGGGCTGCCGGGATAGGGGACATCCTTTTCCGCCCGGGTGTGCGGGGCGTGGTCGCTGCCGAGCACATCGACGGTGCCATCCTGGATCGCCGCCCAGAGAGCGGCCTGGTGCCGGGCATCGCGGATGGGGGGGTTCATCTGGGCATAGCTGCCCAGCCGGTTGTAGCACTCGGGTGCGCACAGGGTCAGATGCTGGGGGAGCACCTCGACAGTGGCGAGATCCTTGTTCGAGCGCAGGAATTCGAGCTCCTCGGCGGTGGTGACATGCAGCACATGGACGCGCTTGCGGTGGCGGCGGGCAGTGGCGATCAGCCGGCGCGTCGCCGTCAGCGCGGTAAGCTCATCGCGCCACAACGGATGGAGATGCGCCGTTGCACCGGTCGCCGGGATCAGCCGCCTGCGCTCCAGCAGACGCGGCTCGTCCTCGCAATGCACCGCCATGCGCCGGCGGATGCTCATGACGATGCGCTCGAGCGTGGGATCGTCTGCCACCAGCAGCGACCCGGTCGAACTGCCCATGAAGACCTTGATGCCGCAGCACCCCGGCAGGCGTTCCAGCTCGTGCAGGATGTCGGCGTTCTCGGCCGCGCCGCCGAGATAGAAGGCATGGTCGACCCAGGCGCGGCCCTTGGCGCGCGCGAGCTTGTCGCCGAGCGCCGCGGGGGTAGTGGTCGAGGGCTTGGTATTGGGCATCTCGAAGAGGGCGGTGATGCCGCCGAGGGCGGCCGCGGCGGTGCCCGAGGCCAGGTCCTCCTTGTGCTCCAGGCCCGGTTCGCGGAAATGCACCTGGCTGTCGATGGCGCCGGGCAGCACGTGCAGACCCCGGGCATCGATGCTCTCGGCGGCGCTGGCGCTGCCGAGGCTGCCGATGGCGGCGAAGCGCCCCGCCGTGATGCCGATGTCCGCGATCGCGGTACCGGCGTAACCCACTACCGTACCGCCGCGGATGATCAGATCGTAAGTGCTCATGGACGCGCCCTGCCGGATGCCGAAGGAAGAGGTTGGCTCATTGGGGCTCCATCAGCACGAGGGAGGAGGCGGCGCTGCCATCGCCGCTGTCGTCCCCCAGATCGCGCGTATCGCGGTGCTCCAGTGCGGAAGGGGGGGTGAAGGCTCCGGTCTTGACGCGGACCTGATCGAGCTGGTCGAGATTGCGCTCCAGGCTATGGACCAGCGAACGGGCATCGTGGTAGCGGGCCTGGGGATCCTGCTGCATCATCTTCAGCAGGGTCTTGGCGGTCAGTTCGCTGACGCCATTGGCGAGCAGCCGGACGTCCGGCCGTTCGGCGCCGAGGTGCTGGAGCATCTGCCGGTCCGGAGCACCAGTGAAGGGTGGTTCACCGGCCATCAGCCAGTAGCCGATGCAGCCGAGCGCATAGATGTCCGCCTCCGGGCCGCAGCGCGGGCCATCGCCGAATTCCTCCGGCGCCGCCCAGGAATGGCGAGACAGCTGGACAGCGGACCAGCCCGCTCGCGGCTGCAGCTGGTCGGCATCGGTGCAGAGCGCGTAGTCTCCGAGGGCTGCTCGGCCATCTGCATCGAGCAGGATGTTGCCTGGTCGCAGATTGCCATGGAACCGCCGCTCGTGGTGCAGGAGCGCCAGGCCCTTGGCGGCTTGACGCAGGATGGTCAGCGCCCGCGCCTCGGAGGTCACGCCCTTGGCGGCGGAGCGCTGCTTGGTGTCCCTGCCCTGGCGGTACTCCTGGATGAGCGCCACTTGGCCGTCCTGGGTGCGCAGGGCGGCTATAAAGTTGACCAGGTACCGCTGGCCGGAACCTTGGAGGGAACGCAGGCGTGAGACCAGCCGATCGCTGTCGGTTTCCTGGGGAACCAGGGCTGGCAGGAAGAGCTTCGCGGTCACCAGGCCCTTCTCGCCCATCGCCAGCCAGGTGGTCCCCAGCGAGCCGACGCCCAGACGTGCGAGCAGGCGGTAGCCCTCCAGGGCGGTGGCGGAGGTGGGGAGCAATGCGATCAGAAGGCGGAGCGTCTCGCCCGGCAGGGAGGTGGGATTCTCCGCCAGCTTGGCGGCGATCCCCTGGATGTCGCCGGCGAATCCGACCAGCACGTGTCGAAGCGCCAGGGCCTGCTTGACATCGATGATGCGTTGCCGCAATCCCGATTGCAGGAGGGCCGATGCAGCTGGCTGGGCGATGCTCACGTGGAGGGTCCTGGGTGCGGCTCCTCATTTGTCGGCCCCTCGTCCATCCAGGCAAGGCACTCCTGCGGCGGGATGCCATCGGTGCGGCCGACCAGGCGAGTCGCCTGCGCTTCGAGCTGATGCATGGTGATGGCCAATTGGCGGCGGCGCTCATGGAGGTCACGTGGACTCGGCTCCGCTTGGTCGAAGAGCAGAGGGGAGCCGTAGATGACTGCGACACGCGAGAAGGGCAGCGGGATGCGGAAGGAGTCCCAGCTCCGCTTGAGGGTGAGTTCCCGCCGCGAACGTGCGACCACCGGCAGAATCGGCACACCGCATCGCCGCGCCAGTTCGACCGCCCCCGGCTTGACATGCTTGAATGGGCCGCGGGGCCCATCGACGTTGATCACCGCGAAGTAGCCATCGCGCAAGGCCTTCATCAGCTCGAAGGCGGCGAATGCGCCACCGCGTGAACTCGATCCACGCACGACGCGGATACCGATCTTCTCGAGGTAATGCGTGGTGATCTCACCATCGCGGGATTTGCTCGCCAATGTCGCGATCGGCAGATGATGGTGCGGGCCGAGGATGGAGAGGATGCTCTGGTGGAAGTGGCAGACCAGGAAGGTGCGAGTTGGGCTGAGGGCTGCCGCCTTGCGCAGGTTCTCGAGGCCGTAGAGGCGGAACCGCAGCGTGCGGGTGAGGTTCCAGATCAGGCCATGGATCAGGGCCGGAGACGGGGTTATCCTCATGACCGGCAGCGGGTCGCTGCGGCATCCCGAATCGGTGGTGCAGGCGTGCAAACAGGCATGGCTGCCATTGACGACAGGCCGTAGAGTTGGGCAACCCTTTTTGCTGCGGGGGTGAACCGCAACTACCCCGGTTTTCCGGTCGACGGGGAATCAGTGGAGACATGCGCTTGATCTTCCCGGTTGAGTGCCTAACCTGCGCCTCCCGCAGAAAAAAACCCCTGCCCGGGTGGCGGAACTGGCAGACGCGCTAGGTTCAGGTCCTAGTATCCTTAACAGATGTGCAGGTTCGAGTCCTGTCCCGGGCACCATAAACCCCTGTAACTGTGATGGTTACAGGGGTTTTCCTTTGTGAGCTGGACACCATGCAGGCGCTAGGTTCCGTCGTCATGATCCACTGCAATGGTGTTCAATTGCCCAATCTATTGGTGAGTTCAAGATCGGCTGCAGGGACTACCGGCCATGATTCCATTGAATGATGCCAAATGGGCAGCGCTCACTCATGCATACGGTTCAGCTGCGGACATCCCCTCGCTGCTCAAGCAAGCGGCGGCGTTCCCGGCAGATACCACAGGTGATTCCGAGCCGTATTTCACGCTCTGGAGTTCGCTCTGTCATCAAGGTGATGTCTATCCTGCATCGTACGCTGCAGTGCCGCATTTCGTTTCAATGCTCGAGGCCAACTCGCAAAGCGCTCCTTGGTCGATACTGCAGCTGATCGTGTGCATCGAGATCGCGAGATCCAAGAATCGAGGACCTGCTCTTGCAGACGATCTCTCCTCTCCATATGTGGAGGCCCTCAAGCGATTGCCAAAGGCGGTGGCAGCAATGTCATGCCGAACTTGGGATGAAAGCTTTACGCGCATTGCTGCTTCTGCAATCGCGGCTGCAAAGGGTCAGGCTGCCTTAGCCGAGGCCATTATGGAATTGGAGCCGGAGCAGATTCCACAATTCATGGCCATGGTTTTCGGGGCGTAAGAGATCAAGGAATGGCTGGCTGCATCAAGCGACGATATTGCCTGATTAGCGTTGAACGCTTGTCCGTTTCATCGCACTTCGAAGAATTCCGTTTATGCGCGTCTGATAACCGCTCCCTTTGCTTTTGAGCCAATCCACCACATCGCTGTCGAGCCGTATTGTCACACGTGCTTTGCGGCTGCCGCGTGGCCTGCCTCGGTGGCGGACTGCCTTGCTTAGTTGAGCAGCTGAAAGAGGGGGATTCTCATCGTCATCATGTGCCACGGGTCGCAAACGTAGGGAATTCAGGCGTGCGATGTCTGCTGCGGTCAAGGTGGGAGCGGTCGATTTTCTTTTCATGATTTAATCTCCGCGGGCATAGTAGGTGCGTTCTTCTGCGCGAGTGGCTACTCGAGCACTGATGATCCGATCGCGCTCACCTCGCTCTGTATAGACAATGGTCACCACCAGAGTCGTGAGCGGTATTTGGGCGATGAGGAGCCATCGATTATCGGAGTATCGCTCGTCGGGGACGTCAAGACCATTGGGATCATCGAAGGCCCCGCAGGCATCTCGGAATCTGATTCCATGTTTGGCCTTATTGCTCCGGTCCTTCTCTTCGTCCCATTCAAATCGGTCATCGCGGTACATGTCATTCCTCTCATTTTCTGTACGTACAAAAAATAGCTAGTAAATTGATCTATGCGCCTCGCGCTGACCCGATTGATTGCGCTTGAAGCTCCGAGAGTCAAAGGCAGGGCTTCTGGTCATGGAGGTGTCCAAGTCAGTCAATCTTAGTCCATGTCAGTCCATGGGTTTATACAAACACTATATCATAAAGGAAGTGATTAAAGCAATTTACAGGCAATTGACGTGATTGAGGGGATGGACTCCTTCAAGGTGTCCACGCCAGTCCAAGCCAGTCCACCTGAGTCCAAGCCAGTCCATGGGTTTCTACTGACCCAAAATCACAAGCTTTGTGCATAAAGTCAGTTACGGCTTTCCATGCGCAGACTTCAGGTCCTAGTAATAGCAATACTGTGCAGGTTCGAGTCCTGTCCCGGGCACCATAAACCCCTGTAACTGTGATGATTACAGGGGTTTACTTTTGGCGCCAGGTTGGCTCAAGATTCTCACGATACGGGGTCAGCGCCATGGTGGCGATGAAGGACGCCGGGATCCTGCTGCCGCTAGGTAATGGCAGTCACCAGCAGCGTTTTTTCCGCTGAAATAATCGACGTCCTCCCTGTCGATACGAGCAGAGGTTGGCATTTTCTGCCTCTACCGATTCGTGGGTGTAGGGGCATGTCGAAATCCCTGCCTCCAAGGCCAGCGCGTAGAACTCCAGTCGGCTAACGCCCAACATTGTCGCTGCTTCCCCCTCACCGATCTTGCCCGCATCGTAGATTGCCAATACCAGGGCGCGGAACTCGTCCAACGGCACCTGGACTGCAACGGGGCATCCGCTTTCATCCACGAGAAAGTGAGGATGGATTGCGATCATGGCTTTGAGAATACTTCCGAACCGTAGCGCTCGGCCATAACCACGACGCTCAGACGGTGGCGGATTCCGGTACTGCCACCGTCTGGGATGCGCGCACCGGCGCGCTCGCCAGGCCGAGGAGGCGCAAGGCGCGGATGGTCTGCCAGCCGAGATCGAGCTGCCAGCCGATGCCGATGCGGTCGCCGGCCGGCCGCTGATGATGGTTACCATGCCAGTTCTCGCCCTGTCCGAGATGGGCGAATACCAGCCAGGCGACATTGCGGCTCGAGCCGTCCTTGCCGTCCTGGGGTCCGAGGTGGCACACGCTGTTGACTGTGCACTGCACATGCAGCGCCCACAGCAGGCGCACCGGTCCGATCCAGAGCATGGCGGCAAGGGCATCCCGCCAGGGTGCCTGGATGAACCACAGGGCACCGCCGCCGAGGGCGAGCGCCAGCACCAGCGGCTGCAGCGTCGTCCATATGCGGTACTGCAGCGATGAGAGGTCGCGGACGTGGCGCCGCGAGGAACGCTGATCGGCCTGCCACAGCCAGCGAAGATGCGACCACCAGAAGCCGCCATGGTGAGGCGAGGAGATGTCGCCCGGGCGATCCGAGTGGGCGTGGTGGTGGCGGTGGTTGCCGACCCAGTTGCAGGGGCTGCCCGAGCCGTTGAACATGGCGAAGAAGATCAGCGGCTGCTCGACGATAGAATGGACCTTTAACGCGCGGTGGGCGAGGGCGCGGTGGTAGACGACGGTGGTCCCGAGGCCGCCGACGAAGAGGATGAGCGCCGAGCAGATCAGCGCCGACCATGGCGGCAGCGGCAGCAGCACCAGGCCGACCACCACGCTCACATGCAGGAAGGCGATCCACAGCATGGTGGGAAGCTCGCCCGGGGCGCAGGACAGCCAGGCCCGGGGAGACCAGACACTGGCGGTGTAGAGCGGGGACGGTTCATTCGATGGGTGGGGCATGCGGCGGTCCTGGTTGTCGGTGTGGCAGGTGAGACGGTCACGACGGTGGCGCAGGCGGTCATCGCCAGACCTGTCGGATTGGACGGGTCAGCGTTTGTCGCTGGACCGCACGGGGTTGGAGAGGGTGGGGAAAAGCCCGGCGGCGCGGTACTGCGCGCTGGCGGCGGATGCGTGCGCGGCAGATAGTCGGGTGCTGGCGGCCACAGTGCGCAGCGCAGTGGACCAACCCGGTGATGCTCCATCCCTCATGTCCGGCGAACTCCAGAAAGGCCACATACTGGCGTAATTGCCGCAATTGCCGGTCGATCACGATGAGCACCGGACGTGCAAAGGATGGCAGCATAGCGATGTACAGTAGCAGCGCCAGGGAAGGATGCCCAACCTGCGGGCCCAGGTCAGCTTTTCCCGTTTAGTCCCCACAGAGGCGGCGTACTCTCGCCTGCCACTGTAATGCCCGATTCAAAAACATTACAATCACCGGTGATTTTACACCTTATTTCCTAGCACGTCCTCGGATTCCCCTCGTCCCGCTTGGAGGATCTGGTTGGCAGGTTCGGCCACCAGAGGCTTGGTGGCCTTATCGACCGGGCTTCTATCGCTCAGTCTTCAGGTCCTTGTAAGAGCAATATTGTGCAGGTTCGGGTTTGACTCACTCCAGGCGCGCCATTCATCGGGAGACTGGCCAATGAAGCATGATCCCGTCGGACGCGCCATGTCTGCGGCTGGTTCCAGGGAGCGGCAGATGTCTCCACCTATGGCAGCAGAAGTAGATAGTGACCGGCGTCTCGTTGACAGGAAGCGCCGCTGAGGATAAGGGTTTTCAGTCACCGGCCTGCAGCACCACGGTAACATGCCACTCAACACCTCAGCTCTGCGAGTCGCGATCGTCCATGAATGGCAGGAGCATCTCGCCGGTTCCGAGCGCGTCTTTGAGGAATTGCTCAGGATCTGGCCCCAAGCCGATCTTATCAGCCTGGTCGATTTCCTGCCTCCCGGACAGGGTCGGGCCTGGCTGGGCGGCCGCCCGGTCCAGACCAGCATCCTCCAGCACCTGCCCCTGGCCCGCCGGTCCTTCCGCTACTACCTGCCCCTGATGCCGCTCCTGGTCGAGCAGTTCGACCTCAGTGCATACGACTTGGTGCTCAGCTCCAGCCATGCGGTGGCCAAGGGCGTCCTGACCCGACCAGGTGCATGTCAGCTACGTGCATACCCCCTGCCGCTATGCATGGGATTTGACCCATACCTATCTCCGAGCCTGGGACCGGTGCAGCGCCTCATGGCCAAGCCGATCCTGCACTACCTCCGGCTCTGGGATGTGCTCAGCTCCGGTAGGCCGGACGTCATCGTCGCCAACTGGCGCCATGTCGCTGCGCGGATACGCAAGGAATGGCGGCGGTCCGCTACCGTTGTGCATCCACCGGTGGATATCGAACGGTTTCGCCATGACAGTCCCCGGAACGGGCGCTTCATGACCATCTCGCGCCTGGTCCCCTATAAGCGTGTGGATCTGCTGATCGAGGCATTCAACTAGCTGGCGCTGCCTTTCGACATCGTCGGGGAGGGCTCCGAGCGTGGCCGCCTGCAGCGCCTTGCCGGTCCAACCATCCGACTGCTTGGCCATCTCGAGGATGCCGATCTTACCAGTCGCCTGGAATGTTCATGCGCCTTCGTCTTCGCTGCCGAGGAGGATTTCGGCATCGCCACGATGGAGGCGATGGCCTGTGGCACTCCGGTCATCGCTTGGTCGCGTGGAGGCTGCTTCGAAACCGTCATATCGGGTGTCACTGGCATCCTCTATGAGCAGCTGGACGTGGCCGCGATCTGCGCGGCGGTCCGCGATTTCATCTCCGGCCGGATCTCCTTCGATCCATCTCGCATCGCCCAGCACGCGCCGGGTTTCTCGGCCAGCCGGTTCACCGAATCCATGAAGCACGCAGCCGCAGAGGCCATGGCTTCACGCAGCGGCAGCCCGGTGGACCGCCACGGCAATGCAGGGCAAGGGCGCCCACCGCATTTCGGCGATGGCATCGGAATGGCCAGCGAGCGCATGATGGTCCGGAAAGAACCGCCTGTCCTGGCCTGACCGTTAGCATGGCGACGTCCAGATCTCCGCCAGCATATCCGGTCAGGCCGCCGACACCGGGGAGCGGCACCAAATTCTGACGACCGCTCGAAGTAGAAGGGAACGACCTTGGGGAGAATGCCTCCTCAGAATCGTCAACTGATCAGTTATCTAGGCCAATTGGGCGTCCGCCTATGAACGGTGCTCCCCTCGTTGATGTCCGAGTCGTAGGCGGCGAGGTGGGCCAAGATCTCGGTCACTTCACTTGGGTTGTGCCCCATCCAGGCAGCGATCTTATACAGCCTCACGCCTGCCTGCGCATAGAGGCTGGCGATGGTGTGCCGCATGACGTGGGCAGTCATGCGCTGCGAAGTGTGCGAAGAACTCGGTGACCTCTGTCGAGCTGTGCCCGATCGCTGCAAAATGGGCCATACAGGATCAAAATTGCGATTTCCCGCTTTCCTTCCCCTGCTCGGCCCGCAACGTTGCCCTGTTCGGTGCCCGGTGCACCGCGAGGAGTTGCACATGGATGGATGGATGAGACCCCTGCTCCCGGCGGCGCTGTTCCTCGCCCTGGCCCTCGCCGGCCGCGCCGAACTATCCTGCGCCGACGCTGCCTCCGCAGCTGCTATTCCGACTAGCGCGGCTATGCAAAAGTGGCTCGAGACCCGCGCTGCCCAGCGCGCCGGCCGGGCGGAGCTCCAGCGTGGCGCGGAGAAGGATCGCGTCGAGCGGGCCGCAGCGGCGGTAAAGATCGCCCTCGAGGTGGTCGAGAAAGCCAACGTCGACCGGGTCGCCGGGCAGGACGCACTGTTCAAGCGCATGTGCGCCTTCATCGATTACCTCGACCCGACCCAGGTCGGTCAGGTGTCACGTCTCGTGGTGGAGCTGCCCCCCGAGCCTGCGATGTCCGATGCCAAGGCCCAGCACATCTGGACGGCATATGTCGATCCCAAATGCAAGGCGCTCGTCCAGTCGACCGAGAAGCTCGGGCAGAAGGCCCTCGATTTCGGCGTCTATGACATCGCCCACGACTGCCTGGACCAAGTCCTCACCTTCAACCCTGACAGCCCCGGCCTGCGCAAGGCGCTCAACTTCACCAAAGCCGGCGGGCGGTGGTACGGTCCTAAGGACATGGAGGCGGTGAGGTCCGGGCTGCAGTGGAACGATAAGCTGGGCTGGATCGTCGCTAAGGAGGCGGCGCGCTACGCCAAGGGCGACTACTATGACCTCCAGGAGCAGCGCTGGACGACCCTAGAGGCGGCCGAGGCAGTGCATGCGACGCTGGACAAGGAATGGCGGATACTCACCGAGCACCTGGAAATCAGCGGCAACGCCCCGCTCCACGACCTAATCGATGTCGCCAACCGGCTCGAGGAATTCTATGCGCAAATCTTCGCCTCGTACGCCGCCTTCTTCGCCAAGGACAAGAGCGACGTGAAGCTGATCTTCGGCCTACTTGACCACGAGCGCCTGCTTGTGAGCGTGGCCAAGGACAAGGAGGACTACCGGAAGTCGCTGCCTTCCGGCGTGTCTGCGGGTTGGTCGGCCGGGATGTGGATCCCCGCTGTCGGCTCATCGTTCTTCTTCGCTGGCTACAAGGAGGCGATCTACCACGAGTTCACCCACCAGATCCTCCATGTCTTCAGCCACGGCAACCAGTCGCCGGCATGGCTGTGCGAGGGCGTGGCGGTCTATACCCAGAGCCCGCATTTCGGCCGCAATGGCGCCATGCAGCTCGGTGTGCTCGCGGAGAACCACATGGTTCGGATGTACTTCGCCCAGCGCAAGGCCGGCACTGCCATCACCATGGAGCAGACTATGGCGCTCACCGACGGCAGGGTCTGGGCGTCCGCTGACGATCCCTCGGCGAACTATCCGGCCGCCGGAGCGCTGGTCGAATTCTGCATGGAGGGCGAGGGCCGGAGGTACCGTGCCGACTTCATCGACTTCCTGCGCGACAGCTACCTCGGCACCACCATGGGGCGCACCCTCCCCGATTACCTGGGCCTGAACAAGCAGGCCTTCGCGCAGGCCTACGAGAAGTGGCTGGCCAGCGATGGCCTCTCCTAGCCACCAATCGCATGCTCGGAATTCTGAGGAAGATCAGTGTCGTGAAAGCTGAGAGCTCCAAGCTGCGAGCAGCTTGGAGCCGTATTCAGCTGGTACATCTGTCCACGCCCGTCCACGACACTCCTCCTGATTCCAACCCAGTCCAAGAGCCTGCGCTGACATAAAACATACTTCCTCCACGACCCGTGGCAGGACGCCCGCTTCCCATGGGTCAGGCCCGCGCCGTCCATCGCCATGCGAATGAGCGTCTGTTCTTGGGTTATCAAGGAGAAGCCGCTCGTCGCTTTGCGCCGCATGGTCTTCGGACATCGTAATCATGGGGACCCTTCCTCGCTTATCGCGGCGTGTAGCCACGGTCGTTAGGACTTGAACAAAAATAATTATAACAGTATGTCATGGAAGAATCGTATAGTTCCACTCACCATGAAACTTAGCTGGTCTAATCTTTACTCGAGCAAGATCATCATCGCTTACCTTCACTCCCTTTGGGTAGACTTTCGGATCCAATTCACACTGCACCTTCAAACCAGTCGTAGTTGTTGTTGCGGCGATAAGATTTAACACAACGGCATGGCTTATTAAAGGAACCCCTCTCCAATTTTGGCTGATGAACGAGAAGAGTCGATGCTCGATTCGATTCCACTTACTTGTGCCGGGTGGAAAATGACAAACTTGGATCGGCAACTTTAGCTTCGTTGCTAACTTCTGAAGTTCGAACTTCCATAAGCGAACCCTGTATCCATTGCTTCCACCACAGTCTGCGGTTATGAGGATACGTTTTGGTTTTTTGTAAATTGTTGATCCCATACGTCGCCACCATCTTCCTATGGTGGCGACTGCGAACGAAGCTGTATCGTGATCAATGCCCAGACCGACCCACCCTTTATTATGTGCAATATCGTAGATACCGTAAGGATTCACTTTCCCGAGTTTTGGTATGATAAAGTCGTGAGTAAGAGTTCGGACGGGAGTACGCTTCTTTCGCCTTTCTCGCCCAGAATTTGAGAAATTACCCACCTTTTCTTTCTTTTTCGTGTCGACTGAAATCGCCGGTGACTTTGAATTTATGCACGCTGTCACTTGCTTGTTAATATATTTAAACTGCCTATCGCGGTCTTTATTTTGTTTTCCCTCGACTCCTTTTCTGTTCCCCTGCAAACTGTAATCAAGTTCATTCAATAGATTGTGAACAGACATAGGACTGACTTTATGGCCGATGCTCGTCAGTGCATTTGATAACTTACGGAGGCTCTTGCTCGTCCATCTTAAGTTAATCATCGGATCACCTTTTGAAGAAGGCTCGACCAATGACTCAAGATCTTCAATTATCGAGTCGTCTAATTCCGCGATTCTCTTTCGGCCTGCGCCAGGCTGTCGAATTCGAAGGCGACCATCCTCGTGGAAGGACGGGTTACCTTCAATGTCTTGAAGCCCGACGTAAATCGCTCGTCTCGATACTCCAGTCGCGCGAGA
>Ga0302157_10000209_pt1 | contig 77204 bp, 70 predicted proteins | sample I_Bog_N3_3_FD_193502 | JGI IMG/M metagenome (GOLD analysis project Ga0302157, IMG submission 193502) | Peat permafrost microbial communities from Stordalen Mire near Abisko, Sweden - I_Bog_N3_3 | ecosystem: Environmental > Terrestrial > Soil > Wetlands > Peat | place: Sweden: Abisko, Stordalen... | reverse complement strand
AACGAGTTTCCAGCCCCGGGCAACCTGACGAATGTGAAAGCGCCGATGCAGCTTTGGGCTTCAGAGTTTGGCGGCGATGGCGTGTTGCCGGAAACCACGCCTGCACTTGCCAACATGCTGCCCCAAAAGCCGGAGTTCCACCTTGTTTCCGGCGCTGCGCATTTTGCCTTTTTGGCTCCGTGTTCTGCGGCATTGACGCAGGATGCGCCGCAGCTTTGCGTCGATGCCAAGGGATTTGACCGGGTTGCCTTTCACAAGCAGCTTGACGAAAGAGTATTGGAATTCTTTACCGCGCATATTCTCGCGCATTGATTTCATCTGATCCCGAACAGGAGCGTTTATGACCGATACCCCTTACTCCTTCAGCCTGGGAGCTGATGCCGAGGCCATGGCCGTGGTGCGCAAAGGCCTGGAGCGCTTCAATGCGGAGCAGATCGGCGCTTATGCCTATGAGGATTTCCAGCTCTATGCCCGCGACAGTGAAGGCCAGGTGATAGGGGGGATGTTCGGCCATTCCGGGATGGGCTGGCTCTACATTGACTACCTTTGGTTGAACCATGCCCTGCGCAGCCGGGGGTTGGGCGGTCAGTTGTTGAAGAGGGCAGAGGATGAAGCGCGATCCCGGGGATGCAAGGGCGTGTTCCTCTACACCTACAGCTTCCAGGCCCCCGACTTTTATCAGAAACAGGGCTATCAGGTCATGGGTGTACTGGAGGATTGCCCTCCCGGACACCAGCGTTACTACCTGAAAAAATCGCTCCAGGGTTGAAAGGGGATTGGAGCCCGCACGGCCCCAATCCCACCCGGGTTACTGTTTGCCAACCACCAACGCCGGCGTGCGTGGTGGAATCAAGCGTTTGGTCCCAGTCGACTCAAACGCCGAAGCCAGGTGAAGCAGCGCCGAGTCGTCATAAGCACGGCCGGCGAAGGTCAGGCCGACCGGCATGCCGATATCCGCCATGACGCCCATCGGCACGGTGACCGTGGGTACGCCCAGATGGCGGATGGCGAGGTTGCCGTTGGCGACCCAGATGCCGTTGCTCCAGGCGATATCCGCCGACTTTGGATTGACATCGGCATCCGCCGGACCGACGTCGGCCACTGTCGGGAAGAGCACCGCATCGAGCCCCAGGCGATCCATCCACTCTTCGAGATCGATGCGACGGGTCTGTTCAAGCCCACGCAGTCCGTCAGGCACGGTGCTGATCTCGTTCCAGGGGGTAATGCCGCGCTCGGCCATCCGCACATACTCGTCCATGCCGGCGGCCAGGTCGCCTTCGCGGTTGGGCAGGGTGCCCGGGTCGTGGGGGAAAATCTTCGGTCCGTCGACATCCACCAGACGGTTCAACGCGGGATCGCCGTTGGCCCGCAGGAAGTCATCGAAGGCCCAGGCCGACAGATCCCACAACTCATGGTGCAGGAACTCCTTGGACACCAGGCCCCGAGTGAACACCGTCGGCGTACCCGGACGGTCACCTTCGCAGTTCGAGACCAGCGGGAAATCGACTTCGACCACCTCAGCGCCTGCCGCTTCGAGGGCCTTGCGTGCGGCCTCCCAGAGATCGATCACGGAGGCGCGGGTGTTGATGCGTTGTCCCGTTGGGCCACCGATTCCAGGCGCTTCGCTGATGCCTGCTGCTGGATCGGCGTTGATGAACATGCGCGGTACGCCGAAGCGTTTGCCGGCGAGTGCGTCGGTACCGGCGGCCAGTGCGCCATAGGACGCGGGACGCACCGAGGCCACGCTCGGAATCGGCACCCAGGGTTGCATCCGCCACAGATCGCCACGGGTATCGGGGTCTTCCGCGACCACCACGTCGAGCACCTCGAGAAGGTCGGCCATGGTCCTGGCATAGGGTACGACCACATCCATGGTCGGGGTCAGCGGCCAGTTGCCGCGTACCGAGATCACGCCCCGGGAAGGGGTATAGGCACAGAGGCCGTTGTTCGAGGCCGGTCCGCGTCCGCTCGACCAGGTTTCTTCCGCAAGACCAAAGGCCGCGAAGCTGGCGGCGGTTGCAGTCCCGGCGCCGTTCGACGAGCCCGAGGCGAAAGGTGCGGTGAGGTAGTCGGCGTTGTACGGGCTTTCCGCCCGGCCGTAGACCCCGCGCTGCATGCCACCGTTGGCCATGGGCGGCATATTGGTCTTGCCCAGGCAGATGGCGCCGCCGGCGCGCAGCCGCTCGATGGTGAACGCATCGCGATGGGCGATCAGCTTGGCGAAGGCCGGACTGCCGGAGGCCGCTGTGAGTCCCTTGACCAGGTAACTGTCCTTGGCCGTATAGGGAATACCATCAAGTGGTCCCAGCGTCTCGCCCTTGGCCCGGCGAGCATCGGAGGCCTGTGCTTCCTTGAGGGCTTCGGGATTGCGGACTACCACAGCGTTTAGGGCGGTGGCTGTCTCGGGGCCATCGTAGGCCTCGATTCTGGCAAGGTAGGCCTGGACCAGCTCAACCGCCGTGGTCTGGCCGGATTCGAGCGCAGCACGCAGCTGGGCAATGGAAACTTCGGTTACTTCGATCATGTTGTTATCGCCGACTGCGGAGGGGGGCGGGGTGGGTGTGGGCATCATACGGGTTCCGGGCAACTCGATAAGCCCGATGGAAAACGCAGTTTAAAATAAAGGGGGCAGGCCACCAACTTTCGTTGAAGGTGGCCTTCGTTGCGGGGTCTAGATCCGCGCCAATGCCTGCGCCAGGTCCGCCCGCAGGTCTTCGACATCCTCGACACCCACCGACAAACGCACCAGCCCATCGCCGATACCGAGTTGTGCGCGGGTTTGCGCAGGAATGCTGGCGTGGGTCATGATCGCCGGGTGCTCGATCAGGCTTTCGACACCGCCCAGGCTCTCGGCCAGGGCGAAGATCTGCACGCTTTCCAGGAAGCGCTTGGCACCGGCCAGGTCGCTTTTCAGGTCAACCGAAATCATCCCGCCGAAGCCGCGCATCTGCTGGCGCGCCAGTTCGTGCTGTGGGTGTGACGGCAGGCCCGGATAGTAGACGCGCGCCACTTGTGGCTGTTGCTCCAGCCAGGTCGCCAGGTCCAGGGCGTTGCTGCAATGGCGTTCCATGCGCAGCGACAGGGTCTTCACGCCGCGCAGGGTGAGGAAGGCGTCAAAGGGGCCGGCAATGGCACCCACCGAGTTTTGCAGGAAGCCCAGGCGCTCGGCGAGTTCGGGGTTTTGTCCAACCACCGCGATGCCGCCGATCACGTCGGAGTGGCCGTTCAGGTATTTGGTCGTCGAGTGCACCACGATGTCGAAGCCCAGCTCCAGCGGACGCTGGATCCACGGGCTGGCAAAGGTGTTGTCGGCGACGCAGATGATGCCGCGGTCGCGACAAATACGGGCGATGGCGGCGAGGTCGGTGAGGCTCAGCAGGGGATTGCTCGGCGTCTCGACCCAGACCATCCGCGTATTGTCCTGCAGCGCCGCTTCGAAGGCGTTGAGGTCGGTCAGGTCGACGTAGCTGAAGCGGTGCCCGGCGCTGCGTTGACGGACCTTGTCGAACAGGCGGAAGGTGCCGCCGTACAGGTCATTGCCGGAGACCACATGGGCGCCGGCGTCGAGCAGTTCGAGCACAGTGGAGATCGCCGCGAGCCCGGAGGCAAAGGCGAAGGCCTGGGTACCACCTTCCAGATCCGCCACGCAGCGTTCCAGGGCAAAGCGCGTCGGGTTGTGGGAGCGGCCGTAGTCGAAGCCCTTGTGTACGCCGGGGCTTTCTTGCAGATAGGTGGAGTTGGCATAGATCGGCGGCATCAGCGCGCCGGTGGTCGGGTCCGGCGACTGCCCGGCATGGATGACACGGGTGGCGAAGGCGCGGGGTGCGGCGGACTTGTCGTGCTGACTCATGCAAGGGATCTCCGTAAATGATTGAGCAGGTCGACGCGGGTAATCAGGCCATGGAAGCCGGAGGCGTCAGCGATAATCGCCACCAGCCCGCGAGCCAGCTCGGCCTGCAGTTCAGCCAGGCTGGCGGTGGGGGCCAGGGTTTGCAGTTTGTCGGTCATGACGCTGGCCACGCTCAGACGAAAGTGCGCCGCGTCGTCATGCATGCCCAGCAGGATATCCGATTCGTCGATCACGCCCACCAGTTGTTGACCGTCCACCAGCACCGGCAGTTGTGACACGTCCGCCAGGCGCATGCGCTGGAAGGCGGTGAGCAGGGTGTCGCCCGGGCCGACGCTGATCACCCGGCCATCCTCGAAGCGCCGTGCGATCAGGTCACGCAGGTCACCGTAGTGTTTGTACTTCAGCAAGCCTTGATCGTTCATCCACTGGTCGTTGTAGACCTTGGAGAGGTAGCGGGTGCCGGTGTCGCAGACGAAGGTGACGACACGCTTGGGCTCGGTCTGCTCGCGGCAATAGCGCAACGCCGCAGCCAGCAAGGTGCCGGTCGAGGAGCCGCCGAGAATGCCTTCGGCGCGCAGCAATTGGCGGGCATGGTCGAAGCTTTCTTCGTCGCTGATCGAATAGGCCTTGCGCACGCTGGAGAGGTCGGCAATCGACGGGATGAAGTCTTCGCCGATACCTTCCACGGCCCAGGAACCCGCGGTGCCGATGGTGCCGCTGCGGCTGTATTCGGCCATCACCGAGCCGAGCGGATCGGCCAGGACCATGGCCAGGTTTGGCTGCACGCGCTGGAAGAAACGGGTCAGGCCGGTCAGGGTGCCGGCGGAGCCGACGCCGACGACGATGGCGTCCACATCGTGTTGGGTCTGTGCCCAGATTTCCGGTGCGGTACTGGTTTCATGAGCCAGCGGGTTGGCCGGATTGTTGAACTGGTCGGCGAAGAACGCATCGGGAATCTCTTTCGCCAGCCGTGCGGCGACATCCTGGTAATACTCGGGATGGCCCTTGCCGACATCGGAGCGGGTGATATGCACCTCGGCGCCCATGGCCTTGAGGTGCAGGACTTTTTCGGTGGACATCTTGTCGGGCACCACTAGCACCACTCGATAGCCCTTGGCCCGGCCCACCAGGGCCAAACCGAGACCGGTGTTGCCGGCAGTGGCTTCGACGATGGTCGAGCCGGGACGCAGGCGCCCATCGCGCTCGGCCGCATCGATCATCGCCAGGCCGATACGATCCTTGATCGATCCGCCAGGGTTCTGGCATTCAAGCTTGAGGAACAACGTGCACGGGCCGGTATCGAAGCGGCTGACACGTACCAACGGCGTATTGCCGATCAGTTCGAGCACGGCGGGGCGGGAGTTGTTCGGCATGTGTCACCTCTTTACGGGGGAGTTCGTATTGGATGGACAGCAGGCTGGGGCGGCTGGTTGCAGATAAATGCATGGCTTGGACCATAGGCCGGGATTGCATTGGCCGCAACCGTGGGTGGGTAATTGATCGGGCGGGGGGGGGTTAGTGGAGCCCATGTTGTTTGACCGCCGTGGCCATTCGCTGAAGCACGGCGATCTGTTCCGTCGAGTCGCTCTCGAGTGTCTTGAGCTGGGCCTGCAGCGCGGTATTCGGCGGTGGGCCGTGTTGGACCATGATGGCGATCAGGCGACACATTTTCCGCTTGTCGTCGAAGTAGCGAATCATGGTTGACCTTAGGGTGATTTGTAACGAGTTGGCGGGTAGGTGGGCGCCGTTAGCGGCGTTATACAGTTTGTCCCATTGCGGGATGACTTCTTGCAAGATGGTGTTGGCTATTATCGCTCTTTTGCTTGGCGTATCTGCAGGTTGATGCAGGAGCGCGGCCATCTCTTTCATGGCTTGTTGCTCGATCGGCCCCAGGCTGAGCACCAGCGTCTTGAATTGAAGCTCTTCACGGACAACTTCGCTGGAGCGGGCCAACGGGTAAACCGATGCGATCAGGACGGCGAGTACCAGTGCACAGGAAAACAAGGTGCTTTCAAGCGCTACTTTTGTGCGAACCGTCGGGTCAAGCGGCCTGGCCAGCGTCAAACCGAGCAACACGCCACCCAGCAATCCACCGAGATGCGCGCCGTTGTCGATGCCCGGGTGGGTAAAACCGTAGAGCAGGTTATACCCGATGAGTACCAATATAGAGACGCGTTGCTGCACGGCGATCGACTTGGGCAACTCATGGCGGTACTTCAGCACGAACACCAACAGTCCACCGAACACCCCGAAAATCGCGCCCGACGCACCCGCGCTGTTGATCATCGGATGCCATAGCAAACTGGCAATGCTGCCGGTTACGCCGGCAAAGAGGTACAACATCAGGAATCGCCCACTTCCGTACAGACGCTCGGCTAGTCGGCCGATCTGGTAGAGCGTGAACATGTTGAGCATCAGGTGAATCAGGCCGAAATGGACGAACACGGACGTGACCAGGCGCCACCACCCACCCGTCAGGGTTTCAGGCCCGAAGTTCGTACCCCATTTGACGGTCAATGGCAGGTTCTGCGCCATGACGCCAACACCGCCCGCGCACATCGCCAGATACACCAGCACGTTGATCACGATCAGCCCATGGGTGATCCATGTGATCGGTGCCAGTGTAAGAATCCGTTCGGAGTAGCTGGACAGGGCTGCTTGCTCTGCCTCATGGGCAGGCGTTGCTTGCCTGGGGAGTTGTTCGAGGATTTCTTGTGCTGCCTTGCGGCTGGACGCGATCAGGAAGACGTGTTGGATACCGGCTGGCCCATGAATGTCGAAATAGACATACTTTCTGATGGTTTTGGCATCAAAGATCTGGCTGCGCGGGATGACCAGTTTCGTTTCGGTGGCACGCTGGAACAGCTTGCGACTCGACTTGATGAGCACTACTTCCTCATCGGTGACGCAAAGCTCTCCTTTCCTGAGCATGGAGCGCAGAACAGTACCGCGCTGCCCTCGCTGAGGTCTGACGGCGAACCGGGCCCTGGACGTGCCTATGAGCTTGCCGCCCGGAGTCTCCGGGAATTCCGGAGGGAGGGTGAAAGTGAGCATCGTTGGCTCGATCCGCTCCATGTCTTGCGCTTCCTGTCGACTTATTGGTATGCGGCAAAATGCTATCAGTAAGGCATCTCCCACATGATGAAAGATGACTGGACTTCATCCTCAAGGGCGGGTAACAAACAGGGACTGCCACCAGAGGAATTCCAATGAAAGTCCATTTTGTCGTTCACGAGGCCTTCGAGTCGCCGGGTGCCTACGAAGCCTGGGTTGAAGAACGTGGCTACAAGGCAAGCTACTCACGTGTCTATGAGAACCCTGCTTTCCCGGACGCAGATGACTTCGACCTGCTGGTGGTACTGGGTGGTCCCCAGTCTCCGGCCACCACAAAAGAAGAATGCCCGCACTTCGACGCCACCGCCGAATGTGCGTTGATCGCCAAAGCCGTTGCGGCGCAAAAGGCCGTGGTGGGTGTCTGTCTCGGTGCCCAACTGCTCGGTGAGGCGCTGGGAGCAAGGTTCGGTCACAGCCCCGAGAAAGAGATCGGCAAGTACCCGATCACCCTTACCGAGGCGGGGAAGGACAACGACAAGATCGCCCATTTCGGCGACGTCCTGGAAGTCGGGCATTGGCACAACGACATGCCCGGCCTCACCGAGAACGCCAAGGTCCTGGCCTATAGCGAAGGCTGTCCTCGGCAGATCATCGAGTACAGCCCGCTCGTGTATGGCTTTCAATGCCACATGGAATTCACCCTCGATGTCGTGGAGCGGCTTATCGCCGCGTCCGAGAACGAACTCACGGAGGCCATCGGCCGCCGTTTCGTCCAGCAGCCGGCAGCCCTTCGTGCGAATGACTATGGGCAAATGAACCAGAAACTCTTTGGGTTTCTGGACAAGCTGGTGGCGCAATACACACTACGCTGAGGTCATAAAAGGGTTTCGAGGTGGTGACTCGGGACCTGCTCCGGTCGATCTAAGCCCATAGAAACAGGGTGGTTTCCATTCGCTTCTGAAGGGTGCTGTCGTCGGCTCCCGGGGGAATCTACATCAGCATCTCGGCTCGCCGCACCTCATCACGCGCCACCCCGGTGGCCCAGGCATATCATGCGCATTCTGTCCGAAGCACCCCGTGAGCGGTCACCCCAAACCTATCTGCTGGCAGGCACGCTGTTGCTGCTGCTCATCAGCAGCCTTTTCTGTGGGCTGAGTGTCGTCCTGCCAGGCAACCGCAGTGGCGGGTTGATGGTGGGCACTATCGCGCTGCAGGCCTTGATCGGTGTGTTCGCGGTCATGACTTTCCTGCTCCAGCAGCGTCAGGCCGGCCGGCTGAAACAGAACAAGGCGTTCCTGAAACTGCTGACCCAGCGGATTCCTAGCATGCTCTACCAGTACCAGATGAAATCCTTCGGCCAGGACAGTGCATTTACCTATTGCAGCGAGGGCATCCAGCGGGTGTTCGGGCTCAAGGCCAGTGATGTGGTCGGGCTGTCCTATGCCGACAGCCCGTTGTTCAAATGCGTCTACCCACCCGATCTGGACAAGATCATGGCGGCTACCACTGCGTCGATGAAGGCCGGTGGGACCTCCCATTGTGATTTCCGCGTGCAGCAGGCCGACCAGCCGCTGCGTTGGGTGCGCGGGGATTTCTACGTCGAGCGCCAGGCCGATTCCACCTATGTCTGGTATGGCTCGTGTACCGACATCAGCGAGTTGAAAGAGCGCGAGGAGGCCTTGCTCAAGCAGTCGATCACCGACGAGCTGACCGGCATCTACAACCGCCGCTACTTTATGGAAAACCTGACGCGGCTGATTGCCCAGGCACGGCGTTACGCGGTGGATGTGTCGCTGGTGATGATCGATCTGGACCATTTCAAGCAGATCAATGATCGTTGGGGGCATGAAACCGGCGACCAGGTGCTGCGCCAATCCTGTGAACTGATTCGCGACCGGCTGCGCATCACCGATATCTTCTGCCGGGTGGGGGGCGAAGAGTTCGCGATTCTCTGCCCGCATACTGACGGCCCGCAGGCCATCCAATTGGCGGATAAGCTACGCCGATCACTCTCGGCCATGCCGATAGAGGATTGTGGTCCGATCACCGCCAGTTTTGGCGTAGCCTGCTGGCGACCGGGCGAAGAGGGCAGCGATCTGTTGCGTCGAGCCGACTTCGCCACCTACAGCGCCAAGCGCAATGGACGCAACACCGTGGTACTCAGTGACGGGCAGCCGATGTAGGCTGGCTGATTGCACGGCTTGCGTGTGGCCTAACAGGATTGATCAGGGGGCGTGCGGATGAGTGCGGAAATCGGCTTTATCGGGTTGGGTGTCATGGGCACCCCCATGGCGCTCAACCTGGCTCGTGCAGGCACACCGTTACTGTGCTGGAGCCGTTCCGACGGCAGTTATGAGGCCTTGCGCGAGGCGGGGGCACGGATTGCACGGAGCCCGGCCGAGGTGTTTGCGCAGTGCCGCACGGTGATTCTGATGCTGGCCAACGACCCGGCAATCGATGAGGTCCTGGGGCGAGGCGGGGAGCACTTCGGTGACCGGGTTGGCGAGCGTCTGATCGTCAATATGAGCACCACTTCAGCCGAGTACTCGAAGGCACTTGCCGCCGATATCCACGCGGCAGCCGGACGTTACGTTGAAGCCCCGGTGTCGGGGTCGCGCAAGCCCGCGCAAGCCGGGCAACTGGTGGTCATGCTTGCCGGCGAGCCCGAGGATGTCGAGAGCATTCGCCAGTTGGTCAAGCCCCTGTACCGCGACAGCTTTGTCTGTGGCGCGGTGCCGTCGGCGCTGACGATGAAGCTGGCGGTCAATCTGTTCCTGATCACCCTGGTGACCGGTCTGTCGGAGTCGGTGCACTTCGCCCAGCAGCACGGTATCGATCTGGCGCAGTTCGCCGCGGTCCTGAATGCCGGGCCGATGGCCAGCGATGTCTCCCGGGTCAAGCTGGGCAAGTTTGTCGCGGAGGATTTTTCGGTGCAGGCTTCGATTGCCGATGTGCAGAAGAACAGCCGGCTGGTGAGTGAGGCCGCGCGAAACGCGGGCATCGCCTCGCCGGTCCTCGATACGTGCCATGCGCTCTACAGTGAAACCCTGGCCATGGGGCAGGGGGCGTTGGATATGGTGGCGGTCATCCATGCGATCGAGCAACGTACCCTTGCAGGTTCATGAACACGGGGGTGTTTCAGTCAGTGCTGGCCATCTGTGTTGGTTTGCAGTTGAGGTAGGCCGAGGATTTCAGCCAGTGCTTGTCGGGGTACCAGACAAACATGAACTGACCGTCCTTGAGTTTGTCCACCACCTGCCGCGCGACTTGCGGGCGGACAGCGGGGCAGCCCTGGCTGCGACCGAGACGACCTTCGCGCTTGCTCCACAGCGGGCTTACGTAGTCGGCCGCGTGAATCACGATGTCACGGTCGCGGGCGCGGTCATTGATACCCGGTTCCAGGCCGTCCATGCGCAGTGAATAACCATGGGTGCCTTCATAGCTTTCCTGGGTGCGGAACAGGCCCAGGCTGGATTGATAACTGCCGACCTGATTGGAAAACTGGGTGGCGAAGTTTTCCCCGGACTTCTGTCCGTGGGCGACCAGGTCGCGCAGCACCAGGGTCTTCTTGCGCAGGTCGAAGATCCACAGGCGTCGTTTGGTCGAGGGTTGCGAGTAGTCGATCACCGCCAGGCGCTCGGATTGTTCGAGGCCACTGTTGATGGCGCATTGCATGGCGTTCAGGGCGTTTTTCAGGACCCGGGGGTTGAGTTCCGGCGCCGCGTGGGTGAGTCTGCGATACAGCGTCGATTCATGGCCCTTGGCAGCCAGGGCAGAACTGCAGGGGGCGGCCAGAGTCAGAATGATAAGACAGAGTCGAGAGCAAGAAGTCAGCATGTTGAAGAGTGCCTTGGCCGTCAGTCCAGGCTCGCGCGCCCCATCGGTCTTCGGGCAGCGTGGTCACAGGCTGCCTGAAGGTTTTTCGCTTCTGTTGCAGCTGTGAACTATCAATGCGACGACCGTGGATTGGAGTCAAGCCGTTGTTCAAAAAACACGCATATTACTTGAGCATTTACCTGCTCGTGGTGCCACTGGTCGCGACAGCCGAAGACCTGCTCACCGATCCACCCACGCCTTTGCCGTCGTTCCTGACGCAGTTGTCGACCGAGTGCCCGAGCCTGGTCGCACAATTGGACGCGTTGGCGCAGCAGCGCTTGCAGGCGTTTTACCAGTCGCAGAATGACGGGCCTGTCTGGTCCGTCAGCGGGCGTCTGTCGGCCTTGCAGGAGCAACTGCCGTTGTTGGTCGATGATGGCCTGGATCCGGCGCATTACCCGTTGCCCCAGGACACGGGGACCGGCAACGCGCTGTGTACCGATGTCGAGATCAGCCGGCAGTATCTGCAAGCCTTGCAGGACTTGCGTTACGGTCGTTTGCAACAGGCGCGCTTCGAGCCGCTCTGGCATGCACAGCCGTCGACCCGGGACGTCGACGCCGAGGTCCTGGCGCTGGCCACGACGGGGTTGCAGGATATGGCCCAGGCGTTCGAGCAGGCGCGGCCGAATATCGAGTTGTATCGCAGCCTGCGGCGCGTCTACGCGGCGCAGCGCCTGCAGCCATTGGCTCATTGGCAAGCGATCGCCGGCGGTCCCTTGCTGCGTCCCGGTATGGAGGACGCGCGGATACCCGCGCTGGCGCAGCGAATGCTTGCCGAGGGGTATCTGGAGAGCCTGCCCAGCGGTCCTGAAAAAGTCTACGGCGAGGAGCTGAGCAGCGCAGTCAAGCACTTTCAGCTGAGCCATTCGCTCCAGGGTGATGGGGTGATCGGGCCGGGCACCCTGACGGAGCTGAATATCAGCCCGGCGCTGCGGCGCGAGCAGTTGCGCATCAACCTCGAACGCTTTCGCTGGCTGGCACCGGACCTGGAGCCCGAGGGGATTCTGGTGAATGTCGCGGCGGCCCAGTTGAGCGTCTATCACGACGGCGCGCCGGTGTGGCAGACGCGCCTTCAGGTGGGGCGTGCCGATCGACAGACACCGCTGTTGAAATCGCGGGTCACCCGGCTGACCCTGAACCCGACGTGGACCGTGCCGCCGACCATCATGCGCGAGGACAAGCTGCCGGCTATCCGCCAGGACCCGACGTACCTGAGCCAGCAGAACCTGCAGATACTGGACAGTGAAGGCCGCCCGCTGGCGGCGGATACCATCGACTGGGAGCGGCCCGGCAATATCATGCTGCGCCAGGGGGCCGGCCCGAGGAACCCGCTGGGCAAGATCGTCCTGCGTTTCCCCAACCCCTTTTCGGTGTACCTGCATGACACGCCCAGCCAACCCCTGTTTGCCAAGGGCCCGCGGGCCTTCAGCTCGGGCTGTGTGCGGGTCGAGCAGCCGATGCACCTGCGGGACCTGTTACTGACCCCGGTCGAGCGCGCACGGACCGATGAGTTGCTGGCGACCGGCACCACCCACGAATACAGACTGGCCGCGCCGGTGCCGATCCTGCTCGGTTACTGGACGGTGCAAGTCGATAGTGACGCAACCTTGCTCTATTCCCCAGATATCTACGGGCATGATCCGGTGCTGTTGAAGGCCTTGGGAGGTGTGTCCGGTCGCTGAGTGCCGCAACTGAAAAGCACAAGACTTCCGAGTGAAAAACCGGATAATGGCGGCCAATTATTTGTCTCGTTATTTTGGTAATTCCCGCATGGAAATCAAGGTCAATTTTCTCGACAACCTCCGGCTTGAAGCCAAATTCGATGACTTCACGGTGGTGGCCGATCAACCTATTCGCTATAAGGGCGATGGATCGGCCCCCGGACCGTTCGATTACTTTCTGGCTTCGTCGGCGTTGTGTGCGGCTTACTTTGTGAAGTTGTACTGCGACACCCGCAATATCCCCACTGACAATATCCGCCTTTCACAGAACAATATTGTTGACCCGGAAAATCGCTACAACCAGATTTTCAAGATTCAGGTCGAGTTGCCAGCGGATATCTCCGACAAGGACCGCCAGGGCATTTTGCGTTCCATCGACCGTTGTACGGTCAAGAAGGTGGTGCAGGCGGGGCCTGAGTTTGTCATTGAAGAAGTGGAAAATCTGGATGCCGATGCCCAGGCGTTGCTGATGCCGAGTTCGGCTTTGGACGCGGCCACCTACATTGCCGGCAAGGACCTGCCGCTGGAACAGACCATCGCCAATATGTCGGGCATTCTGGCCGGCCTGGGCATGAAGATTGAAATCGCTTCGTGGCGCAATATCGTTCCCAATGTGTGGTCGCTGCATATCCGCGATGCGCACTCGCCAATGTGTTTTACCAATGGCAAGGGCTCGACCAAGGAAGGCGCGTTGGCGTCGGCGTTGGGCGAGTTTATCGAGCGACTGAATTGCAACTTCTTCTACAACGATCAGTTCTGGGGCGAAGAGATCGCCAATGCGGCGTTTGTGCATTATCCGAACGAGCGCTGGTTCAAGCCTGGCCGCAAAGATGAGCTGCCGGCTGAACTTCTCGACGAGCATTGCCTGGCGATCTACAACCCGGATGGCGAGTTGCGTGGCTCCCATCTGATCGATACCAACTCCGGTAATGAAGAGCGTGGTATCTGCTCGTTGCCGTATGTGCGTCAGTCGGATGGCGAGGTGGTGTATTTCCCGTCCAACCTGATCGAAAACCTGTTCCTCAGCAATGGCATGAGTGCCGGTAATACGCTGGCCGAAGCGCAGGTGCAATGCCTGTCGGAAATCTTCGAGCGCGCGGTAAAGCGCGAAATTCTCGAAGGTGAAATCGCACTGCCTGACGTACCACAGGAAGTCCTGGCGAAATACCCTGGTATCCTGGCCGGTATCCAGGGCCTGGAAGAGCAGGGCTTTCCGGTGCTGGTGAAGGATGCGTCCCTGGGTGGGGAATTCCCGGTGATGTGCGTCACCCTGATGAACCCACGTACTGGCGGTGTATTTGCCTCGTTCGGGGCGCACCCAAGCTTTGAGGTGGCGCTGGAGCGCAGTCTTACCGAGCTGTTGCAGGGTCGCAGTTTTGAAGGCCTGAACGATCTGCCCCAGCCGACCTTTGAAAGTCACGCGGTGATGGAACCGAACAACTTTGTCGAGCACTTTATCGACTCCAGCGGTGTGGTGTCGTGGCGCTTCTTCAGTGCCAAGTCGGATTTCGAGTTTGTTGAATGGGATTTCTCCGGCCAGGGTGAAAACTCCAATGCCGAGGAAGCCGCGACCTTGTTCGGCATTCTCGAAGACTTGGGCAAAGAGGTCTACATGGCCGTGTATGAGCATATCGGTGCAACGGCCTGCCGCATTCTGGTCCCGGATTACTCGGAAATTTATCCGGTGGACGATCTGATCTGGGATAACACCAACAAGGCGCTGTTCTTCCGCGCCGATATCCTGAATCTGCACAGCCTCGACGATGCTGACCTCAAAGCCCTGGTCAAGCGTCTGGAAGAAAGCGAGCTGGACGATTACACCGATATCACCACCTTGATCGGCATCGAGTTTGACGACAATACGGCCTGGGGTCAGTTGACCATCCTGGAGTTGAAGCTGCTGATCTATCTCGCCTTGAAGCAATTTGACGAGGCGAAAGAGCTGGTGGAAACCTTCCTGCAGTTCAACGACAACACGGTCGAGCGCGGTTTGTTTTACCAGGCCTTGAATGTGGTGCTGGAAGTGCAGATGGACAATGAGCTGGCGTTGGCCGATTACGAGGTCAATTTCCGTCGGATGTTTGGCAACCCGCGGATGGACGCCGTGATCGGGTCGGTGGACGGCAGCGTGCGTTTCTTCGGCTTGACGCCTACGAGCATGAAGCTGGAGGGGCTCGACAGGCACTTGCGCCTGATTGACAGCTACAAGAAGCTGCACGCGGCGCGGGCCAAGGTGACGGCTTTATCCCGCTGAAATAGCGTTAACAAAAAAGCACCTCAGGTGCTTTTTTGTTTTAGGCGGCCAGTCTCTAGAGTGAAAGGATGAATCGACATTCATCCTTCGTCTTGTCCATCCAGAGTTCCTGTTCAACCAGGAATCCGCACCGGCTCAGTACTTTTTGTGAGCCGATATTATTCTTGTATACAATGGCCAGCAGTTGCGTAAGGTTCCAGTGGTTCTGTGCCTCCTGGATGAGATGCTGCAATGCCAGTGTGGCGAGACCCTGCCCGCAAAAGCGCTGATCAATCCGATAACCTACTTCTGCGCAACCCTTCGGTGAGTTGATGTTTTTCAAGTTGGCTCGACCCACTATTCCTTCATTGGCTTCCTCGATAACAAAGGGATGCCAGGCACCGATAGCAAAATCGGACAAATAGCGCTCAATATGATCGGCAACCCCCTGCAGTGAGTAGAAGGAAGGGGCGCGCGCATCAATCTGGGATTCGAACCATTCACGGTTATGGGTTTCGAATCTCAGCAATGCTTCAATATCCGTGTTTTCCAGCTTACGAACTTTGAATGTCTTCACCGGCTCGCATCCCCTTGCTTGAACTGTCTTGGTTATGGGTTTCTGATTCTTTCAACATAAGCTTTTTGTGCCATCCCTTGGCCCATTGCATCACGGGCATCATGGCCTCCAGCAACTCTTCTCCTGATGGGCTCAAGGTGTAGCCGCCTGATGACGCCAGCTCAATGATGTCGACTTCTCGAAGCTCTTGCAGACGCTGGTTGAGCACCGTCGGCGACATGGCGTCGCAGCGCTCGCGTAGCTCACGAAACGTCAACGGCGTTTCACGCAGCTCCCAGATGATGCGCATGACCCAGCGTCGCCCCATCAAATCCAGCAACGCCATGATTGGGCGTCCTGTACGCGAGCCGCGAACCGGCGTGCCGGGTTTCGGAAGGGCCATGTGTACTCCTTTTTTTTGCTACGTTAAATGTAGCGATGTGCTACGGTTAACGTAGCAGTCATCGCAGTGTACCACTCAGCGTCTGGAGGAGATCAACATGTCTAAACCTAGAATGGCCCCCGTTGAAGGACCTTATGAAACATCGATTGCGCAGAACTTCGAGCGCGTCATGCCACCAGGAATGGAGCCGCTGAAACTGTTTCGCACGATGGCGAACAGTCCCCGTGTGCTGCAACGCCTGTTTGCCGGTGGCTTGCTCGACAAGGGCTCCATCAGCCTGCGTGACCGCGAAATCATTATTTTGCGTACCTGTGCACGCTGCGGTTCGGAATATGAATGGGGTGTGCATGTCGCGCTGTTTTCGGAAAAGGCAAAATTGAACGCCAGCCTCATCGCGGCGACGCAGGGGAGTGGGCAGGAGGTGAATGAATTGCCGCTGCACGATGGGCTGTTGGTCCGGGTGGTGGATGAGCTACACGACACATCAACCCTCTCTGACGGTTTATGGGCTGAGGTGGCGGAGCACTACACCTGCGCGCAAGTCCTCGAGATCATTGCGCTGGTGGGCTATTACCACACGATTTCATTCGTGACGAATGCGGCAAAGGTAGAGCTTGAAGCCTTTGCACCGCGTTTCAGCAGTTTTCGAGCTGCGCCCTAGATCCGTTGTCCAGTGGCGGTGATGATTGGCTGCGCATCATCAACAAGGCGACGATGACGGCCAGCGCGGCGATGGATGTCGCGATGAGTCCCAGTGAATCGAGGCCGTAGTGACGGATTCCGAGACCGCCGAAAATCGCCCCAAGACCGATACCGGCATTGGCCGCCGAGATGTTCATCGAGGCGGCCAGTGCCTGGGCTTTGGCCCCCGCTTGCATGACCCGTACCTGGCAGATGGGAAATAACGCGGTGTAGGCGATACCCCAGGCAATCAGGGCGCCGCTGAGCCAAAAGTGCTGCGCGGCGAAGGGCAATGCCATGAGCATGCCGGCGCCGAGGATCACGAGAAATAGCACCATGGCGCCCAAAGGCCGACGGTCGACCATGCTGCCACCCAGGTGGTTGCCGATCATGCCGACGGCACCGAACCCCATCAGCCACCAGCCCACCTGGCTGGCCGGCACGGCGGCGAGGCGTTCGAGGATATCGGCCAGGTAGGTATAGGCGGTGAACATCGCGGTGAAGGTCAGGATGGACAGCAGCACGTGCGCCAGAAAGCGCGGTTGGCGCAGGAGGGTGAGTGAACTCTCGCCAGCGTCGGCGCGCGGGGCGGCCGGCAGTGTCGGCATCATCCGATGCATCAGCAGGCCAATCAGCAGCGAGATAGCGGCCAGGACCCAGAAGCTGCCACGCCAGCCCAGGGTATCGGCCGCCACCGTGCCCAGGGGAACACCGAACACCAGCGCTGCGGAAATGCCCAGGTAGACCTTGGAGACGGCCTTGCCCGCATTGCCCGGGCCGGCCAGTTGACCGGCGGTTTCACTGGCGGTGCCCCAGAAAACCGGCAGGCCAAGGGCCGGGATAAAGCGGGCAATGGCCAGGATCCAGATATTGGTCGACACCGCGGCCAAGGCATTGGAGGCGGCGAACACGAGCAGGATGAGGGTGAACAGTTTTTTGCGCTCTACGTGGGCCAGTTTGGCCGTCAGAACGGGACCGAAGAGCATCACGGTAAAGGCGAACAGGGTCACCACTTGCCCGGCCAGGGTGATCGATATGTCCAGGTCGCGCGCCAGTGCCGGAAGCAGTCCGACGATCAGAAACTCGGTGGTGACGATGATGAACGCCGCAACGGCCATGATCAGGATCTGCAGGCTTGTGCGTGATTCGCGATGTGCAATTGAAGTGGCGTCGGCCACCGGTAACGAAGACATGAGGGGCTGTTCCAATGAGGTGTCGCATAAGCCTATTGGAGAAAATAAGGTTCATTCTGGTCATTTTTTCTGAAATGATTGGAATTCAGTTCATCAATGAGAGTGCCGATGTTTTCCTCCGAACGGCTCAAGGGCATTGATGTGTTCGTCAGCGTGGCGGATGTGGGCAGTTTCACGGCTGCCGCCGAGCGCCTTAATCTCAGCAGTTCGGCGGTGAGCAAAAGCATCGCGCGGCTGGAGGCCCGGCTCGGCACGCGCCTGTTCAACCGCACGACACGACGTTTGTCCCTCACCGAGGCCGGCCAGACCTTCTACCGGACCTGTACCACCGTGTTATCGGATCTTGAGGAGGTCGAGTTGGTACTGGCCTCGGAGCAGTCCGAGCCCCATGGCAAGGTTCGGATTGATTTGCCGGCTTCCTATGGCCGGCTGCACGTATTGCCCCTGATCCTGGCGTTCGTGAAGCAATATCCCCGATTGTCGCCTCACGTTTCATTCTCGGATCGTTTCGTTGATCCCGTGCATGAAGGCATCGATATCGTGGTGCGCATTGGTGGCTCTGACGCCTGGTCTTCGAGTGTGGGGCATCGCTTCTTCGGCACGCAGCGGCTGATTTTCTGTGCGTCCCCTGAATACCTCGAGCAATACGGCGCGCCCTCGTCAGAGCGTGATCTGGAACAGCACCAATGCGTGGGTTATGGTCAGAACGACGGCATGGTCGGCCCCTGGTATTTCAAAGGGCAGCTGGCCGGCGACATGGAGCGCAGGATCATGCATCCGCATATCGCCGTAGGTGATGGCGAAGGGGAGGTGATGGCCGTTCTGGCGGGGCTTGGCATCGCCCAGTTGCCGACCTGGCTCGCGCAGCGCCATCTTGATTCGGGCGCCCTGGTCGAAGTGCTCCCCGAGTGGGCTACCGATGGCCTGGCGATGAACCTGGTGTGGTTGAAAAGCCGCGAGAACCTGCCAAAAGTCCAGGCACTCCTGGCCTATCTGACGGCCCGGCTCACGCCATCCGGGAGTAGACCCTAGGAGAGTCAGTCAATTCGTAGAGGACTGAAATTGCTTCCGGTAAGCAGCGGGCAGCAGGCCGACTCGCTGTTGAAAGAGCCTGCGGAAGGAGTTGCTGTCTTCGTAACCCACGGCGTTGGTAATACTGCCCACGCTCATTCGAGTCGACTCGAGCAACTGCTTTGCCCGTTCCAGCCGCAGTGTCTGTAGATAGAGCAGGGGCTGGTAGCCCGTGGCGTCCTTGAAGCGTCTCTTGAAATTCCTGGCACCAAACGCGAATTGTTGAGCGACATCATCAATCAGCACCGGTTGCTGGAAATTCGCCTCCAGCCAGTTCTGAACGCGCAGTATCTCTTCATCCCCGTGAAGCTTTGGCGGTGTCCAGGTGGCATAGGTCGACTGCTGGGTTCGTACCTTGTCGACCAGCAAATACCTGCTGCACTTTCGGGCCAGATCGACTGACGCGAAACGGCGCACCAGAAACAGCAGAAGGTCCATGGCGGCACTCGCGCCGCCGCTGGTGATCAGGCGGTTGTCCTCGCAAAGCATCTGCGATTCATCCAGGTGCGCCTCGGCGTAACGTCGGCGAAACAGGTCGGCAAAGGCCCAATGGGTCGTTGCTCGGACACCGTCCAACAGACCTGTTTCGGCCAGCATGAAGGCGGCCGTGCACATGGAGGCCAGCACCGCTCCTTGAGCGTGCTGTTGTCGTAGCCATGGCCCATGACCGGCGAAGGTTGGCAGGGCGTCTTTCAGGGTGAAAAGAAAACCCGGGATCAGCACCAGATCGGTATGGGCTATTGCCTCGATGGAGTGCTCGACCCGCAGTCTCTGCCCGCCCCATGCCAGGACATCAGCTCCCTTCAGCGAAGCACAGACCACCTCGAACGGTGGGCTGGCGGTGTCATCGAACAAGTTGGCGGCACTCAGCACTTCAAGGGCCAGGGTGGCGCTTGCGGCGGAGCATTGATCAACCAGGAGCAAGGTGATGTGCATAAAGGTCAAGTTGCGCTTTTCGCATGAAATAAGTCATTTATGCACCTACTGTAACCCAACGGGCTCCCCGTAAAGTACGCCGCTCTTTCTCTCCCATCGGTGTATTCATGAATCTGTGGTTCAGACTTCTGCTCATGTTGTTCCGTCGCCCTTGGCGCAAGCCCGTTGACGGCTTGGCCACTACCGTTATTTCCATGCGGGTCTGGCCGTCGGATCTCGATCTCAACCGGCATGTCACCAACGGTCGGTATTTCAATATGGCTGATGTCGGGCGCATGGACTTCGTCTTGCGCAGTGGCGCCTACCGTGCCGCCTTGCGTCACCGGGCAGTGCCGATCGTGGGGGATACCTGGGGCAAATTCCGCCGCGAGTTGCGGTTGTTCGAAACCTTCGAAATTCACAGCAGGATCCTCGGCTGGGACCACAAGTGGAGTTTTATGGAGCACCGCTTCGTGAGCAAGGGCCGGGTGGTCGGTACCGTGGTGATGCGCGGTCTGTTTCGCTCTGCCCGGGGGACGGTGGCTCCCGGTGAGTTCGTCCGCGAGATGGGACTGACCGAGCAGCCGGCGGATATGCCGAAATGGTTGACGGACTGGTCCAGCTGCTGTGATGACATGAGTGCCGAGATTCGAGAGGAAGAACAGCAAATGGCATCATGACTTGCCATTTCCATGCAGTGGCTGCACCTTGGTACTCACGTTGCCACGGGGATGCGCTGGAGCCCTTTGTCCTTTAGCTGTCCTGCCAACCCAGTATCGAGTACGGATTGATGAGCTTCTCGGAAGACGATAGAAATGAGCTGCAATGTGCAAAGAATCTGCTGGAGAACCCTGGCTTCGTGGCCAAGCTGACGAACATTATCGGCATGCCCATCGAGGTCGCGCTGGCGCAGTTACCTAAAAGCATCACCAAAAGAATTGCGGGCATCACTCAATCAGCATTGGTGAAGGCGCTCGATGCCGCGGTGTTTACCATGAAGGATATGCCGGGCGAAGGGCCTTCCAATCTCTGGCACAAGACCGGCATCGCCGTCAGCGGCGGCGTCGGCGGCTTTTTCGGTTTTGCCGGGCTCAGTGTCGAGTTGCCGCTCTCAACATCAATCATGCTGCGCTCCATTGCCGATATCGCCAGGAGTCATGACGAGCGCATTGACACCGATGAGGCGAAACAAGCCTGCCTGGCGGTCTTTGCACTGGGCGGTCGATCAGCGAAAGATGATGATTCGGAAACCGGTTATTACACCGTGCGGGCCGCGTTGGCGAAGTCCCTGTCGGATGGCTCGATACTCAAGCTGATCGCCACCATTGCCGAACGCTTCAGTATCCACGTAGGGGAGAAAGCCGCCGCACAAGCCATACCGGCGATCGGCGCCGTGGGCGGCGCGCTGATCAACCTGGCATTCATCAACCATTTCCAAGACATGGCGCGCGGGCATTTCATTATCAGAAAGCTGGAACGGCGCTACGGACAGGAGGCGGTCCAGCAACTGTACCAGTCCCTTCCGGCACGTGGGTAATCGACTGACCCCATCACCCGCGCATGTCGCGCGGACTGACCCCCAGGCGCTGCCTGAAAGCCGTGGCCATATGCGCCTGGGAGGCAAAACCGCAGGCCTGGGCGATATCCGCCAGGCGCTCCGCCGGGTTGCGCAGCAGGTGCCGGGCGCGGACGAGGCGGCGGTCGATCAGGTAGCTGTGGGGGCTCTTGCCCGTGGCGTCCTTGAATGCCCGGATGAAGTAGCCTTCGGATAAGCCCAGTAGCGCTGCCATCGCCTGCACACCCAGCGGTCCGTCGAGCCCGGCGTCAATGAACTCATCGAGCAGGCGCAGCCGCTGGCTGGTCATCGAACCCCGCACAGGCTCCGACAACAGATCGTCTCCCGCCACCCGTTGAACCAATGCCAGTGCCCAGGCTTCCCAATCGTCCTCCACCGAGGCTCGCAACAACGCGCCACGCATTCGCTGGGCGAGGGCAATTGCCTGCTGATCGATGCGATTGTTGAACACATGGTCCCCCGCCAGCGGCGTGCCGTCGGTGCGAAGCAGCCGTAGGTATTCGCCGCCCTCGGGCGACTCGGAAAACACATCACACCCCGGCGGTATGAACGCCAGGCCGTTGGGCGTGGCTACGAATGGGCGGATCCGGTCGCTGCCAATCGCGTGCCGGCCTCGCTGGCTGTCGAAGGCAAAACCAATGGCGGCCTGGGTCGCTACATAGCGGGTTTCGTAGCCGGCCGCCGGCAGCAATTCGATCGCCCACGACCCGGCCTCGGCATGACGGACCGGTTCGCGTGGGGGCGGTGACGGCAAGCTGTTTCGGCGATTCATGAGCGCCATCTTACTGAAGGGCCAGCCTGAAGGTCAGGTCAATTTTCTGAAAGCCGGTGGTGTGTGCCCCTGCCTAGACTGGGCAAAACCTCAGAGAGCCTAGCCATGCACGGACTGACCCGCGACGACATCGAAAACGCTGCCCGCCAAGTGTATCAGGTGATGCCTGCCACCGCCCAATACGCCTGGCCCTTGCTGGCCGAACGGTTGGGCTGCACGGTTTGGGTCAAGCACGAAAACCACACCCCCACCGGGGCTTTCAAGGTGCGCGGTGGCATTACCTTCATGCACTGGCTCAAGCGTACCCACCCGGAGACCCGAGGCGTTGTCACCGCCACCCGCGGTAACCACGGCCAGAGCATTGCCCTGGCGGCCCGGTCGCTGGGTTTGAGGGCGCTGATCGTGGTGCCGCGGGGCAACTCCGTGGAGAAGAACAACGCCATGCGCGCCTTTGGTGGAGAGGTCGTCGAGTTTGGTCAGGATTTCGATGAGGCCCGAGAAGAGGCGGCGCGCCTGGCTGATGCCCACGGCTTCTATCTGGTGCCGCCGTACCATCCTGAGTTGATCAAGGGGGTTGCCACGTACGCGCTGGAGTTGTTCACGGCGGTGTCGGACCTGGACACCGTCTATGTGCCCATTGGCTGTGGCTCGGGGATTTGCGCGATTATCGCTGCCCGTGATGCACTGGACCTGAAGACCCAGGTGGTGGGCGTGGTGTCGACCGAAGCTGCTGCCGCGAAGTTATCCTTCGAGGCCGGGAAAATACTGGAAACCGCCTCGGCGAATACCCTGGCCGACGGTATGGCTGTGCGCAAGCCGATCCCCGAGGCGTTTGCGGTTTATGCGGCAGGCGCGGCCAGGATCGTATCGGTGACGGACGAGCAGGTGGCCGAGGCGATGCGCGTGTATTACAGCGATACCCACAACCTGGCCGAAGGGGCAGGGGCGGCGGCACTGGCGGCGCTGATGCAGGAACGTGAGGCCATGGAAGGGAAGAGGGTGGGGATCATCCTGACCGGTGGGAATGTCGACAGGCCGGTGTATGCGCGGGTGATTGGCTGATCCGCTGACCGGGCGGCCCAGGTCGACGGCTATCTGTCGACCGGGGCAGCATTTCTATTTCATGTCCTCAGGCGATATAACCGCAGACGCCGTCCCACAGGAGCTTCATGGCCGTGACGACGAGCAGGCCGTAGCAGGCGCGGTACATCTGGCGCTGGTCCAGTCTTGCGTGCAATCGCCAGCCAAGCCAGACGCCGCTAGGAACCGCGAGCAGGCAGATGAGCGCCAGGCTCAGCACGTTGCCTGTCGGCCTGGCCAGGAGCAGCCAGGGCACGGCCTTGAGCAGATTGCCGACGGTGAAGAACATACTGGTCGTTCCGGCATAGACCTGCTTGCTCAAGCCGAGCGGCAGCAGGTATATCGCCAGCGGTGGCCCGCCTGAATGCGCGACCATGGTCGTGATGCCCGATGTAATGCCCGCGGCCACCGCCTTGGGCGATGAGCGCGGGCGTACCCCGACTTCTCCACCGGCTTTGAACCAGAGGCCGACAAAAACCAGTGTGACCGCCGCCATTACGATGGCAATCGCGCGGTGGTCCATCAATCGAAAGAGCAGATAGCCGGCGCTGACTCCGATGACAAGGCTGGGGAGCAGCAGATTCAAGTCTGGTTTTGACCAGGTGGATGGCTTCCAGTAGCGCAGGCCGAACAGATCCATGGCGATGAACAACGGCGCGAGCAGGCCACCGGCGGTGATCGGGTCCATCACCAGTGACAGGATCGGGATACCGACAATGGCAAAGCCACCGCCGAATGCGCCTTTCATGAAACAGATCAGAAAGACGCCGGCAAACGTGACCAGGATCGTGGTGGCCGTCAGTTCGAATGCCAAGGTGCTGCCTCCTGGTTCTGATTGGCCTGGAAAACGCTTTGATAGGTATACGGGGCGAAAACGGGGGACGTCATAGTCCGTCGGTCTCTTGCATGGCCGACACAAGGGCCTCGTGACCTCGCTCGTGCAGTTGCGAGATTGCAGAGATACGGTCGCGTGTTTCCTTGTTCTGGTTGAGCTTGCGCTTGCATTCGATGCGTTGCGGTTCGATCTCGATACCGACGATTCTTGACACCATCTCATCCAGATATTCCCGCGGCGCGTCACCCATCCTCCAGGGTCTGCTCTCACTGGCTTCGTGATGGCGCGTCAACTGTGCCAGGGTGCGCCGCAGGAGCTTTTCTTCCTGCATCACACGCATGATGCCGTGCACATGCACCACCTCGTAGTTCCATGTCGGGACCTGGCGGTGCGTCTCGTGCTTGGACACATACCAATTGGGCGAAATGTAGGCGTCTGCGCCTCGGAAGATGACCATCACAGGAGTGCCATCGGGGCAGCGCTGCCACACTGGGTTTGCGCGGGCCACATGGGCGCTCAGCAGTCCGTGGGCACCGTGGCCGGTGTCGAACTCAAAGGGAATATGGTCGGCATCCATACCGGTTTCATCCGGTGTCACGAGGATCCCCAGCGGATTCTCACGGATGATTCTGTGCAGCTGTTCGGGACGGTGCTCTGCAAAGTGTTCGGGAATGTACATGGGGGATTTCATTTCAGACGGATGAGAACCCATAATCTCGATCATGACCTGCACAATAAAAAGTGCCAGTTTTGAGGTTTTTCCATGGACCAGTTTTCAACGCGTTCCAATACCTCCGCCCGCGGTACGGAGCGTCGTATCTACGCCAGGCTGCGTAAGCAGATAGAAGATGGCACGCTTGCAGAAGGTACGAAGCTGGTATCGACGCGAGCACTGGCGGCCGAACTCGGTGTGTCGCGAACCACGGTGACAGCGGCCTATGAGCAACTGGCCGCCGAGGGCTTTGTCGTGACCGCGACGGGAAAAACCGCCAGGGTAGGGCGCGTGACGGGAACCATGACCGGGCACATCAAGGCGGACCCGGCGCGGGATTGGCCGCCTGCGCTTTCCCTGTACGGGCAGCGTGTTGCCGCCATGAAGCCGTACAGCGTGACTTCTCCGGCGGCCCGTATCGATTTCAAGTATGGCTCGCTCGCCTCGAGCGATTTTCCAGCCCTGGGTTGGCAACGCGCCTACCGCGCCGAACTGCTCAAGCGTCAGCCAAACCTCTATTACGGCCAGCCCGAAGGGGAGGAGCGCTTGCGCAGCGCGTTGCAAGGGTATCTGCGACGCGCACGAGGTCTGGATTGCGATGCGCAGCAGATTCTCGTTGTGCATGGCTCGCAGCAAGGACTTGACCTGTGCGCCCGGCTTCTGCTGAACCCAGGCGATACATTCGTCTTCGAAGAGCCGGGCTACCGCATGGCCAGATATTGCTTCGAGGCCACGGGTGCGACAGCGTTGCCCACGCCTGTCGACGGTTCTGGACTGGATACCAGCGACCTGCCCGAAGATGATCGGGTGCGCTTGGCCTATGTGACGCCGTCGCACCAATTCCCCATGGGGGCGGTGATTTCCATCGCACGTCGCCTGGAACTGCTGAGGTGGGCGAGTCGACAGCGCGCCTGGATTATCGAAGATGATTACGGCGGTGAGTTCCGTTACGGCCAGCGTCCCATCGATGCGTTGCAATCCATGGACACGGATGCCCGCGTCATTTATGTCGGAACCTTCTCCAAGGCACTCTCACCGCAGCTCCGGCTGGGGTACCTGGTACTTCCGCGCGAGCTGGTTCAGGTTTTCCGGGAGGCCAAACGGCTGACGGATCGTCACTCTGCGCGCTGGGAGCAGAACGTGCTCGCCTCGTTGATCGAAAGTGGTACTTACGAGCGCCACGTTCGCCGCCTGCGCCGGGAGAATGAACGGCGCCGAAGAGCGCTGCTGGAGGCCGTTGAACAGCATCTGGCGGGTCACGGGCAACTGGTCGGCATGGCTGCGGGACTACATGGGGTGTTGCTGATGCCGGCACTTTGCGCTCAGGATGAGCTCAGGTTGCAGGCGGCCTCGCTCGAACGTGGGGTCGGCGTCTATCCGCTTTCGCCGCTCTTTGCCGTTTCCGCGTCGGCAGCGTATGAGCGCCCCGCAGGGCTCATTTTGGGGTATGCAGGCCTCACGCCGCAGGAGATTCATGAAGGCATTCGTATTCTCGCCGAAGTGATTCGGGAGGTTATGGGTAATCGTTAGACACGCTCGACCAGGGCCTTGATTTTTTCGGCCATGCTGTCATCGATCGGGGTATAGACGATCATCCCCAGATCCGGTCGACCATCGATGGAAAACGCCGAGTGCTCCAGTTCGATGTGCCCCAGTTCAGGGTGCAGCAAGCGCTTTACACTTTCCCCCTCCGCGTAACCGTGCACTTCATGATGGCGCCATAACGCTGCGAATTCCGCGCTGACGGTGCAAAGCTCGTCCACCAGTTCGCTGACTTCGGATGCCAACCCGGCGCGGGCCACATCCGCTCTGAACGCACCGACCACAAAACGCGCCACACTCTCCCAATCATGCTGTTTGGCGCGGACCGCCGGATCACAGAACAGGAACCGCAGGATATTGCGTTGTCCAACCGGCAGCGTGCTGTAGTCCGTCAGCACGACAGCGGCGGCCCGGTTCCAGGCAATGATGTCCCAGGTGGCACTCTTGATGATGGCCGGGCAGGCATGAAGCGAATCGAGCAGGCGCTGAAGCCGGGGATTGATGCCCTCCACAGGCCTGTAGCGGACTTCGGGCGGCCGTCCCAGCGCCAGCATGAACAGGTGCTCGCGCTCGGATTCCGTGAGCATCAAGGCGCTGGCCAGTCGATTCAACACCGTGGCTGACGGCGCGCCGCCACGTCCTTGTTCCAGCCACGTGTACCAGGTCGGGCTGATATTGGCCCGCTGGGCCACTTCTTCCCGGCGCAGGCCGGGTGTGCGCCTGCGTCCGGAATACCCCAGGCTTGCAGGATCGAGACGCGCCCGGCGGCTTCTTAGAAAATCCCCGAGAGAGCTGCCCGTATTGGCTGACATGAGAAGTCCTGTTAGTCATCTTAATAGGATAATGTCACTACTTTAACGGGATAGAGAATGCTCCGATAGTGAATGGGAAACCATCCGGGAGACTCTGCTATGCGAATATTTCTGACAGGCGCGACCGGTTTTATCGGTTCGGCCATTGTTCCTGAACTGCTCAAGGCCGGGCACGAGGTGATTGGCATGGCCCGTTCGGATGCGGGCGCACAAGCACTGCTTGACGCAGGGGCTGAAGTGCATCGCGGCCATTTGGAGGACCCCGAGAGCCTACGCGCCGGTGCGGCGAAGGCCGACGGTGTTATCCATACGGCTTTCGACCATGATTTCTCGAGGTTTGTCGCCAACTGCGAGAAGGACAGGCGTGCGATCGAGGCCCTCGGCTCTGCGCTCGTCGGTTCCGACCGCCCGCTGATCATTACCTCCGGGACCGGGTTGGGCAGCTCCGCAGACGGGGTGCTGGCGACCGAAGATGTTTGCAATACCAACCATCCCAATCCACGCGTCGCGTCCGAGCTGGCGGGAAATGTCTTGTTGGAAGCCGGCGTCAACGTGTCGGTGGTGCGATTACCCCAAGTCCACAACCCACTCAAACAGGGCCTTATCACACCGCTTGTGGCCGTCGCTCGTGAAAAGGGCGTCTCGGCGTATGTGGGTGAAGGCCGTAACCGTTGGCCGGCGGGCCATCTCTTCGATGCCGCACGTCTGTACCGCCTGGCCTTGGAGAAAGGCGAGCCGGGCGCGCGTTATCACGCCGTCGGTGAAGAAGGGATCAGCAGCCGCGAAATAGCCGAAGCCATTGGTCGAGGGCTAAAGTTGCCGGTCGTTTCGATCACCGCTCAGGAAGCGGCGGGGCATTTTGGCTGGCTGCAGATATTCGTCGGCCTGGATATGCCGGCTTCCAGCGCCCAGACACAAGCACGCCTGGGTTGGCATCCGACGGGCCCGCTGCTGATCGCCGATCTTGATGAGGCACGCTTCTAGGTCGCTTGGGTTTCCCCGCCGGCAACCCCGGTGGGTGTGCCTGTAGGAGTGAACTGCCGTTCAAGTTGTCCGGCTGCCTTGTCCGCGTCTAGTGCAATGAAATTGCGATCTTGCGCCGTTATCGACTAGTATACGATTCATATATATTTCATATTGGACGAGTCGATGGGCATTGTAAAAATTTCAGAGGGTATGCATGAGCATCTGCGCGTCGCCAGCGATGCCTTGAGTCGTTCGATCAATGCCCAGGCCGAGCATTGGATGCGCATCGGCATGCTTGCCGAGTTGTATCCCGATCTGGATCACCGCGATATCAGCCGCCTGTTGATTCGTGCCGAACTGGCAGGTGGCCTCGATTTGAAACAGCTGTGCGCGCTTGCGGATCTTTCCCGGGGCTCTCAGGTTCACGCGGCACCAGGAGCCCAGCAATGAAAACCAACGTCAAGATCAATACCCAGGCGGAAATAGCCCTGTCCGGCACGGCGGGCAAACTGGCCGCCGAGGTGCTGGCGATGATCACGCCCCACGTCAAGGCCGGGGTCACCACTGACGAGCTGGATCAGCTTTGCCACGACTACATCGTCAATGTGCAGAAGGCCATTCCCGGTAATGTCGGTTATCACGGCTTCCCGAAAACCGTGTGCGCCTCCGTCAACGAGGTGGTCTGCCATGGCATTCCTTCGGCCAAGGCGCTGAAGGATGGCGATATCGTCAATATCGACATCGCCGTGGTCAAGGATGGCTGGTACGGCGACACCAGCCGCATGTACTTCGTCGGCGAGCCGAGCCCGCAGGCTCGACGCCTGGTCAAGACCACGTATGAGGCCATGTGCGCCGGTATTCGCGTGGTTCGTCCCGGCGCGACGCTGGGGGACATTGGTCACGCGATTCAGAGCGTTGCCGAGCGCGACGGCTTCAGCGTGGTCCGCGAGTACTGCGGCCATGGTATCGGCAAGATCTACCACGACGAGCCACAGGTCCTGCATTACGGCTATCCGGGTCAGGGCCTGGCACTCAAAGCCGGGATGATTTTCACCATCGAACCCATGCTCAATGCCGGCAAACGCCATGTGAAAACCTTGAGCGATGGCTGGACCGTGGTGACCAAGGATCAAACCCTCTCGGCCCAGTGGGAGCATATGGTGGCAGTCACCGACGACGGCTTCCAGGTGTTGACGCCTTGGCCCGACAGTGTCGATGAATACCCCGCCCTCGTTCAGGCACCTGTCAGGTCGTCGTAAGCCGCAACGCCTGCGGGAAGTGTGACTCATGACGCTCGATGGTACGATTGTGGCGTGCTCACTTCCCTGCAAGGCAGTATCGGTTCATGAAACCCAGCTTCGAGAAGGTGCCCAGCGCAGCGGATACTTCCTGGACCTTGCTGAACAGGCGCCTTGCGCAGGCGATACCGTTTGAGTGGCATCACCATCCGGAGTACGAACTGACCCTCACGCTGAACAGCCGAGGTCACCGCTATATCAGCAATGATGTCGCGCTGTACGACGATGGCGATCTGGTCCTGATCGGTCCTAACGTCCCGCATAGCTGGTCTTCCGCCGAGCGTATTGATCCGGCGGAACCGCATATTGCCTTGGTCATCTGGTTTTCCGAGGCTTGGGCGCAGGCTCTGGTCACGCTGTGTCCGGAGATGGCGGCGATTCGCGCCTTGTTGGCCGCCGCTCAGAATGCCCTGCGTTTCAGTGACGCGGCTTCTGGCGAATTGCGCCCGATCATCGAGGCGATGGTGGATCAGGACGCTTCGCAACGCCTGGTCTCACTGCTGACGGTGCTGAACCGGCTTGCCCGGGATGTGAATGCCGAGACAATTGCCCCCGCCAGCAGCACTCAGGCCTTCAATCCCGTCACCGAAGATGCTCGTATCCATCGGGCCCTCGATTACATTCACGGCCACTACGCGAGCGCGCTGAGTCTTTCAGTGTTGGCGGAGATGGCCTGCGTCAGTGTTTCAGCTTTCCATCGCATGTTCAGGAAGCACACGCGGTGTACGGTGCTGGACTACATCGTCCGGCTGCGCGTCGGACACGCCTGCGCGTTGTTGATGCAGGGCAATGTGGCCGTTTCGATGATTGCCGAGCAGGTGGGGTACTCGTCCCAAGCGCTCTTCAACCGGCAGTTCAAGGCGCAAAAGGGCATGACCCCTTCGGAGTTTCGACGCCAGCACGGGCACCATTTCCAATAAGCCTGCCCGTGGCGCCCCATCAGGTCGTTAATCGAATGGCTCCATAGGCACGAGGAAAGAAGCCAGAATCGTATTACTCAACGCTTGAAATGAGACTGCCGCCAGGCACCCCCCAATGTTTTCATGCCTGTACGAACAATAAGACGCAGGTGTTTCATGAATCAGTATCAAGCATTCGAAAGCGCGACTCTCCCGGAAAACTACAAGGACAGCGTCGTCAAAATGAAAAAGACGTTGCGCGCACAGATAGGCGATGTGGAGTCCTTGTTTGCCGAAGTCAGCGCGTTCATTGTGGCCGAGATCGCCTCGATCAAGGAACAGGAGGCGCTGACCGGTTCCGGGTGGCCGGTCCTCGAGTTCGAGGCCATCGCCGCGGGTGCGGTGACCGAGGCGCAACTGGCGGGGATCAAGCGCCGGGGCTGTCTGGTGATCAGGAATCACTTCCCCAGAGAGCAAGTCCTGGCATGGGACAAAGGCCTTCTGGCGTACTTGGACAAGAACGACTTCGACCGGGTCTATCGCGGGCCGGTCGATCAGTTCTTTGGCAACCTTGATGCCTCGCGGCCGGAGATTTTTCCGATCTATTGGTCGGCCTCTCAGATGCAACTGCGCCAGGATGTGCGCATGGGCACCGCGCAGTCGTTTCTGAACCGCTTATGGAAAATTCATTCCCACGGCCAGCAATGGTTCAACCCGCAGATCAACGCACTTTACCCGGATCGCGTGCGCCGTCGTCCACCCGGCACCACTTCCAGGGGGTTGGGGCCGCATACCGACTCGGGCGCGTTGGAGCGCTGGCTGCATCCTGCCTACTTGAAGGTGTTCGATAAGATCTACCGCAATGATTTCAAGGCTTACGACCCTTGGGATGCCGCGTATCGTACCGAGGTCGATGAGTACGCCTACAAGGACACGGTGAAATGCTCTGCATTCAGAACCTTTCAGGGCTGGACCGCCTTATCGGATATGCGCGCTGATCAAGGTGTGCTGCATACCTTGCCGATCCCCAAAGCCATGGCCTACATGCTCCTGCGCCCTTTGCTCAATGATGTGCCGGAGGACGAGCTGTGTGGCGTCGCGCCGGGCAAGGTACTGCCGGTTTTGCAAAAGTGGCATCCGCTGCTGGTTCAAGGGCTGACGCCGATCCCCGATGTGCAGGCAGGGGACTCGGTCTGGTGGCATTGCGACGTTATCCATAGTGTCGCGCCAGTGCAGAGCCAAGAGGGCTGGGGGAACGTCATGTATGTGCCTGCCGCCCCGATGTGCCCGAAAAACCTCAAATATGCCAAGGACGTTTGCCGAGCGTTCGAGGCCGGTGAATCACCGGATGATTTCCCCCCGGAACACTACGAAACCGCCTGGAAAGACCGCTTCACGTTTGAGCAGTTGAATGCCATCGGGCGTAACGGTTTGGGCCTACCCTGAAGGGGGCTGACGTCGTGAGTGCATCTCATTGTCAGAAATATGAGGTATCCGTGAAAATCGCATAAACTACAGATCGTCATTCCAACCACAGGGAAAGGGTTTCATGATCACAAAGGCGACCTCGTTTCTTAAGGCCGAGTGGGCAGATGCCAAACTCAAGCTCAGCCATGTGGTGCTTTTTGTGGCAGCGGTCTGTATCTCATTGATCGCGATCAGCATCTGGGGGATGTTCAACTCTTTGGAGTACCACTTGCATGACAAAGAGATCCAGATGTCAAACCTTTCCAAGGCCTTGTCATCCAGTATCGCGGCGACACTGACTCAAGCCGACACCGTGATATTGGGTATTCAGGGGCAGGTGGAAGTGGAAGGCACGGGGGCGCAGACCCTGGAAAGGTTGGGGGGGATACTGAAAAACCAACAAAAAAGCCTGCCGCAGGTCCATGGTTTTTTTATTTATGACGAGCAGGGCCGCTGGTTATTCAACTCAAACGGCGCAACCCCGCTCGGCGTTAACAATTCGGATCGCGACTATTTTATCTACCATCGCGACCATACCAGCTCCGCGCCCTATATTGGCCCCTCCATACGCAGTCGTTCAACCAACGAATGGGTCATGACCATCTCGCGCCGGCTCAACCATCCGGATGGCAGTTTTGCTGGCGTGACGATAGCCACAATCTATCTTAAATATTTTCTCAGTCTCTATGACGGCATCGACATGGGAGAAAATGGCCTGATCAATCTGGCTTCCTCCACAGGGCATATTGTCGTACGCAAACCTTTTCACGATGCTGATATCGGCACCGATATTTCAAAAGGGGAAGTCTTTGCGTTGCTGAGGCCCGAGATCAGTTCGGGCAGCGCTACCATAAAGTCGTTTATTGACAAGGTTGAGCGGGTCATCAGCTTTCAGCGGGTCAACGGCTACCCGCTGGTCGTGATCGCGGCCTTTGACAAGAGTGAAATACTGGCCGATTGGCGTAGTGAATCCTTTGCCAGCTTTCTTATATCCTCGGTGCTACTCCTGATTCTCAGTTTCCTGGGCTATCGGCTGATAAAGCTGATGGGCCAGCAGATTCAGGTACAAAAGGAATTGCAGCGCTCTGAGAAAAATTATATCGAGGCCAACAAGGCACTCGGGCAACTGGCGCTCGAGGATAGCCTGACGGGCCTGCCGAATCGTCGTAAGTTCGACTTGTTTATCAGTGCCGAAGTCCGAAAGGCAAGACGAAGACCGGATGATGTTGCGCTGATCATGATCGATGTGGACCTGTTTAAAAAATACAACGACCACTACGGTCACGTACAAGGTGATGAGTGTTTGAAGGTGGTGAGCACCATCATCAAGAAAAATATCACTCGGGATGGCGATCTCGCCGCCCGGTACGGAGGCGAGGAGTTTGCTATCGTCCTTTCGAATACAGACTATGTGGGCGCCTTTATTATCGCCGAGAGAATTCGAACGGAACTGGAGAACAGTTCAATTCGACATGACGACTCGCCAGCCAAGGTCGTCACCATCAGCGTGGGCATTAGTGCTTTATCCGGTTCAAAAGCGGACACGCCGGAGAATTTGATCGATATCGCTGACAAAGCACTTTATGTCGCCAAGACCAGTGGTAGAAATCGGACGGTTATTTCCAATCATCTATCGGATACGACGACTTGAACTGAGACGCCAGGCACCGGCGTCGGCGCCGCTCAAGCGCTGGCCAACCACGCCTGCTGGCGGCTCCGAACCGAAGCCGCGGATTCGCCCACCAGTTCGGCGTAGACCCCAGGAGCCGTAGCCCCTTCGGTGCTGATCAGCAGGATGCGTGACTGGGCGTCGATACCGACCTTCGCGGCCAGGCTTGGCGATGCGACAAGCCTTATCAGGCCTGCAAGCCCGGCCACGGCCGACTCGCCGGCTTCCACCGGGATATCGCGCTGGCTGCCCGTTGCCAGGCGCCGCATGGCACTGACCGCTTCGTCGTCGCGCAGGGTCATGAAGAAGTCGACGCTGGCTTGCAGGAACCTCCAGGCCAGGGGCGAGGTTTCGCCACAGGCAAGGCCAGCCATCACCGAGTCCACCGAGCCGCTGGCCTTCGCGGCTTTGCCGGCCACGGCACTTTGATACAAGCAGTCCGCTTGCTCCGGCTCAACGACGATAAAGCTCGGACGTTGCTCACCCTGCCACTCCCAGAAATAACTGGTGATGCTGGCCGCCAGACCGCCAACGCCACCTTGCAGGAATACGTGGGTGAAGGCGCTGCCGTTGAGTGTTCCGATGATTTCGGCGGCGAGGGTGCCGTAACCCTGCATCACATCGCGAGGAATGTCCTCGTAACCTTCGTAGGACGTATCGGAAACCACCCACCATCCGTTGTTTTGAGCGAGTGCCGCGGCTTCTGCCACCGACTGGTCGTAGTTGCCGCTGATACGGACAATCTCGGCCCCGTAGGCGGCAATCGCCTGTTCGCGCTCAAGGCTGACGTTGGCATGGAGGACGATGACGCAGCGACAACCGACACTTTGGGCCGCCGCGGCCAAGGCGCGGCCGTGGTTGCCGTCAGTGGCACTGATCACCGTGAAATCCCGGAGTGCCAGGCGGTGTTGCCCGGCTAACAATTCCCGGGGTTCGAAGCGCTGCTCCGGGAGCTGACGCAGGATCAGGCGGAGCAGGGCAATCGGCGCGCCGAGGGCCTTGAAACTGCCCAGTTCCGAGCGTTTCGATTCATCCTTGAGCAGAATCTGCGCGACCCCCAGCTCCGTGGCCAGATCGGGCAGTGAATAGAGTGGCGTGGTGCTGTGATTCAGTTGCGACCAGTGGGACAGCCAGGCACGACTTTGCGCTGCCTTCTCGACACTCATGATGCTTTTCAGGGCATCGGGGTAGGTCTCACGGGTTGCGTTTGGATTGGCGAACAACATTACGGACTCCTTCAGGCAAGACGGGGCCATCACCACCGGCTTTCGTCGGCAGTCTGTGGTTTCGGGGGAAGCTAAAGCCGGACGCTCAGGCGGTGCAGGACCACGTCCAGGAGCACCTCGGCACCCTTGATCAACTGATCGTCATCGGTGTGTTCGCGCGGGTTGTGGCTGATGCCGCCGCGGCTGGGCACGAAGATCATTGCCGACGGTGCAATCCTCGCGATCATCTGGGCGTCATGGCCCGCGCCCGAGGTCATGCGCTTGTGGCTGAAGCCCAGGCTTTGGGCCGAGGCCTCGATTTCGTCGGCCAGGCCGGCGTCGAATATCACCGGTTGGAAGCGCACCAGTTGTGTGCTGCTGATATGCACGCCCTCAGCTTCCGAGATCTTGGCAAGGAACCGCGAAAGCCGTTGTTCGGCGTTTGCCAGCCGTGTTTCATCGGGGTCGCGCAGGTCCACGGTGAAACTGGCCTTGCGCGGTATGACGTTGATCAGGTTCGGCTCGAAACTCATGCAGCCGACGGTGGCCAGGGTTGTGTCGTCCGAGTCCATGGCGATCTTGCGCAACTCGGCCACCACCGCGCTGGCGACGTAGCCGGCGTCATGGCGCAAGCGGGTAGGGGTGGTGCCCGCGTGATTGGCATTGCCTTGCACGACCACCTGTTGCCAGGAGATCCCCTGGAGGTTTTCGACCACGCCGATCAGAGTGTTCTCCGCCTCGAGGATCGGCCCTTGCTCGATATGCAACTCCAGGTATTCGTGGGGGACGATGGAGCCCGGTTGCAGGTCGCCGGCATAGCCGATGCGTTCCAGCTCCTCGGCGAGGCGCGTGCCGTCCGTGCCGAGGGTGGCCAAGGCCTCTTCAACTGGCAGTCCCCCGGCGTACACCAGTGAGCCCATCATGTCCGGCTGGTAGCGAACACCTTCTTCATTGGTAAACGCGCCGATGACAATCGAGCGCGCCGGCAGCACACCGGCCTCGCGGAAGGCACGTGCCACGGCCAGGCCGGCCAGCACGCCATAACAACCGTCCAGCGCGCCGGCATTGCTTACCGTGTCGATGTGCGAGCCCATCATCAGCGGGGCCTGCTTGCCTTGATCGGCAACGGAACGGAGTGTGCCGAAGAGGTTGCCGATTCGATCAACCTGGATCTCCAGATCCAGCTCTTTCATCCAGGCCACCAGTTGGTCGCGCGCGGATTTATCGGCATCGGTCAGCGCGATTCGGGTGCGCCCGCCGTTCAAGGGGTCAGCACCCACTTCGCCCAAGGTACGGAGCTGTTGAAGGAGAATCGCTCCGTTCAGGTGAAGAGGGGGAAGCGGGGTCATAGAGCTCTCCGGCGGCTGACAGTCCGGCCTGTTCGTGAGTGGATGGCGGTTGTTGGGTAAATCCTATTTCAATACCGCGCACTTATTGCTTGATTTTCGGTGCTTAAATGAATTTTTATTCCATTTTTGGCAGCGCCTGCGATTGCCCCTCGGAGAACCCGTCAGCCATGAGCCTTGATCATTTCGATTTAGCCCTGCTCGAAGCCATCCAGCAGGATGCCAGCACCTCCCAGCAGGACCTCGGCGCCCGGGTCAACCTGTCGCCCGCGGCGGTGAATCGGCGTTTGAAAAAGCTGAATACGGACGGCGTCGTACGCAAGACCGTCGCGTTGGTGGACCCGGTGCGCCTGGGTTACGGGCTGACGGTGATTGTGGCGGTGGAGGTGGAGAATGAGCGCCTGGACCTGCTGGATGCCATGAAGCGCACCTTCCTCGCTTGCCCGCAGGTCCAGCAGTGTTATTACGTCACGGGCGAAAGCGATTTTGTGCTGATCCTGGCGGTCAGGAACATGGAGCAATACACCGAACTGACGCGGACGCTGTTTTTCGAGAGCAATAACGTCAAGCGCTTCAAGACACTGGTCTCGATGAGCAATGTAAGGGTGGGGCTTGAGGTCCCGGTGGCTGTCGAGCCGATGTAGCTGGCGCGCTTGATGCGCGCCTACAACCCCTGGCTGCTACGAATCAGATCATAGGCCCGGCGCACCAGCGGGTTCACCGTATTGGGCCGGATCCACAGGTGATAGGTCACGTCCGGTAGACGCGGCAAACCATCGTTCTCCCCCAGTACCCGCATATCCGGCCCCAGCAGTTCCATGCTGCGCGGCGTCACCCCGAGCCCGGCGCGAATCGCCGCCTTGATGCCGATCAGGTTCGAGGCCAGATAAGCCTGGCGCCAGGCAATCCCCTCACGCTCCAGTGCTTCCATGGCATAGCGCCGGTAGATGCTGGGTTCTTCCACCAGAATCAGCGGCAGCGGCTCGCTGGGGACGTGGATGTACTGCGCCGAGCAGATCCACCACACCGGCGAGGTGCGCAGGGCAAAACCCTGCAGGCGCGAGTCTTCGCGGGTGGAGATGACCATGTCGATCTTGCCCCGGTGCAGGTCTTCCATCAGGTAGGGACTGCGGCCGACATCGATTTCCAGGCGCAGGCGCGGCGCCGAGCGGGCGATATGGCTGAGGATCGGCGGCAGGATGGTATCGGCGATATCGTGGGGTGAACCGATGCGCAGCACGCCACTCAAGTGGCTTTCCTGCAGGGAATTGAGTGCCTCGTCATTCAGCGACAGCAGCTGCCGGGCATGGCGCAGCAACTGCCGACCCGGCTCGGTCAGTTGTTTCTGTCGGCCCTGTTTCTGGAACAGGCTGACGCCCACCTGCTGTTCCAGGCGTTGCATCTGCTGGGTCACGGACGATTGCGTGCGCGCCAGGTGCTGGCCGGCTTCGGCAAAACTGTGATGGTCCACCACCGCGACGAAGGTGCGCAGCAGTTCCAGGTCCAGGGTCGGAGAGGGCATGGCGGCTCGAATTCATATCAAGGGCGATCGCCAATAGATTACAGATGCTGATGTATTTGGCGAGTCTAAATTATTGGGATCGCTGAAAGCCCCCGTAAACAGGGGTTATGCCGTTTTTCTCAAAAGCTAATAACCAGAAAGTTATAACAATATTAGATATTTGAATTTCCGTTCGCCCGTGACGCTCCCTAGCATGCAGGTCAACAAGGTCGGGATACGCCGATTGCCATCGAGGGGATAGTCATGTCGTTCAAGCGCACACCGGGTCAACGCCTGCTTCCTGCTTTCATCGGCGCCGTGCTGGCGTTGGGGGCGGTGGCTGCGGCCCAGGCCGATGCCACCCTGGACAAGATCGAGCAGCGTCACAAATTGGTGGTCGGCGTGCTGCTGTCCGGCGGGCCGTTCGGTTCCATCGACCCATCGACCCAGGCGCCCAAGGGCCTCAATGTGGATTTGGCCAATGCCCTGGGCCAGGACCTGAAGGTCGATGTCGAGCTGGTGCCGGTGCTGCCGGCCAACCGCGTGCAGTTCCTGCAGCAGGGCAAGGTCGACCTGCTGATCGCCAATATGGAGTGGACGCCGGAGCGCGACGGTCAGTTGGGCCATGTGCCGACGCCGTTCTACAAGGTCGGCGGTACCGCGGCCGTGTTGAAGAGCAGCAAGATCACCCGCTGGGAAGACCTCAAGGGGCAGCCGGTGTGCACCTCCCAGGGCAGCAGCTACGTCAAGCCGCTGAGTGAACTGGGCGCGCAGTTGAAAGCCTTCAAGAGTTCGTCGGAGTCCTTGCTGGCGCTGCGTGGCAACAACTGTGTGGCGGCGGTCCACGATGCGACGCTGATCAATCCGCTGTTGGCGGGCAACCCGGAGTGGCAGGACTATCGCGCCATCACCCCGGAGTTGAACCCGGCCCCGTCGGTGATCTGGACCCGTCAGGGTGAGGTCGATACCCAGAAGCGCCTGGACACGGTGGTCCAGGGCCTGCACCGCAGTGGCTGGCTGATCAAGGCCGAGAGTCGCAATCAGATCTCGCCGAAATCGCCAGCGCTGGTGGAGTTGCATAACCAGTTCAAGGGTTGACCGTACCTGTCTTCAAGGATACCCCCGCAATGTTCAAGTATTTGCCCCTCGCCCTGGCGCTCTTCGCTTCCCTGGCCCAGGCCGATGCCACCCTCGACAAGATCCAGGTGCGGCACAAGATCAGTATCGGTGTGATTCTCAGCGGTCCGCCGTTCGGCACGATCAACCCGGCCACTGGTGCCCACCAGGGCTACAACGTCGAACTCGCCAAGGGCCTGGCCCAGCGTCTCGGCGTGGAGCTGGAAAGCGTCTCGGTACTGGCGCCCAACCGTGTGCAGTTCCTGCAGCAGGGCAAGGTCGATGCGCTGATCGCCAATATGCAGTTCACCGAAGAGCGCGCCGAGATCCTCGACTACGTGCCCACGCCTTACGAAGAGGTCGGCGGCGCCGCGCTGATTCGCAAGGGCGCCGGGATTACCCGTTGGGAAGACCTCAAGGGTAAGCCGGTCTGTGTTTCCCAGGGCAGCAACTTCACCAAGCCGTTGCAGGAGGTCTATGGCGCGCAGATCAAGGCCTTCCGCAGCCAGTCCGAATCGCTGCTGTCCCTGCGCGGCAATGGTTGCGTGGCCGCGGTGCACGTCAGCCCGACCATGCACAGCCTGCTCGACGAGGCCGAATGGTCCGGCTACGAGATTCCTTTGCCCACCGACCTGATCCCGTCCCGCTCGGTGATCTGGGTACGTAAAGGCGAAAAGGATATCCAGGCCCGTCTCGACGCGATTGTCCGCGACTGGCACCGCAGCGGCTGGCTGATCGAACTGGGCAAACGCACCGGCATGCCGCCATCCCAGGCGCTGCTGCAACTGCATGAGCAGTTCAAGGATGCAGCTCCATTGGCGCAGCTCCCATGAGTGGGTTGTTCGCGCAGTTGCAACAACTGCTGGGCGCCGCCCATGTCCAGGACTCCATTGCCGGGAGTGCGTTTCTCAGCGACAAGCACCGTGTCTACCATGGCCAGGTCGTCGCCGTGGTGCATCCGGCCAGTACCGAAGAAGTCGCTGCCGTGGTGCGGGTCTGCGCTCACCATGGTGCGCCGCTGGTGGTGCAGGGTGGTAATACCGGCCTGATGGGTGCGGCTACCCCGGATGCCAGCGGCAACAGCGTGCTGGTGCTGCTCGATCGGATGAACCGCATTCGCCAGATCGATACCGACAATGACACCGTCACCGTCGAGGCCGGTTGCATCCTGCAGAACCTGCAGGACGCGGCCCGTAACGCCGGGCGCCTGTTTCCCCTGAGTCTGGGGGCGCAAGGCAGTTGCACCCTGGGTGGCAATCTCGGTACCAATGCCGGCGGCACCGGGGTGTTGCGGTATGGCAACACCCGCGAGCTGACCCTGGGCCTGGAAGTGGTGACTGCTGACGGCGATATCTGGAACGGCTTGCGCGGTCTGCGCAAGGACAATACCGGCTACGACCTGCGCGACCTGTTTATCGGCAGCGAAGGCACCCTGGGGATTATCACCGCCGCCACCTTGAAGCTCTTTCCGCTGCCCAAGGCCCAGAGCACGGCGTTGCTGGCGTTCGACTCCCTGGAACAGGCGGTGGCTTTCCTGTCCCACGCCCGTGCCGGCTTCGGCGCCGACCTGACGGCTTTCGAACTGATGTCCGCCGCCTGCCTGGCGTTGTTGCGCCAGCAGTTTCCCGATGACCCGCAACCTTTCGCCCAGGCACCGCAAGCCTGGTTCGCGCTGCTGGAGCTGTCCGACAACCACAGCGCCGAACATGCCCGGGATGCCTTCGAACGGGTGCTGGGCGAGGCCTTCGAACTGAATCTGCTGGCCGATGCGCTGATCGCCGAAAGCCTGGCCCAGAGCGCCGCGCTGTGGCAACTGCGGGAAAACATGAGCGAAGCCCAGGCCCGCGAAGGGCGCAACATGAAGCACGATATCTCGCTGCCGATCTCGCATATCGTCGACTTCGTCCGCGAGACCGATGCCTTGTTGCAGGAACATTTCCCCGGCGTGCGCAACCTGACTTTCGGCCACCTCGGCGACGGCAACCTGCACTACAACGTCGCCGCCCCCCTCGGTCAGCCGGTTGAAGCGCATATGGCCCACTATGCGGCGCTCAGCGCCCTGGTGCATCGCAATACCCACGCCCACGGCGGTTCCATCAGTGCCGAGCACGGCATCGGCCAACGCAAGCGTGCGCTGCTGGCCGAGGTCAAGAGCCCGGTGGAGCTGGACCTGATGCGCCGAATCAAACAGGCCCTCGATCCCCGTGGGTTGCTCAATCCAGGCAAGGTACTGCCATGACTCTTCGACTGTCCAAACGGGTGCAGAAGGTTTCGCTGTCGGCCAATGCGGCGGCCAAGTCCCGGGCCACGGCCTTGCGCGACGGCGGCCGCGACGTGCTTGACCTGACCACCGGCGAGCCGGATTTCGATACCCCGTTGCATATCAAGGAAGCGGCCTATGCGGCGATTGCCGCCGGTGCGACCAAATACACCGCGACGCCGGGCGTGCTGGCCTTGCGCGAGGCGGTGCGGCGCAAACTCCAGGGTGAGAATCGCCTCGACTATGCATTGCCCCAGATCGTGATCGCCAATGGCGCGAAACAGATCATCTTCAATGCCTTCGCCGCGACCCTCGACGAGGGCGACGAAGTGCTGGTGCCTGTACCGTACTGGCCGTCCTTCCCGGACAGCGTGCGGATCAATGGCGGCGAACCGGTGTTTATCCAGTCGACCCTGGAACAGGGCTGCAAGCTGACCCCGGCGCAACTGAGTGGCCTGATCGGCGAGCGTACCCGCTGGCTGATCCTCAACAGTCCGGGCAACCCCAGCGGTGCGGTCTATAGCGCCGATGAACTGCGGGCGTTGGCCGAGGTGCTGCGTCGCCATCCCCAGGTGCTGGTGCTGCTCGATGAGTTGTACGAGCACATCCGTTTTGACGGCCAGCCACCACTGAACCTGCTCAATGTCGCGCCGGATCTGCAGGAGCGCTGCCTGCTGGTGGGCGGCGTGTCCAAGACCTACGCCATGACCGGCTGGCGCATCGGCTTTGGCGCCGGTCCCCAGGCGCTGACCACGGCCATGAGCGTGGTCCAGTCGCAGTCGGCGTCCGGTGCTTCATCGGTCAGCCAGGCCGCAGCCCTGGCGGCCTATGAAGGCGGGCTGGATTTCCTCAAGCCACAAGTGGCGGCTTATCAGGAGCGTCGTGACCTGCTGGTGGCCGCCTTGAGCGACGTCGACGGGCTCGAGGTGCTGCAACCCGAGGGCGGTTTTTTCGTCTTCGTCCGTTGCGCCGGCCTGATTGGCCGACTGCGTCCGGACGGCCAGGCCATCGGCAGCGATAACGAACTGGTGGATTATCTGCTGGAGGAGGGCGTCGCCGGGGTCGCGGGGAGTGCCTATGGCCTGTCGCCGTGGTTCCGTCTATCGATTGCCACGGCCACCGACAGTGTCCGCGAAGCCGGCCGCCGGATCGCTGCCGCCTGCGCCCGCCTGGTCGAGGGCCCGGCGTAATGGAAACCTTTGTGCAGTGGGCCGCCCACCTGGGGCTCAACTACCGCTTCCTGCTGGACGCCTATCAACGCGGCAGCCTGATCGACGGGGCCTGGACCACGCTGCTGCTGTGCGTGTTGACCATCATCGGCAGTCTGCTGGCGGGGGTCACCCTGGCGGCGATGCTCACCAGCGGGAACAAGGCGCTGTCGCGCCCGGCGCGGGTGTTCATCGAGGTGACGCGCAATACGCCGACCCTGGTCCAGCTCTACTGCGCCTTCCTGGTGCTGAACATGCTGCTGACCCAGGCGGTGGGCGCGGCCAACCCGCTGACGCCGTTTGCCTGGGTGGTGATCGTGATTTCCCTGCACAAGGGCGCCTTTCATGCCGAGGCCCTGCGCGCCGGGATCGAGGCGGTGCCGGCGGTGACGATGGAGGCCGCCAGTTCCCTGGCCTTCAGCCGTCGCCAGTTGCTGTGGAACGTGCAGTTGCCGCTGGCCCTGCGCTTTGCCCTGCCGTCGCTGGTGAACAACCTGATCGACCTGGTGAAGATGACTGCCGTGGCCTCGGCGATTGCCGTCGGCGATATCACCTACGCCTCGATCATGATCTGGACCCAGAGCGACAATGTGCTGGAACTGATGATCCTGATGCTGAGCTTTTTCGGGGTTTTGAGTTTTATCGTCAACTGTGTGGGCCGGGCGTTGGAAGCGCGGTTGAGGATGCCCGGTTATGGTCATTGAGTCCTTGTGGCAATGGTCGCCGGCGCTGGCCGTGGGCTTTGCGCAGAATATCCTGATCAGCCTGCTGGCGATTGCCATCGGTTCGCTGCTGGGTTTGCTGATCGGTGCGCTGGGGCTGTCGCCGCTGCGGATCCTGCGCCTGCCGGCACGGCTCTGGGTGCAGCTGTTTCGCAACGCGCCCTGGCTGGTGCTGATCTACTTCACCACCTACGTGTTCCCGTTCGAGATCCATGTCGGCAGCTACTACCTGCCGTTTCCCGACTGGCTGAAAGTCACCGTCGGCCTGGCGCTGCCGGCCAGCGCCAACGTCGCCGAGATCTTTCGCGGGGCCATTGGTTCGATTCCCGGCACCCAATGGGAAGCCGCGCGTTCCCTGGCCTTCAGTCGCGGCCAGTTGTTTCGCTCGATCATCCTGCCGCAGTGCTTCAAACGCATGCTGCCGCCGTGGATGAACCTCTACGCGGTGATCACCATGGGCACCGCGCTGGCATCGCTGGTGGGCGTGCATGACCTGATCGACACCGCGCAGATCGCCAGCAACACCGTCAACCGCACCGGTTTCACCGTGCTGATCTACTTCAGCGTGCTGGCGTTGTTCTTCGTCTACTGCTACCCGATTTCCCGTCTGACCCAACGCCTGGAGCGACGCTATGCCTTCTACTGAACCCCTCGTCAGCCTGCGCGACCTGCACCTGTCGTTCGGCGCCAACGCGGTGCTCAAGGGCATCGACCTTGATGTACAGCGCGGCCAGGCAGTGTCCATCATCGGGCCTTCGGGCTCGGGTAAATCGACAATCCTGCGCTGCATCACCGGGCTGCTCAAACCCCAGCGCGGGACTATTCGCGTCGGCGCCACCGAGGTGCACCAGTTGCACCGCGAGGCCGAGCTGATCGAGTTGCGCAAGCGGGTCGGTTTTGTCTTCCAGCAATACAACCTGTTCCCGCACCTGTCGGTGCTGGACAACCTGCTGATCGCCCCGTGCAAGGTGCTCGGTCGCAGCCGCGCCGACGCCGAAAAGGAGGCCCGGCAGTTGCTCGCCAAAGTGCGCATGGAGCACAAGGTCGACGCCTTTCCCGGGCAACTGTCCGGCGGTCAGCAACAGCGGGTGGCGATTGCCCGTGCCCTGGCCATGCGCCCGGAACTGATCCTGTTCGATGAGGTGACCTCGGCCCTCGACCCGGAAACCGTCGGCGAGGTGCTGACGGTGATTCGCGAGCTGACCGAAGAAGGCATGACCTGCGTGCTGGTGACCCATGAAATGCGCTTTGCCGAGGAAATCAGCGATCAGGTGTATTTCACCGAGAACGGCCTGATCGTCGAGTCCGGCAGCGCCTACCAGGTGTTCCAGCAGCCACAAAGCGAGCGCACCCGCGAATTCCTCCGGCATGCCCTGGGCGACGCCGGCCGTCGCCACCTGCCACCCGACCCGTATTTGCTGAGCAATATCAGCCGCTACAGCCTATCCGTCTGACCGTGATCCACCCGATAAGGAGCCTGCCCATGAGCACCACCGAACGCGCCAACGTGATCGAATCTTTCCTGGTGAAGATCCGCGCCATCCATCAACGCGGCGTCGACCGTGCCGCTTTGCAAGAGATCGTCGCCCTGTTGGAAGACCTTGCCGAACGCCGCGACCTGTTCAACTTCGAGGCCTTTCCGGCCCCGGTGGCCGGCGAGGGCAATACCGCCTTCCGCTATCGCCTGAACGACGATGGCGAAACCCCGACCCTGTACCTCAACTCGCTGCTGCCGGGCAAGAACACCATCGCCCACAACCACGAAACCTGGGCAGTGATCAGTGCCGTTGAAGGCCAGGAACTCAACCGCGTCTATGCTCGCGGTGATGACGGCAGCGACCCTCAGCGCGCCGATCTCAAGCTTGAGCGCGAAGTCGTGGTCCAGCCGGGGACTTCCATCGCCTTCCTCGGTGAAGACCTGCACAGCATCCGTGTCGATGGCGAGCAGGCGACCTTGCATTTCCATCTTTACGGGCGTCCGCTGGAGTCGCTCAATGGTCGCTATGGCGTGCAGGACGACGGCAGCATCCTCAACTACAACGCTTCGCAGATGGCGCCTTCGATCAAGGCTTATGCGGCATGATCGACCTCCATTACTGGCCGACGGCCAATGGCTTGAAAGTCGGGATCCTGATCGAGGAACTGGGGCTGGAGTATCGCCTGCTGCCGGTGAATATTCGCCAGGGCCAGCAGCGTGAAGCGGCGTTCCAGCAGATCAGCGCCAACGGGCGGATCCCGGCGATCGTCGATCACCAGCCGGCCGACGGTGGCGAGCCGCTGAGCCTGTTCGAGTCCGGGGCGATTCTCAATTACCTGGCCGACAAGACCGGGCAGTTCCTTGCGCCGGTCGGCAGTCGCGAGCGGCGGCGGGTGCAGGAGTGGCTATTCTGGCAAGTGGGGCATATCACGCCGTACCTGAGTCAGTGGCAGCTGTTCCGGGAAAAGGCCCCGGAGCCGATTCCCTTTGCCCTCGACCTGCTGCAAGGCGAAGCCACCCGGCTGTATGAAGTGCTGGAGCGACGCCTGGCCCAGCAGGATTTTGTCGCGGGTGAATACAGCATTGCCGATATGGCCATCTTTCCCTGGATCCAGCCTGCCCGGCAGGGGTTCGACCTTGGCGACTACCCGGCGATCAACGGCTGGCGCGAACGCATCAAGGCCCGTCCGGCGGTGCAGCGCGCCTATGCCAGGGGCCGCGAGCTGGCCGCGGGCGAGCGCTCGCTGGTGCTGGAATGAGCTTTTCACTGGAAAACGGGGTTTGTGTGAGTAAAACCATTACACCGGCGCAGTTGCAGCAATGGCTGTTCGACGGGCGTGAAATCGCCCTGTTCGATGTGCGTGAACACGGCCAGTACGGTGAGGCCCATCTGTTTCACGGGGTGCATTTGCCCTATAGCCGCCTGGAACTGGAAGCCCGACGCCTGGCGCCCGAGCTGCGAGTCCGGCTGGTGATCTACGACCAGGAGGGCGGTGAACTGGCTGCCCGTGCCGCGCAACGCCTGCAAGCGCTGGGCTATGAGCAGGTGCATATTCTGCAGGGCGGTGCCGACGGCTGGCAGGCGGCGGGCCTGCGGTTGTTCGCCGGCGTGCATGTGCCGTCCAAGGCCTTTGGCGAATTGGTGGAAGAAGCCTGCCATACGCCGCATATCAGTGCGACCGAACTGGCCGATTGGCAGGCCCGGGGCGAACCCCTGGTGCTGCTGGACGGTCGTCCGTTCGACGAATACCGCAAGATGACCATTCCGGGCTCGGTCTGCTGCCCGAATGGCGAGCTGGGTTATCGCCTGCATGACTTGGTAGCCGACGAATCGACGCCGATCGTGATCAACTGCGCTGGGCGTACCCGCAGCATTATCGGGGCCCAGACGCTGATCAACCTCGGAGTGAAGAATCCGGTCTATGCGTTGGAAAACGGTACCCAGGGTTGGTTTCTGGCCGACCTTCAACTCGAGCATGGCAGTACCCGACGCTACGCTGACGGGTTGCCGCCCGCCGGTATCGAGCAGCAACGCGAGGCAGCCCGTACGCTGGCCCGACGTGCCGAGGTGCCGACGGTGACGGCGGCGCAGGTCACGACCTGGGCGCAAGCGGGTGAGGGCAGTCTGTTCCTCTGCGATGTACGCAGCGCCGAGGAGTTTGGCCTTGGCAGCCTGCCGGGCGCGCAGCACACGCCGGGCGGCCAGTTGATCCAGTCCACCGACCTGTATATCGGTGTGCGCCAGGCGCGGGTGGTGGTGTTCGATGACGACGGTGTGCGTGCACCGATTGTCGCCAGTTGGTTGCGCCAGTTGGGACACAATGCCCATGTGCTGGAAGACGGGTTGTACAGCGGCTTGCGCTTGCCGTTGGCGAGCGCCTTGCCGTTGTCCGAGTTGCCCGTGATTGAGGCGCGGGATCTATCCCGTGAACTGGCCGAAGACGCGGTGGTGCTGATCGACCTGCGCCCGAGCATGGCCTTTCGCAAAGCCCATCTGGCCGGCTCGCAGTGGTCGATCCGTTCGTTGCTTGCCGCTGAAGTAGCCGGTGAAGAACGGCCCCTGGTGTTGCTGGCGGACGATATCGCGGTTGCACAGTTGGCGGCCCTGGAATTGCCCGAGGCCCAGCGGGCGCGGGCGCAGTTTTTCAGTGCGGACCTGTCGGTCTGGCAAGCGGCCGGGCTGACGGTGGTCAATGATGCGTCGGTGTTGCCTGACGAGCGTTGCATCGACTTTCTGTTTTTCACCCACGACCGCCATTCCGGCAACAAGGACGCGGCACGCCAGTACCTGGCCTGGGAAACCGGCCTGCTGGGGCAGATGACGCCAGCGGAGATCGCCAGCCTGAAGCCGTTGGCGCCGGCCAAGGCTGCGGTGGATGTGCGGACCCGGCTGGTTCATGCCGCCCGTACCGTCAAGGGCAATGGCCCGCGCTCGGTGAACGTGCCGGTCACCCGGCTGAGTACCGTACTGTTCGACAACCTGGCGGATATGCGTGAGGCGCGCCGCCGCCGCGACAGCGAACGGGTCCTGAGCTACGGCGCTCGGGGCAATCCCACGGCCTTTGCCCTGGAAGACCTGGTGACGGAGCTGGAAGGCGGTCATCGCACACGTCTGTTCGGTACCGGGCTGGCGGCAGTGGCGCAGACCTTCCTGGCCTATCTGCGCCCGGGCGACCATGTGCTGATTACCGATGGCGTCTACTTCCCGGTGCGGCGCCTGGCGAAGGAGTTCCTCGCGCCCTTTGGCGTTGAAGTCGGCTATTTTCCGGCGGATGGCCGGGATATCGAGTCACGCTTGCAGGCCAATACCCGCATGGTCTACTGCGAGTCGCCGAGCTCCCTGCTCTACGAACTGAACGACCTGCCGGCCATCGCGGCCCTGTGCAAGCCGCGGGGTATCCTGCTGGCGGTCGATAACACCTGGGGTTCGGGTTACCAGTACCGGCCGTTGGCCCTGGGGGCGGATATCTCGATCATGGCCCTGACCAAGTACCTGTGCGGTCACAGCGATGTGGTGATGGGCAGCGTCTGTACCACCGAGGCGGCCTGGCCGGCGCTGTCGCGGATGAGCGACAGCTTTGGCAACACGGTGAGCCCGGATGATGCCTACCTGGTGCTGCGCGGTGCGCGGACCCTGGCGGCGCGCCTGGAGGTGCACCAGCGCCAGGGGCTGGAAATCGCCCGCTGGTTGCAGGCGCAGCCACAGGTGCGGCAGGTGTTCCATCCGGCCTTGTCCACGCACCCGGATCATGAACTGTGGGTGCGGGATTTCAGTGGCAGCAACGGGTTGTTGTCGTTCGAGTTCGCCGAGGCCGATCCCGGGCAGTTGGAGCGCTTTATCGGAGCGTTGCAGTTGTTCGGGCTGGGTGTTTCCTGGGGCGGTTATGAAAGCCTGGTGACGGTGGTGGATGTGAGCGAGCGGCAATTTGCCGGGCCGACACTGCACCCGGTGATCCGCTTGCATATCGGTCTGGAGGCGGTGACCTCGCTGATTGAAGACTTGCAGCGTGGTTTTGCCGCCCTGGCCTGACCTGTCGACCACGGCTTCAGCCGTGGTTCTGCTCGGTCAGGCGTTGGACCGCCAAACGTCGGTAATGCGAGGGGGTCATGCCCTTGAGTTGCTGGAAGCGGCGGTTGAAGTTGGAGATATTGTTGAAGCCTGACTCGAAGCAGACATCGGTCACCGGTTTGTCGCCGTCCGCGAGCAATTCGCAGGACTTGCTGATACGCAGGCGATTGACGAATTCGACGAAACAACGGCCGGTGGCCTGCTTGAAGACCCGGGAAAAGTAGGTGGGCTTCATGCCCAGGTACTCGGCCACTTCTTCCAGTGGCAGTTCCCGGGCATAGTGGGCAAAGATGTAGTCGACCGCCCGGTTGGTGCGGTCGATATTGTGCTCGTCGGCCAGTTGTGGTGTGGTAACACCCGACAGCAACTGGTAGTCGTCACAGTTGCCGAGCAGCTCCAGCAGGATCAGGAAGTGACCGAGCCGGGTGACTCCCTGGGAGTCGGCGATACGCTGCATCAAGGTCGTGGCCTGGCGCACGGTGTGCTGGCAACGGAACTCGATGCCGTACTGGGCCCGTTCCAGCAGTGGCGTCAGGGTTTTCAGCTCGGCGAACACCAGATGGCCGCTTTCGAACAGTTCGTCGGTGAAGTTCACCAGCATGTCGCGCTTGGGCACCACTTCGTCCTCGGCCACCTGGCTGATCCAGTTGTGGGGCAGGTTGGGGCCGGTCAGGAACAGGGTCTGCGGGTAGAAGTTGCCGATATAGTCGCCAATGAACACCTTGCCGGAACTGGCGACGATCAGGTGCAGCTCGTATTCCTTGTGGAAATGCCAACGGACCAGGGGGCAGGGAAAACCATGCTGGCGATAGATGATCGACAGGCCGTTGTGGTCGTCCATCAGCTCGTAGGAGGGGTCGGTGACGCGGGCTGCTCGGGTCATGCCTGGCTACTTTTGTCGTTTTTTGTTGTGGGCGCTTTCCGATAATGCCCTCATCCTCACCATCGCGCCAGTTGCACCGTGCCCAAGAGGGGCACGCGCCAGGCGCCAGCCAACCGGAGCGCCAGCCATGAAAACCCTTCTTCTGATCGGCATGGGCCCCGGCCACCCGGAGCAGATCACCGTTCAGGCGATCAACGCGCTCAATCGCGCCTCGGTGCTGTTCCTGCTGGACAAGGGCGAGGCCAAGGACGATCTGCTGAATTTGCGCAAGGACATCTGCGAGCGCTACATCCAGCAGCCCGGCTGCCGACAGGTGCAGGTCAGCGACCCGGTACGCGAGGACTCGGCGGCGTCCTACGAGGCGGGTGTCGAGCATTGGCACCGGCAACGGGCCGCGCTGTTCGCGCGGCTGATCGACGAAGAGCTCGGCGAGGATGAGAGCGGCGCGTTCCTGGTCTGGGGCGATCCCGGACTCTATGACAGTACCTTGAGGATTCTTGAACGGGTCCGTGCGCTGGGCGGTCCGGCGTTCGCCGTCGAGGTGATTCCGGGCATCAGCAGTATCCAGGTGCTGGCCGCGCAACATCGGATTCCCCTGAATCGTATCGGCGAGCCGTTGCTGATCACCACCGGGCGACGGCTGGAGGCAGCCAACCTGGACAATGTGGTGGTCATGCTCGATGCCCGCTGCGCGTTCGGCCAGTTCGCCGACCAGGACCTGGAAATCTATTGGGGCGCCTACCTGGGCACTGAAGACGAACTCTTGGTGGCCGGCAAGCTGCACGAGGTGGGCGAGCGGATTCGTCGTGTGCGCGAAGCGGCGCGCAAGCGCAAAGGCTGGATCATGGATTGTTACCTGCTGCGTCGGCCACTCAAGTCCTGAAACCTATTTGTTGTGGGGGTGCTGATTTTTAGTGCTTTCACTCGAATTGAGGAGAAGGGGACTACAGGGTGTTTTCTCCCCGCTCAGTTAAGGTTCGTCGGTTTACACACCTGAATCGACGAGGACAACATGAAGGCCATGCCGCCGCGGTGGATGAATGATCGTCGCTGCTTGCCGATCTGGCTGACCCTGCTCGGATGGACCTTGGCCCTGACCGTCGAAGGGGCCTCCCAGGTCTACCTGCCTCATCGTTCAGGAACCTTTGTCATCGACCCGGCCACCCTGGCCGTGTCCCTGCACCACAACGACGAACATCGGCTCCCGGCCCTGCTCAGCGCCGCGGCCTTCGACAAGGACGCGCAGGTCATCGAGCGAGATGGCAACCGCTGGCGGGTGCGGCAGGCAGACCAGGATTTCAGGGTCGAGGTCGGGGTGGACCGGGATGCCCTGCTGGTCACGGTGCATGCCGAACAACCAGGGCGGCTGCAGTGGCCCAGGCCTATTGAGGACGGGGTGATCGAGGCCCATGCAATTCCGTTTGGCGAAGGCGCCTATATCCCCAGCGACGATCCGCAATGGCTCGACTGGCTGCTGCGGCGTTATCAGCCGGCGCGGCTCAATGGGGTGTTGTCGATGCCGTTCTGGACCGAATTGCGCAAGGACTATTCCATCACCTGGATCGTCGAGACGCCGTTCAACACCAGCTTTGGCATCAAGGAGCAAAACGCCCGGCCGTTGCCGATCCTCAGCCATGCCTTCAATCGTCTGGCCCCCGGCGCACCTTACCGGGTGCGTGTCGTCGTCGGCCCGCGGGAGCCGTTGATCGGCGCACGGCTGTACCGGCAATGGCTGCGCGATCATGATCAGTTCGTCTCGTTGCGCGAGAAAATCCACACTCAACCGCAGGTTGCCCGCCTGGGCGGCGCACCGCATATCTATCTGTGGGATGCCGGGCCGCTGAAGGCCGGCGATGTCTTGCACTGGCCAGAGTTCCTGCGCTTTTTTGCCCGCCACCGGGATGACAGCGATCACCTGGCGTCCAGGCTCTGGGGGGCCTTCGAGCTCAAGGCCCGCGAGGCCTTCCTGCTGGCGTTGGGCGAAGCCGATAGTGCCTTTGAGCAGGTTCCACCCTTTGCCCGGACCCAGGTGATCCGGGCGATCAACTCCGGGTTGCTCGCAGTGATCGGGCGTGAAGCCCAGGCGCCGCTGCCCGGCAATCATGATCCCCTGGCCGAAGTGGCCTGGGCGCAAACGGTGCGTCAGCAGTTGCGCGAGGCCTTTGGTGATCTGTTGGCACCGGCCGAGCGCTGGGGCGGTGGCTTGTCCCTGGACACCGTTGCCGCCTTGCAGGGCGCGGGTCTGGCCCGGGCCTGGCTGGGCGCCGATGACTGGCGCGATACCTTCTGGCACCCCGAGGCGGTGGATGCCGCCAAGGCCGCCGGCTACCTGGTGTCGGCCTACGACAGCTACGGCAGCGCGCATCCGTCTAATCTGCAAGCCAGTTGGGCGACTGCGAAGATGGGTGACGAACTGGCCGCGGCCGGTTATACCGACGAGCAGGGCAAGAAGGTCCAGGGTTTTAATGGTCGCGGTGTTTTCGTCAACCCGCGCAGTGTCGAAACCTATGCCCGGCAACGGATCAGTGCCGTGGCGCGGGCGGGGCGTTTGAACAGTTACTTTCTCGATGTCGATGCCGCCGGGCCCGAGTTCAGTGATTACACTCCGGGTCGGGAAACCAGCCAGGCGCAGGATGCCGAGGCACGCCGCCGACGCCTGGCGTATCCGGTCCAGGCACTGGACCTGGTCACGGGCAGCGAAGGCGGGCAGTCCTTCTATGCGTCGATCATCGCCTTCAGCCATGGCATCGCGACCCAGCCCTTTGCCTGGATGGACGCGGACATGCGCAAGAACAAGCGCTCGCGCTACTACCTGGGCGGCTATTGGCCGCCGGAAACCCCCAACCTGTATTTCAAGGCGGTCCCGCTCAAGCCGGAGGTGGCGCGCTTCGTGACTTCCGCCGAGTTTCGCCTGCCGCTGTACCAGATCGCGCTGCATGACAGCCTGGTCAGTACCCACCACTGGGAGTACGGCTCGCTGAAGTTCTCCAGCGAACGTGATGTCACGGCGTTGCTGCAATTGCTGTACATGGTGCCGCCGCTGTATCACCTCAACGATCAGGTGATCCCCCGCGACCTGCCGCTGATCAGCGCCTACGACAAGGTGTTCCGGCCCTTGCACGAGCGCCTGTTCAGCCAGGCCATGGACGATTTCCAGGTGTTGTCCGGGGACCGCCTGCTGCAGCGCTCGACCTTTGCCGACGGCACCCTGATTACCGTCAACTTCTCCGTCAGGCCCAGCCGCACGCCGGAGGGGCGGCAACTGCCGCCGCTGTCGGCCCATGTGGTGGTGTCCGGCGAGCCGGCGCAACTGATCGAGATCCGTCAGGTCCTGGGTGCCTCCTGACGACTCAGTCGGTGCGGTTCTTCGCCTCGATCCACTGGGACATGTACTGCGTGCTCTTGTGATGATGGTGACGCAGCATCGCCCCGGTGAAGTTGTCCCGGCGATGGGCCGCCAGGTCCTCGCGGCAGGCCTGGATCCGGGCAATCAACGCGGGGCCATGGACCCGACGCTCATAACGGGCGGCGAGCAGCGCCTGGCCGTTGGCCTGGGCCTGCTGCCACAGCGCACGGTCCTGGTAGAGACGCACGGCCGCCTGGGCCAGGGCGACGGCGCTGGTTTCGATGGCGCCGGCCCAGGGCAGCTCACCGTGCATGGCTTCGGCACCGATCGGGGTGGTGACATTCGCTGTGCCACAGAGCATGGCGTCGACGATCTTGCCCTTGATCCCGGCGCCAAACCGTAGCGGCGCCAGGCAAACCCGCGCCGCGGCCATGACTTCCAAGGCATCCTCGGCCCAGTTCATGACATGAAAGCCCTGGGCGGGATTGTGCAGCGCGGTGGCCTTGGGCGGGGTGTAGGCGCCATAGATATGCAATTGGGCGGTGGGCAACTGTTGGCGGATCAGCGGCCAGATCGTGGTCTTCATCCAGAGCACCGCATCCCAGTTCGGCGCGTGGCGGAAATTGCCGATGCTGAGAAAGTGCGCGCGTTCGTCGAAATCACGGCAGGCCGTCGCGGGGGTGTCGATCATCAACGGGCACCAGTGCAGCAACGCTGGCGGGACCTTGAACTGTTCGATCAGCAACTGCGACTCGACATCGGAAATCATCAGGTTCAGGTCCGAGCGGTAGATGGCGGCGATTTCCCGCTGGGCCTGATCGGTCGCGCTCATCTGTTCGAACATTTGCCGTTGGTCGGGGGCGAACAGGGCGCTGAAGTCATTCAGGTCCTGGTCGTCTTTCAGGCGCGCCTTGAGCTGTTGCTGGCGGGCATCGCGCAGGCTTTGCAGGTCCGCGGTCTCCAGCACCCGCAGGGCCGTGGGGCAGTGTTTTTCCACGCGCCAGCCGAACTGCTCCTCCATCATGAAACGGTCGAACAGCACCACGTCCGGTTGCAGGCCGGCGACAAAACGGTCGAAGCTGCTGTTGTTGAGCTCGATGCGACACTCTTCGATGCCCAGGCTCGCCAGGTCGGCCTTGTGTTCGCCGACGACGGCGGGGCTGGCGAAGGTGATGCGCCAGCCGGCCTCGAGAAAGCTTTCGAGGATCTGCATCATGTGCCCGCCGGCTGCCGACGAGCGCGGTTCCGGCCAGACATAACCGATAACCAGGACCTGGGTGATGTCGGTGGCGTTCATAACACGATTCCTTGAAACGGGCAGGGCGGGAAAAGGGGCGCAATTAAACCACAGCGGCGCTCGCGATTGACCTGCCCCGACGCACTGCGTAGCCTTGCAGCTTCGAGGTTCTTCGGCACTCGGCCGAAGCTAAGAAGGGAACGCGGTATGCCGCGGCTGCCCCCGCAACTGTAAACGGTTCGATAGCCCTGCACTGCCACTGCCCCCTGGGCGGGAAGGCGCAAGGCCAGGCTGGTTCGCGTGCTTCCCGGAGGCGGCGCCAACCGCCCGACCGTAAGCCAGGAGACCTGCCTCGTAACCGTTTCTCACTACAACCGGGCGGGGTGATCCGGTGGCGAACGCATCCGCGCCCAAGGGCTGTGGTTCTCGTCCCGTATGCCCGCCACTTTGCCAAAGGGCATCCGATGAAAACACTGGCCAAGCTTCCCGTCACCATCGTCACCGGCTTTCTCGGCTCGGGCAAGACCACCCTGTTGCGGCATATGCTCGACAACGCCCAGGGCCGCCGCATCGCGGTGATCGTCAACGAATTCGGCGAATTGGGCATCGACGGCGAGATCCTCAAGCAGTGCTCGATCGGCTGCACCGAAGAAGAAGCCAATGGCCGTGTCTATGAACTGGCCAACGGCTGCCTCTGCTGCACGGTCCAGGAAGAATTCTTCCCGGTGATGCGTGAACTGGTGGCGCGTCGTGGCGATCTCGACCATATCCTCATCGAAACCTCCGGCCTGGCGTTGCCCAAGCCCCTGGTACAAGCCTTCCAGTGGCCGGAAATCCGCAGCGCCTGCACCGTCGACGCGGTGATCACCGTGGTCGACAGCCCGGCCGTGGCCGCCGGCACCTTCGCTGCGTTCCCGGACCAGGTCGATGCCCAGCGCAAGCTCGACCCGAACCTGGACCACGAATCGCCGCTGCACGAGCTGTTCGCCGACCAACTGTCGAGCGCCGACCTGGTGATTCTCAACAAGGCTGACCTGATCAGCCCTGAAGACCTGGCCCGGGTACGCCTGGAAGTGGCCGAAGAGCTGCCGCCGGCGGTGAAGGTCATCGAAGCCAGCAGCGGTCGCCTGCCCCTGGACGTGCTGCTGGGCCTGGGCGCCGGTTCCGAGGAACATATCGACGGTCGTCACAGCCACCACGATCACCACCATGGCGATGACGACCATGATGACCACGATCATGATGCCTTCGACTCGATCTCCCTCGAACTGCCGCAGGCCGATGAAAGCCTGCTGCTGGACGCCCTGACGCAACTGGTGGTCAAGCACGGCATCCTGCGGGTCAAGGGTTTCGCCGCGATCCCGAACAAGCCGATGCGCCTGCTGATCCAGGGTGTGGGCAGCCGTTTCGACAAGCACTTCGACCGTGCCTGGACGGCGGACGAGCCGCGTGTCACCCGCCTGGTGCTGATCGGCCAGGAGCTGGATGCCGCGCTGCTCGAATCGACCCTGCGCGCCGCGCTGACCGCCTGATCCCATGCATCTGCTCAGGACCCAGCCCGGCGGTTTCGTGTCGGATGACAACATCGCCGACCTGGGACAAACCCCCGCCGAGCTGGTGATCCTCTGCAGCGGCGATTCAAGCCTGGCATTGCTCGCCGAAGCGGCGCAGCAACTGCCTGAAAATTATCCGAGTCTGCGCCTGGCCAATCCCATGCAGGTGCAGAATCACGCCTCGGTCGACCTCTATTTCGATCAGGTGCTGCAACACGCCAGGGTCATCCTGCTGTCGTTGCACGGCGGGATCGGTTACTGGCGCTACGGTATCGAACGGCTGGTGCAACTGGCCGAGCGCGGGGTGACCCTGATCCTGGTGCCGGGGGACGATCGTCCGGACCCGGAACTGAGCGCCCTGAGCACGGTGCCCGCCGAGGAAGGCCAGCGGCTCTGGCATTTCCTGCGCCAGGGCGGCCTGGGCAATGCCCTGGACCTGTATCGCTGTCTCGCCAACCGCTGGTTGGGGCGCGATTATGCCTGGGAAGAGCCGAAGCCCTTGCCGCGCACGGCGATCTATCATCCACACCGCCATGACGCCGGACTGGCGGGTTGGCGCGCCGACTGGCAGGTCGGGCAAGCGGTCGCGGCGGTGCTGTTCTATCGCTCGCACCTGCAGGCGGCCAATACCGCTTTCATCGACGTGTTCTGCCAGCGCTTGCAGGCGGCCGGGCTCAATCCCTTGCCGATTGCCGTGGCCAGTCTCAAGGAGCCCGCTTGCCTGAGCGTGGTCGAGGACCTGCTGGACGAGGTGGCGGCCTCGATCATCCTCAACACCACCGGATTTGCCCAGTCCAGCCCTGAAGCCCCTCATCTGCGGCCGTTTCGCCGGGATATTCCGGTGATCCAGGCCATTTGCGCCCAGGACAACGAGCCCGGCTGGCAGGCCAGCGAGCAGGGCCTCGGCCCTCGCGACCTGGCGATGCATATCGCCTTGCCGGAACTGGACGGGCGTATCATCAGCCGGCCCATCAGCTTCAAGGACCTGGCCTGGCGCAGCGAGCGCAGCCAGAGTGATGTGGTCTGCTATCGCGCCCAGCCCGAACGCATGGATTTCGTTGCCGAACTGGCCCGTCGCTGGATCGATCTGGCGCGGGTGCCCAACGCGGACAAGCGCATCGCCCTGATCCTCGCCAACTACCCGACCCGCGATGGGCGGATCGGCAACGGCGTGGGCCTGGATACTCCGGCGGCGGCGCTGAATATCCTGCGGGCGCTCAAGGCGCAGGGTTATCCGCTGAGTGACGATTTGCCTGAAAGCGGCACGGCGCTGATCCAGGCCTTGCTCGGCGGGGTCAGCAATGATCTCGATAACCTCGACCTGCGGCCGTGTCACCAGAGCATGGCCCTGGCCGATTACCAGACGATGTTCGAGCGCCTGCCCGGGGCCAATCGCCAGGCGGTCGTGGCGCGCTGGGGCCGGCCGGAACAGGACCCGATGTTCCGTGGCGGGCGGATGATGATCGCCGGCCTGCGCTTTGGCCTGACCTTCGTCGGTATCCAGCCGGCCCGGGGTTATCAGGTCGATGCCAGCGCGGTCTACCATGATCCGGACCTGGTGCCGCCCCATGGCTACCTGGCGTTCTATTTCTGGCTGCGGCACACCTATGGCAGCCATGCGCTGATCCATGTCGGCAAGCACGGCAACCTGGAGTGGCTGCCGGGCAAGGGCGTCGGTCTGTCGCAGCAGTGCTGGCCGGATGCATTGCTGGGGCCGTTGCCGAATATCTATCCGTTTATCGTCAACGACCCGGGTGAGGGCGCCCAGGCCAAGCGTCGCACCCAGGCGGTGATCATCGATCACCTGATGCCGCCACTGACCCGCGCCGAGACCTACGGACCGCTGCGGGACCTGGAACGGCTGGCCGACGAATACTACGAAGCGCAATTGCTCGACCCACGGCGTGCCCGCGAATTGCAGCGCGATATTCTCAAGCTGGTGCGCGAGACGCAGATCGACCGTGAACTGCAACTCGACGCGGGCCTGGACAGCGATGCCGACGCGGCGATCTGGTTGCCCCGGTTGGACACCTATCTCTGCGACTTGAAGGAGTCGCAGATCCGCGACGGTTTGCATGTGTTCGGCGAATCGCCAACCGGGCGCCTGCGCATCGATACGCTGCTGGCCTTGCTGCGGATTCCCCGGGGTGACGGGCGTGGTGCCCAGTCCAGCTTGTTGCGGGCCTTGGCCAAGGCCTTTGCAATGGGCTTCGATCCGCTGGACTGTGCCCTGGCCGAACCCTGGGGCGGGCCCCGGCCCGAATCGTTGCAAAGCGTCAGTACGGAAACCTGGCGTACCGCCGGCGACAGCCGCGAGCGCCTCGAACTGTACGCCGGGCAACTGATCGAGCGGGCGTTGCAAACCGAAATCGATTGGCCGGACACGGCGTTGTGGGCCGATGTACGGCTGATTATCGACGGGCTGCTGACGGTGGTCGCGCCGCGCCTGGATGCCTGTGGACCGGCTGAGATGAACGGCCTGCTCGATGCCCTGGCGGGTCGCTTCGTGCCGGCGGGGCCCAGCGGTGCGCCGAGTCGCGGGCGCCTGGATGTATTGCCCACCGGGCGCAACTTCTTTTCCGTGGATGTGCGCAACCTGCCGACCACCACGGCCTGGCGTATCGGTTTTCAGTCGGCCAACCTGATTCTCGAACGGCATTTGCAGGACCATGGCGACCATCTGCGCCAGCTCGGCCTGTCGGTCTGGGGCACGGCGACCATGCGTACCGGCGGCGACGATATTGCCCAGGCCATGGCGCTGATGGGCGTGCGGCCGGTGTGGGCCACCGGCAGCCAGCGGGTTGACGATTTCGAGATCCTGCCCCTGAGCCTGCTGGACCGTCCGCGGGTCGACGTGACCTTGCGCGTGTCCGGGTTTTTCCGCGATGCCTTTGCCAACCTGATCCGCCTGTTCGACGCGGCCGTGCAGGCCGTGGCGGCGCTGGACGAACCGGCGGACATGAACCCGTTGGCCGCCCGGGTCCGCGCCGAGCGCGAGCAGTTGCGGGCTGAAGGCCTGGATGAGGAACAGGCGGCCCGTCAGGCCGGCTGGCGAATTTTCGGGGCCAAACCCGGGGCCTATGGCGCCGGGGTGCAGAACGCCATCGACGGGCGCTTGTGGCAGAGCCGCGAGGACCTCGCCGAGGTCTACCTGAACTGGGGCGGTTATGCCTATGGCGGCCAGGATGAAGGCACGGCGGCGCGCGGGCAGTTCGCGCAACGCTTGAGCCAGGTCCGGGCGGTGCTGCAAAACCAGGACAATCGAGAGCACGACCTGCTCGACTCCAACGACTACTACCAGTTCCAGGGCGGCATGCTGGCGGCGGTGGAAACCCTGCGCGGGGAACAGGCCGCCAGCTATCATGGCGACCACAGCCAGCCGGACCTGCCGAAGATCCGCACCCTCAAGGACGAGTTGAACCGGGTGATCCGCTCACGGGCGGCGAATCCGAAATGGATCGACGGGGTCAAGCGCCATGGCTACAAAGGTGCGTTCGAGCTGGCGGCGACCGTCGACAACCTGTTTGCCTTCGACGCCACCACCGGCCTGATCGACGATCACCAGTACGCCTTGCTGGCCGATGCCTACCTGCTGGACCCGGACACCCGCGACTTTGTCCGCGAACACAATCCGGCGGCGCTGCGAGATATGACCGAACGGCTGTTGGAAGCCCAGCAGCGTGGGTTGTGGAGCGAGCCTGGCGAGTACCGCGAGGCATTGGAAAACCTGCTGCTGGATATAGAAGAAGATTCCTGAGGTGTGCAAGTCATGAGCGATACCCCGCATTTCCCGCTGTCGGCCGTGGTTGCTTCCGACGACCTGAAGCTGGCGCTGTGCCTGACGGCGATCGACCCGAAGATCGGCGGTGTGCTGATCGAGGGCCCGCGGGGCATGGCCAAGTCGACCCTGGCCCGTGGCCTGGCCGATCTGCTGGCCAGCGGCTTGTTCGTCACCTTGCCGTTGGGGGCGACGGAAGAGCGGCTGGTGGGCACCCTCGATCTGGACGCGGCCCTGGGCGAAGGCCGGACGCAGTTTTCCCCCGGCGTGCTGGCGAAGGCTGACGGCGGGGTGCTTTACGTCGACGAGGTCAACCTGCTGCCTGACCATCTGGTGGACCTGTTGCTGGACGTCGCCGCCAGTGGCGTCAATCGGGTCGAGCGTGATGGTATTTCCCATCGGCATTCGGCGCGGTTTGTGCTGATCGGCACCATGAACCCGGAAGAGGGCGAATTGCGTCCACAGTTGCTCGACCGTTTCGGCCTGAACGTGGCCCTCAGCGGCCAGCCACAGCCGAGCGAACGGGGGCAGATTATTCGTCGGCGACTGGATTTTGATAGCGACCCGCAGGGCTTTTGCGAGCAGTGGGCGCCGGCGCAGGAGGCTTTGCGTGAGCGCTGCCGCCAGGCCCGCGTGCGTTTGCCGGATATCGACCTGGATGACCAGGCCCTGGAGGCGATTACCGAACGCTGCTTTGCGGCGGGTGTCGATGGCCTGCGCGCCGATCTGGTGTGGTTGCGTGCCGCCCGGGCCCATGCGGCCTGGCGTGGGGCCGGGCAGATCGCCCCGGAGGATATCGAGGCGGTGGCCGAGTTTGCCTTGCGCCATCGTCGTCGCGAACTGACACCGCCGGCCTCGGCGCCGGCGTCGAATCCGGGCACCGCACCTCAGGCGGCGAGCGATCCGGCCCAGGGCCAGGGGCAATGGGGTGAGTTGCCGGCCCAGGCCTTGCCGGTCGGTGCGCGCCGGGAAATTCCGAGCTGGCCAAAAAAGCCCTAGGCATCCGCCCTCGACTGAAGCCGGGGGCGGATGCCAGGCCTCGGTCAGGTCGTTTGTCCGCTGGGCGTCAAGGCGTCAGCCGGGCCGGCGAAAGCGGCTCGATCAGTTGGGTGGAGACCTTGTTGGGCGGGCGCCCGCGTTCGCGCAAGGACCTGCGTTTTCGTCCACGCAGCCGTTCGCCCCATGAATTGTGGCTGGTGATTGTCGATGCGTCGGCCTCGACCCGTCGACATCAGGCGTTGAGTGAGGCCAAGGGCTTGCTGGCGCAGTTGTTTGACGATGCTTACCGGCAGCGGGCGCGCCTGGCGTTGATGACGGCCAGCGGTGATCGGCCGAGGTGGCAGCTTCAGGGGCTGAAGGCTTCGAGTGACTTGCGTGGTTGGCTGGAGGGCTTGGGGGCAGGGGGCGGCACACCCTTGCAGGCGGCGCTGACGCAGGCAGCGGATTGGTTGGCCAAGCGGCAGAAGCGCTTTGGGGCTGAACAGCAGCGGGTGCTGTTGCTGACAGATGGCCGTTTGAAAGCCTGGTCCGGCTTGCCGGTGCTTAACTGCCAGACCTTGCTGGTGGACCTGGAAAAAGGTCCGATCCGTCTGGGACGTGCCGTGCAATTGGCGGCGGAGCTGGGTGCCCAGTATCGGCATATCGAAGACCTGACAACGGTCTGACAGGCACTGCGATCATGCAGGGAAAACGCGGTCCCTGTAGGAGCAGAGCTTGCTCGCGAAGACGGCTTCATAGACGCCGTAGCTCTATGGTGAATGGCCGCTTGCAGCGGTTCGCGAGCAAGCTCTGCTCCTACAGGGGGTTGCGTGTTCTCTGGAGCGCTATCAGGCCGACAATGTCCACGGCTGCAGGTCGTAGCCTTTCTGGCTCAACTCCGCGCGGGCCTGTTGCAGCAGGCTGACCAACTGCTCGGAGTCGGAGTAGGCGCTGCAAGGAATCTGCTGGCGACCGATGCTGTTGTTGGTACGGTCGATCACGGTCAGGCTCAGTTCGCCTTTGTCTTGTGCCACCCAGGCAACACACTGGAATGGCTTGAGGGCCTGGCCGGCCATCAGAAGTGCTTCGTTCATACGGAGCGGGGCGTTCATGGGGTTTTCTCTCAAGTATGCCCAAACAATTCTCTGGACCGTCGGTTTGGGCTCACCGTTTCGGTCGGTTACTTGTACTGATGTCCGATCGCGGGCATCAGGTCACACAAGTCATAAAGTTTTTTTCACTTTCTTTCATATACTCAGTTCAAGCCCCGGGATACTCAGGCCAGTTCCACTGAACCAGTAGTGGTCGCCCGAAGGCTCTGGCACGCGACTTTCCGGATTTATGGCTTATCCATCGGCAAAGTTATAACCAAACGGTACAAGTCTGCGTCAAGTTCTTGCTAGTGTTACAGGCAGGTTTGCCAACTGCTTGTTTCTAATAAATATTTAAAACTCTGGCGCCAAGGATCAGTCATGCAAGAAGCGGTTCCGCTCAGACGCCTGCTGGTGGTTGATCCTTGCGATGACTGTCATCGCCTGTTACCCGGCTTGCGCACCGTTGGCTGGGATGTCGACAGTTGTAATCTGGACGCTGCCGTCGACCGTTCCTGCGATGTCGGCCTGTTGCGCCTGCAACCTTTTCATCTCGAACGCCCTGAAGCGGTCAAGGACCTGATCAGCCGCAGCGGCACCGAGTGGATTGCGGTTCTCAGCCAGGAAGTGCTGCGTTTGCAGAATGTCGGTGACTTCGTGTGCGAGTGGTTCTTCGACTTTCATACTTTGCCCTTCGATGTTTCCCGCGTACAGGTGACATTAGGTCGCGCCTTCGGCATGGCGCGCTTGCGCGGCCAGGGTTCGATCCATGTCGACCAGCCGGAGCACGAGTTGCTCGGCGACAGCCGGCCGATCCGTGAGCTGCGCAAGCTGCTGGGCAAACTGGCGCCCACCGAGTCGCCGGTGTTGATCCGTGGGGAAAGCGGGACCGGCAAGGAGCTGGTGGCGCGCACCCTGCACCGGCAGTCCCAGCGGCACGCCAAGCCGTTTGTGGCGATCAATTGCGGGGCGATTCCGGAACACCTGATCCAGTCCGAGTTGTTTGGCCATGAGAAGGGCGCCTTTACCGGGGCGCACCAGCGCAAGGTCGGGCGCATCGAGGCGGCCAACGGCGGCACCTTGTTTCTCGACGAAATCGGCGACTTGCCGCTGGAGTTGCAGGCCAATCTCTTGCGTTTCCTCCAGGAAAAGCATATTGAGCGGGTCGGCGGTAGCCAGCCCATCGCGGTGGATGTGCGGGTACTGGCGGCGACCCATGTCGACCTGGAAGCGGCCATCGGCACCGGGCGTTTCCGTGAGGACCTGTATTACCGGCTCAATGTCCTGCAAGTGATGACGGCGCCGCTGCGCGAACGGCATGGCGACGTGGCGATGCTGGCCAACCATTTCTCCCATTTCTACAGCCAGGAAACCGGGCGCCGGCCGCGTAGTTTCAGCGAAGAGGCATTGATCGCCCTGGGCAATCATGCCTGGCCGGGTAATGTCCGTGAGCTGGCCAATCGGGTCAGGCGCGGGCTGGTATTGGCTGAAGGACGGCAGATCGAGGCCCGGGACCTGGGGCTGGACAGCCTGCCTTGCGACAGCGCCCCCATGGGCACCCTGGAAGACTATGTGCGCCGCGCCGAGCACCAGGCGCTGTGCGATGTGCTGAACCGGCACAGCGACAATATGAGCGTCGCCGCTCGCGTGCTGGGGGTGTCACGCCCGACTTTCTACCGATTGCTGCACAAGCACCAGATCCGCTAGGGCGCGGTGAGCGAAAAGAAAAGGCCCGCAGCGTTTTCACGTTGCGGGCCTTTTCCATTGTGCCAAGTCAGAAGTAGTAGGGGAATTTCACGCTGAAAGAGAAGTTTGGCGCGTCGGGGGTCATGCCCAGGGACAGCATGGGCACGATGGTCAGACTCGGCGAAGCAGCAATGGTCATGCCGATGTTGAAGAACCCGGAGTTGGCATCGCTGCCGATCACGTTCTGCCAGCTCTGACCGCTCTGCTGGAGCTGGCTCCTGCTTTGCACCAGGTCCGAGAACGAGAAGGACATGCTCATCTTCTCGTTCAGGGCAAAGGCCACGCCAGCGCCAATCTGGAAGCTGTCGCCGAGTCGGACCTTGCCGGGAACGACCACACCCTCTTGTGCGCTGATATCGCTGAACGACTCCTCGAAGTTGTGAGTGTAGGCCAGGGTGCCGAACAGTACGGCCGGGTCAAAGGTCTTGACCAGTGAGATACCCGGGGTGATAGACCAGACGCCATTGCCGGTGGGCAGGCTTTGTGGGTAAGCCAGGCTGTTGCTTTGAGACGAGGTGAGAAACTTGATGCCATACGGATCCTTGCCAGTGGGCGCCTTGATCCGGAAGCTGAAGACCGCGTCCGGCCAATTCTCCGATTCGTCGAGGAACTTGTAGGCCACGCCGAAGTTGACGTCACCCAAGGCTGGATCCTGCTTCACCGTTTGCTCTACGGTAGTTCCGGCCGCGCCGCCGTTGCCGCCCCCCGCTTGATAGACCGAGTCCCGGTAGACAATCGGGGCGTTTATGTCGAACTGCCATCGGTTGTTGAGGTTATAACGACCGGTCAGGTCGAGTGTCCAGGTGTCGGACTTGATCCTATCCAGATTGATATTGCCGAGGAAGATCGAGTCCAGGGCCAGAAAGCCATTGAGAAACAGCTGTCGGGTATCGTAGTGCGAATAGGTGATCCCTGTTTCGACGCTGAACTTGCCATTGCCGAAGAAGCCACTGGCCTCGTTGTACAGATCAGAGACACTCTGGGCCGGCGCCGAATCATCCTTGAGCGACTGGCCGTAAGAGGCGCCGGACGTGCTGGCCGCCGATCCTGTAGCGTTCGTGCTGGCCCCCACAGCCACCGTTTGCCCCTTTTTCAGGTCCGCGGGAGACTTGACCAGGCGTTTGGGTGGCGGCGCTGCCGGCTGATCTTCGACCTGCTTAACCCGTTGCTCCAGTACCGACAACGCTTGTTGCTGTTGTACGTAGCGTTGTTTCAGCTCCTGGAGTTCCTGTTTCAGGGCCTCGACTTCGGCATCCGGCGCTGCTTGTAGCATCGCCGCCGGGAAGAGGGCACCCACACATACCGCCATGCGTAGCGAGAGCGATAGAGACATGAAATAAGTCGTCCTTTTCTGACATCCAATGGTCGAAAATGAGCGTAGTTCAGAATCCCATGCTGCGTAGTCCCTTGAGTTGAGTCAGGCTGCAATCCAGTGCCCCCACGGTAGGCATGTTGTTCTGCAACACCACATTGAGTTGGGTCATGCTGTTGACCAGATTGTTGCCACCCAGCAGGGTGGTGGACTGCAGCACCCCGCCCTGGGCGATCTGCTGCAGCGCATTACCCTGATTGTTGTTGGCCAATATCTGCATGGTCACGCCGCTGGCGGCGGCAGAGACAGTGACGCTGCCGGCGGCGCTGGAACCGGTGATGCTGCCGCCGCTGGTGAGCACCTGGCCCATTTGCTGCGGGCTGCTCGGAACCTGGTTGGCTTCGCTGACATTGATCGCGACGTTGTTGTTGGCGCTGTTGCCGTCGCCGGCGGCGCGCACCACCTGGGTCACACCCGCCGAGGCGTTCAGGCCGGCACCGCCGATCACCGTGCCGGTGCCTTGGGTCGGAGCCGAGCCATTGCCCTGGGTGCTGAAGGTGGTGACGTAGAACTGCGGTTTGACGGTCGATTGCTGGATTTGCAGGGAAGTGGCCGCGCCGATGGTGTCGCCACGGGCGTTGGTCCAGGTACTTTGCATGACAATCCCGAAGCTGATGATGCGTCCTGGCATGACGTAGCGACCACGCAGTTCGGACATCTCCGAGTCTTTCAGTTCGATGGGTTTGAAGGGCAGGGCAGCGTGTGCCGGCAGGCAGGCGAGCACCAAACAACTGACCATCAGCCTGTGTGAGGTTTTCATGTGTTGCTCCCGGAGCATCCTGCCCCTTTATTTTTAGTTCACCTTAAAAGAAGTCGCTCTGGATAAAGCCGAAATCCATCAGTTCCGCGTCCTTGACCGGGTGGAAGGTGTCCAGCTTGTTCTTGGCCGTCAGCGGTGCCGGTGGGTCGAGCAAGGCGTTGCTCTTGTCGTAGCCGGGGCCGATGATGGCGAAGATGATGCCGTTCCAGCCTTTCTGGAAATCGGCATTGGTGTAGCGTTTGTGGCCCAGCACCGGGTCGCCGATATAGACCCAGTCCTTGTCGGCGCGCTGCATCACCACGAAATGCTTGTAGCCGCGGATGTCCATCATCACCACGACCGGAATGGTTACGCTGGGCAGGCTGTCGGCGGGAATCTTGTAGCCCCGGGCACGCATGCCGATGCTTTCGATATAACGCTTCATGTCCAGCATGGAGAAACCCTGTTTCTTGACCAGCTCCTGGTCAGAGGTGGTCAGCATGCCTTTGATAATCTGTTCTTCGTTGACGTCCAGCCAGTAGGCCTGGCGCAAGAGGGTGGCGAGTGCGGCGGCACCACAACTGAAGTCGGTCTTCTGCTCGACCAGGTCGGAAAAACGCCGTTCGCGAATGCTTTGTACATGCTTGTAGAAAACCACTGCGCCCGGCAGGCCGGGCACGGCCATGGTAGCGGCCTGAATAGGGATGGAGAGCAAAAGTGCAACGGCAAGGGCGATGGTACGCATGGTCATACGCCTCTCAGAGCTGAAAAAAGAGCCCCGTTTCCGGGGCTCTCAGTACTGTTGCCATTACATGCAGGCGCGGCAGCCTGCAGCGATGGACAGGGTGTTGCCCTGTTGGTTGCCGACACCGGCCGCCACGTTGGCGCCCACGTTGCCCGAGGCATTGTTGAGCGAGCCGTTGATGCTGGCGTTGTTGACCACTGGCATGGTCCAGCCGTTAGGTGTCATCACTTGATAAGTGGCGACGCCATTCAGGTCGATAGTGCCCATCTCGGTACCTTTGATGGTTCCTTTTCCATGGTCACCCTGGTCACCACCCCAGCCGTCATTGTTATGACCGCCTTTAGGATCGCTTACAGTGCCGCTAAAGGTCCCTTTGTAGCTGCCTTTGAGATCGATAGTGGATTTGAGGGTGGTGACTTTGTAGGCCTGAACCCCGGCGTTGGCCACTTGCAGGCCATTGGAGTTCTGAGTCGCCGAACCCGTTGCCGAGGCAACACGACCGCCGGATACGGCGATGGCCAGGTCGTTTTTCTGTTGGTTGAAGTCGCCGGCGGCCACGTTGACGCCCATGTTGCCGGAGCCATAGTTGCCAGAGCTGTTCAATGAACCGTTGTTTTGGGTGGATTCATTGGCGACTGTGTTGTTGTGGTTGGTCTGGGTCAGCGTGGTATTGGAGGTGGCGCTGCCGAAGATGAAGCTTTCGTCGGCGGTGGCCAGCGCGGCTTCGTTGAGTTGTTGGTTGCCGTCGCCGGCTGCGGCGTTGGCGCCCATGTTGCCGCTGGCACTGTTCAACGAGTTGTTGATGCTGCCATTGTTCTGGGTGCCTTCGTTGGTGACAACGTTGCCGTGGCTGTCCTGGGTGTCGTTCACCGAGGCATTGGCGCCGGCAGTGATCTGCAGCAGGGTAGCGAGGTCCGGGCCTTTGTTATGGTCATGATGACGATGACCGTGTCCATCATCGCCGCCTGCTTGGGCAGCCATTGCCATGACGGCGGCCAGTGCGAAGACCAGTGGTTTGAGAGCCATTGTGGGTTTCATGGTGTGTATCTCCGTGCTTATTAGTTGAGTTAAGTGTTGGTACTTTCTAATTGGCACTGCACGGGTCAATCAGCGACCCGGATACTGAGGGTGTTGGCCATACGGTTGCCCACCCCCGCGCTCTGGCTCACCTGAATCACGCCCCGGCTGCCGGTGAAGGCCTGGTCGCTGGTAACGACCTGGCGACTGCCGGAGGGTGTGGATGAGTCCGAGTTCGGTGACAGCGCCACGTTCTGTTGGGACAGGACGCTGTCGTCGATGCTTTGCGGCGCGGCACTGATGCTGATCCGCACGGCATTGATTGCCTGGTTGTTGGCACCGGCGGATTGGTTGACCCCGATCATGCCGTTGCCGTTACTGAAAGAGTTGCCCTGGATGGCGGCCTTGGCGTTGATCGCCGTACTGGCCCCGCTGGTGATTTTCTGGTTCAGCAAGGTGGTGGCGTTGGCGCCGGTGCCGACCGCGATAGCGCGACTGTTGAGCTGTTGCTGCTGGTCGCCGGCGGCCTGGTTGACCATCACGTTGCCGTTGTATTGCTGGCCGCTGTTGTTGATCGTGGCGCTGTCGATGACCGGGCTACTTGAGTCGGCCAATACGCTGGCGCTGCTGAACAGGGCGAGAAGAAACAGTGAATGGCGCATGTCATTGCCCCTTGCCGATGGCGCCGAGGGCGTTCATACCGGCCGACAACCCGTGGTTGATCGTGTTGGCGATGCTGGCGCCATTGCCGCCGCCGTGTCCGGCAGTCATGCCTGGCAGGCCATTGGGGTTGTTCAGGCCTGGCATGCTGGTGGTATTGGCGTCGATCAGTTGGCTGATGGAGCCGCCGGTGCTGATACCCGCGATATCGCCGTCGCTCAGTTCCCGGCCGGTTATCGAAGTGATCAGACCGGATGGATTGGTGTTGACGGTGACCGGGTTGGGATCTGGCTGGAGGGCAGGGCGGCCATAACTCTGAGGTTGCACGGTACGATCAAGGACAATCACTCCGTTGCCACCGGCCTGGGCCGTGAGGCAGAGCATCGAACTGATCGCGCAGCTGATCAGCACGGTGCGGGTAAAGCCGGTAGTGAGAGTCCCCATGACGGCATTCCTTCTTCAGTACGCTGGCCCTAGCCTGGCGTTGAGAGGGAAAGAGCAGAAGCTGTGCCGCTTTTTGTTTTTCCTTTTAAAACAATGGGTTGTTTTTGATTGAGGATGAAACGCGGGAAAGCTGTTTCACGGATGAGACAGGAGTGAGGGGGCGGGGCGGGGAAAATACGGCGCAATGCGGTAATACGGGCCTTTCAGGGCAGGTGTATCAGCGGCTTAACACTTGGGGCAGTGCCGTGCCTGAACCGTTGATTTTGAGGCTTCGCCTGTGTACGAAGTGTTTCATAAGTGGACACTGACCCCGGTTTTTCCAGGGTTTTCGCTGGCTTCAGGTACTTTCAAGCAACCGGGTGACGGCAGTGAAGGCCTGTTCACGACGCGCCTGCCAATCGCCGTCAATCACGCTCACTGCTTGCCCGTGCCGGGTCAGCCAATCCAGGCTGGCGGCAAAAAAGGCCTGGCGTTCAGACAGCTCCGGTTGGCAGCGCTGGCCGTCGTCGGTCCAGCCCACGCCCTCGGGGCGCAACAACAGGTGCAGGTCGTAGTGGCGTGCCTCAAGAGCCTGTTCGATCCACGCCGGACACTCGCCGAACAGGGTCCGGCTCCAGAGCAGGTTGCTCAGCAAGTGGGTGTCGAGAATCAGCAGCTCAGGCGCCTGCGCGCGGGCCGCATCCTCCCACTCAAGCTGCCCGCGGGCGATGGCCGGGATATCTGCCAGGCACGTATCGCGCGGGTTGCACTCGATGAAATAACGCACGTATTCGCCGACCACCAGGCCGCCGAAACGGGCTTGCAACTCGGCGGACAACCAGCTTTTACCACTGGACTCAGGCCCCGCCAGGACGACGACCTTCATGGGCGCGAACATGGGGATTCCTTGGGCTCGAAAAAAGGAGGGCGATTGTACCCTCCCATTCTCAGACCTTGAACTGCTTGAGCACGGTATTGAGGTGCTGGCTCAGGTTCTTGAGCTTTTCACTGTCGACACTCGATTGCTCGGCCGCCAGGGCCGTGCTGTGGGACAGGCCCGCCGCGTCGGTGACGTTCTGGTTGATTTCCTCCACCACATGGGACTGCTCAAGGGTGGCGCTGGCAATGGAGGCATTCAGCCCGTTGAGGTTGCGCAGGGCCTGGCCGATGGCATTCAGGCTCTCGCCGGCCAGGCCGGCCTGTTCGATGGTCAGTTGCGAAGCGCGGCTGCTGTCGCCGATGACTTTCACCGCGGCTTCGGAATGGCCTTGCAGGCGTTCGATCATCGACTGGATCTCCGCCGTGGACTTCTGGGTGCGCTGGGCCAGCAGGCGCACTTCATCGGCGACCACGGCAAAGCCGCGACCCTGTTCACCGGCCCGGGCGGCTTCGATGGCGGCGTTCAGGGCCAGCAGGTTGGTCTGTTCGGCAATCGAGCGAATCACTTCCAGGACGCTGCCGATCTGCGTGCTTTCGGCCGCCAGGGTGCGGATCACTTCCACCGCCTGGTTGATGGTGGCGGAGAGCGAATCGATCTGTTGCAGGCTGTTGTCGATATTCAGCTGGCCCTGGCGCGCCTGGGCTTCGGCATCACGCATCTCGCTGGCGGCCTGCTCGGCATTTTTCGCCACGTCCTGCACGCCATAGGTGACTTCGTTGATCGCCGTCGCCACCATTTCCATCTGTTGTGATTGCTGCTGGCTGCGGGCCTGGGCCTGGGTGGCATTGCTGCCCAGGTCGGTGGAGGACTGGCCGAGCGCCGTTGCCGAGTCCTGGAGCTGACCGACCACGCTGCGCAGCTTGCTGGTAAAACCATTGAAATGGCGGGCCAGTTGCGTGACTTCATCCTGCCCGTGGGTGTCGAGGCTGCGGGTCAGGTCGCTTTCACCACTGGCGATATTGGCCATGGCGTTCACGGATTCCTGCAAGGGGCGCACGATGCTGCGGGCAATCATTGTCACCAGCAACGCCATGATCAGCGCAATCCCCAGGCCGATCAGCGACGCTCGCCATACCTGGCCGTAGAACTCGTCCTGCAGGTCGTCGACGTACACCCCCGAGCCGATGATCCAGCCCCAGGGTTCGAAAAGTTGCACATAGGAAGTTTTCTGCACCGGCGCACTGGCGCCCGGTTTCGGCCAGCGGTAGTCGATCATGCCCGCACCCTTGGCCTTGGTCAGGGTGACCATCTCGTTGAACAGGGCATAGCCGTCCGGGTCCTTGATCCCTGACAGGTCCTGGCCTTCAAGCTTGGGGTTGGCCGGGTGCATGATCATCACCGGGCGCTGGTCGTTGATCCAGAAGTAGTCGGTCTGGTTGTAGCGCAGGCCGCGGATCACGCTCAGGGCCTGCTTCTGCGCGGCTTCGCGGCTGAGGGTGCCGGCGGTTTCCAGGTCGTGGTAGTAGTTGAGGACGCCACTGGCGACCTGGACCACGTGCTGGGTCTTCTGCGCCTTGCCCTGGTAAAGGTCGTCATGGATCTGCTGGAGCATCAACAGGCCCAGGGTCAGCAGCATCGCCATGGCGACGATGAGGATGAGCCACAGCCGCCGACTGATCGACACATTTCGCAAACTATTCATGTGGGCATCGCTCCTTGTTTCTTCTTGTTGTAATCATCGCCGATCTGCATCCAAACAGGTTTTGTCGCTCCTGCCCAGTAGGCTTATGGCTACTTTCCAGGCAGCCACAAACAGGCGTGTCTGATAGGATCTCGGCCCGAAATCGACAAACCTGAGTTGATGTTTGATTTTTCAGGCATTTTTTACGCTTTGACGACAAGCGGTACGGCACGCTGGACAGGTGTTGCCCACGGGCAAACTATCGAGCGTCGAGTTTTTCAAGTGCCGCGCGGGGTGTGCGGCAGCAGGGGGGAATAATGGATCTTTGGACCGCCGCACAGGCAGTGATTCTGGGTATCGTCGAGGGGTTGACGGAGTTCTTGCCGATCTCCAGCACCGGGCACCAGATTATCGTTGCGGATCTGCTGAACTTTGGCGGGGAACGGGCGATTGCCTTCAATATCATCATCCAGCTCGGGGCGATCCTGGCGGTGGTCTGGGAGTTTCGCCACAAGGTGTTCTCGGTGGTCCGGGATCTGCCGACGCAACGCAATGCCCAGCGCTTCACCCTCAATCTGCTGGTGGCATTCCTGCCGGCGGTGGTGCTGGGGGTGTTGTTCAAGGAGCTTATCGCCACCTACCTGTTCAACCCGATCACTGTCGCCGCCGCGCTGGTGGTGGGCGGCCTGATCATTCTCTGGGCCGAGCGCCGCCAGCATGTGGTGCACGCCGAGACGGTGGATGAGATCACCTGGAAAGACGCCCTGAAGGTCGGCTTCGCCCAATGCCTGGCGATGATCCCCGGCACCTCGCGTTCCGGCGCGACGATTATCGGCGGCTTGTTGTTCGGGCTGTCGCGCAAGACCGCCACCGAGTTTTCGTTCTTCCTGGCAATGCCGACCATGGTCGCCGCCGCGGTGTACTCCGGCTACGGTTTCCGCCATCAGTTCCAGATGGCGGACTTGCCGGTGATCGCCCTGGGCTTCGTGACCTCCTTTGTCTTCGCGATGATCGCCGTGCGTGGCTTGCTGAAATTCATCGCCAGCCATACCTATGTGGCGTTCGCCTGGTACAGGATTGTCTTCGGCCTGGTGATCCTGGCCACCTGGCAGTTCGGCTGGGTCGACTGGTCGAGCCACTCATGAGGACGCCACGTAGCCAGGAACAGACTCGCCAGGTCGCGACTCGGGTCCAACACCTCAGGTTCAAGCTGGCGGTGCTGCTGGTGCTCTGTGTGTTGCCTGGATTTGGCGGGTTGAGGATGTGGCTCGGCGGTGGTTCGGCGCTGCCGCTGTGGGGCTATGGGATCGCCAGCCTGCTGGCGTTCTTCCTCTATTGGAGCGACAAGCGCAAGGCCCGCGACGAGACCTGGCGCACACCGGAGAAGGTCCTGCACGCCATCGAGCTGCTGGGCGGCTGGCCGGGGGCGCTGATCGCCCAGCAGGTGTTCCGGCACAAGACCCGCAAAGTCTCGTTTCAACTGGTGTTCTGGCTGATCGTGCTGTTGCACCAGGTGTTCTGGATCGATCACCTGTTCCTCGGCGCCAGCCTGGCGCACCTGTCGTTTTTATAACAGCAGGCCGACCTGGACGCGCTTGGGCAATTTTGCCACCACCAGTTGATGGGAGCGCTGGATCAGCCCTTGCAGTTCTTCACGGTCCAGCGGGTAGGGCGTGTCCATGATGATCCAGTGGGCCCTGGCGAGATAGGGCGCGGGCCCGATCCCCGGACGGTCGACATGACCGAGGAACAGCTCCTTGTCGACCTTGAAGGCCAGGGAGTCGCCGCGCAGCCCCTGCACGGCGAACATCTTGTTGCCGGCAATGGAAAAAACGCGCACGCCGCCCCATTTATAGTCTTCCCGCGCCCCGGGCAATGTCAGGCAGAAATGCGCGACGTCTTCCCGGCTCAGGTTCGATCCTTTCACAGTGTTCTATCTCCGCAACCTTTGAAAACTTCGGCCAGGTGATCGATCCAGGCCCTCACCGCCGGCAGTACGCCGCGCCGATGGGGGTAGACGGCCTGCAACCAGCCGCCGGGCAAGGACCATTCGGGGAGTATCTGCACGAAAGTGCCGTTGGCCAGCTCTTGCTCACAATACAGCATCGGCAGGACGGTGAAGCCCAGGCCGGCGAGGGCGCAGGCCTTGCGCACGACGAAATCGTCGACCCCGAGCCGGGCCTCGAGGGTCAGTTCACGTTTTTCACCTTCGGCGTTGATCAGGCTCAAGTGCACCAGCCGATCTGCCTCCAGGGCGCCCAGAACAGGTGCATGCCTGAGGTCCTCCAGGCTGTTGATGGGATGTTGTTCGAGAAAGGCCGGTGTCGCCAGGATGAAGGTCTGCGCCTGGCGCAGGCGGCGGGTCACCAGCAACGGGTCTTCGTCGCCCTGTTCGCGGACCCGCAGGGCGACATCGACACCTTCGGTCACCAGGTCGACCCGCCGATTGACCATCAGCACTTCCAGCTGGACCAGTGGGTGCGCGGTCAGGAAGCTGGAGATCACCCAGGGCATGAACTCCTGGGCCAATCCCACCGGAGAGGAAACGCGCAAGCGTCCACGGGGTTCGCTGGACATGCTGGCCACCGCCTCGTCGGCCATCTCGGCCTCCAGCAGCATCGCCTGGCAATGGCGCAGGTAGCGCTCGCCGACGGCCGTGAGTTTCAACTGGCGGGTGGTGCGTTGCAGCAGGCGGGCGCCGAGGCGTTCCTCCAGCTCGGCGATCCGCCGTGACAGGCGCGACTTGGGAATTCCCAGCAGGCGTCCGGCCGCCGCGAAGCCGCCGGCTTCGACCACCTTGGCGAAATAGTAGAGATCGTTGAGGTCTTGCATGGGCCGTGACTCGATCGTTCTATGGTTGGGACAAACTATCACATTCAAGCCGTCTAATCGGCTATTGGTTTCGCCTGTAGGATTATCTCAACTTGATCGCCCAGTGGCGATCCTCACTTGGAGATCCCGCATGAAACTCTTGCACATTGATTCCAGCATCCTGGGCGACAACTCCGCCTCCCGTCAGTTGAGCCGTCAGGTGGTCGACGCCTGGAAACTCGCCGAGCCTTCTGCCGTGGTGACCTACCGCGACCTGGCCAGCGACGCCATCAGCCACTTCTCCAGCCTGACCCTGGTTGCCGGCGGTACCGCTGCCGAACTGCGTGACGCGGCCCAGCGCCACGAAGCCGAACTCAGCGCTTCGACCATCGAAGAATTCCTCGCCGCCGATGCCATCGTGATCGCCGCGCCGATGTACAACTTCAGCATCCCGACCCAGCTCAAGGCCTGGATCGACCGTATCACCGTTGCCGGCAAGACCTTCCGCTACACCGAAGCCGGTCCTGAAGGCCTGGCGGGCGGCAAGAAGCTGGTGATCGTCTCCACTTCCGGCGGCCTGCATGTCGGCATGCCTACCGGCGTGGCCCATGAAGACTACCTGAACGTGCTGTTCGGTTTCCTCGGCATCACCGACATCGAATTCGTCCGCGCCCATGGCCTGGGTTACGGCGAAGACGTCCGCGCCAAGGCCATCAGCACCGCGCAGGCACGGATCAGCGAAGAGCTGTTCGCCACCGCGTAAAGCTTTCGTAAACACGCGAGCTTCTTTCCGGAACACCCATTAAACTCTGTGCTCTGATCATTATGAATGGTCAGCGTACGGAGTTTTTTGCGTCTGGCTGTTTGGGTTTGGCTCGGGTTATGCATCATCGATCAACCATAGGTGCTCTGAAAAACCTCGAAAATCAGTCAAAGCCCTTTACGGAGCTTTAACTTCAAGGAATTGAAGAGAATTGGTGTGCTAATTACGCAACAAAGGTGGGCATCCCCATGATGCGTCTTTGTGCAGTGTTACTGATCTGTCTGTCCAGCAGCCTCCTTACAGTGCAGGCGGCGCCGCCCGCTCATTGGAGCGTCGGTTATCATCGCCTGACATTCCTTGATCCGCTGGATCTCAAGCCGATGTCGGCGATTGCCTTCTATCCTTCCAGCGATCGTGAGCACACGAGCCGGATCGGCAACTATACGATCCAGGCCGGCGAAGACACCAAGGTCGCTATCGGCCGCTATCCATTGTTGATGTTGTCCCATGGCAACACCGGCACGCCGCTGGCCTTGCACGACCTGGCCACCTCCCTGGCGCGCAAGGGCTTTATCGTGGTCGCCGTGTTGCATCCGGGCGACAACTACAAGGATCAAAGCCGCCTGGGGACGCTGAGCAACCTCTATGGTCGGCCCATGCAGATTTCCGAGGCCATCACCGCTGCCCTGGGTGACGCGACGCTGTCACCTTTTATCGAAGCCGAGGATGTCGGTGTGATCGGTTATTCGGCGGGTGGTGAAACCGCCCTGATCCTGGCCGGAGCCCAGCCGAACCTGGAGCGCCTGCGCCGTTATTGCCAGCAGCGTCCGGATGACAAGGATGCCTGCAACACCAAGGGTGAACTGATCGTCGACCGCGATGACTTGCAGCCGGTAGCCGATCCTCGGGTGCATGCCTTGCTGCTGATGGCACCGCTGAGCCTGATGTTCGGCCGCCATACCCTGGCGGATGTCCATGTGCCGGTGCTGATGTACAGCGGTGGCGCCGACCAACTGGTGTTTCCGGACAAGAATGCCGCCGCCCTGGCGCGCAAACTTCCGGTGGCGCCGCAGTTCAAGCTGATCGCCGGGGCCGGGCATTTCGTCTTCATGGCGCCGTGCAGCCCAGAGCAACTCCAGGCTACGCCAGGCCTGTGTACCGATGCCGAAGGGGTCAACCGCGAGGATATTCATCGCGACCTGATCCATGAAGCCGGGCGCTTCTTCACCAAGACTCTCAGTACGCCGAGCCATGGCGGGATGCAGACCGCCGATCAGTGAGTCAGTGGGCTGCTGCGCGACGTGCCAGCAGCACCGTGACCGACAGGCCGCTGACCGACAATAGCGCCGCAGTAAAGAAAATCCACGAATAGCCCAGGTTCGAGGCCACCGCGCCCATCACCGGACCGGCGATGGCCAGCGCCAGGTCGAAAAACACCGCATAAGCGCTCAGGCCCGCGCCGCGACTGCTGCTCGGCACCTGTTTGATCGCCTCCACACCCAATGCCGGATACACCAGCGACAGGCCAAACCCCGCCAGGCCCGCGCCGGTCAGGGCAACGCCGGTGGAAGGCGCCAGCCAGAGCAGTACCAGGCCGAGGGTCTCGATACTCATGCACGCGATGGCCGCCTTGAAACCGCCGAAACGGTTGATGCAGCCGATAAAGAACAGCCGGGCAAGGATGAAGCAGGTGCCGAACACCGTCAGGCAATAGGCGGCACCGGTCCAGCCGCGGCTGAGATAGAAGAGGGTGACAAAGGTGGTCAGGGTGCCGTAGCCGATGGAGGCCAGGGTCAGGCTGGCGCCATAGGGCGCGATACGCCCGAACACCGCCCAGAACGGCAGGCGCTCGCCGCGAATCACCGGCACCGAGGGTTTATTGCGAATCAGCAGCAGGGCACCCAGGGCCAGACTCGACAAGGCAATGCCGAGGCTGGCGAAGCCGTAATCCTCGACCATCAGCACCCCCAGTGGTGCACCGATGGCGATGGCGCCATAGGAGGCTATGCCGTTCCAGGAGATGACCCGGGCGGTCTGGTCGGCGCCGACCTGGCCAATCCCCCAACTGATGGTACCGACGCCGATCAGGCCCTGGGCGATCCCCAGCAGCAGGCGCGCGACGATCAGAATCCCCAGGCTCAACAGTGGCAGGTGCTGCACCTGTGTCGAGACCCACGTCAGCGCGCCGCTGAGCACAATGCCCGACAGGCCATAGATGATCGAACGTTTGGTGCCGATACCGTCGGCCATGCGCCCGGCCATGGGGCGGCTGAGCAGGGTCGCCAGGTATTGCGAACCGATGGTCAGGCCGGCGATCACCGCGCTGAACCCCAGTTGTCCGTGCACGTAACCGGGCAACACCGCAATCGGCAGGCCGATGCAGAGGAAGGCGATGAAGGTGTAGAAGACGATGGAAACGATCTGCAGGGTGATCGTCAGGTTGCTGGTCGGTCGGGGCGGTTGCTGGGCGGACATGAAGGCTCGTTCGCGGGCGGGCGGTTAGAGGCGAACATGATGGCGGGATGGAAGGATAAAAGAAAGCAGGCTAACTAATTTCTTGTGTGCGCTGTGGGAGCCGGCTTACCGGCTCCCAGCGTTTTTTAGAACACCACGCCCTGGCTACGCAGGTAGTCGTCATAGGTGCCGCTGAAATCGATCACGCCGCTTGGGCTAAGCTCGATGATGCGGGTGGCCAGGGACGAAACGAACTCACGGTCGTGGCTGACGAAGATCAGCGTGCCCGGGTAGTTCTCCAGCGCCAGGTTGAGGGCTTCGATGGACTCCATGTCCAAGTGGTTGGTCGGTTCGTCCATGATCAGCACGTTCGGCTTTTGCAGGATCAGCTTGCCGAACAACATACGGCCTTGCTCACCACCGGAAATGACCTTGACCGACTTGAGGATCTCGTCGTTGGAGAACAGCATGCGGCCCAGGGTGCCGCGAACCACTTGTTCGCCTTCCTTGGTCCAGCGGCCCATCCAGTCGAACAGGTTGGATTCGTCTTCGAAGTCCGAGGCGTGGTCCTGGGCGTAGTAGCCCAGTTCGGCCGCTTCGGTCCACTTGACGGTGCCGGCGTCCGGGGTCAGTTCGTTGACCAGGGTGCGCAGCAGGGTGGTCTTGCCGATCCCGTTCGGACCGATGATCGCCACGCGCTCGCCGGCTTCAACCTGGAAGCTGAAGTCCTTGAACAGGGTCTTGCCATCAAAGCCCTTGGCCATACGCTCGACGATGACCGCCTGGCGATGCAGCTTCTTGGTCTGGTCGAAGCGGATGAACGGGCTGACGCGGCTCGACGGCTTGACTTCGGCCAGCTGGATCTTGTCGATCGCCTTGGCGCGGGAAGTGGCCTGCTTGGCTTTCGAGGCGTTGGCCGAGAAGCGGCTGACGAAGGATTGCAGCTCGGAGATCTGCGCTTT
>Ga0302157_10000208_pt1 | contig 77255 bp, 65 predicted proteins | sample I_Bog_N3_3_FD_193502 | JGI IMG/M metagenome (GOLD analysis project Ga0302157, IMG submission 193502) | Peat permafrost microbial communities from Stordalen Mire near Abisko, Sweden - I_Bog_N3_3 | ecosystem: Environmental > Terrestrial > Soil > Wetlands > Peat | place: Sweden: Abisko, Stordalen... | reverse complement strand
CCGCGAATGAGCCCTACCAGGGCTGCGTCGTCAAGGAGTACGACTACGGCTCCGCCGGGTCGTTCGCCGGAACCGGAGCCAGCGCCCTCGGCAAGGCCCTGAAGAGCGTGGCACTCACCGTGAACGACCTCGCCTTCAAGGGTACGACGAAGACCACGTCGGCCATCGAGCCCGGAGGCGTGTGTGGTGGTGACGTCGGCTTCCAGCTGAACGGTACGGTCAAGCCCCCGAAGGGTTACACGTACAAGACGTTCTCCCTGGCGGTGTGCCTTGCTGCCGACACCGGCGCCAACACCAGCGGTGACTTCTTCACCGACCTGGCCGCGGAGCTCAACGGCAACGCCACGATCCAGATCCAGACGGCCAACATCGACCCGTCGGACAGCGTCCTGACCATCAGCTGAACCACGTAGGGACTCACCCGGTTCTCCGGGTGTGATCTGGACGAAGGACGGGGCTCCGGCCCCGTCCTTCGTCGCGTCCGGGCGGCCTGAGCGCCGAGCCGGGAACCGCACGGTCGGGGCCGGGTAGGGGACGGGCGGCACCCTCCACCGATTCGTCGCCCCCACTCACTACCCTGAGGAGAGCCATGCCGAGTCTCACCGACTCCATCGGGCGCGTCCTCGGCGACCGCTACCGACTCGTCACCGCCATAGGTACCGGTGCGTCGGCGCACGTCTACCTGGCCGACGACGTGTCGCTCAAGCGGCAAGTGGCCATCAAGGTCCTCCACCCGGCCCTGGCCGGCGACCAGGCCTTCCTCAAGCGTTTCCGGGCCGAGGCCCGGGCCGTCGCCGCCCTCAACCATCCGAACATCCTCCAGGTCTACGACTGGGGTGAGCAGGACGGCGAGCCCTACCTGGTCCTCGAGTACCTGGCCGGTGGGTCCCTCCGTCAGATCTACGACACCGGCGCACTGCTGACGCCCGAGCAGGCCGTCCGGATCGGCATCGAGGCCTGCGCCGGTCTCGACTACGCCCACCGGCGTGGCCTGATCCACCGGGACATCAAGCCGGCCAACCTCCTCTTCGACGCGGAGGGACGCCTGCGCATCGCCGACTTCGGGCTCGCCCGCGCCCTGGCCGAGGCGGCGTGGACCGAACCGGACGGTGCCATCCTCGGCACGGCCCGCTACGCGGCCCCCGAGACCGTGGAGGGATGGGTCCTGGACGGCAAGGCCGACGTCTACGGCCTGGCCCTGGTGCTCTACGAAGGTGTCACCGGCGAGTCCCCCTTCATCGGCGACACCACCGTGGCCACCCTCATGGCGCGGCTCGGCGCACTGTTGCCCGAGCACGAGGCGCTCGGGCCGTTGGGCGAGATCCTCACGTGGGCCGCCGCCCCCGATCCGGCCGAGCGCTTCGACGCCGCCCAGTTCGGGGCCAAGCTGGCCGAACTGGCCGCCACCCTCCCCGCGCCGGCACCGTTGCAGGTGGCGACGCCCGAGCCCCCCGACGAGGACCCGTTCCTGCTGGCCGCGGCCGTGGGGCTGACCACGGTCACCGAGCCGGCCGACCGCACGGTCGCCCGCCCCGTCGTGCGCTCTGGAGCCGCACCACCGTCCGACATGACCGAGCTGGGCCTCCCCGGCGCGACCGGCCCGACGAGCCCTCCGGTGTCGCCGACCGTCACCACGGGCGCCGCCCCGGATCGCCCCCGGCGGAACTGGCCGTGGATCGTGGCGCTGTGCGTCCTGGTGGCGGCCCTCGCCGGCGCCGGCATCGCCTGGGCGGCCCGGGCCCAGGTGTTCACGCCGTCGAGTCCGGTGCCCGCCCTGGTGGGACGCACGCTCCCCGCCGCCACCTCGATGGCCACGGCAGCGCACCTGGACGTCCGGGTGTCCGGCCGCGTGTCGTCGATCACCGTGCCGGCCGGCGTGGTGATCCACCAGCAGCCCGCCGCGGGGACCGCGGGCAACGCCGTGACGGTCAAGCAGGGATCGACGATCTCGCTGGTGGTGTCGACGGGCCTGCCCCTCGTGGACGTGCCCAGCGTGGCCACCTTCACCAACTGCCACGACGCCACCGCGGCCCTGGCCGCCGTACACCTGGTCGGCGTCTGTCCGCCGGCCGCCGCCGTCTACAGCTCGACCGTGGGGGTAGGGGGCGTCATCGGCACGCAGCCCGTCGGTCACGCGCCCTACGGCTCGACCGTGACGATCATCACCTCGAAGGGTCACGCCCCGGTGGCCGTCCCGCCGGTCTCGGGTACGGGTACCACGTACGCGGCCGCCGCCGCCGCCCTGACGGCGGCGGGCTTCGTGCCCTCGGAGTCGAAGATCTACTCGTCATCGGCCCCGGCCGGCCAGGTCATCGCCACCGTGCCGGCGCCGACCGCCGGTCCGGTGCCCTTCGGGTCGGCGGTGACCGTCCAGGTCTCACTCGGGCCCAAGCCGGTGACCGTCCCGTCCCTGGTCGACCAGGCACCCTCGACGGCGGTGTCCGCCCTCACCGCGCTCGGACTCCACGCCGGCGGCCCCTATGGTCCACCGGGATCGACCACCGTGGTGTCGACGTCGCCGGCGGCGGGCGCCTCGGTCCCGCTCGGTTCGACCGTCGAGGTCTACACCGGGTGAGCCCGTCCGACAGGGTGTGCGAGCTGTGTGAGGCGGCCCGCATCACCGAGTGGCACCACGAGGACGACATCTGCTGGGTGGCCGACTGTGAGGTGTGCGGCGTCCCCATGGTGGTGTGGAAGCGACACGGCAACGAGCCACCCGAGACCGAGGTGGAGCACATGCTCTCCGAGCTCGGCACGGTGGCCGACCGGGTGCTGGGGGAGGGCGTCTGGTCCTACGACCGGGTCATGCGTCAGATCCCCGACCACTTCCACGCCCACGCCCGCGACCCGCAGTGGTGGTCCCGGCGCTTCGGCCGGTCCTGACCCGTCGATGATCAAGTACCTGGGCTCCAAGCGGCGCCTGGTGCCGGCCCTGACCACCCTCGCCGCCGCCTCGGGTGCGTCCACGGCGCTCGACCTGTTCTGTGGGACGACCCGGGTGTCCCAGGCCTTCAAGTCCGCCGGGATCCACGTGACCGCGGTCGACAGCGCCCGGTGCGCCCACGTGCTCGCCCGCTGCTACGTCGCCACCGACCCCGGTTCCGACCCGACCCTGTCGGTCGACGTGGCCGACGCCGTCGACCGGCTGAACGCCCTACCCGGCCGGCCCGGCTACGTGACCGAGACGTTCTGTGTGGAGGCCCGGTACTTCCGACCCGAGAACGGGGCCCGGATCGACGCCGTACGTGACGTCATCGAGTCCGAGTACGCCGGCACCCCGCTGTGGCCGGTACTGGTCACCAGCCTCCTCGAGGCGGCGGACCGGGTGGACTCGACGACCGGGCTGCAGATGGCCTACCTCAAGGGGTGGGCACCACGGGCCACCCGCCCACTCGAACTGCGGGCGCCCGACCTGATCCCCGGGCCGGGCCGGGCCATCCGGGGCGACGCCCACGCACTGGCCGGCACCCCCGGCCTGCCCGAGGTGGACCTCGCCTACCTGGACCCGCCCTACAACCAGCACCGCTACGACAGCAACTACCACGTGTGGGAGACCCTCGTGGCCTGGGACGCCCCCGAGCACTACGGCGTCGCCTGCAAACGGTCCGAGCTCCGCGACCCGTCCACCCGGAGTGCCTTCAACGGCCGGCGCACCATGCCGGTGGCCCTGGCGGACGTGGTGATGACGGTGGCGGCCGACGTGGTCGTCCTGTCCTACAACAACGAATCGTGGCTGACCTACGAGGAACTCCACGATCTGTGTGCGGCCCGGGGTCATGTCGAGGTCCTGGCCTACGACTCCGCCCGCTACGTCGGTGCCCGCATCGGGATCCACGACCCGTCGGGCCGCAAGGTGGGACGTGTGAGCCATCTCCGCAACACCGAGTACATGGTGCTGGCGGGTCCCCGGACCCGGGTCCGGGCCATGGCCGCAGCCGTCGAGGCGGCCGGCCAGGGCACGCGGGTGGACCGCCCCGTGCCCGTTCCGGTCGGCTGAGTGCGCCCGGCCCCCCTCCGGCGACCGGCTTGACCACGAGGTCGGCCGATGAGAACGTTGGACAGGTACGCCTTCCCGCCGACATCGTCCCTGGGCGGTCGCGGGCGGGCGACGACGCCCCGGCACGATGCCGCCAGGCGGCAACCGCCTGCCCGCCGAACGGCGGGCGGCCGACACGAGGGAAGCTGAGGACATGGGAGCACTGGACGGACGGATCGCCATCATCACCGGGGCAGGTCGGGGCATCGGTCGCGAGTACGCCCTGCTGTTCGCCGCCGAGGGCGCCAAGGTCGTGGTGAACGACCTCGGAGGGACGCTGGACGGCTCGGGCGACGACGTCAGTGCGGCCCAGCAGGTGGTGGACGAGATCACCGCGGCGGGCGGCGAGGCGGTGGCCAACCACGACGACGTGACCGACTGGGAGGGCGGCAAGCGCCTCATCGACACGGCCATCGGGACCTACGGCGACCTGCACGTCCTGGTCAACAACGCCGGCATCCTGCGCGACCGGGTGCTCATCAACATGACCGAGGACGAGTGGGACGCGGTCATCCACGTCCACCTGAAGGGCCACTTCGTGCCGACCCGGCACGCCGCCGCCTACTGGCGCGAGCAGACCAAGGCCGGCAAGGAGGTCAAGGCCTCGGTGATCAACACCTCCTCGACCTCGGGACTCTTCGGGAACCCGGGCCAGACGAACTACGGCGCCGCCAAGGCCGGTATCGCCGCCTTCACCACCATCGCCGCCACCGAGCTGGCCCGCTACGGCGTGCGCGTGAATGCGCTGACGCCCAACGCCCGCACCCGGATGACGGTCGAGACCCCCGGACTCGCCGACATCGTGTCCGCCCCCGAGGACGCCGCCACCTTCGATGCCTGGGACCCGGCCAACATCGCCCCCCTGGTCGCCTACCTCGCCACCGAGGGATCACCGGAGACCGGCAAGGTCTACTACGCCCTGGGCGGCCAGATCCGGCTCTACCAGCCATGGACGCTCACCGAGACCATCGAGAAGGACGACCGCTGGACCGTGGCCGAGCTCCAGGCCGAAATGCCCAAGCTCGGGGGCTGAGTGGTCTCCCGGGCCGACGGACCGGGCCCGGTGGCACCTGACGGGGGATTCGACGCCGACGAGCTGCGCGAGGCCGAGCATCTCCTGAGCGGCACCGGCTCGGGAGGGGACGGTGGCATCACCGTCCCCTGGCCCCTGCTGTTCCGCCACCGCATGCACCACAAGGTGGCCGGCTCCGACCGCTACCAGTGGTGGGTGCTGTGGACGGTGCTGGCCGGACTCCTGTCCGTCAACATCACCTTCACCGTCTTCGTCGTGGCCCTGCCCCAGGTGGCGCGCCAGCTCCACACCACGGTCTCGACCCTGACCTGGACCTCGACCGGCCCCCTCCTGGCCTTCGGGGTCGCGGCCCCCATCCTCGGCAAGCTCGGGGACCTGCGCGGCTACAAGCGTCTCTACCTATGGGGTCTCTCGGGGGCGGCGGTCAGTGTGGTCCTGACGGCCTCGGCCCCCACGGCGGGGGTGCTCATCGCCGCACGCCTGTTCGACGGGGTCCAGGGGGCGGCCACCGGGGCGGCGTCGATGGCGCTGGTGCTGCAGGCCTTCTCCCACGAGGACCGGGTCAAGGCCATGGGCTGGTGGGCCCTGGTCGGCGCCGGTGGCCCGGTGCTCGGCGTGACCATCGGCGCCCCGATCATCCAGTACTGGGGCTGGCGCGCCCTGTTCTGGGGTGAGCTCCCGCTGATGGCCATCGCCGCCGTGCTGGCCGTCATCGTCCTCCCCTCCCACGATCGGGCGGCCACCAACGCCGCCGAGGCCCAGGAGCGGACCGGACGGGCCGTGAGGCCGGTGCCACCCCCGGAGCCGGTGGCCCCGGTGGCCCCGGTGGCCGAGGATGCCCCTCCCACGAGCCCGTGGCGCCAGCTCGACTGGGCCGGATCGTTCTCGCTGTCCTCTGCGGTCACCCTCGGCCTCCTCGGACTGAATGTGGCACCCAGCTGGGGGTTCGGCTCGCCCAAGACGATGGCGCTGTTCGCCGCCAGCATCGTGATCGGGGTGTACTTCGTGTACCACGAGCGCCGGGCGCCGAGGCCGCTGATCCCGCTCCGCTACTTCAAGAAGCGGAACTTCGTGTTCCCCCTCGGGGCCCGGGCGTTCGTGAACTTCGCCTACATGGGCGGATTCTTCCTCTTCCCCATCCTGATGGAACAGATCTACGGCTACAGCGAGACCCAGGCGGGCCTGCTGTCGACGGCCCGACCCCTGATGTTCTCCTTGTCGGCCCCGATCGCCGGTTACGCGGCGATCAAGGTGGGGGAGCGGTGGTCGGTGGTGGTCGGAGCCGGTGCACTGTGTGTCTCGATGCTGGTCTTCACCCAGGTGGGTGCCAACCCCTCGGTGGTCCTGATCATCGTGGCGCTCGCCATGTCCGGCCTCGGCAACGGGGTGTCGACCCCGTCGACGGCATCGTCGGCGGCCAACGAGGTGGCGCCCGACGAGCTGGGGGTGATGAGCGCCGCCCAGCTCCTGGTCACCCAGATCGGGATCGTGGCGGGCATCCAGGTGATGGTGACCGTCCAGGCGTCCTCCCACGGTGGGGCCGGCACCCTGTCCTCGTTCCACTCGGCCTACCTGGTCGGTGCGGCGGTGGCCGGTGCCGCGGTGATCTGCGGCTTCTTCGTCAAGGACACGCCCCGGGAGAAGCGCCGGGCACCCGTCGAGGTGTCGGCCCACTGATCCCGGCGGGAATGCGCCGGGGCGTGTGCCGGGGGTGTGCCGGGGAGGTGCCGGGGAGGTGCCGGAAGGGGTGCCGGGTTACTCGGTGATGGCCTGGATCCGCGCCGCGATCTCGGCGGCGGTCGGGTCCGGTGAGGCAGTCTGCAGGGCCATCAGCTTGGCGATGTCCCCCTCGACCTTGATCTTGCCCTGCATGAACGCCTGGAGACCGGCCTGGGGGTTGCCCTCCACCAGCAGTGCCCGGGCGATGTCGTAGCCGATGGTGACCTTCAGGTCGACCGGGTCGATGTGCCCGAGGTCCAGGACCAGTTCGCCGGTGCTGGTGTCCACGTGGGCCTGGATGGAGCCGTCACCGAACGGGACCTCGACGACCACCAGGTTCACGCGGACGGAGTGCTCGATGCCCCCGGCCCGGCCCTCGTACTCGGCGCGGATCGACCGGGCCTCGTCGAGCCAGTCGTCGCTGAGGAAGAGATAGGTGGCCATCGGTAGGTCGCTCCTTGCCCGTCGGTTCGATCGCCGCCGACTCTACCCGCCCCCCTGGACGGTCGATCGACGCCGGCGGGGACCCCGACCGGCACCGACCGGCGGGTGCGGGGGTGCGGGGCCGGTAGCATCCCCTGCGTGGCTGCTCCCATCATCGCAGGTGCCGAGCCGTGGTCCGCCGAGGGAGGCCCCAACGGGGTCCTGGTGCTCCACGGGTTCACCGGCAACCCCCAGTCCATGCGTTCGCTGGCCGAGGCCCTGGCCGCCGCCGGTCTCACCGTCGAGCTGCCGCTGCTACCGGGACACGGGACAGCCATCGAGGACATGGTCCCGACCCGGTGGGAGGACTGGTCCGGGTCCGCCGAGGCCCACTTCCAGGCCCTGGCCGCCCGCTGTGACCACGTGGCGGTCGTCGGTCTGTCGATGGGTGGCACCCTCACCTGCTGGCTCGCCGAGCGCCATCCCCACCTGTCCGGTATCGCGCTGGTCAATCCGTTGATCCACGCCCCCGACGCCGAGTTCCGCACCGGGGTCGCCGCTCTGGTCGAGGCCGGGACGCCGACGTTCGACGGCATCGGATCGGACATCAAGAAGGAAGGGAGTGTCGAGGCCGCGTACCCGGGCACCCCGCTCGCCGCCGTGCTCTCGCTCTTCGAGGCGGCGGACGGGGTCGAGGCGGCGCTGGCGGACATCCACTGCCCCACACTGCTGTTGTCCAGCCGGGAGGACCACGTCGTCGACCCGGTCTCGGGTGACGTGGTCGAGCGCACCGTGTCGGGCCCGGTCGAGCGTGTCTGGCTCGAGGACAGCTACCACGTCGCCACCCTGGACAACGACGCCCCCCTGATCGAGGCGGCCGTGGTCGAGTTCGCCACCACCGTCCTCGGCGCCACCGGGGCGACGGCCTGATGGCCGGACCCGACCGGCTCACCCGTGAGGACGTGGCCCACGTCGCCGCCCTGGCCCGTCTCCAGCTGACCGACGAGGAGCTGGATCTCTACACGGGTCAGCTCGCCCAGGTGCTGGACCACGCCGCCGATGTGGCCTCGCTCGACCTGCAGGGCGTGTCGCCGACGGCCCACGCCATGGCCGTCACCAACGTGCTGCGCACCGACGAGCCCCATGCCTGCCTCGACCGCGACGAGGTGCTGGGCCAGGCCCCGTCGGTCGAGGACCACCGCTTCCGGGTCCCCCGCATCCTCGGCGAGGCCCCGTGACGGCCCCCCGCCCCGCCCTCGAGACCGCCGCCATGGTGCGGGCCGGCGAGGAGTCGGCCGTGGACGTCCTGGAGCACCACCTGGCGGTCATCGAGGCCGGCGAGGAGTCGATCCACGCCTTCAACCTGGTCACCGCCGATCTCGCCCGTACGCAGGCCCGTGCGGTCGACGCCGCCGTCGCCGCCGGGCGCGACCCGGGTCCGCTGGCCGGGGTGCCGGTCGCCCTCAAGGACAACCTCTGCACCCGGGGGATCCCGACCACGTGCTCGTCGCGGATCCTGGACGGCTGGGAGCCTCCCTACGACGCCACGGTGGTCACCCGCCTGGCGGCTGCCGGCGCCCTGTTGATCGGCAAGACGAACATGGACGAGTTCGCCATGGGCTCCTCGACCGAGACGTCGGCCTTCGGAGCCACCCGCAACCCGCACGACATCACCCGGGTCCCCGGTGGGTCGTCGGGCGGCTCGGCCGCCGCCGTGGCCGCCGGCTTCGCCCCGTTGGCCCTCGGCTCCGACACCGGTGGGTCGATCCGCCAGCCCGCCGCCCTGTGCGGTGTGGTCGGCATGAAGCCGACGTACGGGACCGTCTCGCGCTACGGCCTGGTGGCGTTCGCCTCGTCGCTCGACCAGATCGGTCCGTTCGCCACCTCGGTGGCCGACGCCGCCCTGTTGTTCGACGCCGTGGGCGGTCACGACCCCCTCGACTCGACCTCGCTCAACCGGCCCACACCCCGCGTACTGTCCGCACTCGACAACGGGGTGGACGGTCTGACGGTCGGGGTGCTGACCGAATTCCTCGACGGCGCCGCCCCCGACGTCGTCGCCCGGGTCCACCAGGCGGCCGAGGCCCTGGCCGCCGCCGGTGCCCGGATCGAGGAGATCTCGGTGCCCGAAGTCACCCTCGGCCTGTCGGCCTACTACCTGATCGCTCCGGGGGAGGCCTCGTCGAACCTGGCCCGCTACGACGGTGTGCGCTACGGGCTCCGGGTCGACGCCGAGGACACGGTGGCCATGAACACCGCCACCCGCTCGGAGGGGTTCGGGCCCGAGGTCAAACGCCGCATCATGCTCGGCACCTACGTCCTGTCAGCCGGGTACATGGACGCCTATTACAACCAGGCGCTGCGGGTCCGCACCCGGATCATCGAGGGATTCGACGCCGCCTACGCCCGCTGTGACGTGCTGCTCGGGCCGACCGCCCCCACGACGGCGTTCGCCCTGGGGGACAAGGTCGACGATCCGCTGACCATGTACCTGTCCGACGTGTGCACCATCCCCACCAACCTGGCGGGCCACCCGGCCATCAGCGTCCCGTTCGGTCCGGGCGACGACGGCCTGCCCGTCGGCGTCCAGCTGCTCGGTCCGGTCCTGTCCGAGGGCCTGCTTTTCCAGGTGGCCGCGGTGGTCGAGGCCGCCGCCCCGGCGCTTCCCACCCCCCGCATCACCTCGGGGGTGCCGGCATGAGGGCCGACTGGCAGCTCGTCATCGGCCTCGAGGTCCACTGCGAGCTGAAGACGGCCACCAAGCTGTTCTGCGGGTGCCCCAACATGTTCGGGGACGAGCCCAACACCAACGTGTGCCCCAACTGCCTGGGCCTGCCCGGCTCGTTGCCGGTGCTCAACCAGCGGGCCGTCGAGCTGGCCATGGCCATCGGCACCGCCCTGCACTGCGACATCCGGCCGTCGACCTTCCACCGAAAGAACTACTTCTACCCGGACCAGGCCAAGGACTACCAGATCAGCCAGTACGACGAGCCACTCAACGTGGACGGGTACCTCGACCTGCCCGACGGGTTCCGGGTGGGGATCGAGCGGGCCCACATGGAAGAGGACACCGGCAAGACGACCCACGCCGGCGCCTCGGGACGCATCCACGGGGCCGACTACTCGCTGGTCGACTACAACCGCTCGGGGGTGCCGCTGGTCGAGATCGTCAGCGCTCCGGACATGCGCACGGCCGACCAGGCCCGGGCCTACGTCACCGAGCTGCGGTCGATCCTGGTGGCTTCGGGTGCCTCCGACGGCAAGATGGAGGAGGGGTCCATGCGGGTGGACGCCAACGTCTCGGTGCGCCGGTCCGTCGACGACCCGTTCGGGACGCGCTGCGAGATCAAGAACCTGAACTCGGTCCGGTCGCTCGGCCGGGCCATCGAGTACGAGGCCGAACGGCAGATCGCCCTGATCGAGTCCGGCGAGCCCGTGGTCCAGCAGACCCGCCACTGGGACGAGGGGGCCGGCCGCACCCAGGCCCTCCGCTCCAAGGAGGACGCCTACGACTACCGCTACTTCCTCGAGCCCGACCTGGTACCCCTGGTACCCGATGCCGAGTGGATCCGGGCCGTGGCCGACACGCTCGGGCTGATGCCGGCAGCCCGCCGGGCCCGCCTGGTCGCGCTCCTGGAGGAGTCGGGAGGGGCCTCGGACGCGCAGCTCCTGCAGGTGGCCACGGTGGTCGACCTCCGGCTCGACGACCTGGTGGTCGACGCGGTGGCCGGAGGGGTGGGATCCGCCCTGGCACTGGCCCGGACGGCCAACGAGGCGGCCACCGACGCCGAGGCGGCCCGCTCCCTCGACCCGAAGTCCTACGTCGAGCTGTTGACGCTCGAGGCCAACGGTTCGCTGTCGGCCACCCAGGCCAAGGCCGTCCTGGCGGAGCTGTTCGCCCAGGGCGGCGGCGACCCCGCGGCCATCGCCCGCGACAAGGGGTTCGAGGCGATGTCGGAGGACTCGCTGGTGGCCACGGTGGCCGAGGCGGTGGCCACCCACCACGACGAGTGGTCCCGCTTCTGTGAGGGTGACGACAAGCTGGCCGGTTTCTTCACCGGACTCGTGATGAAGGCGACCAAGGGCCAGGCCAACGGCAAGGCCGTGGCCGCCGAGCTGCGACGGCTGCGGGGCTGAACCGTCCCCGGGTCCGAGGGACCCCGGGTCACAGGTCGGTGGCGTCGAAGGTGCGGTAGAACTCCGGGTCGGAACCGAGACGCTCGAACACCTCGCGCTCGAAGGATCCCGATCGGCGTTCTTCCCGTGCCCGCCGGCGCGCCGACCTGCGGTACCGCTGCTTGGCCAGCGTCATCGCGGCCGCCCGTCGCAGATCGGCGCCCCGCAGGTCGGTCGCCATCGACGGTGCGTGGAGGACCTGGCGTGCCAGGCCCTGCAGCGTCGGGGACGACGGTGGTTCGACCTCACCCAGCAGGCGGGTGCCGAGCCGGGAGTGCCGGTCCCGGAATCCGGCGCCGTGGTGGTACACGCGGTGGTCGTAGACGGCGAACCACAGAGGATGGTGCTCGTCGCTCGTATTGGTGCGCAGGAGGGGCAGCCAGTCCACGTGGTGCGCTTCGAGAATGCGCAGCAGGTTGCCCCCCGGGTCGGTGACGGTCTCCCCCAACGAGTTGGTCCACGTGGCGCCCTTCCTCCAGTCCCCCTGGATCTCCCGCCAGAACCCACAGGTGGTGATACTGAAGCAGGGGTGCGGCTGGGGATCACCGAGGTTCTCGTCGCGGCGGACGGCGGCCAGCGGGTAGGTCTCCAGGGTCTGGGCGATCCACCGAGCGAGGGGCCGCACCGGGAGGGCATCCCCGTCGATGAACATCAGGACGTCGTCCGGACCGGACTGGGCCATCGCCAGCTCGGCCAGGGCGTTGAGCTTTTCCGGATGGTCGCCCTCGAGGTCGGCGGCGAAGTGGAAGCGGTCCCACTCCCGGCGGTCGACCCCGTGCAGGGCGGCGAACACCCGGTACGGCTCGTCGATGTTGCGCTCCAGGTAGCGGAGCTGCGGATCGATCCACTCGGCCGAGCGCCAATGCACGGTCAGCACGTTGATCATGCCCGTGCCCCGGGGACCACGTGCGACGGAGTGGCGCCGGGCCGACCGTGTGCGGACCCTGTGTACATGAGCAGCCTCTCATCGTGTCCGGATGGCGAGTCGATGTCCGGTGGTGCACCGACCCGCACTCGAGGTGACATCGTCACGACACCGACGACCAGAGTGGCACGCCGAGGAGGTCCACGGCGCCGGGTGGTGGACCCGACGCCAGGTACGGACCGGAGGAGACGACGCCCAACCGCACGATGAACACCGGCCGGGGCGGGATGTCGGGCTGTGGCGCGAGGGACCGCCGGGGGCTGTAGAGCAGCCAGATGCCGACGCGATCACGGAAGACGGAGGCCTCGCCCGGACCCTCCCCCTGGAAGTTGGAGGCCAGCAGGGGCCCCGGTGTCACGTCCTGGCACGGTCCGGACGGTCCGGCGCAGCGGGCCGCACCGACGGCGTACTCCGGTTGGTTGTACCAGTTGGCCGAGTAGACGAGCCAGTAGGCGCCGTCGACCGAGAACATGTCGGGTGCCTCCACGATGGTGCCTTGCCACGAGCGGTCCGGTGACATCAGGAACGACGGGCTGGCGAGCAGGGTGGTCCCGTCGGATGACAGGCGTTGCGACCACATCTTGGTGGGCGTGTCGGACCCGCCGATGTTCTGGTCGGATTTCCACACCATCCAGTTCCGACCCTCGGGATCGGTGAAGACCCGGGGGTCGATCGAACCGCCCTGGTCCAGCTGGCAGATCATCGGATCGGGCTGGGCCGTGAACGGTCCGGTGGCGGAAGGGGAGAAGGCGCTGCCGATGCACTCGGTCGGCGGGACGACGCCTTTGACCATGGCCGTGAAGTAGAGGGCGTAGAGGGTGCCGAACCGGTGGAGGTCGGGCGCCCACGTGTAGCCCGGCTGTGCCCACTCGGGCAGTGTGGGCATGGCGTCGATCGGAGCGGTCCAGTGCACGAAGTCGGTGCTGGTGACGACGGGGACGTTGATGGGCGCGGGTCCCGTGCCGCCGCTGGTGAACAGGAGATAGTGCCCTGAGGCCACGGTGAGGAACGGGTCGGACTGGTCGCCGCCGCCGGCGACCAGTGAGCCGGGAGCCCAGGGCGTGGCGGTGGGTGGTGGGGCGACCGACGGATCGTGTGCGACCGCCCGGGTCGGGATGGCCCGGCTGAGGGATGCGCGACGTCCCGGGGTGCGGTGGTGGGCGGTGGCCTGTGCTCCGGAGTCGGACGACCAGAAGGCCGACATCCCGACGGCGGTCACGATGACGACACCGAGCACGACGCCGGCCAGCCTGCGACGACCGACGCGACGGTCGGTGCCGGTGGCGCCGCGTCGGACGCTGTCCCCCTGCTGGTCCTGCTGCACGGCGCCCCCGCGTCGGTCGTCCCGCCGGTCGTATGGGATCGGACCCACCGGGGTCCGGCCCGGTGCATCGATCGGGCGGGTCCCCACGTTACCGCCCGGGCGCACCTGGGGATGACCGGTGGAGATCTCGCCGCAGGCTGGGGACGACGAGGGAAATGTGGCGGAAAACCTCAGGATTTCGCGCTCCGCCCTTGACCCCTGCGAACGCCCGGTTCACCATGAGGTCAGTTCGGGAAGCCGAAGCCCACCGGGGCTCCCGGGGAGGGTTCGAGGACAGGTCGCAGACCGGTCCCCAGGTCCGATCCAGGGGTGACGGAACGGCCGTAGGTGACCGACAGGGTGGTCCGGGGACGGGCCGGGATGCCGAGAGGCGGAACGGTCCGGACGCTCGGCGCGGGTTGTCCGACACGACCTGCGACGAGTGCAGCCGGGTCGCCGGAACGTGGCCCCGAGGAGCTCGGGCGGTCTCGACCGTCCGGTTACTCGGGGCTGCGTCGCGCCCGGGCGACGTCAGTGGCGGGGGGCGACCACCGCGGCGTCCATGGCGCACGGGTCGACGTCGACGTCGGCGCACGGTTCGCACTCGAGTTCCAAGGTGCTGTGTGCGATCCCGAACGGACCGGTGACGGCGAGCTTCACGTGCTCACCGACGACGTTGGCCTCTTCCAGGGTGGGGTGGCCGGTGAGGACGAGGTGGGCCGAGAGGAGCCGCACCTCGCTCGACAGGCTCCACACGTGGAGGTCGTGGACGCCACTGACGCCGCTGACGCCGGACATCACCGCCGTGAGGTGGTCGAGATCCACGTCGGACGGCGTCGACTCGAGCAGGACGGCGACGCTCGAGCGGAGGACACCAGCGGCCTGCGTGACGATGATGGCCGCGACCACCAGCGACGACGCCGGATCGAGCCAGGTGGCCGCCGGTACCGCCAGGAGGACGAGGCCGGCGATCAGGACGGCGGCCGACGCGAGGGCGTCCCCCACCATGTGCAGTAGGGCGGCGCGCATGTTGAGGTCGTGGCTGTCGTCGGCCAACAGGAGGGCGGCGATCCCGTTCACCACCAGTCCGGCGGCGGCCACGGCCACCACGATCCCGGCGTCGACGTGCACAGGATGCAGGAGGCGGTGGACGGCTGACACGACGATCAGCACGGTCACCGCCGCGATGAGGACGGCGTTCGCCAGCGCGGCCAGGATGGTCGCACGGTGGTTCCCGAACGAGCGGGCGGGACTGGCCGGCCGGAGGGCCAGTCGCACGGCGGCCAGGGACAGCGCCAGGGCACCGACGTCGGTCAGGTTGTGGCCGGCATCGGCCAGCAGACCGGTCGAGTGGGCGACGAGGCCGAAGGCGACCTGGGCGACGACCAGCCCGAGGGTGAGGACGAGGCTGACGGTCAGTCGGTGGCTTCGGTTCATGGCGCTCCCTGTCCGAGTGTACCAACGAGTCCGCATCCGGCCGTTGGGTCCGCGCCACGCTCGGCCGGGCGACGTCGGACGGCCGCGTCCGTAGGACTACCCTGCACCGGTGTCGTTCCTCCGATCGACGGTGGTCCGCCGGGTGGCCCTCGTAGCCGTGGTGTGCGTGGTCCTGGTCGTAGCTGCGTCGGCCCGACTGTTCGTCTGGCCGCCGACGGACCGACCCGTCCGTGCCGACGCCGTCGTCGCTCTGGGTGGCGATCCAGGTCAGCTCCGGGCGCAGAAGGCGATCTCCCTCGTCCGTGCCGGCTACGCACCGGAGGCCGTCATCTCACTCGGGGGTGTCCCGGCGGTCTCCTGTCCGCACCCGGTACCTGCGGTGCGGATCGTGTGCTTCCGCGCCGATCCGCTGGATACACGGGGCGAGGCCGAATACATCGGCGCGCTGGCGGCGCGCAACCGGTGGTCGACCCTGATACTCGTGCCGGGGACGACACAGGCCACACGGGCCCGGATGCTCGTCGAACGGTGCACGGACGCCCGGGTGGTGGTCGTGCCCCAGCCCGGGGCGACGTCACGGCTGCCCCTCGCCGTCGCCTACGAATGGGGTGCGCTGGCCAAGGCGCTGCTGTTCCAGCGCCACTGCTGACCGTCTACGGGGCCGTGTCGTCGAAGGCGGTGAAGAACCACGGGTCGCGTGTCAGGCGTTTGTACACCGCTTCCTGACGTCGTTCGGTGGCGGCCAGGCGGCGTCGGCGTCGGCGTTCGTCCCACCGGCGGGTCTGCTTCCCGACCGAGACCTGGGCCGCTCGGCCGATGCGGGGCAGGTCGCTCGGACGCACCGAGGTGAGCAGCGAGGGGCGGCGGACGGCTCGCAGTGCCAACCCTTCAAGGCTGGGACCCCATGCGGCGGCGCCCGCGGACACCGAGGGCCTCCGCTCGTGTGCACCCACACGGGTCACCGGTGGACGGAAACCGGCGCCGTGGTGATACACGCGGTGGCCGTAGACCCCGAAGCACAGCGGTTCGGGGTTGTGGACGTTCGTCCGCAGGATGGGGAACCAGTCGGCGCCGTGGGCGTGCAACTGGTGGAGGAGGGTCCCGCCGACATCGGTCGTCTCCTCGCCGGTCGCCGACGTCCAGGTGCCCCCTTCCCGCCAGTCTCCACCGAGTTCGGACCAGAAGCCGCAGGTCGTGAACGTGAAGCACGGGTGGGGCTGGATGTCGCCGAGGTTTTCGTCCCGGCGTACGGCCGCGAGTGGAACGGTGCGCAGTACCTCGTCCATCCAACGGCCCACGGGACGGACCGGGAACGCGTCACCGTCGAGGAACACGAGTTTGTCCCCGGGGTCCGACTGGGCGATGGCCCGCTCAGCCAGGGAGTTGAGCTTCTCGGCGTGGCTGCCCTCGAGGTCGGCGGCGAAGTGGAAGCGGTCCCGCAGCTGCCGGTCGTCGATGCCGTTCAGCGAGGCGAACACCCGGTAGGGAACGTCGAGGTTACGTTCCAGGTACGCCAGTTGTGGATCGATCCACTTCGGCGACCGCCAATGGACCGTGACGATGTTGAGCATCGACTCAGACGGTGGGCGCCGTGCCGGACGTGTCCGTCCGGGCCACGGTGGCCGCCACGTCGCGCATCGACAGCGAGCGCATCCCCTCGACCCGGGAGAGCCGGTCGAATTCGTCGAGGACCTGGTCGAGCAAGGCGTAGCTCTCGTGGGGATGGCGGGCGAAGTTCTGGGGGTGCCACCAGAGGTGGAAGATCCGACCTCGCCGGGCCGCGTCACGCAGGCCGGAGACGAGCCTCCGTACCCGTAGCGGCTCCAACCGCCGTCGACCGGGTGCGTAGGGCCGGAGGAAGGCACTGGCCGGCACGTCGCACAGTCCGTCGGGACGGCGGACCGCGTTCCAGGAGGTGGTCGGCGGCGGCGACGTGCCGGCGTACGTGTCGATGAGGCGGACCGCACGATCGATCGTCCCGTGGCCCTCCTGGGACCGTGGGTGATGTCCACGGGTGGGCTGGGGTCCGCGGATGCACGTGAAACCGGCGTCCAGGACCGCCTGGGCGTACGCGGGATTCCACTGATTGCGGGGCAGGACCAGGCTGGTCAGCGTGACCCCGAGGGTCCCGGCGATGGCCTGGGCCGCGGCCAGGTCGGCCCGCAGGTCGGCTTCGTCCTGCCCGTCCTCCAGGCAGTAGAAGTGGGAGAAGGTGTGCGAGGCCACCTCCTGGCCGCCCAGGGACGCGAGCCGGCGGACGAGCGATCCGGCCAGATGTTGGGGATCGACGTCCTCGGTCTCCCCGATGGCCTCGACGTAGGGATCGAGTTCGGGTCGCCGATAGGTGGGCCGACGCGCCGGACGGACGGTCTCGACCTCCGCACGGGTCGAGGCGAAGAGCATGCCGACCGTCGCCCAGGTCGCACGGATTCCCCGTGCCTCGAACCGCTCGGACAGATCGGTCACGACCTGTCGGGTGGCGGTCAGATCGGCGTAGGCGGCCGTGGAGCGGTCCGCGTGGTCCCGGATCCCCCAGTGCTGCTCGAAATCGAGTGAGATGACCATCGCTCCCGGGGAGGCGGTTTCATTCACCGTGGATGCACTCCGATCCTGAGGGATGCCACGCCTCGTGGTGCGCGGCATCCAATTGTTACCCCGGATGGGATGCAGTGCGGGACGCCACGCGTGCCGGACAGGTGGCCAGGGGTGGCACCGCGCCGACCGGTCGCGACGCTTCCGTGCCGGAACCGGCTCATCGGTACGCTGGTCACTCAGCGGACCCCGTCGACGACCCGACGGCGGAGGTACTCCCACAGGGTCGGATGCAGGTAGAGCCGGGAGTCCCCGGTCGCCTGGTCCCCGGCCAACGGGACGAGGTCCTCGCCGGACAGGATCCGCTCGATCTGCTCGGCGAGGTGGGGAAGTCCCGCGGCCAGATGGAGATAGGGGTAGGTGGCGATGGAGTCGGTCGCGGTGACGGTGAACGGAGCCCGTGCCAGGATGCCACCGGTGTCGATCCCCGCGTCCACGAGATGGACCGTGGTGCCGACCAGTTCCGGGTGACCCTCGGCCAGCGCCCAGTAGCCGCCGTGGACGCCGCGGTAGCGCGGGGTGGTCCCCGCGTGGGTGTTGACGAAGGGCGAGGCCACCGCATCCAGGACACGTGCCGAGATGATCCGCGTGCCGTTGACCACCACGAGTGCGGGCGTCCGTTCCTGGAGCAGTGCCAGCGTCTCGGGCGCATTGACCGACTCGACACGGCGGACCGGGAGCCGGGGCGTGGCGTCCAGACCGGTCGTGGCGAGGATCTCGGCGATCCTGCGGCGACCCCGCCACCGCAGGACGGGCAGGGCCGTCGTGACGAAGAGGACCTGGCCGATGACCGTGGGCCAGCCGACGCGTGCCGCCCGTCGTCTGGCCATCGTCCGCCGCGACGCGTGCTCCTCGACGATGACCTCGAGTTCGGGGACCCGGTCCGACAGGTAGTTCGCCACGATGTCGGTCGTGTCGCCCGGGCCGGCCAGGAGGACGATCCGGGGGGTGCGGTGCGAGGGGGCCGGCACTACGTCAGGGGGCGGTCGGCGTCGCGCCGGAGATCGCGGCCGTTGGCAACGGCGACAGCGGCGAGCTGGGAGCGGACTCCGAGCTTGCGCAGAACCGATCGGATGTGCGAGCGCACCGTGGTGAGCGACACGACGAGCTCATCGGTCATGTCCTGGGCCGTCCAGCCCTCGGTCAGGTAGAAGAGCACCCGCCGCTCGCTCGCCGTGAGTCCCACCAGGGCCTGGAACCGTGCCGGGTAGTGGAGTTCGGCGGCGAGCAGCAGGTCGTCGGCGGTCGAGGAACCGAGCGACCGCAGCAGGTCGGGCAGCTGATCATGACCGAAGAGGGCGGCGGCTCCGTACGCCACGCAGCTGGCCAGGGCACCGGCCGCCGCACCCGTGCTCACGGCCACGACCGGAACACCCGTCTCGCGCAGGGAGGCGGTCACGAGGGCCGGTACCCACCATGTCCCGGTCTCCCAGCGGGAGGGGGCAGGATCCCATCCTCCGTCGAGCGTGATGACGGCGAGGTCGATCGGACGTCCGGCGACGGTCGACGGCGGGGGATCCCCGGGAGTGGCGACCCGAGCCACCACCCGACACCCCGACCGGTCGGCCACGGCCGCCGCGGCGAGTGCCGCCGGACCAGGTGTGCCGTCCGCGGTGCCCATGGGGTCGACGACGAGGATGGACAGGACGTTCGTCGCATCACGGTCGGCGGACGATCTCGGCGTGGAGGCGGCCCGGGCCCGTAGTGAGGACGACGTCCCCGACGGTCCCAGGTCGACGCGGTAGATGCTCCGGCGGTGGATCGACTGGAAGGACCCCAGCTGATCCGCGGCGCCCGGTCCGGACGCGACCAGACGGTCGACGGTCACAACGGCGACGGGCCGGTTGGATTCGGCACCGTGCCGCTCCAGCCACGAGGTGCCGGCCCGGGCGGCCTCCATCGCCCGTCGGGCCACGTGGGCGGCCCGGACGTGAGGTTCGGGTTCGGCGACCCCGACCGAAGCGACCACGGATGCGGATGTCACCGTTCCACCGTCGATGGGGTCAACGGCCCGGGCGAGGCGCTCGCCCAGGACCTCGGGAGGTACCCCACCGGCCGAATCGCCGAACTCGACGGCGAGGCGTGACGTGGTGACGGGACAGATCCGGTCGTCGGCGCGCACGGCGAGCCGCACGCGCCCGACGGCGGCGGCCACGACCGACGGTACGGAATCCACCGTGCTGCCGGTCCCGACCGCCAGGTCGATGCAGGCGACGGTGCGGACCGCTCCCGGACGCCCGGCACCGCAGCGCCCCCGGTCCAACTCGTCCATCACATTCACCACGCTGCCCCCCAGGTCGCCCGATCAGATCGGAGTCGGCCCGCCGTGCCGGAGCTTCCCCCGGAACCTGCCCACACAGTACCGTCGATGTGCAGGCCGGGGCCAGAGTTTCTCGTCAGTATTGAGGATGTGCGGCGGCCTCTTGTCCGGAACTACCGGTGCCAGATGGACGGTCGGGTGCTACCCGGGCCGACCGACATGTGCAGGAGTCCGTCGAACGTCAGCACGATCCCGGCACCGAAACTGGCGCCGGCGAACGTGTCACTGGGGTAGTGCCAACCGAGTTTGACCACGGACACCGCCATCAACGTGACGGCGACCGCGGCGACTGCCGCCGTCGGTAGGCGGAGCCAGTGGGGGACGGCCAGGACCCACGCGGTGCCCAGCGACGCCACGACGGTGACATGGCCGGAGGGGAACGTCAGCGCCCCGGCCAGGTGTCGATCGACGGCGGGCTTGACGATCCACTCGACCGTCGCCGAGGCGGCTGCCGGACCCACGAGGCAGGCCAGCGCCCGCCACCGGTCCCGCGGGAGGACGACGACGGCGGCCAGCGCCGATCCGAGTACCAACACGGGCAGCGTCCCTGCCTCGGTGACCGACGTCATCCAACTCGAACGCCGCGCGACGGGAAAGAGGCGGAATCCCCACCGGTCCAGCGCATTCGGTCCGGGGAAGCGGTACACGATCAACGCGGCCACCAACGAAACGGCGAGCAGGACGACTCCGGCAACCAGCTCCGTCCGCCCGTCCGGTCGACCGCCGCCGGCCCGTTCGTCGACCGGCGCCAGTGGGTGGGCCCCCGTCACGGGCATTCCATGAACCAGTCGGCCGTCGCCCGCAGTCCCTCGTCGAGCGAGACCGCCTCGACGTCCGGGAAGAGTCCACGGAGAGCGGTCTGGTCGGCCTGGGAGTCGCGGACGTCCCCCGACCGGGGGTCGACATGCTGTCGGGCGATCCGGGTGCCGAGGACCCGCTCCATCCGTTCGACCAACTCGAGCAGGGAGACTCTCGTGCCGAAGGCCAGGTTCACGGGGGTCGGGGCGGCCACCGTGCGCCCGATGGCATCCGAGATGACGGCGGCGACCGTTCCCACGTAGGTGAAGTCCCGGGTCTGGAGACCGTCGCCGTGCACCGTGACGGAGTCGCCGCGTAGCGCCGCGGCCATGAACGCGGGGACGACGGCGGCATAGGCGTGGTCGGCCCGCTGGAGCGGACCGAACACGTTGAAGAACCGGAAGGCGAGCACCGGTAGGCCGAAGGAGTAGCCGTAGGCGAGCGTCGAGGACTCGGCGGCGAGTTTGCTGGCCGCATAGGGGCTGACCGGCATGGCCACCATGTCCTCGCGCTTGGGGAGCGTCGGGTTGGCACCGTAGACGGAGGACGACGAGGCCACGATGACCTGGGGACCGCCGTGCCGCCGTGCCGCTTCGAGCACCTGCATGGTGCCGGTGGCGTTGACCTCGTGGCTGGCCATCGGGTCCGTCAACGACCGGGGCACCGAGGGCCGGGCGGCCAGGTGGACGATCGAGGAACAGCCGGGGACGAGTTCGTCGAGGACCGGGGTATCCAGGATGCTGCCCTCCACCAGGGTGACGCCGTGGACCGTGCCGAGGTTGTCGCGGATGCCGGTCGACAGGTCATCGAGGACCACCACTTCGTCCACCTCGGGATCGGCGACCAGGATCCGGCACAGATTGGCACCGATGAATCCGGCGCCCCCGGTGACGAGGACCTTCACGACCGACGGCCGGATCGGGGCGCCGTGTCGCCTACGCCGCAGCTGGTGCGCGGGCACCTTGACCGGGGTGACGTGGTGCGATGACTGCTCATGTGGTTGCCCTACGCACGTGTCTACCGGGGTCCTTCGTCCGACGGGAGTCGTCGTGCGAATGCTAGGCGAAGCCGGCCCGTCCGGCGTTCCGACGGGTGGGATGCGCGGTGTAGGTCGCCGGCCTCACACCCGGGTGAACGAACGGCTTCTGCCACCGGACGGCTGATCGGGCGCTGGTACCATGTCGACGGCTGTGCCGACGACATCGAGCAGGTGAGCGGCCATGAGGGGTGTCGTGGAGAAATCGGTGACCGGAGGACGTCAGCGTTCGCTCATCGTCCGTGCCGTCCGGAGATCACCACTCCAGCGGCTCACGGTCCGCCGACTGACCGCCGGCCGTCGGCAGTGGCCGGACTTCGTGATCATCGGCGCCCAGCGTGCCGGCACGACCTCGCTCACGCAGTGGCTCTACGCCCATCCGCAGGTGAAGGCGGCTCGGGCCCGTGAGCTCCACTACTTCGACCTCAACTACGGATTGGGCCCGAACTGGTACCGGTCGAACTTTCCCGTCCGGAGCGAGGGGCAGATCTCGGGGGAGTCGACCCCGTACCTCCTGTTCCATCCGTTGGCACCCGAACGGGTGGCGCGCGATCTGCCGGAGACCACCCGATTCATCGTGCTCCTTCGGGAACCCGTGGAGCGGGCCATCTCCCAGTACTGGTTGAACCGCCGGTGTGGCCACGAGCCACTGCCGTTCCGGGACGCCGTCGACCGGGAGCGCGAGCGGCTCGCCGGTCAGGAGGAGATCATCCGTCGGGGCCAGCTCAGCGATAGCCACCAGCGGTTCTCGTATGTGGCCCGTGGGCGTTACGCCGAGCAGCTCCAACGTTGGTTCCGCCACGTCCACCAGGAGCGGATCCTCGTCGTCCAGAGTGAGGAGTTGTTCGAGTCCACGGTGGTCGCCGACGGCGTCCAGCGGTGGCTGGGCCTCGAAGCCTCCGGTCAGCCATTTCCACGGGGGAACGACGCCGTGCGGCACGAGGAGATCGACAGTGACGTCATCGACCGGCTGCGAACACACTTCGCCCCGCTCAACCAGGACCTCGAAGACCTGCTCGGGCGGCCGTTCTGGCGCCCGTAGATCCCAGGTCGGACGCACGGTGAACCGTCGTCGCCACGCGGGAGCCGGTGGCGCTCCGCCGGAACAGACTCAGCCGGGCTCGACGGGGTCGGGCTCGACGGGGTCGGGCTCGAACTGCAGATAGAACTCCGGGTCGCGCACCAGCTGGTCGAAGACCGACTGCTCGAAGGGGTCCGGACGGTCGAACTGCTCCTCCCACTGCTTCATCTCCCTCAGGCGCTTCTGCTTCACTACGCTCATCTTCGCCGCGTGGGGCAGCGCGGCCAGGTGGTGTGGACGTACCTGGGTGATGAGCGACGGATTACGGACCACCCGCATCACCAGACCCTCGAGGCTCGCCCCCGTGGACTTCGGTCCCCCGATCTCGCTGGCGTGGAGGTCCATCCGCGAGTACCTCGGTCGGAACCCGGCCCCGTGGTGGTAGGCGTGGTGACCGTAGATCGCATACCAGAGCGGATGCGGGTTGTCCGTGTTCGTGCGGAGCAGGGGCAACCACTCGATGTCACGTTCCGCCAGGATGTAGAGCAGATTGCCGCCCGGGCACGTCGTCGTGCGGCCGAGCGAATTCGTCCACGTCCCTCCCTCCCGCCAGTCGCCACCGATCTCGCTCCAGAAACCGCAGGTGGTGAACGAGAACGACGGGTGCGGCTCGATGTCACCGTTGTTCTCGTCACGACGGACGGCAGCCAGGGGATAGTCCGCGAGCGTGTCCCTCATCCAGTCACTGATCGGGCGGACGGGGAAGGCGTCACCGTCGATGAACAGCAGCGTGTCGGAGGGATCGGACTGTGCGATCACGACCTCCGCCAGGGCGTTGAGCTTCTCCGGGTGGCTGCCGCCGATGTCCACCGCATAGTGGAACTTCTTCCAGTCCTCGGCGTCGATGCCGCGGAGCGCCGCGAACACGCGGTAGGGCTCGTCGATGTTGCGCTCGAGATAGCGCAGTTGAGGGTCGATCCATTTGGCCGACTTCCAGTGCACCGTCACCACATTGAGCATGATCTGTTCCCTTTGTCCCACGTCACGCACCGGACGGGCGGCAGTCCGTCACCACCCTCCGTGCGGTCGAGGTGGCAAGCCGCCACACCCATCCGAATTCGGAGTCGCCCCTGTACCGCGCCCTACAGTCGCTCGACGGATGGACCGTCGAGTCGATTGCGGGTATCGAGAATGTACCGGGCGTGCTCGCTGATCAGTGCATAGTCGAAGGAGTCGTGGTCAGTCACCAGTACGACTGCGTCGGCGGCCCGGAGCTCGTCGGGGGTGACATCGACGAAGGTGAACGCCGACGTGTCCCCGACCACGTGAGGATCGGCCACCCGGACGTCGGCGCCGAGCGCCACCAGGGACCGGGCGATGGTGGTCCCCGGAGCTTCGCGGGCGTCCCCGGTGTTCCGCTTGTACGCCAACCCGAGCAGCAGGACCCTGCTCCCATTGACGGCGCGACCGGACCGGTTGAGGGCGAGCATCAGGCGGCGCACGACGTAGTCCGGCATGTGCTCGTTGACGTCGTTGGCCAGTTCGACGAACCGGAAGGGCTGACCGAGACTCCGGCGCACCTTCCATGACAGGTAACTGGGATCGATGGGAAGGCAGTGCCCACCCACGCCCGGGCCCGGGGTGAACCGCAGGTAGCCGAACGGCTTGGTCGACGCCGCGTCGATGGCCTCCCACACGTTGATGTCGAGGTCGGCGGCGAACATGGCGAGTTCGTTCACCAGGGCGATGTTGACGTGGCGAAACGTGTTCTCCAGCAGTTTGGTCAGTTCGGCCACACGGGTATCGGACACCGCGATGGTCTCGTGCACCAACCGGCCGTAGAACTCCGTCACGGCCTCCAGGGACGGCTGATCGATACCGGAGACGACTTTCGGCGTGTTCTCCAGGCGCCACGTCGTGTTCCCCGGATCGATGCGTTCGGGGCTGTAGCCCACGTGGAAGTCGCGGCCGGCGCGCAGTCCCGAACCGTCCTCGAGGATCGGCACCACGAGTTCCTCGGTCGTGCCGGGGTAGCTGGTGGACTCGAGGATCACGGTGGCGCCCGCCCGGAGGTGGAGGGCGAGGGCGGCGGCGGCATCCTCCACGTAGGAGAGGTTGGGGTTTCCCTCCTGTAGCGGCGTGGGGACGTCGATGACGGCGAGGTCGAAACCGGCGAGCCGGGAGGGGTCGTCCGTGGCCTCGTACCGCCCGGTCGCCAGCGCCGCGGCGAGTTCGACGTCAGAGATGTCTTCGACGTACGACCGTCCGTCGGACAGGTGCTTGACGCGGTCGACGTCGAGATCGAACCCGATGACGGCGTAGCCGACCTCGACCGCGCGCAGGGCGAGCGGAAGTCCTACGTAGCCCTGCCCTACGACGACGACGCGTGTCGGATCATCCTGCGCGTTCATCCGCGTGCAGATCGACGGAGGGTCATGCCGGCACCTGGCCGGGATCCGGCTCCGAGGCGACGAGGGTCGACCACGGGAAGCCGTTGTCGATCGGGTCGCTCTCGACGGAACCGGCGTCGACACCGCCGCCGTCCGCAGGTTCGGCGTCCACGGTCACCTCGGGGGCGACGGTTTCGGTCGTGACCAGTCCGGCAGTGAAGAGCAACGTGCGCACGGCGTCCTGGTCGCGCGTGACCACGCACTCCTCCAACCGTTCCAGATCGGCCTCGAACAGGACGGGATCGGCCTTGATGGGCACCAGCCGATTGATGTACGGGTGAGTGGTCGGAAGGACAACCTCGTCCGGCGTGCTCAACACCTCGTTGAGCTTCTCGCCGGGACGGATGCCGGTGATCTCGATCGGGATGTCGATGCCGACCTGGCAGCCCGACAACCGGATCATGCGCTCGGCGAGATCGATGATCCTGACCGGCTGGCCCATCTCCAGCATGAAGATCTCGCCGCCCTTCGAGAGCACCGAGGCCTGGAGCACCAGCTGCACGGCCTCCTCCACGCTCATGAAGAAGCGGGTCATCCGGGGATCCGTGACCGTGACCGGGCCACCCTGGGCGATCTGGCGGGCGAACGTCGGGATGACGCTGCCGCGGCTGCCCAGGACATTGCCGAATCGCACCGTGCTGTAAGCGGCGCCCTCGGGTGCGTGGGCCAGCACCGTCTGCTCGGCCACCCGCTTCGAGGCTCCCATCACGCTGGAGGGTCGGACGGCTTTGTCGGTGGAGACCTGCACGAATCGGGTCGCGCCTGCAGCAACGGCTGCGTCGACCACGTTCCGCGTGCCGAGCACATTGGTGTTGGCCGCGGCCGACGGGTGGTCCTCCAGAACCGGCACGTGCTTGTGGGCCGCGGCGTGGAACACCACCTCGGGTCGGTACCGGGCGAACGCCTCGAGGACAGCCGGACGGTCGGTGATGTCGACCAGAGCCTGCGTGCACGGTCCGGTCAGTGTGGCGGCGGCGTCGTGGAGATGGGTCTCGTCGTGGTCGAGCAGGACAAGGAGCGACGGTTCGAGACCGCACACCTGGCGGCAGATCTCGGAACCGATCGACCCACCGGCACCCGTCACCAGCACCCTGCGTCCCGTCAGCGAGCGCCGGACCGACTCGAGGTCGGTGGGGACAGGTGTGCGTCCGAGCAGGTCCTCGATCCGGGGCTCGCGGGCCTGGCGGAGCGCGGCCACGTGGGCCGGTTCGTTGAGCATGTCCTGCACGCCCGGGAGGATCTTCATCGAGACGCCGGCGGCCTCCGACGCCAGTAGGGCGCGCTCGACCAGATCGGGAGACGGGGAGGGGATCGCCAGCAGCACCTGCTGGATCGTGTAGCGGCTCGCGGCCTCGGGAATGTCCGCGATCCGGCCGACCACCGGAACGCCGATGACCGACAGTCCGTGGGCCCGGGGGTCGTCGTCGAACACGGCGACCGGCGCCAGTCCGGCACCCGGGCTGCGGAGCATCTCGCGGATGGCGGCCGCCCCGGTGTCGCGACTGCCGATCACGGCGACGCGCAGTCCCATGCGCTTGGTTCCGCGCTGCCAGGCGAAGAGCCGGGAGTGGAACCGCAGGACGCCCTGGCCCGCCGCGGAGAACATGCAACCGACCACCACGACGATCGGTGGGACGAGCTCGACCCGGAGGGAACGCCCGAGGGGCCAGAAGGCGATCAACACGCAGAGGATGGTCGCCGATGAGAGGACGATCTGCCGGGCTTCCTCGGAACCCGCGTGACGCCACATCCGTCCGTACAGGCCGTAGAGACGGTTCGACAGGAGTGTGACCACCACGGCGACCATCAGGAATTCCGCGAAGTGCTCCCAGTAGTGGGCAGGGGCACGGTCGTGGAAGTACGCGACCTCCGCCAGGCCGAATCCGGCCATCACACAGATGGCGTCCAGCAGCACGAATACGACGGAGGCCCGGATGCGGCTGGCGAACATCGCCACCTGGCGCATGTCGGTAGCCGGGGAACTCGATCCGGCAGCGGCCGTGGATTCCGGCACCGGTCCTCCCTGTACGTCTGACGCATCCATCCGTGAACCCCCCCTGCTACGCGGACGCCTCGACGAACTGCTCGATCGGTTCAGATCAGGCAGAGACTTCATGGCATCGCTCCTGCCGGGAACACCACCTCCGGGCAGACTCGGCCCGTCGTCGTGCTGCCCCTCGGCTCCCTCGTTGCTCGGCCCCCAAGTGGATCAACCATCGACCCGCCTAGACATTAGTCTGCCGACGGTCACTCGGCATCCTCAAGTTTGACGATTGGACTGGGTGGTCGGCCGACCACGCACCGTCACCGGGCGGAGGCGCCCAGTGCCCTGATCGGGCGGGGACCGCCCGGATCGGCTGCGGACGCCTCCCGGCCGCGGCTTCAGCTCACCCGGCGGCAGACCGATGGATTCCGTGTGTCGAAGTCCGTCCGGCGTCCACCCACGAAGGGAGCGTGCACCGGCGTCGACAGCTGCTGACGATGCACCTGCCTGTGCGTCGGCGGAGCGATCGTTTACCATGGCCGGGGAGCTGTCCTCACCGGCGGCAGGGGGGCGTGCATCGTCGTCGTTCTTCATGACGTCCCTGGTCCAGTGGTTGTCTCCCCGCAACCTGCACTAGAGTCGATGAGCTATCACAGAGACGGGACTGGGGCATGGTTGAGCCGATAAATTACGCAGCGGCGCTGCGGCGCAGCTGGAGGCTGCTCGTCGTCCTGGCTCTGCTGTTCGCCCTGATCGCGGTCGTCCTGCCCGTCGGGCACCGCACGGTGGACAAGGACAATCCCGTCCGTTGGGAGACGACGGCGATCGTCGGGGCCCCGCCAGGTAGTGGGATCGTCGGTTCCAACGTGGTGACGACCTCGCAGATCCTCTTCTACGGAAACAGCTTCGATGTCCGGGGTGCCGCCTTCGAGGCGGCGAAGACACCTGGACCTGCGCTGAAGGTGATCTCGGCCATGAGCGCGTCCTCGCAGACGACCAAGTCCGGCAGTGGGTCGAGTACCGCGTCGACGTCGCCGGTCGTGAAGGTCAAGAACGCCACCGGTCTGGTGGTACTCAGCGCGTCAGCGGCGACCAAGGACGAATCCGCCGCCCTGACCAATGCCTATGCCGCGGCGCTGGGGGCGAAACTGAGCGCGATCGCCGCGGCCAGCACCACGACGCGGACGACCATCCCGGACAAGACACAGAAGACGACCGCCACTCCGGCGTCGTCGACCGGCTACCTGGTCCTCATCCCGGCCTATGCGTCCACGGCGAAGAGCACCACCGCGGCGTCCTCGAACCTGTCCTCGAGTCACAAGGTGCGGGGACTCGTCGGCCTGGTCCTGGGTCTTCTGGTGGGTGCGCTGATCGTGCTCGTCATCGAGTTGACCAACCGACGACTCCGCTCGGCGCCCCGTGCCGAGGCACACTTCTCGTTTCCTGTGCTGGCCGAGATTCCCCAGCCGTGGCCCCCGCCCGGCGACGGGGTACGTCCTGGCGTCGTCATCGTCTCCGAACCCACGTCGCGCGCCGCCGAGTCCTACCGGAAACTCCGGATGTCGGTGATGTTCGAATCGATGGCCCCGACGGGGGCGCGTGTCGGTGGGCGCCAGGACGCCTATGTCGATGACCTGCTCCCCGTGCAGTTCGAGCCCTACGTGGCTCCGGATCCTGCGAGCCGCTCGGTCATCCTCGTGGTGTCCCCCGGTAAGGAGGAGACCCGTCCCCAGGTCGTCGCCAACCTGGCGGCCGCGTACGGGGAAGCGGGCCAGCGGGTCATCATCGCGACCACCGCCGACCTCGACTCCGGACGAGCGGGCGAGTCCGACGGATCGTTCGCAGGGCCGATCAGTCCGGACGACGTGCGATCCCACCTCCAGCCGTCGTCGGTCGACAACCTCTCGATGTTGTCGCTCCGCCCCTTCGTGAAGAACAGCGCCCAACTCGTGGTCCGGGCGGCTGCGATCTTCGATGCCGCCCGACAGATCGCCGACGTGGTGCTGATCGAGGCCCCTCCGTTCCTGGAGCTCCACCATGGTGAGGCGCTGGCACATGCCGTGGACGTCGTCCTGGTCGTCGGTGAATACGGGGCCACGACGTTCGACGAGGCGGATCGCACCGGCGCACTCCTGCGCCGCATCGGTGCTCCGGTGCTCGGCGTGGTGTTCACGGAGGCTCGGGTGGACAAGGCCGAGCGAACGAACGGCGCCCCGCCGGCCCGCCAGGCGACCCCGGTCGATGTCGTACAGCCCGATCTGCTCGAGAGTCCGGGCCAACCCGACGTGGGGACGCAGGACCAGCTTCCGATACAGGAGTGAGGCTTCGCCATGGAAGCTGCGATCGTCACCACGTCCGGCGCGCTGGCCGCCTTGGCTGTCGTGCTCGTCCTGTGCCTGGTCAGCAGGCCGGTCATCAAGCGGGTGAGTATCGCGGAGTCCAACCCGTGGCTCGTCCGCATCCTGTGGTGGAGTCTCATCCTCCACCTGTTGGCCGCCCCGGCCCAGGTGTACGTCGTCCATCACTTCTACCATGGCATCGCGGACTGGACCCGCTACGACAGTCAGGGGAAGATCCTCGGACCTGAGTTCCGGCACTTCGACTTCAGCTTGGCCAACGCCAACGTGCGCGGGATCGTCAACGACGGCTCGGTGAGCATCGCCACCGGGATCGTCATGGCCATCGTCGGAACGAATCAGATCGCCACGTTCCTCGTGTTCTCGTGGCTGTCGTTCCTCGGGACCATCTTGTTCTACCGGGCGTTCACGCTCACCTTCGCCGGCGCGCCGGCCGGTCATCGGCGCTATGCCCTGATGCTCTTCTTCATGCCGTCGGTCATCTTCTGGACCGCCGACGTCAGCAAGGAGGCGATCATGATGCTGTCGCTGGGGTTGACCGCGTACGGCATCGCGAAGGTCCTCGTGCACCGACGCGGCGGCTTCTCGCTGATGGCGGTCGGTGTGGCCGTGGGGATCCTGATCCGTCCCAACGAGCTACTTCTGGTACTCGCCGGTTTCGCCGTCGCCCTGATGATCCGGCCGCCGGCGGACGGGCAGAGATTCGGTGGGCTCCGACGCGTCGGTGGCCTGGCGTTCATGGGTTCGTTGCTGTTGCTGTCCGTGTATCTGACCATCCACTACCTCCACTCCGGCCAGGGATCCCTCTCGTTGAACCAGGTCTCGCAGAACAACACCGGTGCGGGGATCGGATTCGGGAGCAGCAACATCCCGTATTCGTCCAGTCCGTCCTACTACTGGCGTGACATCTACACGATCCTGTTCGATCCCCTCCCGATCAATGCCCACGGAGCGGGCCAGTTGGTCGCATCGCTTGAGAACTCGGTGATCGTCGTGTTGATCCTGTTCTCGCTGCGACAACTGCGCATGACGTTCCGGGCGTCGTTCGCCCGGCCCTACGTGATGATGTGCACGATCTACAGTCTCCTGTTCGTCTACGCATTCGCCGCGCTCGGCAATCTGGGTCTCATCGCCCGGGAACGCACCCTGCTCTTCCCCTTCCTCCTGGTCCTGCTCTGCATCCCGCGGTCCCCGCGCCACCGCCCTCCGATCTACCCGTGGGAGCTCCGGCGTAAGGCGAGGATGCGCCACCAACGGGCCACCGCCCGGAGGGACGCCCAGATCCCCCGGGGCGGGGCACGCCGGCCCGTCCCGGTGGGGGCCACCGCACAGAGGAGCGGCCCGGTAGCCCCCGACGGTGTGCCGATCCGACAGCCGGACCACACCCCTGGGGCGTGAGGGAGTTCGCCCTAGCGTCCGGGACCGGGACCGGGGCCGGTCCCGGGGACGGTCGTGTCCGGTCGGGCCGACGCCGGCAACAGCGGCGAGAGCAGATCGAGCCAGCGCTCGGCGACCGCGGCGAGGCCGAACCGTTCGAGGCAGCGCCGCCGGGCGGCTCCTCCCATGGTCCTCCGCAGCTCGTCGTCACCGACCAGCTCGGCGACTGCTCGAACCATGGCATCCACGTCGGCGACCTCGACGACGATGCCGGTCACGCCGTTCTCCACGACGGTGCGCACCCCGGGCACGTCGGTGGCCACCACCGGTAGTCCGGACAACCCGGCCTCGACCAGCACTCCCGGCATACCTTCACCGGTGGGAAGACTGGGGAACACCAGGAGGTCCGACCCACGGAGCAGTTCCGCCACGTCCGAGCGAGAACCCAGCAGCTCGACGTCGGCACGGCGCGCCGGTTCCTCCAGTCCCGCGCGCAGGGGACCGTCACCCGCCATGCGGGCCCGGAAGGTGATCCCCTGGAGGCGCAGCGCGGCGATCACCTTGATGAACCGATCCGGCCGCTTTCCCTCGGTGAATGCCCCGACGAACATGATGACCGGCTCGTGGGGGGAGTCGGTCGGCTCGCCCGGCCGGAACTCCTCGGGGTCCCGACCGTTCGGTGTCATGGTGATCCGCGCCGCCGGGACGCCGAGCAGGTCGACGCACTCCGCCAGCACTTCGTCACCTTCGGCGGCGACTGTGCCCACCCGGCGCAGCAGCAGTCGCCACGACCAGATGCGGAGCCGTCGGTCGCGTGGACCGGCGAAGGTGCCGATCGCGTAGTAGGCCAGGGGCCGCCGTGTGCCGAACATGGCGGCTACCAGGTACTTGAGCGGGTCGCCCCCGTGGGCGACCACGAGCACCGGATCCAGCCGCTTGAGGGCCGAGCGCAGTGTGCGGACGACCCGCAGGTCGTAGCCCTCGGCCGGGGAGTCCCCGCCGTCGACACCCAGCGACAGGTCCGTCTCCACCTCGGACGGCCCGTCGAAGATGGTGAGCAACCGGTGCGACCGGACACCGGGTGCGTCCAGCTGGTCCACCAACGCCCTGGCCTCACGCTGTGCACCCCGGGCCCGGGCCGTCGGAATGACGTGGAGTACGAGCGGAACGCCCGCCGATTGTGCGCTCGACTGTGTCGACATCTCGAAATTCTACTGCCGGTGCCGGGCACCTGGCGGGGTGAGCATAGCAGCCGGCGTTCCGGGTCCGGGGTGCCACATCGCACCCGGGGAGGGGCCGGTACACCGGTCGGGGATGCCGACCGTGTCCGCTACGATCGCCCGATCCGCACGTAGGTGTATGACCGGGTCCGACGGCGGACGTGGCCGCCACCGAGCAGGAGTCCGGTACGCGCATGAGGACCTTGGTGATCGCTGGCGAGTATCCGTGGCCGGAGAACAGCGGTTCGCGGATGCGCCTGATGACGACGGTGTCGGCGCTGGGCGCCCTGGGCCCGACGGAGCTCTTCTCGATCGTGCCCCGTGGTCGCCGCGACATCGGCCCGCCGCAGTTGGCGGGAGGGTTGGCGAAGGTGGGTCATACGACCTACGACCAGGGTTCCCGCTGGCCGGTTGCCGCGCTCGTGCGGCCGTGGCTCCCGTTCTCCCTCCCGATCCGGGACCGCCCGGCCGTCCGGGCGGCGCTGGCCGCCTTCATCTCCGGTGACTACGACCTCGTGTGGTATTTCGGCCTCGGTTCGTGGCTGCTGGCCGGGGAGGTCCCTTCCGGGCCCGCGGTCCTCGACCTCGACGACCTGGAGGACCGCAAGATCCGGGCGCGCCTGGCGATCCCCGGTCCGGAGCCCGGTTCTGCGGCCGAGCGTGTGCGGATCTGGGCGGCCACGCGCTATTCCGAGGAGGAGGCCCGGCGCTGGAGCCGTCTGCGGGACCGGGCCGCATGGCACGTCCGCACACTCGTGGTCTGCAGCCAGCTCGATGCCGATCGGCTCGACGGGCGGCGGCCGGTACCGGTCTCCGTCGTCCCGAACGGCTATCCGCTGGTCGACGTGCCGACCCGGGAGCGTCCCGCGGCTGCGCCTCCCGTCGTCCTGTTCCAGGGGACCCTCCGGTACCCGCCGAACGCCGACGCGGCCCGGTTCCTCGTGGAGGATATCGGCCCGGCCCTACGGCGGCGGGTTCCCGGAGCCCGCATCCGCCTGGTTGGCCTGACGACCCCGGCCCTCGCCGGTCTGGACGATCCCCCCGACGTCACGCTCGCGGGCCAGGTCCTCGACCTCGGGCTCGAACTGGCCACCGCGGACCTCGTGCTCGTCCCGATCCGGTTCGGGAGCGGCACGAGAGTCAAGATCATCGAGGCCTTCGCCCACCGGGTGCCGGTGGTGTCCACCACGTTGGGCGCCGAGGGTCTCGGAGCCGTGCACGGCGAACACCTGCTGATCGCCGACGATGCGGCGGAGCTGGCCGCCGCCTGTGAGCGACTCCTGGTCGACGACGCCCTCCGTTCACGCATCGTCGAGTCGGCCTACGGTCTGTTCGTGGAGCACCTGCAACGCGACCGGGCGGAGGACGCGGTGCGGGCGGTGGCCCATCGGGCGACTTCGAGATGAGGATCCTGGTGGTGGGGGAGAACTTCCCGTGGCCGGCCAACGGTGGCGGTCTGATCCGGCTCGCCTACTCGATCGAGGCCCTGGCGGGCATGGGCGACGTCGATCTCTTCTGCCTGTGCGACCCCAGACGCACGGAACGGTCGGTGCCACGCGGTGTCGAGCTCACCCGGGTGGGGACGACCCCCTACCCACGGGCCGACCGTCCCTGGCGGTGGAGGCTGTCATGGTCGGTGAGGCCGGGGGTGCCCCTCGAGGTGGCCATGCGCCGTCTCGACCAGGTACCGCGGGAGGCGTTCGAGGCGTGGGCCCGCGGACCCTACGACCTGGTCTGGTTCTCCACGGCGGCGACCTACGACTGGCTGGGGCGACCCCGGCTGGGACCGACCGTGGTCGACCTGGTGGACCTGGAGGACGAGAAGGAGCGGCAGCGCACCGCCCTGCTGCGTGGCGCCGCGGAACCCGCAGGTGTCGGTGGCGGACTGCGGCGTTTCGGTGCCGTCGCACAGAGCTGGCTCAATGCCCGTGACTGGCGCACGTTCGAACGTGTCGTGAGTGCAGGGGTGGAACGCGTGGTCCTGGCATCACCGCTCGATGTCGGCCGATCCGGGCTGGTGAACGCCTCCACCGTTCCCAACGTGCTCCGGCGTCCGGATCCTCCACTCGGCCACGAACAGGTGGGGCACCCGCCGTCGCTCCTGTTCCAGGGCTCGCTCAACTACGCGCCGAACATGGATGCCGCCGACTGGTTCGTCCGGGAGATCGCCCCGAGGATACGCGACCTCGTGCCCGGGGCCGTCGTGCGGCTGGTCGGCCGGCCGACCCCCGGTGTGGAACGGCTCGATGAGCCTCCTCGGGTGACCGTGGTGGGCAGGGTCGCGGACATGGGCGCCGAGTTGGAGCGTGCCGACCTGGTGGTGGTGCCGCTCCGCTACGGGTCGGGCACCCGCATCAAGATCCTGGAGTCGTTCGCCCACCGGATCCCCGTGGTGTCGACGACCATCGGTGCGGAAGGACTCGACGTCGTCGACGGGGTGCACCTGCTGATCGGCGATGATCCCGACACGTTCGCCGCTCAGTGTCAGCGCGTGCTCACCGACGCGGCGCTCCGGCGACGGATCCTCGATGCGGCGGAAGACCACTTCCTCCAGCACTCCACATTCGCCGTCGCTCAGGGCGCCATCCGGGACCTGGTCCACGAGGTCGTCGGCCCGGGCAGCTCCCGGTAGACGTCGAGGGTCCGTTCGATGACCACCCGGTCGTCGAACTCGGCCACGGCCTTGCGCCGACCCCGCGCCCCCATCTCCCCCCGTCGGGACGGGTCACCGGCGAGCTCGGTGATCGCGGACGCCAGTGCGTCCCCGTCGTGGACCGGTACGAGCAGTCCGGTGATGCCGTGCTCCACCACCTGGCGGCAGCCTCGGATGTCGGTGGCGATCACCGGGAGGCCACCGGCCGCGGCCTCCATGGCGGAGCGGGGGAATCCCTCGCGGTAGGACGGGAGGACGAACAGGTCGAATGCCGGGTAGAGGTCCTCGACGTCGTCGCGATGTCCGACGAAGACGACGTTGCCGATGGCACGGGCCGCGGCGATGTCGTCGGACCCGAGTGCGTCGCCCTTGGCCGAATCCTCGGGCCCCACGACGACGAAGACCACGTCCGGCATCGAGGACCGGAGCCGGCGGGCCGCGTGGAACAGCTCGGTGAACCCCTTCTGCCAGACGAGGCGTCCGACCGTGCCGGCGACGATCGCCGAGTCCGCCACGCCGAGGGATCGCCGGGCCCGCGCCGTGGCTGCCGGCGTCGGGGCTGTGCCGAAGCGCCGGAGGTCGATGCCGTTGCCGAGCAGGACCAGGCGGTTGGCCGGGACGCCGAGTCGGCGCATCACCTCGAGGTCCTCGGGGTTCTGGAAGAGCTCGATGTTGGAGCAGCTCGCGGCGATCCGCTCCAGCCCGTAGACCACCGCTCTGCGCCCGGACGGATCCTCCGGTGCGGCATAGAGTCCGTGGACGGTGTTGACGATACCGGGCACACCCGCCGCCCGGGCGGCGATGCGTCCGTACAACCCGGGCTTGGGATTGTGTGTGTGGACGATGTCGGGACGGAGCCGCCGGAACAGTCGTACGAGCTCGTACAGAGCCTGGACATCCTGTCCGACCGACACGGATCGGGTGGCGTGATGCAGAGGCAGGTGGGTGATCCCCGAGTCGGTGAGTTGCTCGACGAAGGGCCCGGGTGCGGATATGCCGATGACCTCCATGCCCGAGTCGGCGAAGGCCCGGAGCTGAGGTCCGAGGAGGAGCGCCAGGCTGATGTCCGACGAGGTGACATGGACGAGGCGGCGCCCGGCGAGTCCGTTCATCGTGTGGACCCGGCCAGTCGACGGTAGATGTCCTCCACCTCGCGACTGGCCGCGGTGACGTCGAAGACCGCACTCCGCCGGGCCGCGCCTTCGCCGAGTAGGCGACGCAGTCCGGGGTCGAGCACCACCCGCTCGATGGCGTCGGCCAGGGCCGCCGGGTCGCCGGCCGGGACGACGATGCCGTCGGCTCCGTCGCTGATCACCTGGGGGACGCCCCCCACCGCGGTGGCCACGATGGGCGTTCCGGTACTGGTCGCCTCCATCAGCGTGACGGGCAGCCCTTCCTGACGCGAAGGGAGCACGAAGACGTCACAGCCCACCAGGAGCCGGATCACGTCCGACCGCTCGCCGAGGAACCGGAAATGTGCGCCCAGTCCGAGCGCGCGGTGTCGCTTGTCGAGCTCCTCGGCCAGGGGCCCGCGCCCGACGGCGGCGAAGCGGACCGCCAACCCCCGGTCCGTCACGATCCGAGCGGCGTCGAGCAGGACGTCATAGCCCTTCTCCGGACGCAGGTTGGCCACGGTCAGGATGAGGAGGTCGCCGTCGGGGACGTCGAGCTCGGCGCGGACAGATTTCCGGACGGCAGCCCGATCGGCGACCAGCGCACGGGAGGGGGCCAGGTCGATCCCGTGGATGATCACCCGGGCGCGCGGTCGGAGCGCATCGGGCAGAGCCTGGTGGGCGGCCTCGGACACGACGATGAGCGACTGGTCCATGCCGATCGTCGTCCGGTTGAGGGCTTTGACCAGGACGGCCATCTTGTCCCACGCGCTGTGCTCGGTGTACACCACGGCCGGCCGGGACGACCGGGGGAGTGTGGCGATCCCCAGTCGCCCGAGCGCCGCGGTGTAGGGGAGGTGGAAGTGCACGATGTCGAAGCGCCCGGCCGCCACCAGCGCGCGGAGTCGGACCAACCACCGGACGTCCCAGTTCCCCGCCGCCCTCAGGGCGTGGACCGGCGTCCCGTCGGCGGCGATCTTCGGGGCCAGTCCGTCCTCGGACGCCAGGACGTACGCCACCTCGTAGTGGAATTCCTCGGCATCCCGGTTCGCCACCATGTCCACCAGCAGACGCTCGGCGCCCCCGTATCCGAGGCACTTGATGACCAACAGGACCCGGATCCGACGGGCCGATGCGGTGCCGCCCGCCCCCCCGGTCGACGCGTCCCCTCTGCCCTCGAACTTCACCCGGCGATGCTACCGTCTCGCCTTCGGGTCGCAACGGGGGCTGGCGGAGCGCGGGGCAACCTGGGGTACAATCTCGTGCAACCGAATTGTCGAGGTACGGGCCCCTCGTGTCGGGCCGGGGGGTAGTCGCACCGATGGTCGAACCAATTCCTGCCGAGGGATCCGGCGGCGCCGTACTGCGGGTCAACGATCTCTCCGCCATTCCCGCGGAACCCCCGGACGACATCCTCTACCACCACAAGGTCCGGCTCGTGGAGTCGGCGAAGCTCCTCTGGAGCCATCGTGAGATCGTCTACACGCTGGCCGAACGGGACTTTCGGGTCCAGTACAAGCAGGCGACCCTCGGAGTCCTCTGGGCGGTCCTGAGCCCGTTGGCGACGCTGGCGATCTTCGTCGTCGTCTTCTCGAGGGTCAAGGCCTTCCCCCACCAGGGGATCCCCTATGCCCTCTACGCCTTCGTGGGGATCCTGTGCTGGAGCTTCTTCGCCTCGTCGGTCGGATCCGGGGGCAGCTCGCTGTTGTCCAACAAGGCGTTGTTGGCGAAGACGCAGTTCCCCCGCGAGTGTTTCCCCCTCGAGACCATGCTGGTCAACGGACTGAACACCGTGCTGTCGTGGATCCCGCTGGCCGTGCTGTTCGTGATCTTCGGACGCGCCCCGGCGGTGGCCACGCTGTGGGTCCCGCTGTTCATCCTGATCGAGGTGGCGTTCGCCGCTGGCATGATGCTGGCCCTCTCCAGCCTGATCATCCAGATGCGCGATCTGGTCCAGGTGCTGCCCATCCTCCTGTCGCTCGGGATCTTCCTCACCCCGGTGATCTGGCCGTTCTCCTACATCCCCAACCACTACCACGTGGTGGGTGGCTTCTACGTGAACCTACAGATCATCTACGGGTTCGTGAACCCCCTCGGCCCGGTCATCTCGAACGTGCGGACGACGATGCTCCTGGGCCACAACCCGAGCTGGGGGCCGCTGGTGGCGGCGTTCTGCGGTTCGATCGCCTATCTGGCGATCGGGTTCAGGATCTTCAAGCGGTTGGAGGTGAACTTTGCCGACATTGCCTGACGGGAGCATCAAGGTCGAGCAGGTCTGGAAGAAGTTCCGAGCCGACCGGACGAGGCCGCTGTTCTATGACCAGGTGCAGCGGCTCAAGCGGTCGGTGACCTCCGGTCCCTCGGAGTACCGGTGGGTCCTCAAGGACGTCAACCTGGAGGTCGAACCGGGTGGCAGCCTGGCCCTGATCGGTATCAACGGCTCCGGCAAGACGACGCTGCTCAAGATCCTCAGCAAGGTGACGTACCAGACTGCCGGGCGGGTACAGGTCCAGGGCCGGATCGGCGCTCTGCTCAGCGTCACCGCCGGCCTCCACCCGGACCTCACCGGACGGGAGAACGTCTTCCTCTACGGCGCGGTACTCGGCATGGGTCGGGAGAACATCCGCAAGAAGTTCGACACCATCGTGGAGTTCGCCGACCTCACGGACGCCATCGACCGGCAGGTGAAGTTCTACTCGGTCGGTATGCAGATGAGGTTGGGTTTCGCCATCGCGGCCTACCTCGAGCCCGACGTACTGCTCGTCGACGAGGTCCTGGCGGTAGGGGACGCCAACTTCCAGCAACGGTGTCTCCAGCGGATCGAGGAGATCGTCCGATCGGGCACCACGCTGCTCTACGTGTCGCACGATCTCGCGTCCGTGGAGGCGTCGTGTGAGAAGGCGGTCTGGTTGTCGGACGCGGTGGTGCGGGCGTCCGGACCGACCAAGGACGTGGTGTCGATGTACCGTCAGGCCGTCGAGAAGAACGCGACACTCCTGTCGACCAAGGAGGGCGTCCTCCAGGTGCTCAAAGCGGAGATCCAGGCGGCGGACGGCGGGCAGCTCCGATCGGAGTGCGAAGTCGAGGTGACGCTGCGGCTGCTGTCCCCGGAACGTGCGGACGCCATCTACTACGTCGGCATCTCGCAGGGGACGGCCTTCCCCATGTTCGTCGTCAACCACCACGCGCCCATGCCGGCCGGGGAATTCGAGCTCCGCTGCCGTCTCGGCTACCTCCCGCTCCCGAAGGGCCGGTTCTCGCTGTGGGTCGCCGTCACCGGGATCCCGAAGGACAAACGGGATCCCTACCTCCAGTGGCAGCCGCTCGTGTCGTTCGACACCTTCGGACCCGAGAGCCGCAGGCCACCGGAAGGGGTGATGTCACTCTCCCCGATCCACATCGGTGCGCAGTGGGAGATCCACTGACGGTCAGGGGAAGAATACCCACTGACGTATCGATCCGATGAGGCGGCCGGACCGCATGCCGGCGGCGCGGGCCCACTCGGTGCGCCGGCGTCGGCCGAACAACAGGGGCAGCGAGAGGATCAGCCAGGACCAGGACTTCGCGGCGCCGACCAGGTTCCTGCGGGCTCCGACCGAGCGGTAGCGTCGGAACAGGGCCGGACCGGATCGGCCGTAGGAGAACGCCCGCCGGAAGACCTGAGCGAAACCGGTGAGTTCGCGTTTGGCGACGACGGCGTCGGGCGCGATCGCGAATGTGAACCCCTGGAGCTGGAGCCGCCAGCAGAGGTCGATGTCCTCTCCGAGGAGTAGGTCCTCGTCGAAACCGCCGACACCGTCGAACACCGATCGCCGTACGGCGAGATTCGCACCGAGGCCAGCGGGGAGGAAGCCGAGCTGGCGGATGGCCGCCGGCGCATTGGGCTGCTTGCGGGCGCCGTTGAGCGACCAGAAGTCGAACGCTCCGGCGATGATGTCGGCGTTTCGCAGGCCTTCGGCACATGCCGCCAACCATCCCGCCCATACGACGTCGTCGGCATCGCAGAAGGCGATGAGATCTCCCCGTGCCGCCCGGACACCGACGTTGCGCGCCGCCGGTGCCCCATCGAGTGCCGAAGCATCCACGACCCGGAACCGGTCGTCGTCGCTCGCCCAGCGCCGTGCGAAGTCGCCGCTCCCATCGAGTGAGCCGTTGTCCGCCACGACGACTTCCCACGGTTCCGGGCAGTCCTGTCGCGCCAGCGCCCGGAGCTGCTCCTCCAGCCACGGCATCCCGTCGCGCACGGGGAGAACGACGCTGATCATCTTCTCGAACCATATCGCCGTCGTCGTGACTGACCGCCAGCCGCGCGAACCGATTCGCGCTCTGTAGAACACCGTGGCTCTTGGATAGTCATCTCCCCCGGGGTTGCGCCATCCCACCACTTCCGCTCCGGCCGGGCGGCACTGGTAGCTTAGTCCCGCGTGGAAGGCATGAGCGACAGTCCGACGGTCGCCGCCGGGTCCACCCCAGGCGGTGACCCGTTGCTCCGGGGGGTGACCCCAGTCGTGCTCACCCACATGCGTCCACACCTGGCGGGCGACGTGACGCGGTCATTGATCGAACGCGAAGGATTCGACCCCGGACAGGTCGTCGTCGTGGTCAACGGTCCCGGAGGTCTGGACGACCCGGAACTCGAGCGGGCGGTACGAATGGTGCGACTGCCCCGCAACACCGGACCGGCGGGCGGCTTCCGGGCGGGGATGGTCGAGGCATTCGCCGATCCGTCGACGGCGTGGGTCTACCTCTGCGAAGACGACATCGGACTGTTCTCCCTCCCGACTCCACGCGTCGTCACGCTGCTCGGTCGACTGGCCCGGGTCGACCGCCCCGATGCGCCGATCGGCGCGGTGGTGGCCTACGGCCGGCGCTTCGTCGGTCGCGGTGCGCACACGGTGAACGTGGTGGGGCCGGTCTCCGGGGGCCCCGGGCTGACATCGGTGGACGTGGCCTGTTGGGGGGCGACCCTGGTCGCCCGACGGGTCGTCGATGCCGGTGTGCTGCCCGACCCCGACTGGTTCTTCGGGCTCGAGGACTTCGACTTCTTCTGTCGGGTACGCGATGCCGGATTCCGTGTCGTCGTCGACGACGAAGCCGCCCGCGCGGTCGCTTTCGAGCAGACGTCCGAGGGTCGTGCGACCGCCATCACCACCTCTCGACCCACGGACGCCGACGAGTCCTGGCGTGCCTACTACCACGCCCGTAACTCCATCGAGCTGGCCCGCCGCCACGGCCGTCCGTCGTGGTACGCCTGGCACCTCGCCTACTCCGCCCGTCATCTGCAGCGGGCACGGAGCCGTTCCGCCAGGGTGGCGATCCTGGACGGCCTGCGGGACGGCGCACGCGGCCGGTTGGGGGAGAATCCGCGCTACGGACGGCGCGTGGGTGAGTTCGGTCCGTCGGCCGGCTCCGATGAACCGGGGGAGAGGTGAGCGAAGTTGGGCCAGAGTCCGAGATCGATGTCCGGGAGCATCCTGGACAGCTTGGCGACGTCTGCGGAGTACAGCGAGACGAGGCGCCTGCGGACGGCGGGGTCCAGATCGGCCGATGATTCCGGAACACCGGTACGGGGCTGCAGCGGCGGACTCGACGTGGCGGTCGTGAGTTCGCAGTCGGCGAGCCCGAGGAACCGGAACGTCGTCCGGAGCTGGCCCACCGGGTCGGCCGCACACTTCTCGTACTGCAGGATCAGTATCTGGCTACGTTCGAAGTAGGCGAGCCATTCATGGAGCAGGCGATGGTAGAAGCCGCGCTGGATGGCGTCGTTGACGGCAGGGGGATCGGTCGCTTCACCCAGCCGATGCCGGTGGGCCAACCCCGATCGGAACCGCTCGACCGGGTCGCGGAGCAGTAGCAACAGCCGCGTGTCGGGTGCGGCACCCTGCAGCAGGACCGGGACCCACGGCAGTCCGAAGTAGTCGGGCGTCCACTCGCCGGTCACGGTCCCGGGGCGACGGGGGAACCAGCCGGCATACCCCTCGAGGTCGGCGTGCTCGAACGCCGCAGCACCGAAGCGGTCGAAGTAGTGGCGCTCCTTGTGGATGTCGTCCCGCGAGTACAGCTCGGGATGGGACATCATGAGATCGAACCACCAGGTGGTCCCGCTCTTCTGGACCCCGATCCCCACGAAATCGGGAGGACCCGCGACTTCGTCGGCACCGAGTGGTGGGGGCGTGAAGTCGAATCCGGATTCCCACGGTGCATAGCGACCGAGTCCGTGGAGGACCTGTCGGCGCACGCCCGGGGGCAGTCTGGCGAACTGCTCTCTGGCATGCCCCCGCAGACGCTCGCTGTAGTCCGCGGGAGCCACCGGGGCACAATGCCACACCGGTGCAGGGGCCACAAGCGACGGCGGCGGTCTCGAGCCGGGCCTGCGGACCGGCTCCGCATTTGACGACACTCGAGTCTGCACCGATGATCTGGCCATGATGAGGGGCGCCGGATCCGGGCGATCGACGGCGTCATCACCATCCAGCCCGACGTCGGCCGGGCGCTGAACGTGTGCGGCATCGCCGGACTGTTCGATCCGTCGGCTGGATCCGGATCCGACCGGTTGGCGAGGGACGCCGGCGCCATGACCGCGACCCTGGTCCACCGTGGCCCCGATGACCACGGGCTGTGGATCGATCCAACGGGCAGGATCGCCCTGGGGCACCGTCGTCTGGCCGTCGTCGACCGGAGTCCCGAGGGCCACCAGCCCATGGAGTCGGCCGACGGGCGTTGGGTGATCAGCTATAACGGCGAGATCTACAACTTCGCCGCGCTCCGCACCCGGCTGGCTCGGGAGGGCATGGCGTTCCGGGGCGGTTCGGACACCGAAGTGGTGGTGGCCGCCGTACAGAACTGGGGGATCGAACGGACGCTCGAGGCCGCCGAGGGGATGTTCGCGATCGCCCTCTGGGATCAGCAGCGGAGTGAGCTCCACCTGGTCAGAGATCGGTTCGGCGAGAAGCCCCTGTATGTCGGGTGGGTCGGTGGACGGCTGGCGTTCGCCTCGGAGCTCAAGGCGTTCCACGCGATCCCCGGGTTCGCTCCGACCCTGGACCGCGACGCGATCGCCGCGTTTCTGCGACGCGATTGCATTCCGGCACCGCGCACCGTCTTCTCGGAGATCGGGAAGTTGCCGCCGGGTCAGTGGCTGACATACGGGTCGTCGGTCCGATCCGGGGAGTCGCCGGTGGTCCGGGCCTACTGGACCGCGGGTGCGTCGATCGCCGCGGCGCGACGGGATCCGTGGACCGGCCCCGAAGGTCTCATGGTCGATTCGCTCGAGCACGCACTGTCCGCATCGGTGGCGGCACGGATGGTCGCGGACGTGCCGGTCGGCGCGTTTCTGTCGGGTGGCGTGGATTCCAGCGTGATCGTCTCACTGATGCAGCAGCTGAGCAGGCGACCGGTTAACACGTTCTCGATCGGGTTCGCGGACCGTGGGTTCGACGAGTCCCTCGATGCGGCTGCGGTCGCCGACCACCTGGGAACGCACCACACGTCCCTGCGGATCACCGAGCAGGATGCGGCCGACCTGATCCCCCGGCTCCCGGACATCTGGGACGAGCCGTTCGCCGATGTGTCCCAGTTGCCGGTCCTGCTCGTGAGTCAGCTCGCCCGCACCCAGGTCACGGTCTCGCTCTCCGGTGACGGCGGTGATGAACTGTTCGCCGGCTACAACCGCCACGCCTGGCTGGACCGCGTGTGGCAGCGCGGTGCGCTCGTGCCCGACCCGGTGCGGCGGGCCGCGGGTTCGACGCTTCAGCGCCTGCCTCCGGGACTCGTCGATGGTGCCGCGGGTGTGACCCGTGCACTGCCGGCGCGTATGCGGGTGCGGACCCCGTCCACCAAGGTGGCGAAGCTCGGCCGCGTACTGGCGTCATCGGATCCCGAGGAGGCGTACCGGGTCCTGACGTCACACTGGATCGACCCTGAGTCCATGGTGCTCGGTGCCCGACGTGGTGCGGACGACCCGGTGGAGGACTCCGCGGCCCGGAACCCGTCGCTCGGGATCACCGAGCGGATGCTCCTGTGGGATGTGAGCGGCTACCTGCCGGACGACATCCTCACCAAGGTCGACCGGGCGGCGATGTCGGTCTCGCTCGAAACCCGGGTGCCCTTCCTGGACCGCGACGTGTTCGAGCTCGCGTGGCGACTACCTCTCTCGGTCAAGCTGCGCGGCGGTGTGACCAAATGGATCCTTCGCCAGGTGCTGTACCGGCACGTGCCCGCGGCGCTGGTGGATCGACCGAAGATGGGATTCGGTGTGCCGATCGGCGCCTGGCTGCGAGGCCCGCTCCGGCCCTGGGGCGAGGAGCTGCTCGGGTCCCGACGGCTCGCCTCGCAGGGACTGCTCGATCCCGTGCCCGTTCGTCGGGCGTGGCAACTCCACCAGTCGGGACGGCGCGACCTCGGGTACGAGCTGTGGGACGTGCTCGTGCTGCAGGGGTGGCTCGATCGCTGGATGCCCGGGCGGTGACAGCCGGGGGACGCTGGACGACGGGTCCTCTACAATCCCAGCACCGTGCAACTCGTCGACCGGATCTACAGGCGCTGCGTGAAGCCCGACTTTCCCTACTACGACGCCATGGATCTGATCCAGCAGCACCTGGTACCGCGCACCTACGTCGAGATCGGGGTGTCGACCGGACGGACGTTCCAACTGGCCCTACCCGGTACGCGGTGCGTCGGTATCGATCCGGCGCCGCGGTTGGCACGTCCGGTCACCCGTGGACAGCAGATCTTCACCCTGAGCAGCGACGAGTTCTTCGCCACCCATGATCTCCGCGCGGTGCTCGGTGGGGATCCGCTGGACCTGGCCTTCATCGACGGGATGCACCATTTCGAGTTCGCCCTCCGGGACTTCATCAATCTGGAACGTGCGGCCCATCCGGAGTCCACGATCCTGATCCATGACTGCCTTCCCGAGAACGAGGAAGGGGCGGCCCGGGACCGCACGACCGTGCTGTGGAGCGGGGACGTCTGGCGCCTCATCGTGCTGCTCCGGCGGTGGCGACCCGACCTGGAGGTGTCCGTGGCCGACTGGCCCCCCACGGGACTGGGCGTGGTCCGGCACCTCGACCCGGGATCGACGGTGCTGGCGGATCACTACCACGAGCTCGTCGAGCACTACCTGTCCGTGCCGTACAGCGCGCTCGATGACGGCACGATGGACGACCAACTCAACCGGGTGCCGGGTACCTGGGACGTGCTGCGCGACCTCCTTCCGCCGAGTCCGTACCGTTCGGGCAGTGTCGAGTGGCTCACGGCCAGACGGGCCGCCCACGAGGTGGTTCCGGCGGCCAGACGAGCCATCGCCTACCGCCGGGAGGCACGTCGTCGGTCCGCCGGTTCGGCGGAGCCGCTGCCGGACCGGCACTGACGGACCCCCTGGGACTCGTCAGTCCGAGCGGCCGTCGGAGGAACCGCGGGCGAGGGAACGCTCGCGGAGCGGGACGATGGGGTAACGGATCCCCAGACGCCCGAATGCCCCGTCGACGAAACCCCTCCCGATGGCCACCAGGCTGGTGAATTTCTCCTGCTTCTGGCGCACCGCCGCCCGACCGATGAGCCGGACGAAATTGCGTGGATACCTCCCGGTCCTGTGCATGATGTGCCAGTGGAGGTAGAGCATGTTGCGTGACTCGTAGTAGTACTTCCACGCCGGGAGGTCGCCACCCTGGCGAATGGCGTCGTGATGGACCACGGCGTCCTCGATGAACCGGAGTGGATAGCCGGCCTGCGGGATCCTCCAGTGGCAGTACTCGGTGTCCTCGGCCCACCAGAAGAGCTCCTTCATCGGAAGGCCGACCTGGCGGACGATGTCGCGGGCGATCACGAGTCCGCACCACGATCCCCAGCGACCGACGGTGCCGTCGGGCTGGATCGACACCGGTACGACGAACGCCGACGTCGGGTCACCGCTCGCCGCCGACCACAACCGTTCCAGGCACTCGGGTTCCGGGACGATGTCGTCATCCATGATCCAGGCATGGCTGCACCCACCGGCCAGGAAGTCGGCCAGTGCGATGGCCCATCCCCCGGCGGGGCCGAGATTGACGTCGGAGCGGATCACGCGGACGGGTAGCCCCTCGGTATGCAGCGTCGACACCTCGACCGGCGGTTCGCTGGCATTGTCCACGACCACGATCTGCCCCGGACGCTGTGTCTGGGCCATGATGGCAGCGAGGCACCGGGCCAATGCCTGCGGGGCATTGTGCGACAGGACGAGTGCCGCGATCTGGGGCGCCTTGACGTCAGTCATCTCTCAACCATCTCTCGCGGACGTCCAGGCGGCTGCGGGGTCGGCACGGACCGGGGCATGGTACCGCAGTAGCCTGTCGTCCCCGCTCCGGGTCCGATGTGGAATCCGTGGAGCGTCCGACCGCTACCGGACGCCTCGACCGATACGGCGCTGATGGTAGCCTCACGCAGGTACGGGGCCCGGTTGCGGGTCGGCGCCGAGGCAGGCGGACGGGGAACGTCGCGAAGAGGGGTGGATCCGCATGGGCACACGAGGAAGCGGGCTGAAGGCATCGACGGGCGTGGCGTCCGACGGTGTGGCCACGGGGCACTTCCTGCAGCCGAATTGGGGGGACGGACCCTGGGGGGAAGGTTCGCTCGAGGACCGGTTCGACGTCGTCCGGCCCCTGCTGGGCGACGGGTCGGTCCTCGACATCGGCTGCGCGTCCCGCTACGGGCGCCCCGACTGGCTCCACGGCCTCCTCGCCAAGGACGTGACCGACCTCGTCGGAATCGACATCAACGCCGCCACCGTCGAGAAGCTGCAGGCTGACGGCTACGACGTCCGGTTGACCGACGCCCGGGAGTTCGACCTGGGGAGGACGTTCGACGCGGTGTTCGCCGGTGAACTGATCGAGCATCTCGACGATTTCCGTGGATTCCTCGCCAACGTCCGCCGTCACCTCGAACCCGGTGGTCGCCTCGTGCTCACCACGCCCAATGCGTTCTACGTGGGGAACTTCGTCTACCGCTGGGGCGGGCACGGCCAGGTGCACCCGGAACACACCTGCTGGTTCTGCGAGGACACACTTCGTCATGTACTCGAGATCAACGGATTCTCGAAGGTCGAGATCATGTTCGCCGGCCACACGAGTCCCACGCCGCTCCGCAAGGCGGCTTCGTCGCTCGCCCAAGCCATCTTCCCGCCGCGGTTGGCGTTGGACGAGATCATCGCGGTGGCCATCGCCGACTAGTGCCGTGGCGACCGACACGGTCGTCGACGCGGGTGGTCAGGCCGGCGCCCCACCCGCGCAGGATCATCCCGACCCCGCACCGGTGGAACGGGGTGCGAGGAACTCCTCGTAGAAGGAGGGATCCGACTGCAACCTGGCGTAGACCTCTTCGCTCAGTCGTTTGCTCGCCTGCATGCCGCGGTAGTTCTGCACGCGGACCCGGGTTGCGTCCGCATGCCGGAGGGCGCTCCCGAGCAGTCGGTACTTCTCGGTGCCGTTCAGCCACGCGGGTGGTCTCGTGAGGGCGCTCGGGACGACCATGTCGCGGAATCCGGCTCCGTGGTGGTAGAGCACGTCTCCGTAGACCCCGAACCACAGCGGGTGCAGGTTTGTCGTGTTGGACCGCAGGAGAGGGGTCCAGGGAGCACCGATCCGTTCCAGCTTCCCGAGCAGGTTGCCACCGGCGTCGGAGAGCAACTCGCCCTGCGTGTTCTTCCACGGAAACCCCGGTGACCAGTCACCGCGGATGCGGTCCCAGTCCTCGGCGCGGATGACACAGAAGCACGGATGTGGCTGCTTGTCTCCGGCGACCTCGTCACGCCGGACCGCAATGAGCAGCGATTCGTCCAGGGCCTTGTGCACCGTGGGCATGGGATCCGCGATCGGAAATGCGTCACCGTCGAGGAACATGATCAGATCGTCGTGTTCGGCCTGGTCGACGATGAGCGATGCCAGCAGATTGAGCTTGCCGGCGTGTCCGCCAACCGCCTGCACCACCCGGTCGAACTTCGGCTCGTGCACGGGGTCGATGGCCTCGAAGCTGGCGACCACCCGATAGGGCTCCTGGAGGTGGCGGGCCAGATAGGCCACCTGGACGTCGATCCATTTGTCCGACTTGTAGTGGACGGTCGCCACGTGGATCATCGGCTCGCCCGTCTGTCGTTACGCCCCATCGTTCGGATCCCCTCATCCACCAGCTGCGCCGCCCCGCGATAGTACCCGCTCAGGTGGCGCACCGGCTGCAGTCGAACCCGGCCTAGAGCGCCCCGTGGAGGTCGGTGCGCCGGAGCCAGAACGATGCGCAGCCGTGCGGATCGCTGTCGCTCATCCGTTGGTCGTTCCACACCCCGGCCAGTAGTCCGTTCAGCTCGTCGTCCTGGCTGATGAAGTAATTGGGACAGTGCACCTCGTAGCCGGCCGATCCCCCGAGCAACCACGTGGCCAGGAGATACTGCTCGGTGTAGTAGCGATGAGCCCAGGTCAGGGGGTAGTCGGCCGGCAGGTAGATGTCGTGGACATGGACCAGCGTCTCCGGCGGGAGCTCGGGAAAGATCTCGAGGAAGAAGACGGTCGCGTCGGAGTTCATGAAGCTCCGGTGCGACCCGTCGAGGAAGACGATGTCTCCCGGTCCGATCCGGTCCAGGATCGTCGCCACCCCCACCGTTTCCAGCCGCCCCCGGATGACCTCGTCACACAGTGCGTCCACCTCGGCCCGCGGGTGCGGATCGATCGAGACGATGCGGGTCCGAAGGCCGTGGTCCTCGATCGCCCGCCGCACGAACTTCGTCGAAATCCCCGACCCGACCTCCAGGTAGAGCGCCGGGTCGGTGGTGGCCACCATGCAGTAGAGGGCGATTCCGTCCAGGCGTGGAATCCAGCCGTTGTCCCAATGGGGTTGGACGGGGTCGGGCCCCGGCTGGATCGGGATCTGGAGGTAGTGCTCGCGTAGTTGGTCGAATTGTCCGACGAGCGAGCGATATCGGGGACGTCCGGCGTCGATGATGTCGTACAGCCGCCGATGGAACGGATGGCCGTGCCCGTAGCGAGGTACGGGATCCGTGTACCGCCGGATGGAATCCAGCGTCCGGTAGGGCTCACGCATGGATCTCCAGTGCGCCAGCGCCTCACGAGCCGGAGCTTCGACCGCCGTGTCCTGCAGGCGTTCCTTGACGACTCGGATAGGGCGATCGATGCGACTCATCCTGTGGATCCTGCTCCTCGTCCCTGGGGTGACGGACACGTTAGCGCGTCCGATTGTCGATCCGACTGTGCCGGCGCTCCCGTGACGAGAGGGCGGGCACGTGAGGGCAAGACCCGAAGAGCCCGCGAATTGCGACGCTAGAGTGATGGATCCGAAGACCGCGGTGGCAGTACGGGGGTAGGGGTGTGCTCGACAACGACAGGCAGGCAGTACCCGAGCTGATCGTGGAGCGCATGCGGTGCCCGCGGTGCGGGTCCCCGATCTCCGATGGTGTCGTCGAGGTCGCGTGCGGACACGGGCACCGGTTCGCCAAACACGACGGATTCGTGGACTTCTCCGCCGACACGGACCGGGTCGGGACGACGGAGCGGACGCTGACCAGCTTCGGATACGAGTGGAACGCCTTCGACGAGGTGCGCGATGAGGACGAGCGGTTCGCCGAGATCTACTTCCGGGATGTCGACCTCGAGGGCCTCCGATCCAAGGTCGGACTCGACGCAGGCTGTGGCAAGGGAAGGTTCACCCGCATCCTGGCGGACCATCTCGCCGCCGAAGTGGCGCTCGACGGTTCTTCGGCCGTCGAGGCCGCAGCGCGGAATCTACGGGGGCACGCCAACGTGGCCGTGGTCCAGGCGGACCTCCGCGACGCCCCCTTCGCCCCGGAGAGCTTCGATTTCATCTCGAGTCTCGGCGTGCTCCACCACCTGGATGACCCGTTCGAGGGTTTCACGAGGTTGCTGGGTTACCTGGCCCCGCAGGGCCAGATCCTCGTCTACCTGTACAGCCGACCTCCCCGGCGGGGGATGCGATCCCTGGCCCTCCAGGCGGCCACGGTCTTGCGCACGGTCACGGTGCGCATCCCCCACGACACCCTCAAGACGCTCTCGACGCCGATCGCCGCCGTGCTCTACGGGGCCTTCGTGGTGCCGGGCCGCTGGGGCCAGCGCCGTCGGATCCGATCGCTCGCCGATCTCCCGATGGACACCTACCGCGACAAGCCGTTCCGGAGCCTGGTGCTCGACACGTTCGACCGGCTCAGTGCGCCCGTCGAGCACCGGTACATCTGGAAGGAACTGGAGCCGTGGTTCGCCCGCACCGGGCTCGTCGTCGATGCGGCTCGCGACGAGACCGGGTGGTTCATCCTGGCGCACCGGCCCTGAGCGATCGGGCGACGAACGGTGCACGGGGCCCGGGTCCAGCCGAGGATCGGACGACGGTCACATGGGTAGCCCGGTAGGTCAGCAGCTGGTGCGCAGGGGTCCGTCGGTGCCCGACCGGCCCACCGTGTCCGTCCTCGTCCTCGTGCTCGACCGCCTCGATCTCCTCGGGGGATGCCTCGACACGGTGGGTCGCGCCACGACCCAGGCGACGGAGACGGTCGTGGTGGCCAACGGGACACCCGCAGCCGCTCTGGCGGTGCTCGAGCGACGGGAGGACATCGTGCTCGTCCGAAGCGAGGTCAATCTCGGATTCGGCGGGGGATGCAATCTGGCCGCCGAGGTCGCCCGGGGCCGCTACCTCGTGTTCGTCAACGATGACAGCCGACTGGATCGCCACGGTGTCGACCGATTGATCCAGCGGGCGAACTCCGAGTCGGACATCGGTGCCGTGGGTAGCCGCATCCTCTTCGAGGACGGCTCCTTGCAGGAGGCCGGAGGCATCATCTGGCGTGACGGGACGACGGCACACGTCGGACGCGACCGACCGGCCGACGACATCAGCTACCGGAGCCCGCGCGACGTCGACTACTGCTCCGCCAACGGGCTGCTCGTGACCCGATCGGCCTGGGACGCGGTGGGTGGATTCGACGAGACGTACTACCCCGCCTACTACGAGGACGCCGACCTCTGTATGAAACTCCGCGCCCGGGGTTTCCGTGTCGTGTACGAACCGACGGCGACGTTGCGGCACCTGGAGACACAGAGCTCCTCGCCCGCCTACCGGAACTTCCTGATGGGCCGCAATCGCGAGCGGTTCCGCTCCCGGTGGCGCGATGCCCTGGTCGCCCACGATGTGCCCCCGGTCACCGATCGGAGGGGAGCCATCGACCGCAAGGTCGAGGAGAGCCGGGCCCTGCCCCCGCTGGACCCCGGGGCTTCCGTCGGCCAGGCGAGCCGACCCGTCGACGAGGTGACCGGCCCGGAGCCCGTCGACGACGACGGCGACATGCTCCGCCGCCAACTCCGTCATGCGGCGTACGCCATCGAGGTGAAGGACGCGTTCATCGCCACCCTCACCAATGATCTGCAGGAGCAAATCGCACGGGAGGCCCGCCGGGCGCCCGTGCGCCGCCGGGTCCGTGCCGCCGGAGCTCGTTTCCTGACGGTCCTCCCGCCCGCGGTTACGACGCGTCTCCGTTCCCACAGGGGTCACCGGTGACCGCACACGGTGACCACGCGCGGGCGGCAGGCAAGTCGTTGACCCCGTGGTGTCGCCGATGCCCGGCGCTATCGTGGCGCCCATGACACAGGATTCCGGAGTGGTCGAGGATCCGAACATCCTGTTCATCTTCACGGACCAACAGCGGGCGGACAGCCTGGGTGTGGTCAACGGATGGGCCTCCACCCCGCATCTCGACGGGCTGGCCGCTGAAGGCACCCTGTTCGCGAGCTGCTTCTCGAACTCACCGGTCTGCATCCCGTCGCGGTTCAGTCTGATGTCGGGCCTGTATCCGCACAACCTGGGTGTGCAGACGAATCGCAGCGTCACGTATCCGACCTGGCTCGAGACCTGGGTGGGGACGCTCCGACGCCGTGGCTATCGGACGAGCATGTTCGGCAAGCTGCACCTCCATCCCACGCAGGGCGACCTGCGTAGGCGCGAGCGACTCGTGCACCGCTTCGGCTTCGATGACGTGGACGAGGTCGCGGGTCCCCGGGCGATGCGTTCGTGCGCCGCAAATCTGTCGGACCTCTGGGAGCGCAATGGTGTACGCACCGCGTATCGCCGGGACGTCGCCGAGCGCTTCGACAACACCCCCTGGGTCGTCCGACCGTCACCGGTGGGCTTCGATCTCTACTACGACACCTATGTCGCCCGCACCGCAGCGAGCTACCTGCGGGACTACGCCCGACCCGAACCCTGGTTCTGCTACCTCGGCTTCCCCGGACCCCATGAGCCGTGGGACACCCCCGAGCCCTGGGCCTCCGCCTACGACCCCCGCGCCATGCCGGAGCCCCGCGGCGAGCCGCACGCCGTGGGCGAACGGGCGGAAGGGATCCTCGACGAGCGGCTGCGGGATCGCCCGGAGCTCGGCCCGGAGGAGATCGCTGCGCTCCGGGCCGACTACGCGGGAGGTGTGGGACTCATCGACGACGTCATCGGCGAGGTGTTCCAGGTCGTCCGTGACCGGGGTGAGTGGGACCGCACGATCATCGTCTTCACGTCGGACCACGGGGAGATGAACGGTGACGCCGGACTCCTCTACAAGGAGGTCTTCCTCGACGGGGCCGTGCACGTCCCGTTGATCATCCGCGACCCGGCCGGTCCGTCCGGCCGGACGATCGCGGACCCGGTCGAGCTGATCGACGTGGGAGCGACGATCCTCGACCTCGCCGGACGGTCCGACACGAAGGCGTTCCGGATGGCGCGTTCGATGGCCGGGGTCGTCCGGGGCACGGAAGAAGAGGTCCCCCGCTCGGACGCGCTGTCGGAGTACCGGGGTGAGGTGATGCTGGCGACCACCGACTGGAAGATCGTGCTGAATGCCGGGGGGGAGACCACGCTCCTCTTCCGTCGTTCCGGTGACGAGACGGAGAATCTGGCCGGAGCCGAGGAGTTCGCCGAGATCCAACGGGATCTGGAGCACCGGCTCCTCCGACGGTTGGTCTCCTCGTCGTCACGCGATGCCGTGGGTCCGGCACCCCGGACCCTGTCCACGACCGTGGCGACGATGGTGCGCGGCGTCGTCGGGGACGGACGGTATGACGACATCCGCATGAGGGCCGCCGGACCCCTGGATCGTGCGAGGCATCTCGTCCGACGCTGACACCGCGGTCATCGCGGTGCTCAGGTGGTACGCCGGATCCGCCGCCGGACACGGGCGAAGGGTGAGGCGGACCACTCGTGCCGGTGCCGTTCGTCGAGGTACTGGCGCCGGAGGGTCAGGACGTCCTCGACCCATTCCGGTTCGTCACCGAGATCGGGAGGAATCCATGCGTCGTGCGCACCGTCCTGTCCGGCGATGGCCCCGAGTACCTGACGCTGGGTCTCGTAGATGCCGGAGTCCGGTAGGTCGAGGTGACGGACGTGCCGGAGCTGACCGTCGAGCGCGCGCAGAGCCCGGTCCTCAACCGAAGGATCGACCCCGAAACCGGTGGCATCGAGGAACTGCGTCAGCTCCCCGCACCAGGCCCGGGTGTCCTCGAGTACGCGGCTGAACCCGACGACCAGCGTGGGTAGGCCGCGCAGGTTGGCCGCCGCTGCCCGTACGTAGCGCTCCCACAGTGCCAGTCCATGGGTGGTGGTGAAGCCGTCACGAGCCGCCATCGAGCCCGCCACCTCGAGCGGACTGCGATAGACGAACACGGCTGCCGTGGGCGCCGGGATCACCGTGCGCCAGAAGGGGAGCAGCAGGCAGTTGCGCGGGTCCTTCCAGACGAAGGGTGCCCCCGGGAACACATTGCCGAGGACCCGCGCCGCCCTCGCCGCGCGGTCGGCCACCGCGGCATCGGTCTCCCAGCCCGGTTCCAGGGGCCGCGGTGCTCCCCAGCTGCCACCGTGGTCGGCCAGGAGCTGGTCGTTGAAATGGATCAGGCGCGCACTCTCGAAATTGCTGCGGGCGTTCCATCCGGTGACACGGGGTACGTCCTCGGTGGACGGGCCCTCCAGGCCGAGTTCGATGAGGAGACCGGTGACCGCCGACGTGCCGCTCCGGTGCATCCCGATGACATAGAGACACCCTCCTCCCCCTCCCTCTCCCATCAGGCCCGGACTCCCCGGAATCGGCCCACGATGGTGCGCAGGGGCGCGGTCACACGCCAGCTGAGTGACGCGTGCAGATGATCGATCGTGAGTTGCCGCTGGTGCAGCTGCAGTTCCAGTCCTTCCAGTTCACGCGTCCGACTGCCCCGACGGTCGGTGAGCAGTGCCGTGGTCCACGGGGACTCGCTCGCCAGCACCGTCGTCCCCAGCGGGTGGTGCGCGCCCTCGAGGCCGACCAGTCGGGACACCAGCTCGTGGTGCTGCTCCAGCAACAGACCACCCGGGTCCGGGGGCTCGACCGGGTGCTCGTCGGTGACGGCGTCCACGGCCCGCTCCGGGTCCTCGGCGATCGCGTGGCCGGCGAACTGGGGGAGCGACCGCAACCAGTCGGCGAGGGCACCCACCGAACGGGCCGGGTCGGTGACGAGCGACTCATAACTGCAGACGTAGGTGTCCGAGCCCGCCAGGTGCTCCAGGGCGGACCGGTTGTAGCGCTCCCAGAGGGCCACGCCATCGGCGAGGTGCATGCCGTCGCGCCGCCGCAGCGAGTCTGCCACTCTGAGGGGTCGCCGCCAGATGAACACGAATGCGTGGGGGGGCGGGAGGATCCGCTGCCAGTACGGGAGGAGCAGGCAGAGCCTCGGATCCTTCCACGCGACCGGCCCCGGATCCGGGAACGCCCTCCGGGCCAACTCGGCGGGATGCGGGTCCGACCGGACCGTGATCCGGTTCTGCCATCCCGGGGCGAAGTCGGGCGGCGCATCCCAACTCCCCCCGAGGGCGGCCAGCACGCCGTCGTTGTACACCGTGAGCGACGAGCTCTCCCAGTGTTCCGGGTTGCTCTCCGGCCAGTGCATCCGGTCAGCTGCCTGGGGTGTGGCGAATCCGAACCCGCCGAGCACGCCGGTGACCGCCGACGTCCCACTCCGGTGCATGCCGAGGACGGTCAGCCACGGTCCTTCCGGCATGCCGGTCGATCGCGGGTCCGGGTCGGTACTCACGGAAGCCTCCTGGGGCCGGGCATCGTTGGCGGTTCGTCGAACAGGCTGGTGGGTGACGTCCGGGGCTGCTCGACTCAACCGAGCCCGTCCCGCACCCTCCGGTAGGCGGATGCGGTCCGGGGTGACGACTGCGCCAGGCGCGCCACCGTGCGTCGCCAGGCCGGGTGGGGCGACCGCCCGCGATCGACGGCTCGTCGGTTGGCCTCGGTGACCACGAGGCCGACCGAGTCGAGGTACCGGCCGACGGCCCTGTGCTGGTCGTCCGTGTACGTCCGGGGGGTCACGTCGGGTCCCGGTGCGAGGGCATCGGCGAAGGACGTGGCCCGCGGCCCGTCGGCGGTGGGCGTCAGCACCCAGACGAAGCGCTCCACCGCCCACTGGGGGTTGAAGGCCTCCGACAGCACGGTCAGCGCGCCGACCATCTCCACGGGCAGGCAGTCGACCAGTGCGGCGTCGTGCTGGTCAGACCGGACCGAACGGACGTCGTCCCGGGCCGTCCGGAACCAGCCGCACCGTTCCAGGAGACGGTTCAGGCGCACCTCGGTGAAGAGGTGGAGCTGCTCGTGGGCCGGATGGTCGGGCCCGGCCGGGTCCCAGTGCCCGGCCAGGAGGTTCAGTCCATGGTCGATGTGTGTGGCGTTGGCCTCCGCGACGACGAGGGGTACGTCGCCGTGGGCGCGGGACCAGTCGGACAGTTGGGAGAGCAGGAGGTGCGGCTGGCGCAGCCGCCCCACGACGTCGAGGAGTAGTACCGACCCGACGGCGGCGTGTGCCCCGAGTGCGTCAGCCACGGAGCGTGCGTCCTCGATGTCGCACCACGGGCCGGCGTCGGTGGTGCCGGCCCGGTCCGGCCCGGCACCGTCGAACACCTGGAAACGGATGACGTCGTGTCCGGCGTGGGGTCGCGGTCCGTCCGCCTCCACGCAGATCTGTACGCACGGACCCCGCGGCTCGGCCCCTTCGGCGCGCAGCAACGCGTGCACGTTCGTCCGGGTCCGGGCGTGCACGTCGGGTGCGTGTCCGACGTCGCCCGCGGGCGGTTCGGGCTCCGGGTGACCCCGGCCGACGTCGGGCCGCAGCACGGAGCGGGTCGCCTCCAGGAACGCCCGACCGAAGCGCTGGTCCGGCTCGAGGTGGTTGCCCTCGGCCCACTCGTTCCACGCCAGTAGAAAGAGGTAATTCTCCTCCTCGGGAACGTCGGCCAGTGACGTCACCGTCCGGTCCAGCCAGGAGCGGTAGGCATCGGGTGTCGCACCCTCGAAGATCGTCGCACTCCCCGGGTGGCGTGCCGTGCTGTCCCACCCCACCATCACGGACGGGAAGTGTTTCCACGGAGGCGCCGGCTCGGTCGCGCGGGCCTCGGCGGCCGCCGGGTAGTCGAGGATCCGGTGTGTGCGCAGCGATTCGACCGTGAGGAACCGCTGCGGTGCGGAGAAGGGCACGAACCCCACCGTCGCGTCGAAGCCGGCGTCCTCGGGTCCGTGCTCCGGATGCCCCCAGCCGTCGACCCAGCACAGGTAGAGGTCGGGGAATCCCAACTGCTGTGCTTCGGTCCGCCACCGGTCGGTGGTGCGCCGCGGATCGGGCAGGAGCCCCGGTCGGTAGATGAGCATGAGCGGACGGCCGTCGATGGTGATGTAGCGGGGGTCGGCGAACGCCGTCGCGAGCCATCGGATGTGGGCCAGGTCGTCCGCATCGCTGTACCCCTGGGGCATGAGTACGGTGCCGCTGCGGCCGTCCCAGTTGCGGGTCCACTCCTCGTTCGCCCAGCACAGGGCGAACGGGAAGTCCGGCTCGCCGGACGCCAGCACTTCGTCGAACGGTCGGTTGAGGAGCCGCTTCCCCTGGAACCAGTAGTGGTAGTAGACGAATCCGGAGATTCCGTGACTCCGGGCCAGGTCCGCCTGCGCGGCCCGGACCTCGGGAATGCGGAGGTCGTAGTAGCCGAGTTCACCCGGCACGTGCGGTTGGTAATGGCCCGGGTAGAGCGGTCTGGCTCGCGTGACGTTGCGCCATTCGGTGAATCCGGCCCCCCACCACGCGTCGTTCTCCGGGATCGGGTGGAACTGGGGTAGGTAGAAGGCGAGCGCCTTGGTCGCCGGGGATCCGGCGCCCGTGTCTCCCCTCGGCATCGACATGGGGACAACAGTAGAGCAGAAGTCCTGCCGGACAGCTCTCCCGGCGAGTGGACGGAAGCACGGTATGACGGCGACGGACCGTGTGCGCGAGCGGACCGGGCGGAGGCCCCGTGCGCCCCGGCCCGCGGTCTACCGGTGGAGCGACAGGATGATGTCGGCGATGCGGCGGAGCTCCGCGTCGGAAAGGGACGAGCCACTCGGCAGGCACAGTCCGGCGTCGAACACGGACTCGCAGACCGGGCCACCGATCATCCGCTGTGTTGCGAACACCGGTTGGAGATGGAGGGGCTTCCAGGTGGGGCGCGACTCGATGTCATGCCCCTCGAGCGCCAGTCGGATGGTCTCCCGATCGACGCCGAACCGCTCCGGGTCCACCGTGATGCACGTCAACCAGTGGTTCGGCTCGCCGTAGGTCGCCTGCGGCATGAAGTCGATGCCGGGGCTGTCGGCCAGCAGTTGGCGGTAGCCCGCAGTGATCCGACGTCGACGATCGATGCGACTGTCCAGGCCCATGAGTTGGGCGCGGCCCAGCGCGGCCAGGAGATTGCTGAGTCGGTAGTTGAAACCCACGGTGGAGTGCTCGTAGTGCGGGAACGGATCCCGTGCCTGAGTGGCCAGGAACCGGGCGCGATCGGCCACTTCGGGCGACTGGGTCACGAGCATGCCTCCACCGCTCGTCGTGATGATCTTGTTGCCGTTGAAGGAGAACGCCGCCGCCACGCCGAACGAACCGGCGGCCCGGCCCCGGTACGTGGCCCCGAGCGCTTCCGCGGCGTCCTCGATCACCGGGACACCGTAGGAGTCCGCCACGGACAGCAGGGCGTCGTAGTCCGCCGATTGGCCGTACAGGTCGACCGTCACCAGGGCGCGGGGCAGCCGACCCCGTCGGGCCCGCTCGGAAAGCTCCTCCGCCACGAGGTCGGGATCGATGTTCCACGTCGACGGCGAGCAGTCGACGAAGACCGGCTCGGCGCCCAGGTAACAGACGGCGTTGGCGGTGGCCACGAACGTGAACGACGGGACCAGTACCTCGTCCCCCGGGCCCACACCGAGCATCAGGAGTGAGAGGTGGAGGGCGGCGGTGCCGCTCGACAGGGCGACCGCGTGTCCGATGCCGATCCGCTCGGCGAACTCGGCCTCGAATGCGTCGACGTCCGGTCCGAGCGGCGCGATCCAGTTGGAGTCGAACGCCTCGAGCAGCATCTGGCGCTCGAGGGGACCGACCTCGGGTGGTGAGAGGTAGATGCGACTCATGTGGAGGCTCCCTGATCGGGGGACAGTGCGCCGGTGGCCGCGGCCAGTGTCACCAGTACCGCCGCGGTCGCGACGTCGAAGGTGATGATGGCGCGGACACCGAAGTGGTGGGCGGTGATGACCGCTCCCAGACCCAGGAGGGCCTCGACGCCGATGTAGGCGAGGCTCGCCCCGGTCCGGGGCCAGCCCCGCGCCACCAGGCGATCGTAGGGGTGGCCACGGTCCCCGGCGAGCAAGGATCGCCGTCCGCGCAGACGACGGATGACGGCGAACGACAGTTCGGCGGCGGGCAGCGCCACCAGGGCGAGCGCGGCCAACCCGACCTCGAGCGTCCGGCGCGGCGCCCAGGCCTCGGCCACCAGGACGGCCAGAGCCGCACCCAGCAGGTACGCGCCGCCGTCACCCAGGTAGATCTTGGCCGGGGGCCGATTGAACAGCAGGAAGGCGACCAGAGCGGCGCCCAGCGCGACGGCCAGCTGCCGACCCGGGCCGTCCAGCAGGAAGGCGAACGACAGGGCCGCGACCGCGGCCACGCCCCCGGCCAACAGGTCGAGGCCGTCCATGAGATTGACGCCGTTGACGATCACGACGGTCACGGCCGTCACCAGGATGACGGCGAGTACCCCTTCGAAGCGCACCGGAGTGGCCACCAGGACCAGGGCACCCACACCGACCTCACCCACCAACCGGAATCCGGGCGCCAGATCGAAACGGTCGTCGGCGACGCCGAGGACGAGCGCCACCGTGAGCGGAACGAGTACCGAAGCGCGGCCGGTCAGGCACCCGACGGCCAGACCGGCGAAGACGGCGACCCCGCCGAGGTAGGGGACGGCCGTCGACTGGTCCTTCAGCTCCCCGGGACGGTCCACGATCCCGGTCCGCACGGCGACGCGGATCATCACCGGCGTCGCCACCAGTGCGACGGCGAAGGAGGCGATGGCGACCTCGGTGGTGGTCATCGTCCCCCCCCGGCTTCGTCACCGCCGACATCCGGACCGTCTTCGGGTCCGTCTTCGGGACGATCCCACTGCAGGAGGAGCGAACTGGTACCGGCGTGCAATTCGACCCGGTCGCCGTAGACGAATCCGCCACGCTCGTAGAGACGGACCGCGCCGTCGTTGCGTGAGGCGACCACGACGAAAGCCGACCGTCCACCCCGTCGCCCGACCTCGGCCAGGAAGGAGTCGACCAGTGCTCCGCCGATGCCCGATCCCTGTTCGCCGGGGTCGACGGCGATGGCCAGGAGCTCCGTACCCCGCCCCCGCCCGACACCCCCGTCCGATCCGTGGCGGAGCGTCTCCACCGCACGGCGCCAGCCCACCGCCAATTGTCTGGCCGCTCCGAGGCCGGCCGGGACGCCGTCGTGGAGGAGGAATGAGCGGTACAGAGCCCCGACATCCCCCGAACCGGCGACGAAGCCGACGACCCGGCCGTCGATCTGGGCGACGAGCAGGAACGAGTCGGTCGTGCGGACGATCCGCCGGTAGAGGCGGGTCAGGAATCCAGGTCCGAGTAGGGACAGGAATCCCTCGCTGATCTGTGCGGCGTGGAGTCGGGCGGCCGCGGCGGCGTCGGTCGCCGTGGCCGGTCGGACGGCGGGCGTCCCGAGATACGGGGTTCCGGTCAACGGCCGGCCCCGGGACGCCGCCGGAGGGCTTCGCATGAGGCTCCGACCGGTGTCGCGGACGTCGACGGACGGTGACCCCGACCGATTCCCCCGCTGGTCCCCATCGTGGTCTCCTCGCACCACGGCGACAGGGCCGATCCTGGCGAACCGACGCCGTCACCGAACGTCCCAGTGTACGGGCTATTTCTGATTTCGGACCTTTCGGCTAACATCGCCCGTTGTGGAAAATAGCAGTGGGGCAGGACTGGCCGGCCAGTACCAGTTGTCGAATCTCCGGGCCATCGAGGCGGAGTCGATCCACATCATCCGTGAAGTGGCCGCCGAGTTCGAGCGCCCGGTCCTGCTCTTCTCGGGCGGTAAGGATTCCGTGGTCATGTTGCGTCTGGCCCAGAAGGCATTCTGGCCCGGACGGATCCCGTTCCCGGTGATGCACATCGACACAGGTCACAACTTTCCCGAGGTCCTGGAGTTCCGCGACCGCATGGTCGAGGAGCTCGGCGCCAACCTGCTGGTGGCATCCGTGCAGGACTCGATCGACGCGGGCCGGTCGGTGGACGAGGTCGGGCCGGATCCGTCCCGTAACCGCCTCCAGACCCGCACCCTCCTCGACGCCATCGCCGAGCACCGGTTCGACGCCGTCTTCGGTGGTGCCCGTCGCGACGAGGAGAAGGCACGGGCCAAGGAACGCGTCTACTCCTTCCGTGACGAGTTCGGGCAGTGGGACCCGAAGAACCAGCGTCCCGAGCTGTGGTCGCTCTACAACGGTCGGCACCGGGCGGGGGAACACATCCGGGTCTTCCCGCTGTCGGACTGGACCGAACTCGACGTCTGGCAGTACGTGGGGGAGGAGGGCCTCGAACTCCCGTCGATCTATTTCTCCCACCGCCGTGAGGTCTTCCGTCGCGACGGCATGCTCATCTCCGTGGGCCCGTACGTCACGGCGCGGGGGGACGAGGAGACCGTCGAGACCGCCGTCAGGTACCGGACCGTCGGCGACATGACCTGCACGGGTGCCGTGGAGTCCTTCGCCGGCACCGTGGACGAGATCATCCTCGAGGTCGCCGCGTCCCGTCTCACCGAGCGGGGCGCCACGCGTGCCGATGACCGCGTGAGCGAGGCCGCCATGGAGGATCGCAAGCGGGAGGGTTACTTCTAGATGGAACTTCTGCGATTCGCCACGGCAGGTTCCGTCGACGACGGGAAGAGCACCCTCATCGGACGCCTGCTCTACGACTCCAAGGCCATCTTCGAGGACCAACTCGAGGCCGTCGAGCGGGTCAGCAACCAGCGCGGCAACGACTACACCGACCTGGCCCTCCTGACCGATGGCCTACGGGCCGAACGCGAGCAGGGCATCACCATCGATGTCGCCTACCGCTACTTCGCCACCCCGGTCCGCAAGTTCATCATCGCCGACACCCCGGGTCACATCCAGTACACGCGCAACATGGTCACCGGCAATTCGACGGCGGACCTGACGATCGTGCTGGTCGATGCCCGGATCGGCATCGTGGAGCAGACCCGGCGCCATGCCTTCCTCGCATCACTCCTGCGGGTGCCCCACCTCCTGGTGTGCGTCAACAAGATGGACCTGGTCGACTTCGACCAGGGGGTCTTCGACGCGATCCGCGAGGAGTTCACCGCCTTCGCGAGCCGGCTCGATGTGGCCGACCTCACCTTCATCCCGATTTCGGCGCTCCAGGGCGACAACGTGGTGCAGCGCTCGGCGAACATGCCCTGGTACGAGGGGGCGTCGTTGCTCCACCACCTCGAGCAGGTCTACATCGCGTCGGACCGCAACCTGATCGACCCCCGGTTCCCGGTGCAGTGGGTGGTGAGGCCCCAGGCGAGCAGTCACCACGACTACCGCGGCTACGCCGGACGCGTCGACGGCGGGGTGTTCCGGGTGGGTGACGAGGTGATGGCGCTCCCCTCCGGCCTGACCACGACGGTCGCCGGCATCGACACGTTCTCGGGCCCGGTGGACGAGGCATTCGACCCGATGTCGGTCACGCTGCGCCTCACGGACGATATCGACGTGTCGCGGGGCGACATGATCTGTCGACCTCACAACCGGCCCACGGTCGGCCAGGATCTCGATGCCATGGTGTGTTGGATGACCGACCGCCCGGTCCAGGTGGGGGACTTCCTGGCGCTCAAGCACACCACCCGGTGGGTGCGGGCCGTCGTGCGGGACATCCACTACCGGTTGGACGTCAACTCGCTGCACCGTGACGAGTCGGCGACCTCGCTGGGCCTCAACGATGTCGGACGAGTCAGCCTGCGGGTCACGCAGCCGCTCTTCTACGACAGCTACCGGCGCAATCGCCAGACGGGATCGTTCATCCTGGCCGCCGAGGACACGAATGTGACCGCCGGTGCCGGCATGCTCCTCGGTCCTGATTGACGCCGTGACGACGCCTTCGGCCGCGACGAACATCACGTGGCACGCCGGCCACGTGTCCCGGGCCGACCGTGAGCAGGTGCTCGGGCAACGGGGCGCGACCCTGTGGCTGACCGGGCTCTCGGGGTCGGGCAAGTCGACGTTGGCCACCGCGGTCGAGCTCGACCTGGTGCGGAGGGGACGCGCCGCCTACCGCCTCGATGGGGACAACCTCCGCACCGGGCTGAACGGCGATCTCGGATTCAGTCGGGAGGCCAGAGAGGAGAACTGCCGTCGGGTGGCGGAGGTCGCCTGTCTCTTCGCCGACGCCGGGCTGGTGTCGGTGGTGGCCATCATCAGTCCCTATGCGGAGTCCAGGGCGATGGCGCGTCGGATCCATGCCGACGCAGGGCTCCCGTTCGTCGAGGTCTACCTGGCGGTGTCGGCGGAGGAGTGCGCCCGGCGGGATCCCAAGGGACTGTACGCCGCCGCGTCCTCCGGAAGCATCGAAGCGTTCACGGGGGTGGATGATCCCTACGAGGTGCCGGAGGCGCCGGAACTGGTGATCGACCCCACTCTGGCGGTACCGGAGGCGGTCGACGTGGTGCTGCGGGCGCTCGACGGTGCCGTGGCACCGGGGGGTGGCGCCCGACCGTGACGAACCACGGGCCGGCTGCGGACGCGGGGTACGACCACGGAACGTGACGCTCCGTTCACACCTGGACGAGAGGCGTCACCCGGCGGGATGAGAGGGATCCGGGAGTGGGGCCGTCCCGGTCGGGCAACCGCGGGTTGCCGACGTATGGGGGGAACGCACGCCAATTGCCTGGTCAGTGGGTTGGAGGCGACTCCCGTCGTCGCTGAGTTCCCGATCCTCGGAGGAGTCCGGTAGCAGAGGACCGCCATCCGGCGGCGACGCACGGACGGGAATCGGACGAGCCGACGAGCTCCGATGTGACCGCGGACTGGTGCCGGCGGCAGGGGCCACCTACCCTGTCACCAGGTGGAACGCTGAGGGTGGAGCAAACGGCCCAGTTGCAGGCAAGGTGCAACGGGAGAGGATCAGTGCAAGCGAAGAGGATCTACAGGTCACTCGTGGTTCTGGCGATCGTCCTGATCGCCGCGGGCGCCTCCCTCGTGTCGGCAGGTACGGCATGGGCGGTCCGGGCGCACCGGCCGACCCAGGCGCCGCAGTCGATTCCGAAGATCGACGCTTCGTCGTATGAGGCGCAGTTCACGATTCCGAGCGACTGTCCGATCGTGCGGACCGCCTGTGTCTGGGTGCTGTTCGTGAACGAGCCGAACGTACCCGGAAAACCTGTGGTCGGAACCGATGTCGCGTACAGCGGAACATTGAGTGTCGCGTTCCCGCCGTTCTGTGGAGTCATCCAGGTGGATGTCCTGGTCGGACCGAAGCCGTGGAAGGTCGTGTCCGGGATCCGCCTGTCGATCGAGGACTGCCCACCCCCGACGACCACTACGACGACCACCTCGTCGACGACCACCACCACGACGACCAGCACCACCACGACGACCACGACCAGCACCACCACGACGACCAGCACCACCACGACGACCACGACGCCCACGACGACGACCACGCGTCCGTCCACGACGACCACCACCCGGCCGGCCACGACGACCACCACGACCCCCGCGCAGGTGTCGTCGTCCAGCACGACGCCGACCACGGTCGCGGGTTCGTCCGCCCTACCGTTCACGGCGGCGACCACGGCGACGTCGACCACCTCGAAGATCGCCGACGGGAGCGACAGCCTCCCGTTCACGGGTGCGCCCATCCAACTGCTGCTCATCGTCGGCTTCACGCTGATGCTGCTGGGTGGGGTGATGCTCACGTCGATCGAGTCACGCCGACGGATGCTGCGGCACGCGAGGACCATCAGTGCCGATGACCTCAAGGACGGCACCGACCGGGTGACGTCCTGGTTCCTCGGCCGCTGAACACGGCTGACCACCGCTGAGCACCGGGACCCACCGGGTTCCGGGGCGGTCGGGCTACCATCGTCCGGTGTCACGCGAGCGATGCCAGAGGACCATGAGAGCTGACGGGCGGCGACGATGACGGGGGATGTCCGGTCCACGTCGGAGCGGTCGCCCGGATCCCCTGGTTCCGTGCCATCCGGCGTCCTCGTACTCGGAATGCACCGGAGCGGTACGTCGGCGGTGACGAGACTGGTGAATCTCCTCGGACCCTCGATGTGCATCGAGGACGATCTCCTGGTGGGCACCCGGACCAACGCCAAGGGACACTGGGAGAGCCGGTCGCTCTTCGCTCTCAATGACCGCCTGCTGGCGGAGATGGGCTGCTCCTGGTGGAGCCCGCCGACGGGTGAGTTGCTCGCCACCTGGGAGCACCAGTTGGGCTCCGAGCGATTCGACGAAGCCCGTGCCGTCTTCGACCACGCCCATCCTGTCGAGCCGTGGGTATGGAAGGACCCGCGGGCCTGTCTCGCACTCGGGTTCTGGCGCCGTGTGCTGGACCGGCCCCTGTGCGGCATCGTGGTCTTCCGGAACCCGCTCGATGTCGCCCGCTCGCTCGAACGGCGCGACTGGATGGAACGGGAGTTCTGCCTGGCGCTGTGGATGCGGTACACGAGGTTGCTCCTCGAACAGGCCGGAGGGATGCCCGTCATGGTGTCGAGCTACGACGACATCCTCGAGGATCCCGAGGCCTTCTCCGAGGATGCGCGTCGGTTCCTCGAGGGAGTGGGGATGCAGGTGGCCCCCGGTATCGATTCGCCCGCCGTGGGACAGTTCATCGATCCGGACCTGCGTCACAGCACCGAGGAGACCGCCGACCTGGGCGCCACCACGGATCTGTACGACCTACTCCGGGCGCTGGCCGGCGTCCACGCGTCGTTCGACCCTCCGACACTGGGCGAGGAGGACGCGTGGATCGACGAGCAACTCACGGCCTTCGGTCCACAGTGGCGTGACACGTGGAAGGTCCCGGGAAGCCAACCCCGCACTCCGGGCCATCTCCTGCGGGCACTGGGACGTCGCGTGTCGTCCATCGTTCGCTGAGCTGCTCAGGAGCAGCTACTCCGAATCGAACGTGTAGCCGGCGAGCCACGGGCAGCCGGCGATGACGTCGTCCACTTCTTCGATCTGGGGTGCCGTCCACTCCACGGAGTGTCGGGACCGGCGCGGCGATGGCCAGACCGAAGCCGAGCAGTGCTCGAGATAGTCGCGCCCTGCGTCGACGCCGAGGAAACGGACCACTCTCGCCAGTTCCTCGCCCGGTGCGGCGACCAGGCGTTCGTGCCTCGTCTCCAACTGCTCCTCGGGGCGCAGGTGCGACCGGACGACGCCCAGGTTCCGGCTCCACATGCCGAACCACGTGATCGCCTCCGGCAGCCTCGGAGTTCCGTCGTGGGACTCGATCGTCGCACTGGTGGCGATGATGTCGAACGGGTTCCTGCTGTGTTGCAGCACCCGGATCGGTACCCCGGTCATCCGGCGTACCTGTTCGATGAGCGTGACATCGCCGGCCAGGCGGAAGCCGGTGGCCGTCCCCCGCTTGTCGCCGATGACCCGGAGCCGGGATGTCGCGCCCTGATGCCCGCCGGGCACCGAGTAGTCGAAGTCCGGTTTGCCGTAGCCGTAGGTCCGTTCGTGCCAGAGTACGAGTCCGTAGATCTGTCGCCGCCGGAACCCGTGGTCGAGATAGCGGACTGCGTCGAGCTCGTTCGAGACCACGATCTCGGGGTGTGCATCGAGGAGGCTCGCCAACAACGTGTGCCCGCTCCTCGGGTAGCCGACGAAGAAGCACCAACGTTCCACGTCGGCGATCTGGCGGCGACTGCGTAGCGCCTCGACCCAGGACCGGGCGTATCTGGCTGACCACTGGGGAAGGCCCTGGGGTACCGGGTGTGGCCGCCGCCCGCGCCGCAGCGTTGTCCGCATGGTCGAGATTACCGTGGTTGGCCCGGTGCACGACAGGTCGGTGGACGACGGCAGCCGGTGCCGCCGGGGCAGGCCGATGGAGCGGCCCGAGTACCATCGGCCCGTGGGCCATCGTCGGGAAGCAGGGGCGCCGGGACTTCGGGGCGGAACCGGGTGACGGGCACGATGCGGCCAGGTGACGGGCCGGTACCGGCCGACCGGGACCGGACCCCTGTCGGGGTCCTGGTACTCGGGATGCACCGGAGCGGGACATCGGCGGCGACCCGGCTGGTCAACCTCCTCGGACCGTCGGTGTGTATCCGAAAGGACCTGTTGATCGGCACCAAGAACAATGTCAAGGGCTTCTGGGAGAGCAGATCCCTCATACGCACCAACGATGAACTGCTGGCCGAGATGGGCTGCACCTGGTGGCACCCGCCCACCCTCGATGCCGTCGGTCGGTGGCAGGAGGCTCTGGACGACGCCGCGTTCGCGGAGGGCCGTCGTGCCTTCGGTCGAGTGCATCCCACGGAGCCCTGGGTATGGAAGGACCCCCGGACGTGCCTGACGCTGGGATTCTGGCGTCGGACCCTGGACCGGCCCCTGGTCGGCATCGTCATCTACCGGAATCCCACGGATATCGCCCGTTCGCTGGAGCGCCGCAACCGGATGAGCCCCGAGTTCAGCGCCGCGCTCTGGATGCGCTACACGCGGCTCCTCCTCGTACAGGCCGCCGGGATGCCGTTGCTGGTGTCGGCGTACGACGAACTGCTCGACGATCCCGAGGGCTGGTCGGAGACGGTCCGGACCTTTCTCGGTGGCCTCGGCATGGAGGTGGCCCCGAAGGTCGACGTGTTGGCCACGCGTGAGTTCGTCGATCCCGCATTGCGCCACAATGCCCACCGCCCGCCGAGCGGAGGCGCCACCGCAGAGCTCTACGACACCCTGAGGTCGCTCGACGGCGTGCACCGGTCATTCGTGAGTCCGGTCCTCGACGACGAGGCGGCCTGGGTCGACGGACAGCTGGTCGCAGCCGGTCCCACCTGGCACCCGACCTGGAGGGATCCCGCCACGGCACCACCCGCGCTGAGCGACCGGATGCGTGCACTGTGGAGGCGTGTGCCGTTCGTCACGCCGTAGCCGTCCGACCCGGATACCCGGAACGTCTCGCTCCGCAGAGGTGGGACCGCCGGCCGAGGCCGGATCAACGATCGGTGCCGTGCGCCCTCACCCGTCGCGCGAGACGCGGAAGTCGTCATCGGTCCACCGCGTCAGGGGAAACGACGAGAGCACCCGTCGCATCTCGGCGATCTGGTCTGCCGTCAGCCGTTGCTTCCAATTGTCGGGCAGCTCAGCCGCCACCCGGCGAGTCCGGAACCGTCCACCGGGCCGGTCGTTCTCCACCAGGTTCGTCTCCGCGTCCTCGGTCCACCGGAGGCCCAGTTCGGCGTAGAGCCGACGGAACTCACCCTGGGGATCGCCGCAGAGCTGTTCGTGGGTCCGGACCACCCACTCCGGGTGCCTGGCCGCCGCGTGTTCGAGGGCGCACAGCAGGATCCCGATCCTCCAGATCATCTGGGACAGATGCTCGGAGCCGGGGAGGTCGACACCCCATTCGTCGGCGAGGCGTCGGACTCCGGGGAACGTCTGGAACGGCACGTACTGGTCGACGTAGTCGAGGGAGATCCAGCTGGCCAGGATGCTGCCCGGATGGCGCAGCACCACGAGGACGTCGACGTCGAACTCCGAGGCCACCCAGTCCACGGAGAGGGGAGCGTGGACCGACTTCACCATCAGCCGATGGTCGGTGAGCTCCGGATCCGGTCGGGGCGCAGGGCGGGCGCCCAACGTGCCCGCCAGCGACATGCCGGGCGAGAACCGCCCGACCAGGAACCGGTCCCGTTCCGGTGCCGGCACGACGCGCAGAGCCTGTGCCGCGAGCCGCAGGCGTGTGGACTCCCGGGCTCCTCCGAGGATCCACGACCACAGCTGGTGGTAGCGGTCATCGCGGTCGCCGGGCGCGAGCACCGGGAACCTGCCGATGCGACGCTTGGCCCAGATCGCCGACGCCCGGTGTCCCTCGCTGTCGGGCTCCATCAACGAGAGGAGCGATGGGGCGCATTCGAGCACCTGCTTGGTCCACGTCGTACCCGACCGGGGCATCCCGGCGATGAGCAGCGGTCGGGCCGACGACGGCGACGAGCTCATCGGTCCCCGTCCACCAACGGTGCCGCAACGCCGGGTGAGAACGCCGGACGAGCGGCGTCTCCGGCCGACCACCAACGCATGGCGGCGACGGTAGCACAGGGCGCGCGGCCGACCACGGGGCACCGGGCGGATCCTTCGCGTCGGATCGTCAGGCGGTCAGGACGACGGTACGGTCCCGCGGCCGCCGTGCGAGCGGGTGGCGGTCCCACCCCGTGAGGTGGTCAGCCGCCGGATCCGGCCCCGGACGCCCGACGTGAGATCGCCGGCCGCCCACACGGTGTTGTGTCCCGTCCGATCCGTCGGAGGGGCGGTGTAGTAGTACCAGGCGAGGGAGCGCCGATACCTTCCGGCGGGAACGGCGAGGACGTCGGGGTGCCCGTGGAAGGACGTGTCCGACGTCCGGAACACGACGAGCCGGTTGGCGATGGGCGCGATGCGCTCGACGCGCTCGGTCATCTGTGGATTCCAGAGCTCGAGGTGCCCCCCGTACTCGTCGTGCCAGTCCTCGTTGAGGTAGAGGAGCACATTGAGGCGGCGATCGATCTTGAGTTTCTGGTGCTGGTCGAAGTCGGCGTGCACCTTCAACGTCCCGCCGCGCGGGATCTGGTGGAGGCCGCCGCCGAGCAGGTGGGGATCGGGGAGCAGGCCCTTGATCCCACTGAGGGTCTCGAGGAACTCGACGAACACCTGGGAGTTCATCTCGCGCAGGACCGAACGGATAGGTGCCGGGATCAACTCCTCGTCGCGCAGCGCATACTTCAGCTGGTTGGGGTCGTCGAAATGCTCCCACCCCGGTGCCGGTTCGGGGAACGAGTCGATCAGATCCCTCACGGTGGCGGCCGGCAGGAAGTCGTCGATGACCACGTGCGGGAAGGGGTCCGCCGAGAGGAACTCCTCGTGCAGGCGTCGGGCCAGCGCCTGCACGTCCGAGCGGATCAGCACAGGCTCGTCCATGAGTGCAATCTACCCCTCCCCGTACGCGCCCGTCGTGGGTGCTGGACGTGGTCGGGCAACCGTCGCCTCCGGCCCGGATCAACCGGGGGGCGGGTCGCCATAGCCCAGCCGGTCGACCAGATCGCCCGTGAGTTCGGCCAACAGGTCGAGGTGGGCGGGCTCGAGGCGCTCCCTCCATTCTCCCGGGCGACCGGACCGGGCGTGGTGGGGGATCGCCCCCCCACGACGGAGGCTCAGGCGTTCGACCGCCCCGAGTCCCAGCTCCCTCGCGGAAGCGTCGAATCCGTACCAGCGGAACAGCGTGTCGAAGGTGGCGAGATCGTCCGCCATCGCGTCCTCGTAGCGAAGTTCGAGGAATTCCGGTTGGCCGTAGTTCCACTGACCGAGAGCCGCCCCCGTCTCCCGGGCGAACCACTCGATCTCGGCCAGGAGGCCGTCGTGCTCGTCGAGGGACTCCAGGAGGGCCTGGTAACTGACCCCCCCGTACCTCGGACTGGGCCGCCGGACCCATGGTTCGGCGGTGACCAGGTGGTACTCGTAACCGGACACGATGAGATCGCGCGGGTCCCGGATGAGGTGCGAGCCGCGGAACGGCCGGGGCCCGATCTGGTCCCGCCGGAACCGCTCGGCGTGGCCGTAGAAGGCCATGTCCGTCACCGTCCGGATCGGATCCCCCGTTCCTTCCTGCTGGCGCAGTCCGTAGTGCCGGATGACCTCGAGGAGCACCTGGCGGACCCACACGGTCGCCGCCTTGTGGTGGCCACAGTGGATGAGCAGGATCCGCTCGGTCCCGGGCTCGAACGGGTTGGTCGTCGCTCTGCGGACCCGCTGTCGGGCGACCCGCCGGATGCGGGTATGGAGCGGTGGCAACGGTGTGGACCGCGCTCCGTCTGCCACCATCCGCCCCCTGTTCCCACCTACCGGAATCACCGCTCCGGAGTGTAGATCCCCTGACCCTGCCACCGGTCCGCCCGACCGGCGTCACGGCAGTGTCCGGCGGAGCGGCACGCCCGGTGGCCATGCCAGACTTCGTCCATGCGCATCCTGACCGTGGCCAACCACCTCGGTTCCCGAGGTGGGTTGGAGCGTACGCAGCTCGCCATGTGCCGGGCCCTGGCCGAGCGAGGCCACACGGTCGACATCGCCTATGTCTCCGCCGGCGACTTCGCCGAGGATTGGCAGTCCTTCGCCCGCCAGATGATCCGGATCGAGGGATCGCTGCCACGGGCGCGCCGGCCGGTGCGCACGGTCATCGGCGTCATCCGTGGCATCGTCGACGCGGTCAGGGTCCGACCCGACGTGGTCTACGTGTTCCGTCCCCTCGACATCCCGTTCGCGGTCGTGGTGGGTCTGCTGCGCCGGGCCCCGGTGGTGTTCCACCTCTGCCTGCCCTACCAGAACAAGCAGCCGTTCGTCGTGCGGTGGAGCCTGCGTCACGTCGCCCTGACGTTGTCGGTCTCCCACGACACCGCCAGTCTCTGGCGGGACAGCGGACTGCGTCCCACGGCCATCGAGGTGGTCCACACCGGTATCGACATGGACCACTACGTCCCGGCCCCGGACGAGGCCCGACGAACCACCCGCGACGAGATCGGGGTGGCCCCGGACGCATTCATGGTGTTGTTCGCCGGGAGGATCGAGGCGGCCAAGGGCGTGGACGTCCTCGTCCGCGCCTTCGAGCTGGTCTCGTCCGACGTGCCGGGAGCCCGACTGGTCATCGTGGGCGCGCCGTCGCTCTTCGCCGACCCCGTCGACGTCGAGCGCTACACGCGTGAGTTGCGCGGGATCGGCTCGTCCGGTGCCATCCTGTGGATGGAAGCGCGCAAGGACGTCGTGCCGCTCATCCAGACGGCTGACGTCGTCGTGGCCCCGAGCCGCTGGGCCGAACCGTTCTCCCGCTCGGTCATCGAGCCGCTCGCCTGCGGCGTGCCCGTCGTGGCCACACGGGTCGGGGGGAACGCCGAGATCCTCGCCGACTGGTTGGACGAGTACCTCGTTCCCGCCGACGACGTCGCGGCACTGGCGGAGCGGATCGAGTCACTCAACGCATGGAGAGCGGAGGACCCCGGGCTCGGCGACCGGTGCCGTGACGCCGTCCGGGTGCGGTTGTCCCTCGATGGTGAGGTCGATGCCGTCGAGTCGGCCTTGACCTCACTGGCCCGGACCCCGGGCCCGGCGAAGTGAGGGCGGGGTCGTTCCGCTCCTTGTGAGTTCTGCCGAAGATGGCCCGATCTCGGCCTTTGACCTCTGTCCGCGGTCGAATCGACCACTCTCCGTCGCGTCGCGCGAACCGCCTGTTGCCATCGGCGCGGGTGGTGGGGCAGGCTGATTCGGGAGTTCTTCGGGGGACAGCTTTCGAGGGGTCGGATACGGGGGAGTGGTCATATGGGGAGCTGCCTGAGCCTGGTGATTCCCGCCTACAACGAGGCCGACCGTCTCGGGCCCGGGCTGCAGCGTCTGATGGAGGCGGTGTCGCCGGACACGACGGAGATCGTCGTCGTCGATGACGGGAGCGCTGACGGGACCGCTCGCGTGGCCCGCTCGATACTGATCGACTGGCCCTCGCACTCGGTCGTGTCGCTGTCGAAAAATCGCGGCAAAGGAGCAGCCGTGCGGGTCGGCGTCGCCCGGGCGCGCGGCGATGTCATCGGGTACGTCGACGCCGACATGGGTACCGATCCGAAGGATCTCAAGTTGCTGATCGAGGCGCTCGACCGGAGTCATGTCGCCGTGGGGTCCCGCGCCCACGAGCATTCGGTGGTGAAGCGTGACGTCCACCGTCGGGTCATGAACCGGACCTTCGGCATGGCGGTGGCATCGATGACCCGTCTGCCGTACATGGACACCCAGTGCGGGTTCAAGGCGTTCCGAGGCCCGATCGCCAAGCTCCTCTGGCACGGCGCCCGGGTCGACCGGTTCGCCTTCGATGTCGAGGTGCTGGATCTGGCCGTGCGCTTCGGCCTGCGCATGGAGGAGGTGCCGGTCAACTGGGTCGACGTCGCGGGATCCAAGGTGCGACCGGTCCACGACGGTCTGGAGATGCTCGGAGACGTCGCCCGCTCGAGGCTGATCCCCAGAGCGGTGCCCCCGGTACAGGGCATCTATGTGCCGGGCGTGCCCATCGAGTCCGCAGCCACGCTCATCCGCCCCGTCGTCCGCAACGTCGACCTGGTGATCGCCTGGCGGGAGGGGACAGCCGTCCTGCTCCCGGGGATGCCACCGACGTCGGCCCAGCGGATCGCCCAGCGCCTGATGTGCGACCTCGAGGTGTACCATCCGGAGCCACTGAGCGTGGAGTACCGGACCCTGTTTGCTCCCTTCTCGGGGGTGAGTATCCGCCCGAGGGAGCTGGCCGTATGAGTGGTATCGCGCATTCCGTTGAGCTCTTCCAAGCGTTCCGGCGCGAGGGTACGGATCCCGAGACGTTCTACGGTCTGCTGGCCGATGACACGGTCGCCGACATCTCCCGGTTCTGCCAGGTCTACGAGTCGACGGTGTTGGACGTCGGGGGTGCGTCGGGCTACGTGGGTGATGCGTTCCGGGCGGCCGGAGCGCGGGCGGTAACCGCCGAGTACGACTTCGACCAGATGACCGAGCACGGACGCACGGTGGTCGACGGTGTCATCGCCGACGGGTGCGACCTGCCGATCGCCACCGGAGCGGTCGACATCAGCTACACGTCGAACGTCCTCGAGCACGTGATCTCCTATCAACGGATGTTGGCCGAGATGGTGCGGGTGGTGGCACCCGGCGGTGTGATCTACCTCACCTTCACCAACTGGCTCTCGCCCTGGGGAGGTCACGAGACGTCACCGTGGCACTACCTCGGTGGCGAGTGGTCGGCGCGACGGTTCGAGCGGAAGACCGGCGCACCTCCGAAGAACCGGTTCGGTGTGAGCCTGTTCCGGCTCGACGTCCGCGACGTCCTGGCGTGGTGCGAGTCCTGTCCCGACGTCGAGATCCTGGACACGTTTCCCCGGTACTACCCGCGCTGGACAAAATTCCTGGTCAAGATCCCGGTACTGCGGGAGTTCCTCACCTGGAACCTCGTCGTGGTGATGCGCCGGTCGGTCCAACCTGTCGCCGGGCGGTAGGCGTGGAGCCGCCCCAACGGCCGACCGGGAACTACGGCCACCGGCTCCTAGGATCTCGACCTTGAGGACTCGGAGCACTGACGTCGAAGAGACCGGGCACCCGGTGACGCCGTGCGCTTAGCATTCATGAGCTGGCGCGACCTCGCCAACGACCTCGCCGGAGGATCCGAGGTGCTGATCGACCGTCTGGCCGTGGGGATGATGGAGCGCGGACACGAGGTCACCCTCCTGTGCGGCGGTCCCGTCGGTGATCGCCCCTATCCGGTGGTCGACCTCGGGGGCACGCTCACGCAGTACCTGCGGGCTCCGTTCATCCACCATCGGACGGTCCACGATCGTGACCTCCTGGTGGACGTCGAGAACGGCATCCCGTACTTCTCCCCGCTGTGGCGGAGGGAACCGGTGCTCGCCTTCGTCAACCACGTGCACACCGACCAGTGGGGCCAGCGGTTCGGCCCGGTGCTGTCCGGTGTGGGGCGGGTCGCCGAGGAGGTCGTGATGCCCCGGGTGTACCGGAAGGTGCCGTTCCTCGCCATCTCCGCATCCACGGCCGGGTCGCTGGAACAGATCGGCGTGGACCCCGACCGGATCAGCATCCTCAACCCTGGAGTGGACCTTCCGGTCGGGTCGGGAGTCGAGCGATCCACGGAGCCGCTGTTCGTCTGCGCGGGGCGGCTCGTCCCCCACAAGCGGATCGATCTGTTGCTCCGGGTGTGGGAATCCGTGCGACCCGTCGTCGGAGGACGACTCGTGGTGATCGGCGACGGTCCCGAACTCGAGTCGCTCCGGGGGCTCGCCGGGGACGGCGTGGAGTTCGCCGGATGGGTGGACGACGCCGAGAAATGGCGACTGCTCGGCCAGGCCTGGGCGCTGATCCATCCCTCACACCACGAAGGGTGGGGCATCGTCATCATCGAGGCTGCGGCGGTGGGGACGCCCTCCGTGGGCTTCCGGGTCCCGGGAGTCCGTGACGCCATCGTCGACGGCGAGACCGGATTCCTCGTCGATTCCGAGGGGGAGCTGGCCGCCAGGTGGATCCAGCTGACCCAGGACAGCGCGCTCCGAGGGCAACTGTCCACGGCCGCCCGCGCGTACGCCGCCAGGTTCGGATGGGACACCGTCGTCCGCGAGTTCGAATCGATCGCCTCCGACGCGCTCGAATCGGGGCGGAGGGGCCGGTGGTAACGGCGGTCGGCACGGAACCGGGCGTCGCCGGCGTCGAGCCCATCGACCACGACGGATCCGTCGGACCGTGCACGGATCCGCTCGGACGTGGCGTCCTCGCCGGTATCGGAGCACTCTTCCTGGCGCTCACCTTCGCGCAGGCCCCGGGCCTGATCATCGATGACACCAAGCTCCCCGTGATCATGGCCCCACTGCAATGGATGAAGTCCGCCCTCCACCTCTGGAGTCTGAGTGTGGCATCGGGTTCCGTGCAGGACCAGACCTTCGGTTACTTCTTCCCCATGGCTCCGTTCTTCGAACTGATGCACCTGCTCCACATTCCGGTCTGGTGTGCCGAGCGGATCTGGCTCGCACTGCTGCTCACGGCCGGCGCCTGGGGAGTCGTCCGACTGGCCGAGGCTATGGGGATCGGGACCCGCTGGGCCCGCGTCCTGGCGGGGCTCGCCTACTGCATCGCACCCATCGTCGTCGACTGGGCGGCGATCTCGGCCACACTGCTGGCCGTCGTCCTCCTTCCGTGGGTCCTGGTCCCGCTGGTCCGGGGCTCACGCGACGGTTCGCCCCGGATGGCGGCTGCCAGGTCGGGTGTGGCCGTGGCCCTGATGGGTGGGGTCAACGCCACCGTCGTGCTCTCCACACTGCCCCTCGCCGTCATCTGGTTGATCACCCGGTCTCCGGGTCCGCGCCGTCGGGCGCTGTCCGGTTGGTGGGTCGTCTCGGTCGGTCTGGCGTGTTTCTGGTGGGCCGTCCCCACGATCCTCCAGGGCAAGTACGGCTACAACTACCTGCCCTACACCGAGACCGCAGCGACGACCACGGCGACGGCATCGGCCTTCGAGGCCGTCCGAGGCGCCTCCTACTGGCAGAACTACTACGACCTGGGCGGGCCACTTGTTCCCGGTGGGTGGACGATCGTGACGTCGGGTTTCGCCATCCTGGGGACGGCACTGGTGGCGGCGCTCGGACTGGCCGGACTGGCTCGCCGGATCCCGGAGCGGCTCTTCCTGGTGGCCAGCCTCGCCGTCGGGGTAGTGGTCATCGCCAGCGGGTACTCCGGCCCGTTCGGCGGACCCGTGAGCGGCACGATCGTGCAGTTGCTCACCACGACTCTGGCGCCGCTCCGGAACATCTCGAAGTTCTCGGCCGATGTCGCGCTGCCGTTGGCGCTCGGTCTCGCCTGGTTCGTCTCCTCGGTGCGGCGTCCGACCTTCGTCGCACGGGTGCCCCATTGGCTGGACAGACGTTGGATCAGACCGGCTGTCGGCGCAGTCGCCGTCCTCGCCGTCGTGGCGGCATCCATGCCCTTCTGGTTGGGTGAGTTGTATCCCCCTGGAGGCTTCCGAGCCATCCCGACCTACTGGCAGCAGACCGCAGACTGGCTGACGGCACATCAGGGAAACCAGACCTCGCTGCTCGTACCCGGAGCGCCGTTCGCCCAGTACACGTGGGGAAGTCCAGGGGACGAGCCGCTCGCCGTACTGGCCTCTACCTCGGTCACGGCCCGTTCGATCATCCCCCTCGGATCCGACGGCAATACCGTGATGCTCAGTACCGTCGAGGACGTACTGGCCAGCGGTACCCCGCAGCCGGGTCTCGCCTCGTTTCTGGGTCGTTCGGGGATCGACTTCGTCGTCGAACGCAACGACCTCAACCTCGTGAGCACTGCGGCCATCCCTCCGGCACAGGTCCACCAGGTACTGAGTCAGACCCCCGGACTCGTCCGGGTCGCGGCGTTCGGTCCGTTCATCCCGAAGTCGCAGGCCACCCAGGGCAAGCTCCCTAACTACGACGCACCGACGTCCGTCCACCTGCGCTCGGTCGAGATCTGGCAGGTTACGCCGGCTGTCTCCGAGGTGCAGACATTCCCGACGTCGAATCCGCTCGTGGTCAGCGGCTCCAGTGGTTCCCTCCTCCCTCTGTCCGGATCCGGGGTACTCCAGGACCGGGCGGCGGTACTGGCCACGGATGCGGGCGCGACCGCGGCCTCCCGGGGTTCGGGCGCCACCTTGGCCCTGACCGACGGGAACCAGCGTCGGGCGGTGTCCTTCGGGAAGATCGACAGGAACACCTCTTACCTGCTCGCGCCCGGACAACGTTTCGGTCGATCAGGGTCGCTGCCCCTGGACTACGGGTCGATCGAGAAGGCGGCGGACCAGACCGTGGCTTCGCCCATCGGCGGCGCTCAGGTCACGTCGTCGTCGTACGGATCGACGCCGTTGCTGGACGTTCCCTCCGAAGGCCCGGCTTCCGCATTCGACGGCGATCCCGGGACCGCATGGGTGGCGTCGCTGGCCGCGCATTCCGTCGGCCAGTGGATCGCCATCCGATTCGGTCACCCGGTCTCATTGCACACGATCGCCATCACACCGCTGGACGACACCACGTACCGGCCATGGATCAAAGAGGTCCGGATCACCACCGATCGAGGAGTGGTGACCCGGGCGAT